>Ga0065721_10003871_pt1 | contig 116604 bp, 109 predicted proteins | sample Mesricmetagenome_FD_59108 | JGI IMG/M metagenome (GOLD analysis project Ga0065721, IMG submission 59108) | Mesophilic microbial community from rice straw/compost enrichment Sample: eDNA_1 v2 (version 2) | ecosystem: Engineered > Solid waste > Grass > Composting > Bioreactor | place: USA...
GTCGGGCCGCTCTTGTCGAGCATGGCCACCTGGACGAGGTCCGCCTTTTCCTTTTCCTGCACGGCCTTGGCAACACGAAGCGCCGTCTTCAGCCGCGCCATGCCGTCGCCCTGCCCGTCGGAAACAACGAATTTACGGACCCAATAACGCTTGTTGCGCTTGATCTTCACCGTCTCGATGGTGGTGCAGGAAAGGCCGTTGAGTTCCAGATACGAAGGGCCGAGGATCTTGTCGGTGCCGACAAATACGGCCGCCGCGCCGCTGCCCCCGCCAAGCACGACAATGCCGCCCATCACGGCGAAGATGAGCTTCTTCGATAACCGGAACTTGAGACCCTTCACGTGCCGAGCTCCGGCATGAACAACTCCACGAACGCAAAAACCAACAAATGGAATATGGCCGCTAACATGGGTCATTGTTCTTGATGAAGGTTTAAGCCGCGCGCTGAATTTTGAACGACGGGCCGTTGTTTCGGCAATAGTTCAGGCGGCACATAGAAAAGCCGAAGCCCGCGCAAGGGCGGGCTCCGGCTTTCTCAATTCGTCAGCTTCAGGTCGCCTTAGGCGGCCGCGCGCAGCAGTTCCTTGCGGACGAGTTCGCGGAGCGCCGTGAGGTCCTTGGAGAACAGGCGAATACCATCCGACAGCTTTTCGGTCGCCATCTGGTCTTCGTTGAGCATCCAGCGGAAGGTCTTCTCGTCGATCGACTGCATCGGTTCGGCGGTGAAGGTTTCGGGGCTCAGCTTGCGCTCCAGCTTGCCTTCGGCCTTGTCCAGCTCGTCGAGCAGGTTCGGCGAAATCGTCAGGCGGTCACAGCCGGCAAGCGCTTCGATCTCGCCGACATTGCGGAAGGAGGCGCCCATCACGATCGTCGAGATGCCGTTGGCCTTGTAGTAGTTGTAGATGTTGCGAACCGAGATGACGCCCGGATCCGTTTCAGCCGTGAAGTCCTGGCCAGTCGCCTTCTTGTGCCAGTCGAGGATGCGGCCGACGAAGGGCGAGATGAGGAAGACCTTGGCTTCGGCACATGCAATCGCCTGCGCCTGGCTGAAGAGAAGCGTCAGGTTGCAATCGATGCCCTCCGTCTGCAGCACTTCGGCAGCGCGGATGCCTTCCCAGGTCGACGCCAGCTTGATGAGGATGCGCTCGCGCTCGATGCCAAGCTCCTTGTAGGCAGCAATGATCTGGTGCGCCTTGGCGATCGAGGCTTCGGTGTCGAAGGACAGGTCGGCATCAACTTCGGTCGAAACGCGGCCAGGGACGATCTCGGCGAGAGCGGCACCAACGCTGATCGCCAGGCGGTCGGCAACGGCTGCCACGATGGCATCGTCATTGCCGTTCTGCTTGCGGCCCCAGGACACGGCTTCCTTGAACTTGTCAGCAAAGGCCGGTGAGCCGATCGCCTTCAGCACGATGGATGGATTGGTCGTGCAATCCACCGGCTTCAGCCGCGCGACGGCTTCAATGTCGCCGGTATCGGCGACGACTACAGTCATGGAACGAAGTTGCTCTAGTTTCGACGTCATCCGAATAAATCCTCATTGGGAAGCGTAAGCCCTGAACGCAGGCGGCTTCGATTGGCTCCTCAAGGGAGAGCCGCAGCGCGATGACTGACTATCACCGCTTCATGGTTAGCAAGTCAAGACATTTGTCTTCACGAATTGACATATGTTCCATCTCGAACAATATGCAAGGTACGATGGAATGAATATTAGGACGGCCCTTTGGCGAGACTGAGACGCGAGACGCATAATGCCTATTCCGACGCGGCCTCGATGCGGCTGCGCGCAGCGTGGCTCTATTATAACCAGGGCCTGACGCAGAAGGACGTGGCCGAACGGCTGGGAATCAGCCGGTCCACGGTCATTCGCATGCTCGACGAGGCGATGAAGCGGTCAGAGGTGCAGATCTGGATCAGCGAGGGCATCGACAGCTGCCTCGACCTCAGCACCCGGCTGGAAAAGGCCTATGGGCTGGACGAGGCGCTGGTCGTGCCGGAGCCCAAGGACACGAGCGCGGAATCGATTGCAGCGGCCGTTGGCCTGGCGCTCGGCCAGTTCCTGACCGAATCGGTGCAGGACAACATGACGATCGGCGTTGGCTGGGGGCGCACCATGACCGCCTCGCTTTCAAGCTTTCGCCCGCAGCGCAAGGAGAACTGCAAGGTCATCTCCCTGCTTGGCGGCATCGTCGCCGTGCACCAGACGAACCCGATCGATTATACATGGCGTTTTGCCGGACAGCTGAACGCCGAATGCTACATGTTCCTCGCCCCCCTGCTCGTCGACTCGGTGAAGACAAAGCAGGCACTGATCGAGAAATGCGGTCTGAAGGCGATCTACGACCTCGCGGAAAACCTCGATCTCGCGGTCGTCAGTTGCGGTGACATCGGCCCGCATTCCACATCACTTTCGGAAGGTTTCATCTCAAAGGCGGAGCTGGAACGGCTGATCGCCGCCGGCTGCGTCTGCGACACGATGTTCAACTTCCTTGATGAGGAAGGCCGTTCGGTCGATCACGCGCTGAACGACCGGGTGATGTCGGTCGATCTCGATACGCTGAAGAAGGCTAGGCACATCGTGCTTTCTTCGGGCGGCGCCCACCGGGCGGTGGCCATCCGCGCCACCATCCGCCGCATCGGCTGCAATACGCTGATCACCGACGAGACGGCGGCGCGGGAATTGTTGCGGCTGGCGGAAGAGGCTTAAGACGCCTCAGGCATTCCCCGCTTCCCAGCCGAGGATCGCCCGCTTGCGGGTGAGCCCCCAGTGATAACCGGTCAGCGCTCCGCTTTTTCCCAAAGCCCGGTGGCAGGGCACCACGAAGGAAATCGGGTTGGCACCAATCGCAGCACCCACCGCACGGCTTGCCGTTGGCTGGCCGATGTCGTTGGCGACATGCGAATAGGTCACCGCCTTGCCGAACGGGATCTTCAGCAGGCTTTTCCAGACGCGCACCTGGAAGTCCGTGCCGATCAGCACGACCTTCAACGGCTGGTCCGCCGACCACTGCGAACGGTCGAAGATACGCCGGATAAAGGGAGCCGTTGCTTCCTGGTCATGCACGTATTGCGCATTTGGCCAGCGCCGCGCCATATCCTCGAAGGCCGCGGTCTCGCCACCGAGATCAGCGAAGGCAAGCCCTGACAAGCCACGCTCGGTCGCCATGACCAGCGCCTGCCCGAAGGGTGACGGGTGAAAACCGTAGCGGATCGTCAAACCGCCGCCGCGTGCCTTCCATTCACCGGGAGACATCGCCTCGTGGGTCACGAAAAGGTCGTGCAGGCGGCCTGGACCGGAAAGCCCCAGTTCATAGGAAGCCTCGAGCAGCGGCAGCTCTTCCTTGCCGAGCAGGCGCTTGGCATGGTCGAGCGTCACGGCCTGCAGGAAAGCTTTTGGTGAAAGGCCCGCCCAGCGGGTGAAAAGTTTCTGCAGCTGCGTCGGCGACTGGCCGATCTTGGCGGCGATCGCCTCCAGCGTCGGCTGGTTGCGATAATCGAGCGTCACCAGTTCGATGACCTGGCGCACCGTCTCGTAGTCGGAACCCTCCGGCGTCACGTCGATCGCGGTTTCGGCGAGCCTGGCTTCGGTGATCTCTGCAAGCATGTTCATTGTCATTCTCCTCCGCGACAAAGCCATCAGCTCGCGCTGACCGCCTTCATCGCTTGTTCGTGATGCCAAACATGCCCCTTCAGTGCGCACTAACCACCCGTTTCTTGTGGCTTTGCGCGAGAAATTGTCAGATCCGGCGCTTTACCGTCGCAAGCGCGCTCATGAAGGCCTTGGCGAAACTTTCGCGGTCATCCGGGTTGAGGAAGGAGCCGATGTCGGTCGCCCTGCCCTCGCCCGTCACATACATGCCGATGATGCCAAATTCATCGTGACGCCTGACGTCAAAACGCGCCCGGAACGGGTTGAACCGGTGCTCCACCATGCGGCCCGCCGGCGAGAACTTGCGGATGGACAGGTCGGTGCGCGACACGACCACCTCTTCCCGCTGCCGCCCGGACCGGTAGCTCATCTTCAGCGCCAAATAGAGGCCAAGGAAATCGAGCCCGAAGAAGAAGCCGATCGGATAAGCGCCGGTTGCCAGGAAGAACACGCCATAGCCGAGGCAGATGACGCCCGTCAGCGCAAGCACGACGCGGAACCCGGTCTTGCCGAGCGAGCGATACGGCGTCAGTTCAGCCGCAAAGACAGGCGTGTCATTGGTGACGTCCACGTTGCGTTCCTTCATGGAGGCTGGCTATAGAGGTGCATATGGCAAGCCCCAAACCGAAATCCAGCATCAGCAGTTTGCAAAAGTCAAATCGCGCTACGGCCAAGAAGGTCGTGCGCCGGCCGAAGCGCTTCAAGTCTGCCTATACGCCCGCCGAGATGGAAGAAATCTTCCGCCGCTTCTCCGTCCAGCGGCCGGAGCCGAAGGGCGAGTTGGAGCATGTAAACCCGTTCACGCTTGTGGTGGCGGTGGCGCTGTCGGCGCAGGCGACCGATGCCGGCGTGAACAAGGCAACGCGCGGCCTCTTCAAGGTGGCGAATACGCCGGAAAAGATGCTGGCGCTAGGCGAAGAAGGCGTCATCGAGCATATCAAGACAATCGGGCTTTATCGAAACAAGGCCAAGAACGTCATCGCGCTCTGTCGCATGCTGATCGACGAATTCGGCTCGCAAGTACCGCGAACGCGCGAAGAACTGACGCGGCTGCCGGGTGTGGGTCGCAAGACCGCCAATGTGGTCATGTCTATGGCCTTCGGTATTCCGACGCTTGCCGTCGACACGCACGTCTTCAGGCTCGGCAATCGGCTGCTGATGGCGCCGGGCAAGACACCGGATGAGGTGGAGGAGCAGTTCCTCAAGGTCATTCCGGAGCAATATCTCTTCCACGCCCACCACTGGCTCATCCTGCACGGGCGCTACACCTGCAAGGCGCGCCGCCCCGAATGCGAGCACTGCGTGATTGCCGATCTCTGCCGCTCGCCGGAAAAAACCTGCGACATCCCGGCGCCGCTGGTGGAGCTACCGCCGCAGTTGATTGGCGCCGGCGCCACCGTCGAGGGTGACTGACGGATCGCGCTTGCTGACCGCCTTGTGCAGGTGGACCATCAATCCTGCAGCAAACAGCGGCGTCAGCAGGTTGGCGATCGGGATCGCCAGGAAGCAGGCGATCAGCAGCCCCGCGATGAACACTGTCGAGGAATGTTTGGAGCGGAAGGCGCGCGCCTCCTTCGGCGAGCGGAAGCGCATCGCCGCGAACTCGAAGAATTCGCGGCCGAGCAGGTAACCGTTCACCAGGAAAAAGGCGATCAGGTTGACGCCCGGGATGAACAGCAAGAAGAGCGCAATGATGTTGCCGACGATCACCACGCCCAAGAACTGAATGGAGCCGAGGATCGCCTGCCCGAGCGGCAGCGCCTTCCCCGGCGGATCGTTAGGGTAGTCGCGCTTCTCGACCACCTCCGCCACGTCATCGAGAAACAGGCCCGCAATCAACGCGGTGATGGGCGCAATCAGCAATGCCAGCGCAAGCGCAAGCCCGAGGCCGGCGGCAATCGCCGCAAAAAGCGTGAGCCAGCCGGCCCATTCCGGCAGGTCCGGAAAGAAGGCGGCAAACCATGGCCAGGCATAGAGGATGAAGATCTCGCGCAAGCCGAACCACAGGGCGACCAGCACAAGCAGCGTCAGCCCCAGCGTCTTCCAGAATGCCGCGCGTGTTTCCTGCGCGAAAAGATTGACGAGTGAAAGACGGGCGGCCTTGAGGATCATGAACGGTCTCCGGTTGCCGCACAGATGTAGGATGGCGTAAAACCGGGGGCAAGTTGCTAGGCGTGATGGTGGTGAGGAGGTCAGCACGTGGAGAGACCAGCCAATGCAGCGGCCGAGACCAGCCCGTCCGTCAAGATCGACGAGCGTATCCGCGAACTCGGAGACTGGCGCGGCGGGACGCTTGCGGATGTTCGAAAGCTTATCCTTGCGGCAGAGCCCGGCATCCTCGAGGAATGGAAATGGCGCGGCGTTCCCGTCTGGGAAAAGGGCGGCATCATCTGCACCGGCGAAACCTACAAGACGGTGGTGAAGCTGACTTTTGCCAAGGGCGCGGCGCTCGAGGATCCGGCCGGGCTTTTCAACGCCAGCCTTGAGGGAAACGCGCGCCGCGCGATCGACCTCCATGAGGGCGAGCGGATCAATGGCGAGGCGCTCCAGGCTTTGGTGCGCGCGGCGATTGCGCTGAACACGGCGCCAAAACCGGGCAAGAAGAAGCACGCTTGAGGGGGGCCTGACGGGAACGTGGACGGTACCGCGCTCCGGCAGATTCTCCATTGTGCATCTGCGAAATGCCCTTAGACTACGACTGCTTTTGGCCAATTGCTTAACGCATAAGGGGACGTTGGGTATGAAGGGTATGTTCGCTCTGGGAATGATGTCGCGACGCGGCCTGATGGCGCTGGCCTTGGCCGGAACAGCCGTGTTTGCCGGTGCGCCGGCGGCGTTCGCTGCCCCGAAGACTGCGATCACGATTGGCATGGCCATCGAGCCGACCGGCCTCGATCCGACGGTCGCCGCCCCGGTCGCGATCGGCCAGGTAACCTGGCAGAATATCTTCGAAGGCCTGACCACCATCGACAAGGATGGCAAGGTCCAGCCGCAGCTTGCCGAAAGCTGGGAGATTTCCGAAGACGGCAAGACCTATACCTTCAAGCTGCGCCAGGGCGTGACCTTCCACAACGGCGTTCGCTTCGACAGTTCGGTCGCGAAGTTCTCGATCGACCGAGCCCGCGGCGCCGACTCCGTCAACCCGCAGAAGCGCTATTTCGCCTCGATCGAAGCTGTCGAAACGCCGGATGCGTCGACCCTGGTGCTGAAGCTCAGCGAACCGGCCGGAAGCCTGCTCTACTGGCTGGGCTGGCCCGCCTCCAGCATGGTCGAGCCGAAGTCCGCTGCCGACAACAAGACGACCCCGATCGGCACCGGGCCGTTCAAGTTCGTCAGTTGGGCCAAGGGCTCCAAGGTGGACCTGGCGAAAAACGCCGACTACTGGAACAAGTCTGTCTCGGTGAAGCTCGAGAGTGCTGCCTTCCGCTTTATCGGCGATCCGCAGGCGCAGGCTGCCGCGCTTCGCGCTGGCGACGTCGATGCTTTCCCGGAATTCGGTGCGCCGGAACTCGTCAAATCCTTCGAGGGCGACAAGCGGCTCGCAACCGTCATCGGCAATACCGAACTCAAGGTCGTTGCCGGCATGAACAACAGCCGCAAGCCGTTTGACGACAAGCGCGTGCGCCAGGCGCTGATGATGGCGGTTGATCGCGCCACGGTGGTTGAAGGCGCATGGTCGGGCTACGGCACGCCGATCGGCAGCCACTACACGCCGAACGACCGCGGCTACAAGGACCTGACCGGCGTCTATCCCTACGATCCGGAAAAGGCCAGGGCGCTTCTGGCGGAAGCCGGTTATGCGAACGGCCTCACCTTCACGATCAAGGCGCCGCAGATGGCCTATGCGCAGCGCACCTCGCAGGTGCTGCAGGCGATGCTCGCTGAAATCGGCGTGACGATGAACATCGAGACCACGGAGTTTCCGGCCAAATGGGTGGCGGACGTGCTGAAGGCCGCCGACTACGACATGACCATCGTGGCGCACGCCGAGCCGATGGACATCGATATCTATGCCCGCGATCCCTACTACTTCAACTACAAGAACCCCGCCTTCAATGATGTGCTGAAGGCGATCGAGGCAACGGCCGACCCGGCCGAGCAGGAACGGCTTTATGGTGAGGCTCAGGAGATCCTCGCCAATGACGTGCCGGCGCTGTTCCTGTTCGTCATGCCGAAGCTCGGTATCTGGGACGCCAAGGTCAAAGGCCTTTGGGAAAACGAGCCCATTCCTTCCAACGTCCTGACGGAGGTGCATTGGGAAGAGTGAAGCGCTTTGCCCCTCACCCTAGCCCTTTCCTCGTTCTGACCGGGAGAGGGAACCTCCCAGTCATTTCCCGCGTGCCATCCGGTGAGGAAGGGGCATCGCCCTTCTTCCCCCAAGCGGGGAGAAGGTGGCAGCAGCCGGATGAGGGGCGGACACAAACATGATCGCCATCCTCTTCCGCCGCATCATCAGCCTCATCGTCACGCTGATCGTCGTGTCGCTGCTGATCTTCACGGTGATGGACCTGCTTCCGGGCGACCCGGCCTCCATCATGCTTGGCACTTCGGCGAGCCCCGACACGCTGGCGGCGCTCAGGACCCAGCTCGGCCTCGATCAACCGCTGCCGCTGCGTTACCTCGGCTGGCTCTCCGGCGTCTTCCGGGGCGACCTTGGCCAGTCCTATACCTACGGCGTGCCGGTCGCAGGATTGATCGCGGAGCGGCTGGCGGTCACCATCCCGCTTGCCCTGATGGCGGTCCTCCTGTCGATCCTCATCGCCGTCCCGCTCGGCGTACAGGCTGCGCGCCGCCATAACGGCCTGTTCGATTTTGCAGTCGGCCTCCTGTCCTATGTCAGCATTGCAGTGCCCGCCTTCTGGGTAGGCCTGCTGCTCATCATCCTGTTTTCCTCCATGCTGGGCTGGATGCCGGCTGGTGGTTTCCCCGGATGGGACGCCGGCCTTCTTGCCGGAATGCAGGCGCTGCTCCTGCCAGCCATTGCGCTTGCACTGCCGCAGGCCGGCGTGCTGACCCGCGTCGCCCGCGCTGCCGTGCTGGAGGTGATGAACGAGGATTACGTGCGCACCGCGCTTGCCAAGGGCGTCAGCGAACGCACCGCGATCTGGCGTCATGCTGTGCCGAATGCGGCGATCCCGGTGGTCACCATGCTTGGCCTGCAATTCACCTTCCTCATCGCCGGGGCGGTGCTGGTGGAGAATGTCTTCAACCTACCCGGCCTTGGCCGGCTCGCCTACCAGGCGCTTTCCCAGCGCGACATCATCGTCATGCAGGACGTCGTGCTGTTCTTCTCCGCGCTGGTCATCCTCATGAATTTCCTGGTCGATCTCGTTTACCTGGTGATCGACCCGCGCCTGCGGGCGGATGCGCAATGATCCGCGCCCTGCACCGTCCCGTCCTGATCATCGGCTTCGTCATCACCGTGGCGCTGTTTGCGGTTGCGCTCCTGTCGCTGGTCTGGACGCCGCTGCCGCCAGCCAAGATGAACATCGTCCACAAGCTGAAGGCGCCGCTGGAATTCGGCCTGCTCGGCACTGACCAGTTCGGCCGTGACATTGCCTCCATGCTGATGGTGGGCGCCTGGAACTCGCTCTCGACATCGCTTCTCGCGGTAGCGCTCGGCGCCTGTGTCGGCACCGCGATCGGCGTCATCGTCGCCATGCGTCGCGGCTGGCTGGAAGTTTTCGTCATGCGCGGCTGTGACATCATCTTTGCCGTGCCGCCGATCCTTTCGGCCATGATGCTGGGGGCCTTCATCGGCTCCGGCCGCTTCACCGCCATCGTCGCGATCGGCACCTTCATGGTGCCGGTTTTCGCGCGGCTGACGCTGGGTGCGGCCCTGCAGATCTGGACGCGCGATTATGTGGCCGCGGCGATCGGCATAGGGCGCTCCAAAAGCCGTATCACGCTCGTCCACATCCTGCCCAACATCTCNAACCAGATCATCGTGCAGGTCACCATCCAGCTCGGNCTCGCCATCCTGACGGAAGCAGGNCTCTCCTTCCTGGGGCTCGGCATGCCGCCGCCAAACCCGACCTGGGGCCGCATGCTGGCCGATGCCCAGACCTATCTCGGCCAAGCGCCCTGGCTGGCGCTGATGCCGGGCCTTGCCATTGCCTTTGCCGTTTTGGGTCTCAACATGCTGGGTGACGGGCTGCGAGACCTGCTCGACCCTCGCAACGACGGCTGATCCTGATTTTCATGACGAGAAGAAGATATTGCCATGCATGACCTGTTGAAGTTGACGATCCGGGAAATCCTTGCGCTCTACGCAGCGAAAACGCTCTCTCCTTGCGAATATTGGTCGGCGGTGGAGGCACGCGTGGAGGCGTTCGAGCCGCATGTCCAGGCGCTGTACCTCTTTAATCCCGAGAGCGCGCGACAGCAGGCGGCAGCCTCGACCGAGCGTTGGATGAAGGGCGAGACGCTTGGCGTGCTCGACGGCATCCCGGTGACGCTGAAGGAACTGATTGCCACCAAGGGCGACCCGGTGCCATTGGGCACTGCCGCGGTCGAGCTTGTGCCGGCCGCCGAGGATGCCCCGGCCGCAGCGCGCCTGCGCGAAGACGGCGCGGTTATCTTTGCCAAGACCACCTGCCCGGACTACGGCATGCTCTCCTCCGGCCTGTCGAGCTTCCACCCGTTGAGCCGCAACCCATGGGATCTGACGCAGAACCCCGGCGGCTCCAGTGCGGGTGCGGCGGCTGCCGGCGCTGCCGGTTTTGGCCCCCTCCATATCGGCACCGATATCGGCGGATCCGTCCGCCTGCCCGCCGGGTGGACCGGCCTCTTTGGCTTCAAGCCGAGCCACGGCCGCATCCCGGTCGACCCGTTCTATGTCGGTCGTTGCGCTGGCCCGATGACGCGCACGGTGGAGGACGCGGCAATCTCCATGGCGACCCTGTCGCGGCCCGACTGGCGCGATGGCACGTCGCTGCCCCCGAACGACTTCGACTGGATGGATTTCGAAATCGACCTCAAGGGCATGAAGATCGGACTGATGCTGGAGGCCGGCATCGGCCTGCCGGTCGAGGCCGAGGTGCGGGATGCCGTCACCGTGGCCGCCAGGCGTTTCGAGGAGGCCGGCGCCGAGATTATCCACGTCAAGCCGATCATGACACGCGTCATGCTGGACGGGCTCGATAACTTCTGGCGGGCACGCTTCTGGGGCGACATCGAGAAGATGCCGGAGGAACGGCGGGCTCTCATCCTGCCCTACATCCACCAATGGGCTGAAGGCGGCACCTATATCTCCGGCGTCGAGGCGGTGCGCGGTTTCAACCAGACGATCGAGATGCGCAAGGCCGCCGGCGCCCTGTTCACCCGCGTCGACGCCGTGCTGTCGCCCACCAACCCGATCGTATCCTATCCCGCCGAATGGGCCTCGCCCACGAACGATCCGTCCAAACCCTTCGAGCACATTGGCTTCACCGTGCCGTGGAACATGTCGGAGCAGCCCGCGGCCTCGATCAACTGCGGCTTCTCTTCTTCCGGCATGCCGATCGGACTGCAGATCGTCGGGCCGCGGTTTGGCGACCTCGCGGTGCTGAAGCTGTCGCGCGCTTTCGAGCAATGGACGGGCGGCATTACCCGCTGGCCGGAACCGCCGACAGCGTAGCGACTTTGTTTCACGTGCACGGGAACCTTCACGGTTTCGCCGCGTTTACCGCCCGCAGAACCGAACGCGAGCCAATGACGCTTGCGGAGGTGGACGGGGACAAGAGACATTCTCAATACAGTGGATCCTGATCCATCTCCCTCAGCCGCTCGGTGCAGATGATTTCTGAAAGCCGCCGCCTTCGCGGTGCGCTCTAACGCCCGATCCAAAGGAGACAGACATGCCTACGACGACGACCGGTAGCCAGAGCGATTTTAACCGCGATCGGACCGATGGCTCGGCCAGCGACATCGAGGCACAGCTCCAGCAGCTTCGTGAAGACATCCGCAACCTTGCCCGCAGCGTCGCCGCAGCCGGCAACGAGAAGGCGGACGAAGTGAAGGGCAAGGCTCGTCGCGCCGCGAGCGATGCCGCCGATGCCTCGCTGCAGATGGTGGATGCCGCCCGCGAGCAGGCAAAGTCGCTGGAGCGCGACCTCGAGCGCCAGATCCGCAGCAACCCGCTGCAGTCTGTTGCGATCGCTGCCGGCGTTGGTTTCCTTTTCGCGCTGATCACCCGCCGCTAACAGCATAGGACGGCTGACATGCTCACAGGATTGGGGCCGGTTCTGGCTTCGTTTGCCGCAGTCGACATCGCGACATTCACCCGCAAGCTGAAACGCAACGCGCTGCTTTATTCGGTCGCGCTGCTGTTTCTGCTAACGGCCTATGTTCTGGCGGTTGCAGCACTTGCCATTTATCTCGGCCAGACTCTGGGCCTGCCGATCGCGCTCCTTTCCGTGGCCGGCGGCGCATTCTTTTTGGCGCTCATCCTGATGATCTGGGCCTCTGCCGCCAACCGCGCTGAAGAGCGCCGCAAGCGTGAAGCCGCTTCCGCCAACAGCAGCAAGGCCTTGATGATGACGGCCGCGCTTTCTGCACTGCCGGCGGTCATCAAGTCGAAGCCGCTGCTGCTTTTGTCTGCTGCGGGTGGGCTTGGCTTCCTGATGATGAAGACGATGGGCACCAAGCGCCGCTACGAAGACCCCACCGACTACTGATCGAAACAATATTGTTTATCTGGATCGGCCGCTTGTTCGTCAGGCGGCCGATTTCTTTTGTGCCGGCTCCAGGACGGTACGCCCGCGCCAATGATCTGCAGCGATCAGCGACGTCTCAGCTTGGCATCCGGCAAAACAAAAGCCGCCCGATGGTCATCGGACGGCTTTTGTTTTGGTGAGGTGGAAGCGATCAGCTTCCGAAGGCGCGTGCGGTGATTGCTGCGTCACCGGCATCCGGGCCGTAGTCGCTCTCGCCGGAAACGCCGAGCAGTTCCTGCAGTCTGGTCCGTGCACGCGACACGCGGCTCTTGATGGTGCCGACCGCGCATCCACAGATCGCGGCCGCTTCCTCGTAGGCAAAGCCCGCAGCGCCAACCAGGACAATCGCTTCACGCTGGTCATCCGGCAGCTTGTCGAGCGCCTTGCGGAAATCCTGCAAGTCGAGGCGACCATATTGTTCCGGGTGCACCGAGAACCGCTCGCTGAACAGGCCATCGCTGTCCTGCACTTCGCGGCCACGCTTGCGCATCTGGCTGTAGAATTCGTTGCGAAGGATGGTGAAGAGCCAGGCGCGCATATTGGTGCCGGCGGTGAAGCTGGACTGGTTGGCCCAGGCCTTCATGATCGTGTCTTGCACAAGGTCATCCGCCTTGTCGTGTCGTCCGGTCAGGGACACGGCGAAGGCACGCAGGTTGGGCAGAGACGAAAGGAGGTCCCGCTTGAAGCCGCGGTCGTCGATCTCTTCCTCCTGGCTCATTTTGCATTCACCGACTTTGCATTCTTTTCCGCCTGTTCAAGACGTTCAAGAAGATCAAGAAAACGATCGGGGATGCCTTCTTCCTGCACGGCGTCGTAAAACTCGCGCAGTTTTCTAGAAATCGATGCGTTTGGCTGCACCGCTCCCGGTTTGACTTCACTCGATTGTAGAACTGTCATATCATTCGGGTTTCTGTTCTCTTCGTCACTCATCACGCGGGCAGCCTGTTACGATATCGTCCGCGGATAATACGCGACGAGAAAAAAAGTTCCCACCTTGCGGAACATTTTTTTGGTACCCACGTTCACTACAGGTCAATTGCCCGTCTGGGCACCAGGGGAGATTTTGTATGTCACTTACCACACGCGTTGCGTCTCACCTTCCATATCTGCGCCGCTACGCTCGAGCTGTCACCGGATCACAAACTTCGGGAGATGCCTACGTTGCGGCTGTCTTGGAAGCTCTGATCGCAGACGTGTCCATTTTTCCGGAGTCGTCGAAGGATCGCGTCTCGCTCTACAAACTGTTCGTCGCAATTTTTGGTTCCACGAACATCGAGATCCGCCCGATCGAGTCGCCGTTTGCCTGGGAACAGCGCGCTGCGGCCAATCTTTCGGCTCTTCCCTCTCAGGCGCGCCACGCATTCCTGCTGATCTCCGTTGAAGGCTTCACCATTGAAGAAACCGCGGAAGTACTGGATGTCAGCGTTGCAGAAGTGAACCGCCTGCTTGATGAAGCCACTCGCGAAATTTCGCGCCAGGTCGCAACCGACATCATGATCATCGAGGACGAGCCGCTGATCGCGCTCGACATCGAACAGATGGTGCAGGACCTCGGCCACCGCGTCACCGGCATTGCCCGCACCCACAAGGAAGCCGTGGCACTGTTCAACTCGTCGAACCCCAAGATGGTGCTCGCCGATATCCAGCTCGCCGACGGCAGCTCGGGCATCGACGCGGTCAACGAGATCCTGAAGTCGTCGAGCGTACCGGTGATCTTCATCACCGCCTTCCCGGAGCGGCTGCTCACCGGCGAGCGTCCGGAGCCGGCCTTCCTGGTCACCAAGCCGTTCAACCCGGACATGGTGAAGGCGCTGATCAGCCAGGCGCTGTTCTTCAACGAGGCAGTGAAGGCGGCTGCATAAGACGATCTTCCACAGATGAAGAAATGACCGGCAGGAACAAACGGCAACTGCATGATGTTGTGGGTATCCAAACGGAGATACCCATGACGTCGAATGCATCTGCCGCTTTTTCTGCCGGGTCTCGGTTCGCTTCGCTGCTGGCCCGGCCGGCTGTGACGGAGCCATTGGCACGACTTTCTTTACCTTGTCAGGCACATACTGTCGGATCCCGGCACATGTGATGCCCCGAAGAAACGGATGCTCGCACATTTCGGATGCCGTATATTCGAGGCGTCCGGCGGTCCCAGAAGCAACCAGGCGGAGTGAATGAATTGGTGCATCCCCTGACATGGCAGCAAGCTGGTCAGAGTGATGACAAGCTACGCGAGTTCTTCATGCCGGCCCTGGTGGACCTTGGGGCGAGCATCATCATCCAGAACGCCGACCGCGACTATCTGTTCGTCACCAACCTTCCCGAGATCTGGGCGGTGGAGCACAAATCCACTCCGAGTGACCTCAGCCTGTTTGGCGAGGAGGTTGCCGCGCGCCTGGCTGCGCTGAAGGCCGACATCCGGGAGGCGGGCAACAAGGGGCATATCGAAATCATCGTCGGAACAGAACAGGTCTACGAGTTCCGCGTCCAGGCCGTCGAATTCGCCAAGGGCGGCGTGCATCTCGTCACCACCATCATCGACCGCTCCGAGGAGCGCCATCGCGAACGGCTGCTGCGCGCGCTTCTCCGCGAAGTCAGCCACCGCTCGAAGAACCTCCTCGCTATCATCCAGAGCATTGCGCTGCAGACCGCGCGCTATTCCGGATCGCTGGAGCTTTTCCTGCACAAGTTCCGCGGGCGGCTTTATTCGCTCTCGCAGAGCCAGGACCTGATTACCGATTCCAGCTGGCGCGGCGCCTATTTCTTTGAACTGGTGCAGCAGCAGACGGAGAAATACCTGCCGGAGAACAAGCACCTGGTGCGCGTTCACGGCGACAACCTGCTGCTCACTCCGAATGCCTCGTTGCATCTCGGCCTTGCCCTGCACGAGCTCATCGTCAACGCCGTCAGCCACGGCTCGCTGTTGCGAAGCGGCCGGGTGATCAACGTCACCTGCACGCGCACGCAGATCAATGATCACGACATGCTTGAAATGGTGTGGGACGAGGTGCTCGACGAGGGCAGCGAGCCGGACCAGCATGACGAGGCGCTGAAGGCGCATTTCGGCAGCACGGTGCTTGAGCGCGTCGTTCCCGCTTCGGTGAACGGCAAGGCGACCTATGTGATCTCCAAGGAGCGCATCAGCTACCGCCTCACCTTCCCGCTGGAAACCGGCGCAGAATAGGCGCACGGCATCGGCAAGGGCGCAAGCAATACCGTAGTGCGGATCTGCGGTTAGCCGAATGTCGTCAGGAAACAGATGCCCAAAACTGAGCTGGGTCGGTTCCGATTTTGCGGAGCCGACCCAGTTCGTCTCTTCGAGGGGGATTGAAGAGTATGTCCGAAGGCTTTGTAGGGCGGGGGACGGGGGGTCGCCTTCGAACACTCACATAACGGGCCGCTCGGACTTTGGTTCCGCTCCGTCGCAATTATTTTTGGGGTCGGCGAAAAAAAATGAAATGGCGGCACAAGGCCGCCATTTCCAAGCGTTTCCGGCGTGAGCCTCAGTGTTTGAGAGCCCGTGGATCCAGCGCATCGCGGATCGCGTCACCCATATAATTGACGCTGAGCACGGTGAGCGAGATCGCCAGACCGGGCCACAAGACGCGCGACGGCGTCAGTTGCAGGAAGTTTGCGCCATCGAACAACAGGCGCCCCCAGGTCGGGAAGTCGGACGGGAAGCCGAGCCCGAGGAAGCTGAGCGCGGATTCCGTGATGATCGCCGAGGCGATGCCGAGCGTCGCCGACACCATGATCGAGCTCAGCACGTTGGGCAGGATATGCCTCAGGATGATCCTGTATTCCCGCATGCCGCTCGATTTGGCCGCCAGGATGAATTCCTGGCTTTTCACCGCAAGCACGTCGCCGCGCACAATTCGGGCGGTATGCATCCAGCTTGTGATGCCGATCACCCCCACGATCAGGATGAAGATGCCGGTCTCGGGGCCAAATGCTGCGCGAAGCGTATCGCGAAACAGCATCAGGATCACCAGGAGCAGCGGCAACAGCGGCAAGGCGAGGAAGAGGTCGGTCAACCGCATCAGCGGACCATCCAGCCTGCGGAAGTAACCCGACAGCACGCCCACGAGGGTGCCGAGCACCAGCGCAAGCAGCATCGCCGTGATTCCGACCGCAAGGGAGATCCGCCCGCCGGCCAGCACCTGTGCCAGCATGTCCTTGCCGAGATTGTCGGTTCCGAAAGGATGTGCCAGCGACGGCCACTGGTTCTTGTCCTTGATGTTGATGGCGTTTGGCGCCACGCGATGGATGTAAGGCCCGACAAAAACCGCCAGCACGATGAAGGTGAAGACGATCAGCCCGGCCACCCCGCCCTTGTGGGAGCGGAACTGGCGCCAGATGTCGGCAAAGGCCGATCGGGCAGGCGTGGCCGCTTTGGCCGGCGGCGCATCGGCAATGGTCGCATCAGTCATAACGGATCCTCGGATCAAGAATGCCGTAGAGTACGTCGGCGATGAGGTTGAAGAACACGATCAGCACGGCGAAGATGAAGGTCAGCGTCTGGACAAGCGGAATATCCGCCCCCTGCACTGCCGTGATCAGCAACTGGCCGAGCCCGTTCACCCGGAAGATCTGTTCGGTGATGATGGCGCCCGAGAAGATGGTCGGCACGCCAAGTGCGATGACGGTGACGACCGGGATCAGGCTGTTGCGCAGCACATGGACCAGCAGAACCGCCTTTTCCTTCACGCCCTTGGCACGCGCCGTGCGCACATAGTCCTGATGCAGGTTGTCCAGCATCGAGGCACGAACGAAACGGGTGATCTGCGAGGCGTTGTAGAGCGCCAGCACGGTCACCGGCAGGGCCATCTGCTTCACCTGCTGGATGAAGCTCGACACGTCCGTCACCACCAGGTTCGTGTCATAGACCGACGGGAACCACTGCAGGTAGGACGAGAAAATGACGATCAGCAGCACGCCGGTGAAGAAGGTCGGGACGGAATAACCGACCATCGCCAGGAAGGTACCGATCTGGTCGAAGATCGAATACTGGCGATAAGCCGAAATCACCCCGATCGGGATCGCCAGCAAGACGCCGAAGAGATAGGCGAGCCCGACAACCCACAACGTCTGCGGCAGGCGCTGCACGATGAGATCGACCACCGGGCTACGCGTCGCCCACGACAGGACGCGCATGCGGTCGCCATCGCCGAACTGCCAACCGGTCAGTCTCTCGAGAATATTGAGCGGTTCGTTGATGAAGAACTGCTGCAGCCAATAGAGGTAGCGGATGAAGAAGGGCTGGTCGAGACCAAGCGAGGCCCTGATCTGTTCGCGGACTTCCGGCGGAATGGTCAGGGGCAGGTCGCCCGTCGGATCATTGGGAGCGAGATCCAGGAGGGCGAAAATCACGAAGCTGATGATCAGCAGGGTCGGGATTGCAAACAGCAATCGCCGCAGAGTGTATGTGAACATGCAATGTCTCCGAGCTGGCGCGGGAGAAAAACCAGCGACCGGGCCCGCCCTGGAAGGCAGGCCCGGTCTGTGGCGTTACTTCTTGCGCGACCAGTCGGCGACGTTCCACAGTTCGGAGTCCCAGGCATTCATCTTCACGCCTTCCAGCGTGACGGAATGCGAAGAGATCTGACCGCGATAGATGAGCGGGATATGGGCGCCCTCTTCCGTCAGCATGTCGTTGAGCTGCTTGGCGAGCTCTTCACGCTTGGAAATGTCCGCGGTCTTGGAAAGCTCGTTGACGAGCTTGTCGTATTCCGGGTTGCAGTAGCGCGGAATGTTCTGGCCCTGCCAGCCGTTCTCCGGACCCGGAACCTTGTCGCAAAGCCATTCGGCCAGGTACTTTTCAGGGTCGGTGCCGTCGAAGTTGTTGGTGTACATTTCGACGTCGGCATAGAACTTCTGGAAGGTATCCGGGCTTGCCGGATCGCCGCCGAAGAAGACGGAAGCCGAAGCATTGCGCAGTTCGGCGTCAACGCCGATCTCGGCCCACATCGCCTTCACCAGTTCCTGGGTCGCCTGGCGAACCGAGTTGGTGGAGGTGGTGTAGAGGAAGGAAAGACGAACGCCGTCCTTGGCGCGGATGCCATCCGGGCCCTTCTTCCAGCCTGCATCTTCGAGCAGCTTGTTGGCGCCCTCGATGTCCTGCTTCAGGCACCAGCTGTCGTTCTTAGTGGAAGCATAGGCCGGCGGGCCGGGGACGATGTTGCAGGTCGGCTTGCCAGCTTCGCCGTAACCGGCCTCATCGATGATGTCGCGGTCGATCGCGAGCGAAAGTGCGCGGCGAACGGCAGGATCAGACAGGGACGGGTGCGGACCGGCTTCCTTGGTGGACCGCTTCGCGCCGAGTGCCGGATCGGCATTGTAGTGGTTGAGGTTGATACGCTCGACCTGTGTGCCGAAGGCGGTGACCAGCGTGCCCTTGCCAGCCTTCATCATGGTTGCAAGCACTTCCGGCTCGACCTGCATGTTCCAGGCATAGTCATATTCGCCGGTTTCAAGAACCGCACGGGCAGCAGAGGCCGCATCGCCGCCGCCCTTCAGCGTCACGCTTGCAAAGGCGGGCTTGGCCGCATCACGGTAGTTTTCGTTGGCCGTCAGGGTGATCACGTCGTTCGGCTTGAAGTCCTTGACGACGAAGGGGCCGGTGCCGACCGGNTTGAAGTTGGCGTCCGTGCAGCCCGGGGCCTTGGCNCCAACGCAGTTTTCAAACTGCTTCTTCTGGATGATCGGNGACTGGGCGCCGACAAACGCGCTGTAGGGGTAAGGCTTCGGCTCGGTGAAGGTGATCTTGATCGTCTGCGGATCCGGAGCCTCGACGCTCTTGACGCCTTCATATTGGGCCGCCTGGGCGCAGCCGCCGTCCGGCGCCGTGCAATACTTCCAGGTGAAGATCGCGTCTTCCGCGGTGAACGGCGTGCCGTCCGACCACTTCACGTCCGGCTTGATCTTCCAGGTCATGCTCAGGAGGTCCTGGGCGACCCCACCATTCTCGAGCGTCGGGATCTCGGTCACCAGCGTCGGAACCAGTTCGCCCTTCTCGTCGTAGCGCGCCAGCGGCTCGATCACCATCGAGGACGCGTAGACTTCCTTGGTGCCCCCCGACAGGTACGGGTTCATGGTGGAAACCGCCTGCCAGAAGAGGATCTTGAGATCCCCGTCCGTTCCGCGTTCTGCCTGCGCGGCAGTGCCGCCCAAGGCAAGCGCGGCGACGGTGCCGGCCAGAAGAAGCTTGAGGTTTTTCATGCTGATATTCCCCTTTATCGTTCTCTTGTGAGTTGTGTGCATGGCGCCCGGACCTGCCGGTATATGCGCGTGCCGCCGCTGCAACGTCTCATTCCTCAACATATTGACGTTGCAGATTTATTCCCTGTTCTTTCTCCTTAGACTTAGCCTCAAGAACAAGTTCTGTCCTGCTCGTCTTGTGCGAGCTTGAACAAATTTTGAGCCATCTAAGCATAGGCCTATTTTACGTTCAAGACGGAAAATTGAAGCTTGCAAAGTCGCCGTTTCGCAGCGCAGTATCTCATCCGACCACTGTTCGAACACGAGAAAAACAACGGGGAATTTTGGCATGCCGGTCATCAATCGCGTCGCAGAAATGCAGGATCAGGTTGCAGAGTGGAGGCGCCACCTGCATGAAAATCCGGAGCTGCTTTACGACGTTCACCAGACCTCCGCTTTCGTCGCCGAGAAACTCAAGTCCTTCGGCTGCGATGTGGTGGAAACCGGCATCGGCCACACCGGTGTGGTGGCCATCGTCAAGGGCAATCGCGGCGAAGGGCCGGTGATCGGTTTCCGCGCCGACATGGACGCCCTGCCGATCTTCGAAACCTCCGGGAAGCCCTGGGCATCCAAGACACCGGGCAAGGCCCATTCCTGCGGCCACGATGGCCATACCGCGATGCTTCTGGGCGCTGCGCAGTACCTCGCCGAAACCCGCAACTTCAAGGGTTCCGTGGCGCTGATCTTCCAGCCCGCCGAAGAAGGCGGCGCTGGCGCGCTTGCCATGATCAATGATGGCATGATGGAAAAGTTCGGCATCAGCCAGGTCTACGGCATGCACAACGAACCGCAGCTTCCGGTCGGCAGCTTCGCGATCCGCAAGGGNGGCATCATGGCCGCGGCTGATACGTTCGAGATCACCATCAANGGCCGCGGCAGCCACGCCGCCCAGCCGCACAAGTCGGTCGACCCGGTNCTCGTTTCCTCGCACGTNATCCTGGCGCTGCAGTCGGTTGTTTCTCGCGAAACCGATCCGCTGAAGTCGCTCGTGGTGACGGTGGCCTCCATCCACGGCGGCGAGGCAAGCAATGTCATCCCGGCTTCGGTGAAGATGACCGGCACGGTGCGCACGCTGCTTCCCGAAACCCGTGATTATGCCGAAAAGCGCCTGAAGGAAGTGGCCGAAGCGACTGCCACCGCCCACGGCGCCACCGCAAGCGTGGTCTACGGCCGCGGTTACCCCGTCACCTTCAACCACGACCAGGAAACCGATTTCGCCGTCGAGATCGCCTCCAAGGTGGCCGGTCCGAAGGCCGTCGAGACCGGCATGGCGCCCCATATGGGCGCGGAAGATTTCTCCTACATGCTGGAGAAGCGTCCGGGCGCCTTCATCTTCATCGGCAACGGCGACACCGCCAACCTTCACAACGCCGCATACGACTTCAACGACGAAGCGATTCCTTATGGCGTCAGCTACTGGGTGACCCTCGCTGAAACCGCCCTCGCGGCCTGAGCCAGGAAGGAGAGGCCCATGTTGCTTTCCGGCACGTCCATGGAAGAAGGCGGCGGCTCGGTAACCCCCGTCCTTTCCGTCCGCAACCTGTCCACCTCCTTCCGCGTCAACGACGAGTGGCGCACCGTGGTGCGCAACATCTCGTTTGATGTCGCGCCGCGCGAAACGGTGGCGATCGTCGGCGAATCAGGTTCAGGCAAGTCCGTCACCTCGCTGTCGATCATGCGCCTCCTGCCGAAGAACTCGAGTCGCATCGAGGGTCAGGTGTTCCTGAACGGTCGCGAACTGCTGGGGCTTCAGGAAGAACAGATGCGACGGGTGCGCGGCAACGAGATCTCGATGATCTTCCAGGAGCCGATGACCTCGCTCAACCCGATCTTCCCGATCGGCAAGCAGATCGCCGAAGCCCTGACGGTCCACAAGAACATCTCCACCGCCGAGGCCAAGGCGGAAGTCATCCGGCTTCTCGAAAAGGTTCGCATCCCGAACGCCAAGAACCGGTTCGACGAATACCCGCACCAGTTCTCCGGCGGCATGCGGCAGCGCGTGATGATCGCCATGGCGCTCGCTTCCAAGCCGAAGCTGCTCATCGCCGACGAGCCGACGACTGCGCTCGACGTGACGATCCAGGGCCAGATCCTCGACCTCATCAAGACGCTGCAGGAAGAGGAAGGTATGTCCGTCCTCTTCATCACCCATGACATGGGCGTAGTGGCCGAGGTGGCGGACCGCACCATCGTGATGTTCCGCGGCGATGCGGTGGAGACCGGCCCCACCTACGAGATCTTCAACCACGGCAAGCATCCTTACACGCGCGCCCTCCTCTCGGCCGTGCCGCGGCTCGGTTCGATGGGCGAACGCAAGCTGCCGCTGCGTTTCCCGCTGATCGACGTGAAGACGGGCGAGCAGCAGGTGCTGGAGGATGTCACCGATACGGTCGCCAAGACCAAGACGCCGATCCTCGACGTCAAGGACCTGACGACGCGATTCGACATCCATTCCGGTCTGTTCGGCCGCAAGTCTGGCGCGGTCCACGCGGTGGAAAAGGTCTCGTTCAACCTCTTCGAGGGTGAAACCTTGTCGCTCGTTGGCGAATCAGGCTGCGGCAAGTCCACCACCGGGCGCTCGGTTACGCGACTGATCACGCCGACCAGCGGCGAAGTGCGCGTCGACGGCTTCGAGGTCATGAAGCTCGACCAGCCGTCGCTTCGCAAGATGCGCCGTTCCATCCAGATGGTGTTCCAGGACCCGTTCGCCTCGCTCAACCCGCGCATGAGCATCGGCTCGGCGGTGATGGAGCCTTTCATCGAACACGGGCTGGGCACGAAGGCGCAGGCGCGCGACAAGGCAGCTGCGCTTCTCGAAAAAGTCGGCCTTTCCGCCGACATGATGAAGCGCTTCCCCCACGAGTTTTCCGGCGGCCAGCGGCAGCGCATCGCAATCGCCCGGGCGCTGATGCTCGACCCCAAGGTGATCGTCGCCGACGAAGCGGTCTCGGCGCTCGACGTTTCGATCAAGGCGCAGGTCTGCAACCTGCTTCTCGACCTGCAGCAGAGCCTCAACCTCGCCTTCCTGTTCATCTCGCACGACATGGCCGTGGTGGAACGGGTGAGCCATCGGGTGGCGGTGATGTATCTGGGCGAGATCGTCGAAATAGGCCCACGCGCGGCGGTGTTCGAAAACCCGCAGCACCCCTATACCAAGAAGCTGATGGCCGCCGTTCCGGTACCGGATCCCTCCCGCCGGCGCATCAAGCGAAACATGTCGACCGACGAGATCAAGAGCCCGATCCGTCCGGTGGGTTATGTCCCGCCGGCACGCGAATACCGCGAGGTTTCGCCCGGCCACGTGGTGCAGGTGGCGTAAGCGCTCGCCGGTTCGCCGGGGAGCCTTCTTCCTGTCAGGATGCGCTGATGAGTGAGATCCGGCAGCGGATGCGGGAAGCCGCACATCTTCAGTTGATCGAGGACGATCCCCTAATCTGAGGATCCAGCCCAACGGCTGGATCCCGGCCTCCAGGGTGGCGCAGATGGCGCGCCATGACGTGATGGCGCAGGTGGTGGCTGATGCGCTTCGACAATCTTGGGTTCACCCGCCTCACGGTTTGACAGCCTCTCCGAAATCGTGGCAGCAAACGCGCAGAGGAGAATTCTGCCATGGCAAAACGGTCCGATGCCCAGGGACGGCTTGACGATGCGGCAAGGGCCGGCTGGCTCTACTACGTCGCCGGCCGGACGCAAGACGAGATCGCCGCGGCCATGGGTATCTCGCGCCAGTCGGCGCAACGGCTCGTATCGCTCGCGATGGCCGAACGGCTGATCAAGGTCCGCCTCGACCACCCGATTTCCGCCTGCCTTGAACTTGCCGATGCGCTGCGCGAGAAATATGGGCTGAAGCATGTGGAAGTCGTGCCGAGCGACCCCGCGGGCATGTCGAGCACGGTCGGCATTGCCGAAGCAGGCGCTGCCGAGATCGAACGCTGGCTGAAGCGACCGGACCCGATCATCATCGCGATCGGCACGGGCCGCACCCTGAAGGCCGCCGTCGACCAGCTGCCGCCGATGGAATGCCCGCAGCACCGCATCGTCTCACTCACCGGCAATATCGGGCCGGATGGGTCGGCTGCCTTCTACAACGTCATCTTCTCGATGGCCGACGCGATCAAGGCGCGGCATTTCCCGATGCCCCTGCCCGTTCTCTGCTCGTCTCCGGAGGAGCGCGAAACCCTGCACGACCAGGCGCTGGTGCGCTCGACGCTGGCGCTCGGCGCCCAGGCCGATGTCACCTTTGTCGGCATTGGCGAGCTCGGGGTCGATGGCCCCCTTTGCGTCGATGGCTTCCTCGCCAAGAGCGAGATGCAGAAGCTCGTCAAGGAAGGGGCCGCCGGCGAGATCTGCGGCTGGGTCTATGACCAGCAGGGCGTGCTTCTTGCCAACTCCGTCAACGATCGAGTTGCAAGCGTGCCGATCCCGTCGCGCGAGACCTCCTCGGTCATCGGCATCGCTCAGGGGCGCAAGAAAATCCCGGCACTTGCCGCTGCCTTGAAGGGTCAACTCATCAACGGCGTCATCACCGACGAAGCCACCGCTGCGCAACTGCTCAAGCACTGAGCAAAAATTCTTCTTCAACATCATCATCTTACCCGCGTGCGCCGCAGCGCAGCGACGAATCCCAGTTGACTTTTTTGCCTAGTGCACGAGTATTTGCCCACGAGCAAAGCGAATGCTCGATATTCATCTTCTCGGGAGGAAGATATGACATTGAAGACGATTTTGCTGGGCGCATGCTCGGCCATGGCCGTTGCCGGCTTTTTCTCCACCCAGGCCTCCGCTGAAACCCTCACCATCGCGACCGTCAACAACGGCGACATGGTGCGCATGCAGGGCCTGACCTCGGAATTCACCAAGGCCAACCCGGACATCGAGATCAACTGGGTCGTGCTGGAAGAAAACGTCCTGCGCGAACGCGTCACGACCGACATCGCCACCAAGGGCGGCCAGTACGACATCCTCACCATCGGCAACTACGAAGTGCCGATCTGGGCAAAGCAGGGCTGGCTTCTGGAGCTGGACAAGCTCGGCGACAACTACGACGTTGATGACATGCTGCCGGCGATCCGCGGCGGCCTCACCGTCGAAGACAAGCTTTATGCGGCACCGTTCTACGGCGAGTCGGCGATGATCATGTATCGCACCGACCTGTTCGAGAAGGCTGGCCTGAAGATGCCGGAAAACCCGACCTGGGATTTCATCGGTGATGCAGCGCGCAAGATCACGGACCGCTCGACCGGCGTCAACGGCATCTGCCTGCGCGGCAAGGCTGGCTGGGGCGAGAACATGGCCTTCATCACCGCCATGACCAACTCGTTTGGCGGCCGCTGGTTCGATGAGCAGTGGAACCCGCAGTTCGACCAGCCGGAATGGAAGGAAGCGCTGCAGTTCTACGTCGACCTGATGAAGGACGCCGGCCCGCAGGGCGCTTCCTCCAACGGCTTCAACGAAAACCTGACGCTCTTCCAGCAGGGCAAGTGCGGCATGTGGATGGACGCCACCGTTGCGGCTTCCTTCGTGTCCGATCCGAAGAACTCGACGGTTGCCGACAAGGTCGGTTACGCGATCTTCCCGAGCAAGGAAGGCGTCGACAACCACGGCAACTGGCTGTGGTCGTGGAACCTCGCTGTTCCGGCATCCTCCACCAAGGCTGATGCGGCGCAGAAGTTCATCTCCTGGGCAACCAGCAAGGAATACACCGAGCTCGTTGCATCCAAGGAAGGCTGGACCGCTGTTCCTCCGGGCACCCGCACCTCGCTCTACAACAACGAAAACTACAAGAAGGAAGCTGCCTTCGCAGCTCCGACGCTCGCTGCCATGCAGGCTGCGGATATCACCAAGCCGACCGTGAAGCCGGTGCCCTACACCGGTGGCCAGTTCGTGGCGATCCCTGAGTTCCAGGCGATCGGCACCAATGTCGGCCAGCTCTTCTCGGCCGTCATCGCCGGCCAGTCGACGGTGGAAGATGCGCTTGCCCAGGCACAGACCGCAACCAGCCGCGAAATGCGCCGCGCCGGTTATCCGAAGTAAGCGATCCGGATCGTGATCCCTCCTCTCCCCGTTCGCGGGGAGAGGAACGAGGCTCGACCAAGGGCTTCCAAGAGTGCGGCAACCGCCCTTCCCGGATGGGGAGACGGCAAAGGCCGCCCTGCAACGGCAAACACCTCGCTCAAACAAGATCAAGAATGACGGCTCGGGGAGGGCATCGATATGGCAACGCATAACACCAAGACGTTGGCGCGCCTGATGATGGCGCCGTCCGTCTTGCTTCTCCTGGTCTGGATGATCGTGCCGCTGGCGATGACGCTGTGGTTCTCGTTCCAGAACTACAACCTGCTCAGCCCCGCGAACGTGAACTTCGCAGGCTTCCTCAACTACGAATTCTTCTATACCGACCCTGCCTTCTTCCAGTCCATCTGGAACACGCTGGTCATTGTCTGCGGCGTGCTGTTCATCACCGTCGTCGGCGGCATCGCGATCGCGCTCCTGCTCGACCAGCCGATCTTCGGCCAGGGCATCGTCCGCATCCTGGTCATCTCGCCGTTCTTCGTCATGCCGCCGGTCGCGGCGCTGATCTGGAAGAACATGATCATGCATCCGGGCTACGGCGTTTTTGCAGACATCGCCAACCTTCTCGGCCAGCAGCCGATCGACTGGTTTGCGCAATACCCGCTGTTTTCGATCGTCATCATCGTCGCCTGGCAGTGGTTGCCGTTTGCGACGCTCATCCTGCTCACCGCACTGCAATCGCTCGACGGCGAGCAGAAGGAAGCGGCCGAAATGGATGGGGCAAATTTCTTCAACCGCTTCATCTATCTCGTGCTGCCGCATCTGGCTCGCGCAGTGACCGTGGTCATCCTGATCCAGACCATCTTCCTGCTGGGCGTCTATGCCGAGATCCTCGTCACCACCAATGGCGGCCCCGGTTACGCCTCCACCAACCTCGCCTTCCTGATCTATCGCACCGCGCTTCTTGGCTATGACGTCGGCGGCGCATCGGCAGGCGGCATCATCGCAGTCGTGCTCGCCAACATCATCGCCATCTTCCTGATGCGCGCCGTTGGCCGGAACCTGGATTGATAGGAGAAGACAATGGCTCGTGCCGTCACCACCAGACACAAGGTCACCGCGACCGTCTTCGCCTGGATCGTAGCGCTCATCATCTTCTTTCCGATCCTCTACACGCTCGTCACGAGCCTGAAGACGGAACCGGAAGCGATCGCGGGCTTCAGCCTCATCCCGTCCGGCACCTTCGAAAACTACATCACGGTGCAGACCCGCAGCGACTACCTGAAGCCGTTCACCAACTCGGTGATCCTTTCCGTCGGCTCCACCATCCTCGCGCTCATCATCGCGATCCCCTCCGCCTGGGCGATGGCGTTCTCGCCGACCAAGCGCACCAAGGATATCCTGATGTGGATGCTCTCCACAAAGATGATGCCGGCGGTCGCCGTGCTCGTGCCGATCTACCTGCTGTTTCGCGATTTCGGCCTGCTCGACAGCCGCATCGGTCTCACCGTCATGCTGACCCTCATCAACCTGCCGATCGTGGTGTGGATGCTCTACACCTACTTTCGCGAAATCCCGGGCGAGATCCTGGAAGCGGCGCGCATGGATGGTGCAGGCCTGTGGCAGGAGATCGTCTATGTCCTGACGCCGATGGCGGTGCCGGGCATTGCCTCGACGCTCCTCCTCAACATCATCCTCGCCTGGAACGAAAGCTTCTGGACGATCCGGCTGACGACCACCAATGCAGCGCCGCTGACGGCCTTCATCGCATCCTTCTCCAGCCCGCAGGGCCTGTTCTGGGCGAAGCTCTCGGCAGCTTCCACCATGGCAATCGCCCCGATCCTCATTCTCGGCTGGTTCTCACAGAAACAACTCGTTCGCGGCCTCACCTTTGGCGCGGTTAAGTAAGGAACAGGGACATGGGCAGCATCACGCTCCGGCAAGTGTCGAAGGTTTTTGGCGAAGCCAAGGTCATCCCCTCGATCGACCTTGAGATCAATGATGGCGAGTTCGTCGTGTTTGTCGGCCCCTCGGGTTGTGGCAAGTCCACGCTCCTGCGGCTCATCGCCGGGCTGGAAGATGTCTCGGGCGGCCAGATCCTGATCGACGGCAAGGATGTGACGCAGGCGGCGCCGGCCCAGCGTGGCCTTGCCATGGTTTTCCAGTCCTACGCGCTCTATCCGCATATGAGTGTCAGGAAGAACATCGCCTTCCCGCTGAAGATGGCCAAGATGGACCAGGCCGCGATCGACCGGAAGGTCGAGGCAGCCGCCAAGGTGCTGAACCTCACCGACTACCTGGAGCGCCGCCCTTCGCAGCTCTCCGGCGGCCAGCGCCAGCGTGTCGCGATCGGCCGCGCGATTGTTCGCGAACCATCCGCCTTCCTGTTTGACGAACCGCTGTCGAACCTCGATGCGGCGTTGCGTGGCACGATGCGGCTGGAGATCAGCGACCTGCATCATCAGCTCAAGACGACGATGATCTACGTCACCCACGACCAGGTCGAGGCCATGACCATGGCTGACAAGATCGTGGTTCTGAACCGCGGCAATATCGAGCAGGTCGGCTCGCCGCTGGAGCTCTACAAGACGCCGCGCAACCTCTTCGTCGCCGGCTTCATCGGTTCCCCGCGCATGAACTTTATCGACGGCGCTTACGCCCAGTCGAAGAACGCCAAGACCGCGGGCATCCGGCCGGAACATCTTCTGCTTTCAAGGGACAACGGCACATGGCGCGGTACCGTGAAGGTCGCTGAGCACCTGGGTGCCGATACCTTCCTGCATCTGGATGTCGATGGCATCGGCCAGGTCACCGCGCGCTGCGACGGCGAGTTCCGCGCCCACCACGGCGATGTGGTCTACCTGACCCCGGACGAAAGCAAGCTGCACCGCTTCGACGACAAGGGAATGGCGTTCCAAGCCTGATCGGCGCGCCGCACTGGAGTAAAGACAATGACTGTGAAGCTTTCGCTGGCGAGCTTGAATGACGCTGCGGCCACCGCTGCCGTGCCGGCTTACGACCCGAAGAGCCTGACGCCCGGCATCGTGCATTTCGGCGTCGGCAATTTCCACCGCGCCCACCAGGCAGTTTATCTTGACGACCTGTTCAACACCGGAAAGGCGCATGACTGGGCGATCATCGGCGCGGGCGTCATGCCATCCGATGCCGCGATGCGCGACAAGCTGAAGGCGCAGGATTTCCTCACCACCGTTGTCGAACAGGACAACAATAAGACGGCAGCCCGCGTCACCGCGCCGATGGTCGACATCATTGCGCCCGACGACAAGGCGACGCTGGTTGCAAAGCTCGCCGATCCCGCAATCCGCATCGTTTCGATGACGATCACCGAAGGCGGTTACTTCATCGATGCCGCCGGCAACTTCAATCCAAAGCACCCCGCCATGGTCGAGGATGGCGCCAATCCGACCAACCCGAAGACGGTCTTCGGCCTCATTATCGCGGGCCTGCGCCTGCGGCGCGAGCACGGCATCGCGCCCTTCACCGTCATGTCCTGCGACAACATTCCCGGCAACGGGCATGTGACGGAGAACACGCTGGTTGGACTCGCCAAGCTTTCTGATCCCGACTTCGCCCAGTGGATCCACGACAACGTCGCATTCCCGAACTCCATGGTGGACCGCATCACGCCCGCCACCGGTCCACGGGAACTCGATATCCTGCGCCAGGACTTCAACATCGACGACAACTGGCCGGTGTTCTGCGAAGAGTTCAAGCAGTGGGTGATGGAGGACAAGTTCCCTGCCGGTCGCCCACGCCTGGAAGAGGTCGGCGTCCAGTTCGTGCCGGATGTCGCACCTTATGAGTTGATGAAGATCCGCATCCTGAACGGCGGCCATGCAGCAATCGCCTATCCAGGCGAACTCCTCGACATCCACTTCGTGCACGAGGCGATGGAGCACCCGCTGATCCGCGCCTTCCTCGCCAAGCTCGAGAAGGAAGAGATCATCCCGATCGTGCCGCCGGTGCCGGACACAAAACTCGATGAATATTTCGAGCTGATCGAGCGCCGCTTCCTCAACCCGAAGATCGGCGACACCATTCCGCGGCTCGCGCAGGACGGCTCCAACCGCCAGCCGAAGTTCATCCTGCCTTCGACCCGCGACCGGCTGGCGCAGGGCAAGGACATCGTCGGCCTGTCGCTCGTCTCGGCCCTGTGGTGCCGTTATTTCGCCGGCACATCCGACAGCGGTCGCCAGATCGTCTTCAACGATGCAAGCGCGGAAAAACTTCACGAGGCAGCGCTCAAAGCCAAGGATAACCCCGAGGCCTTCCTTGCCTTCGATGAGATCTTCGGCGAGGTTTCGTCGTCCGCCCTGTTCCGGGAGCGTTTTGCGCATGCGCTGAAGACGCTCTGGACGGAAGGCACGGCAAAGACGCTGCAGCTTTACCTGGCTGACCAGCTTGTCAGATAAGGGAAGCGTTCGGCGTGGCTAGCAGTGGACATCTGGTGATCTTCGATTGCGACGGGGTACTCGTCGATAGCGAGCCGGTGTCCGTGCGCGTCCTCGTCAACGCCTTGCGCCGCAAGGGCGTGGATATGGATGAAGCGGAGGCATACCGCCGCTTCCTCGGCCGCAGCCTGGCCACCGTGACCAAGACGATGAGCGAAGAGTTCGGCATCGAGGCCGATGAAGCATTCCTCGATGACATGCGCCACGACCTCTACCGCGAGTTCCGCGCCGAGCTCAAGCCCGTCACAGGCATTTCCGAGGCTCTGGACGCGCTCGATGTGCCACGTTGCGTCGCCTCGTCGAGCCAGCCGGAACGCATCCGTTTGTCGCTTTCCGTTACCGGCCTGCTCGACCGGCTGGAGCCGCACATCTTTTCGGCCTCCATGGTCGCCAAGGGCAAGCCGGCGCCTGACCTTTTCCTGCATGCGGCGGAAAACATGGGTGCCGACCCCGCCCATTGCATCGTCGTCGAAGACAGCCCTGCCGGCATCGAGGCCGCCAAGCGTGCGGGGATGACAGTCTTTGCCTTTACCGGCGCCTCGCATGCCTGCGTTCCGGGCTACCGCGAACGCATCGAAGCCCTGTCCCCCCATGTCGTGTTTGACGCCATGGCGGATTTGCTCCACCTTGTGCAAAAGCATATGGAAGGCGGGAACAAAAGCATGCCGCAGCAGGCCTGACGGCTCTGGCGGCATCGGCGGATTGTCCGAGGGACGGGAAACAAGACTGAATGCGTGATCACCTCGTTGCGGTCGATGTCGGCACGGCCAGCGCCCGCGCCGGCGTCTTCGATGGCAAGGGGCAGTTGCTTGCCAAGGCCAAACACCCGATCCGGATGTTCCGTCCCAAGGAAAATCACGCCGAACATGATTCCGAAGATATCTGGGCCGCTGTCTGTCGCGCTGTGACAGACGCGATGGCTGACGCCGGCTTAAGGCCCGACCAGGTCGCCGCCATCGGTTTCGACGCCACCTGCTCGCTCGTCGTCCGCGATCGTGACGGCCTGCCTCTCACCGTCTCCACGACCGGCAAAGCGAACCAGGACACGATCGTCTGGCTGGATCACCGTGCGATCCGCGAGGCGGACGAACTTTCGGCGGCCGAACACGAGGTCCTGCAGTTTTCCGGCGGATCACTGTCGCCGGAAATGCAGATCCCCAAGCTGATGTGGCTGAAGCGCGCCCTGCCCCAGAGCTGGGGCCAAGCCGGTTATTTCTTCGACCTCGCCGACTTCCTCACCTGGAAGGCCACGGGTTCGCCCGCGCGTTCCCGCTGCACCCTGACGGCCAAGTGGAATTACCTCGCCCACCAGGCGCCGGGATGGCGTGATGATTATCTGGCGCAGGCGGGGCTCGACGACCTGCTCCACAAGGGCACCCTACCTGTCGAAACCATCGCTTGCGGCGCAACCATCGGCCGGTTGAGCGCGCAGGCGGCGAGCGAACTCGGTCTGGACACTCAGGTCGCTGTAGCGCCCGGCATGATCGATGCCTATGCCGGCGCCTTTGGTGCCCTTGGCGGCGCATCCGGTGACCGTCTTGAATCGAGCGTCGCGCTGATCGGCGGCACGTCGAGTTGCATCGTCGCCTTTGCCAGGGATCCCAAGCCGGGCCGCAGTCTCTGGGGACCGTATTTCGAAGCCGTGCTGCCGGAACATTGGCTCGTCGAGGGCGGGCAGTCAGCCGCGGGCGCCCTGCTCGACCACATGGTGCTGATGCATGCAGCAGGCGGCGAGCCGACTGCCGAACTGCACGAGCGGATCATTGCCCGCGTGCGGGAACTGCAGGCCGAGACAGACGGCGACATCGCGCCTGACCTGGCGATCCTGCCGGACTTCCATGGCAACCGCTCGCCGCTCGCTGATCCGCGCGCCACCGGCGTCATCAGCGGTCTGACACTCGACACCTCCTTCGACGGGCTCTGCCGCATTTACTGGCGCACCTGCGTTTCCGTCGCGCTCGGCATCCGCCACATCCTGGATGCGATGGCGGGTTACGGCTATCGGTTCCAGACGCTGCATGTCACCGGCGGGCATGTGAACAACCCGCTGCTGCTCGAACTGTATGCCGATGTCACGGGTTGCCGGGTGGTGATCCCGGAAACGCGCGATGCCGTGCTTCTCGGGACCGCCATGGCGGCATCCGTCGCCGGCGGCCTGCATCCGTCGTTGTTCGAGGCAGGCCAGGTGATGGATCGCGGCGGCCAGGAGCAGCAGCCGGATCCGGGCCGCAAGGCGCAGTACGACCGGGACTATCGCAGGTTCCTCGCAATGGTCCGCCACCGCGAGGAATTGCGGGCTTTGGCCTAACGCGGCTAACCGACGCGGCGGAAACCTTCGCTCGCCACCAGCAGCTGGCGGGTATATTCGGCGGAAAATTCACGCCGCTTCAGCGCTTCCACCGGCACCGTCTCGACCACCTCGCCCTGGCGCATCACCGCAAGCCGACCGCACATATGGCTGATGACGCCAAGGTCGTGGCTCACCATGATGAAGGTGAGGTTGCGGTCGCGCCGCGCCTGTTCGAGCAGGTTGAGGATTTCCGCCTGGATCGAGGCATCAAGTGCCGATGTCGGCTCGTCGAGCAGCAGGATCTTCGGCTCCAGGATAAGCGCCCGTGCAATCGCGATGCGCTGGCGCTGCCCGCCGGAAAGCTGGTGCGAATATCGGAAGCGGAAGCCCGAGCCCAGCCCCACCTCGTCCAGCGCCCGGTTGATGCGCGTCTCGACATCCGTATAGCCGTGGATCGCCAGCGGTTCGAGCAGCAGCCGGTCGACCGTCTGGCGCGGATGCAGGGAGCCATAAGGATCCTGGAACACCATCTGGACGGTGCGATAGAAATCCTTGTCGCGGGCGCGGTTGGAATAGTCGCGGCCGTTGACCGTCAGCCTCCCCTGCTGGAAGGGAACGAGCCCGGCGATCGCCCGCAGCAGCGTCGATTTCCCTGAGCCGGATTCCCCGACGATGCCGAAGGACTCGCCTTCCGCGACGTCCACACTCACATTGTTTAGCGCCTTGAACTCGTGGAAGGACACGGTCATGTCGCGGGTGGAAACAGCAGAACTCATAGCGCCCACTCCGGCTTGCGGTCGAGCACCGGCAATGGATGCCGGTCGGAATCGATGGTCGGCAGGCAGTTGAGCAGGCCGCGCGTATAAGGATGCTGCGCATCGGCCAGATTGGCGGAGGGAAGCTCCTCGACGATCCGCCCGCCATACATCACCAGCACGCGGTCGCAGAAGGACGACACAAGCCGCAGGTCATGCGAGATGAAGATCAGGCCCATGCCGCGGTCGGCCACCAGCTTGTCGAGAATGCTGAGGACTTCCAGTTGCACCGTCACGTCGAGCGCCGATGTCGGCTCGTCGGCAATCAGCAATTCCGGACCGCAGACCAGCATCATCGCGATCATCGCCCGCTGCCCCATGCCGCCTGAAACCTCGTGCGGATAAAGGTTGAAGACGCGCTGCGGATCACGAATCTGCACCGCCTCCAGCATCGCAAGCGCCCGCTCCCGGGCTTCCGTCGCCGACACCTTTTCATGCGTCTTCAGCGTTTCGACGATCTGGCGACCGATGGTCATCACCGGATTGAGCGAATATTTCGGGTCCTGCAGGATCATCGCCACCCGTTTGCCGCGCAGGTCGCGCCGCTCGCCAGCTGGCATGGTAAGGAGGTCACGGCCGCCGAAAGAAAGCGTCTTGGCGGTGATCCGCGCATGCCCCGGCGTCAGCCCCATGATGGCGCGCCCGGTCTGTGATTTGCCCGAACCGGATTCGCCGACGATGCCCAGCCTTTCGCGGCCGAGCGTGAAGGAAACGCCGCGAACTGCCTGCACCTCGCCCGTCCGTGTCGGAAAGGTGACGCGAAGATCTTCGACGGAAAGAAGCGGAGGTACCGAACCCATCATCATTGGCCGGCCTCCTTCGGATCAAGCGCGTCGCGAAGCCCGTCGCCGAGCAGGTTGAAGCCGAGGCTGACGATCAGGATCGCAAATCCCGGCATCGCGGCGACCCACCACTGGTCGAGAATGAAGCGGCGACCGGACGCGATCATTGCGCCCCATTCCGGCAGCGGCGGCTGCGCGCCAAGCCCGAGGAAACCGAGACCGGCAGCCGTCAGGATGATGCCCGCCATGTCGAGCGTGACACGCACGATCAGCGACGAGGTGCACAGCGGGATGACATGGCGAAGCACGATCCGGAAAGGCGAGGCACCCATCAGCTTCACCGCCGCAATGAATTCCGAATTGCGGAAGGTCAGCGTTTCGGCGCGCGCGATACGTGCATAAGGCGGCCAGGAAGTGACGGCGATCGCGAGGATCGCGTTTTCGATGCCGGGGCCGAGGGCGGCGACGAGCGCAAGCGCCAGCACCAGCTTCGGGAAGGCGAGAAAAATGTCGGTGATCCGCATCAGCACCGCATCGACCCAGCCACCGGCATAACCGGACACCGTCCCGACGATAAGGCCGATCGGCGCTGCAATCACTGCCACGAGCACGACGACAAGTAGTGTCAGCCGCGAACCATGGAGCAGCCGCGAAAGGATATCGCGGCCCTGGTCATCGGTTCCGAGCAGGTAACCTTCCGACCCCGGCGGCAGCAGGCGGGCGTTGCGCAGGTCGCCGACAACCGGATCATGCGGCGCAAGCACGCCGGCAAAGGCTGCCACGAAGAGAAGCAGGATCAGGATCGCGAGACCCAGCAGCGCCAGCCGGTTTTCGGCAAACCGGCGCCAGACGATATAGGCCCGTCCGAGCCGGGCCTGGCGGCGCGAAGTCGGCCGGTCCGAGAGGAGCCAGGCACGGCTATAGGGCTTCAAGGTTATGGTATCCGCGTTGCTCATCGGCTGCGCGTCCTAGGATCAAGTGTCCGATAAAGAAGATCGGAAAAGATGTTGATGCCGACGAAGACCGCCCCAATCACCAGCGTACCGCCAAGCACCGCGTTCATGTCCGCGTTCTGCAGCGAATTGGTGATGTAGAGGCCAAGCCCGGGCCAGGAGAAGATGGTTTCGGTCAGAACCGAGCCTTCGAGCAATCCTGCGTAGGAAAGCGCGATGACGGTCACCAGCGGCACGGCGGCATTGCGCAGCGCGTGGAACCAGATGATCCGTGTTTCGGAGAGACCCTTGGCGCGGGCGGCGACGACGTATTCCTGGCTAAGCTCCGTCAGCATGAAGGAGCGGGTCATGCGGCTGATATAGGCGAGCGAGAAATACCCAAGCAGCGCGCCCGGAAGGGCGATATGGCGCCACAGGTCCCAGACGACGTCCCACTGCCGCTGCACGATGGCATCAAACAGGAAGAAGCCGGTCATCGGTGTGAATGTGTATTCGTAGACGACGTCGATGCGGCCGGGATAGGCAACGAGGCGGAGCTGCGCGTAGAACACGACAAGCGCCAGCAGCCCCAGCCAGAAGATCGGCACCGAGTAGCCGATCAGGCCGATGATGCGCACGATCTGGTCCGCGATCGAGCCGCGTTTGACGGCCGCCAGGACGCCGAGCGGGATGCCGAGGATCGAGCCGATCAGCGTGCCGATCGTGGCGAGCTCGATCGTCGCGGGAAACACGCGGCGAATGTCCTCCAGCACCGGATTGGTGGTGAGAACAGAGGTGCCGAAATTGCCGGTCAGCGCCTGCTTCACATAAAAGAAAAACTGCTGGTAGAGCGGCAGGTTGAGGCCAAGCTCGATGCGGGTGCGTTCAACCACATGCGCCGGCGCGCGATCGCCCACAATGGCCAGGACCGGGTCAATGGGAATGACCCGGCCAATGAAAAAAGTCACCACGAGCAAGCCGAAGATCGTCGTCAGTGCTGTGACGGCGAAACGCAGAAAGCCCATGGCGGCGGATGATGCGCGGCGTCGATTGCGCCGCGTCACCACCGATGAGTCCGAAAGAGTCAAAGATACGCTCCGGGTTTCTATTCCTTCGAAACCGTAGACAGAAGGTTCGTGTCGAAGCTCGGGCCGAGCTTGTAACCCTTGACGTCAGCGCGTACCGCAGCGACTTCCGTCTGCTGGAATACGATCACGAACGGTCCGGTTTCCAGCACCTGCTTCTGCAGGTCCTGGTACATGGCACCGCGCTTGTCGGCATCACGCTCCAGAAGGGCTGCCGCCGTCTGCTTCGTCAGCTCCGGAATGTCCCAGGCATTACGCCAGGTGAGCGGCTTGGCCGCAGCGTCGTCGGCATTGTTCGGGTTGGCCGCAAACGTGTCGGCGTTGGAATGCGGATCCCAGTAGTCCGTGCCCCACTGGCCGATATAGATGTCGTGGTTGCGAGCGCGGTACTTGGTCAGCGTCTGCTTGCCGTCACCGGGAATGATGCTCAGCTTGACGCCGGCCTGGGCGAACGTCTGCTGCACGCTTTCAGCAATGCCCGTCACCGGCTGCGTGTTGCGCACGTCCATCGTCACTTCGAAGCCGTCCTTGAGTCCTGCCTTTTCGAGCAGTTCCTTGGCCTTGGCCACATCGAGCTTGTACGGGTTGCTGTCGAGCGAACCGAGCATGCCCTTCGGCAGGAAGGTCTGGTGGATTTCGCCGATGCCCTTGATCAGGGTCGCGCCGATTGCGTCGTAGTCGACGAGATACTTCAGCGCCTCGCGAACTTCAGGCTTTGCCAGCGTCTCGTTCTTCTGGTTGAGGCTGAAGTAATAGACGGTGCCCTTCGGCGCGCTGTCGGTCGTGATGTCCTTGTTCTTGGAGATCGCTTCCAGATCACCCGGCTCAAGGTTACGGGCAATGTCGATATCGCCGTTCTCGAGCGCCAGGCGCTGGCCCGAGCTTTCCTTCATGTGGCGATAGATGGCGCGCTTTACCTTCGCCTTCTCGCCGTAATAGTTGTCGTTGCGCTCCAGGACGAGGATTTCGTTGGCGCGCCACTGCATCATCTTGAACGGGCCGGAACCGGCATAGTTGGTCTTCAGCCAGCCGTTGCCGAAGTCGCCGTCGGTCACATGCTGCTCAACGAGCGCCTTGTCGACCACCGACGCGACGTTCGCCGTCAGGCAGTTCAGCACGAAGCTCGGAGCATAGGGCTTGTCGACCGTGAACACGAAGGTTGACGGGTCGGTCGCCTTGGCCTTTTCGGTCACGTTTTCAGCGGTCAGGCCGAACTGGGTGAGGATGAAGGCGGGCGACTTGTCGAGCTTCACCGCGCGCTCGAACGAATAGGCGACGTCTTCGGCCGTGATCGGGTTGCCGGACGCGAACTTGAGGTCCGGCTTGATCTTGAACGTGTAGGTCAGCGCATCGTCGGAAACCGTCCAGCTCTCGGCGATACCAGGCGAAACCTTCGAGGTGTCGGAGATGTCGAGGTTGACGAGGTTGTCGTAGGTGTTGCCCGTGATCTCGCCTGCGGAGATCTCGAAAGCTTCACCCGGATCGAGCGAGATGATGTCGTCGATTGCCCAGGCGAGCACGACCGTATCCTTCGGCGTGGCGGCATAGGCCTGAGGAGCGGCCGCCACCATGATCGACAGCGCAGCGGCGGTCGTCAGGAGGCGGAATCGTCCCGTGAATGTATGGAGCATGGTCTGAATTCCCCTTTTGGTTCTTTGGACCCATGGGGAAATCCGCACCTTATTCGTGCCAGGCTTTCCCCAAGACTCTGAGCCAGTTATCCCGGCAAAGCTTCCTTAGTTCGTCCGTACCGTAACCATCACTTTTGAGGGCTGCAACCAGAATTTGATTACCGGAAGCATCCTGAATCTCTTCGGGAATTGAAGCTCCGTCGAAGTCGGATCCAAGCGCCACGTGATCGATGCCCATGCGTTCCACCATGTAGTTCACGTGGCGGATCATGTCGAAAATCGGCGTGGCGACATTGTCGCGCCCATCGTCGCGCAGCATGGTGACGGCATAGTTCAGTCCGACAATCCCGCCGCTTTCCTTCACGGCATCGAGTTGCTTGTCGGTAAGGTTGCGGGCGACCTGCGTCAGCGCATGCGCGTTGGAATGGCTGGCGATCAGCGGCTGGTCGGTGGTCTTGGCGACGTCCCAGAAACCCCTTTCGGTGATGTGCGCAAGATCGATCGCAATGCCGAGCCGGTTGCAGGCCTTCACCAGTTCAAAGCCACGGTCGGTGAGACCCGGTCCGGTATCGGGCGACATCGGGAAGGCGAACGGCACGCCGTGGCCGAAGATGTTGTGGCGGCTCCAGACCGGCCCAAGCGAACGCAGGCCAGCGGCATAGAAGGTTTCGAGGTTGTCCAGATCGTCGTCGATCGCCTCGCAGCCTTCCATGTGGAGAACCGCTGCAAAGATTCCCTCGTCCATGGCGCTGCGGATGTCAGCCGTCGAACGGCAGATCCGCCAGCCGCCTGCCTGCTCCAGCCGATAGGCGATAGCCGCCTTTTCGAGCGCAATCGTCAGCGACGGCAGGTGGTCGAGCGGCGCCGACAGAGGCGTTACGTAGTGGCCGTTCGCGTCCGGCTCCTTCAGAACCAGGTCGCCGGACGGGATGTAGATGGCGCAAAGCCCGCCGGCGAGGCCACCCTTCTTCGCCCTCGGCCCGTCGATATGGCCGTTTGTCGTTCCCTCGATAAACTCGGCAATCGGGTCACCGCCGTCCTTGGCAGTCCGCCAGAGCCGCAGAAGGACATCGTTATGGCCGTCGAACACCAGTTCCATGTGTTATTCCCGATTGCGTGAGATTTCCGTGAGGTGAGTGGCGCCGATCCTAATCGACGCGACCCCATCTGCAAGACCAAAACGGCATTGCGCCGTCCTCAGGCAGTCCAGGCGCCCTCGCCTGCCCGCGACAGGAGCGGTGTCCTGAATACGCCGACGACGCGCGAGCGCCATTCCGGCCCGACCTGGTCGAGCTTGTCATGCCAGCGTTCCGACTGCAGCATCGCCGCGCCGACCACCACGGGCTCGATGCCGAGCGACCGCATCAGCGACAGGCCTGACACGATCGAGGTGCCGCTCGAGATCACGTCATCCACCAGCGCCACGCGCTTGCCCTGGATCAGCGGCAGCATGCGCGGATCGACATAAAGGCGTTTCTGCTGTTCAGGCGTGGTGATGGAAGAAAGCGGCACGGAAAGCTCTTCCTCGTACCAGAACTTGCGCGAGGTCCCGAGCGGCACATAACGCGCAAATCCGAGATAGCGGGCGACCGCTGCGGCGAGCGTCAGCCCCAGCGTCGGCAGGCCGACGATCACTTCCGGGCGAAACGCGGCAAGCTTGGGCGCAAGGCTGGCGGCCAGCGCATCCTGAACATCGAAGCTCGCCTGGTTGATGATGAGCGATGCCAGCGCATGCTCACCGTCCGCCAGCGGCCGGATCGGCAGGCGGATCTGGCTGCCGTCGTCCAGCACGGCCGGATAAAAACCGGAAAAGGGTCCAGAGGTCGCGAACGTATCGGCCGGATGAACCTCCTGCCAGAACTCATGCGGCTGCATCGGCTTCCCCTACTCCAGCACGTCCAGGATCGGTGTTTCCATCACCTTGCCGGTCACCACGTCCGCGATGCCGCGATCGGTCTGGTGCGGGCCGAGGTTGCAGGCAAGCGTTGCCCCGAAGCAGGCCTTGAAGATGAGGTAAGGCGGCTGCCACTCGACGACCTTGTCCATGGCCGAACGGATGGCGCGGAAGCCTTCCGCGACCTTTTCCATCGGCGCGTCGGAGACGAGGCCCGAAAGCGGTAGCGGAAGAAGCTCGACCACCTTGCCGCCGATGACGACGGCCATGCCGCCGCCTGCCTTGATCACGGCATTGGCGGCCGCCGCCATGTCGACGGGATCGGAGCCGAACACCGTGAGGTTGTGGCTGTCATGGGCCAGGGTGGTGGCGAACGCCCCCTTCCACGTGCCCCATCCTGTCAGGAACCCAAGACGGGTGCGGGTGTCGGCGCGGCCGTGGCGGTGGGTCACGGCGATCAACGTCGTGCCCTCCGGGGGTACCACAAAACCATCGACGACATCCGCATCCGTTTGCCCCCACTGAGTGAATCGCGGACGATCGATCGTCGCGATCCGAACCTTCTTGCCGCTGCTCTTGAGTTTGAAGTCCTCNGGCGTCAGCGGCGCAAGCTTGACCGAACCTTCGAGCAGCGAAGGGTCNGTCGCGCGCAGTTCCACGGTCATCNCGCCGGACNTGGCGATCGGCGTACCGCTGGCGATCACCTGGCGCGCACGGAAATCCTCAAGGTCCTCGAAGAGGACGATATCGGCGCGACGTCCAGCGGCAATGAGGCCAAGATCGGCGCGGCCGATGCGCACCGCGGCATTCAGCGTCGCCGCCTGCAACGCCCATTCGGGCTTCATGCCGTAACGCACCAGCCGGCGCACGACATCATCGAGCGCACCGCCCGCAACGAGGTCATCCGGGAAGACGTCGTCGGTGCAAAGCGTCACGGTCGGTGGCAGATGTCCGAGCCGGTTCAGCGTTTCAACGAATTCCGGCAGAAGGTGGTCATGCGAGCCGCGAAGCTCGATCGTCAGGCCCGCGCGCAGCTTCTCCATCAGGTCATCGCCCGACACGAGCTCATGGTCGGAGGTGATGCCGGCGGTGATGAAGGCGGCAAGATTTGGTCCTGTCAGGCCGCGGGCATGGCCGCAGACGAGCTTTTCGGAGACGAGCGCCGCCTGCACGATGTCGCTGATGCGACGTTCGCGGGAAATTACGCCGCGCATGTTCATGACTTCGGCAAGCCCGCCGATCTTCGGCCAGAACAACATCTCCTCGATGATCGCGGCATCGAAATCTGCGCCGGCAACTTCCAGGCCCGGTGCCGAGGGCACGCAGGACGGCGCCAGCACCACGGCGCGAAGCGGCAGCGGCTTTACCGCTTCCAGTGCCCAGGCGACCCCCTCCACGCCGTGCACATTGCCGAATTCATGCGGATCCCAGACCACGGTGGTCACGCCGCGCGGCAGCACCGCACCGGCATAGGTCGCGGGCGTCACCATGGAGCTTTCGACATGCATGTGCGTGTCGATAAGACCCGGCGACAGGAAGGTACCGGTGGCATCGATGATCTCGGCCGCATCGGACCGTGAACCGGCTTCATGGACGCTCGCAATCAGCGGCCCGACCAGCCCGACATCGGCCGCCCGTCGTTCGCCGGTCACGACGTCAACCAGCGTTCCGCCCTTGATCAGGATGTCGAACGGCCCGTCTCCACGTGCCGCCGTGACAGCCCGGTCCCGGAAAGCCGGCTCGGTGAACTCCTGCACCGTCTTAATGATATTCCTCACCAACTTGCCTCCGCCCGCAATGTCTCAAGAATGATTGTCTTGGCCTTCGCCGCATCGATCGTCGCGCCAAAGGACGCATTGAAGGTCCCGCGCCCGGGACGCACCTCCACCACCGTCCGGCCACGGGTCAGCGTGCCGGCAAGTTCCACGTCGATCTTGGCTTCCCGCCACGCCACCAGCTCCGGATGAGCGAAGGCGACGGCGGCAACCGCATCATAAAGCGCCATGGCCGGGCGGCCGCTTTTTGTGGCAATCGCCACGAAGCCGGCGAGAAGATCCCCCAGCAGCTCGGCGTTGCGCCCACCTGCTTGACGCACCGGGACAACATCCTCGGGGCTGCACAGTACCTGGCGGCAAAGGTCGAGATCGATCATCCGGAACGGGATCTTCTGCGCCAGCACGATCGCCAGCGCTTCCGGGTCGGCAAAGGCGTTGAATTCCGCGGAGGCGGTATGATTGCCGCTCGTCACCCCGCCACCCATCCAGGTGAGGTCGGTGATCCTTGCCGCAAGATCCGGCCGGGCCAGGGCAACGGCGGCAATATTGGTCAGCGGACCGAGCGCCAGGATGCGGCGCTCGCCTTCGTCCTTTTCGAGCCAGGCGCACAGCGCCTCGAAAGCATCAGCGCTGAAAGTCTCTTCGGCCTCGGGCAAATGTTTGCCGGCACTCGGCATGCCAGCATCGCTCAGCACATGGGTTGCGGTTTCGAGCCGGCCCAGGACCGGCATTTCACGACCAGAATGGATCGGGAACGGCCAGACGAAGGCGGAGGCAGCGCCCGCGGCATTGCTGCGGACGCGCGCCAGCGGCGCATTGCCGAAGACAAGCGACACACCTTCGATGGACAGGCCCGCATGCGCCGCGACCATGATCGCGGCGATGTCGTCAAAGCCCATGTCCGTGTCGATCCAGATGGCCATGGCTCAGCCGAACCTCGAAAGAAGCGCGGCCCGTTCGACCGGAAGGTCAAAGGCGAGTTCTGCACCCAGTGCATGCGCCGGCTGGCTCGCGTCCACCTCGGCCTTGATCGGACCGAGTGTCGTGTCGAGCAGGTATTCACGGCTGTCGCCGGCAAAGGATGTGCCGCGCACGGTGCCCCGATAAGGACCTGACCCAAGGGTCACCATACGCGGCCGCCATGCCAGGCCCGCCGCTGAAGGGGCCTGGCTGGAGAAGTCGACCAGGCCGGCGCTCGTCTTGAGCTTGCCCTGGTCGAGTTGGAAGATGTTCTCGAAGCCGACGAAGTCGGCCACGAAGGACGAGGTGGGACGGCTGTAGATGTCTTCCGGGGAACCGATCTGCTCGATCTTGCCGGCCTTCATCACCACGATCCGGTCGGCCAGCGCCAGCGCTTCGGCCTGGTCGTGGGTGACGAAGATCATCGTCACGCCGGTTTCCTTCTGGACGCGCTGCAACTCGGTGCGCATTTCCAGACGCAGACGTGCGTCGAGGTTTGAGAGCGGCTCGTCGAGCAGCAGCACCTTCGGCTCCATCACCATGGAGCGGGCGAGCGCCACGCGCTGCTGCTGGCCACCGGACAACTCGGCCGGGCGGCGATTGGCGAACGTGGAAAGCCCGACCGACTTCAAACCGGACTGCACTTTTGCGTCGAGTTCGTTGCCGCGCATGCCCTTGAGCTTCAGGCCGAAGGCGACGTTCTCATAGACTGTCAGGTGCGGGAAAAGCGCGTAGGACTGGAAGACCAGGCCCACGGCACGCTTGTTGGCCGGCACGCGGGTAATGTCGGTCCCGTCGAGGCTGACGCGGCCGGATTTTACTGGCATCAGGCCAGCGATCGCGCGCATGGTCGTTGTCTTGCCGCAGCCGGACGGCCCGAGCAGCGCGATCAGCTCACCCCTGCGGATATCGAGATCAAGATCCGGCACGGCGGGCGTGTCGCCGTAGGCAAGCGTCAGCTTGCTGAGGGAAAGGTAGGACGCATCAGACATAACGGGAAAATCCAAGGAAACGTTCGGCGGCAAAGACGATGCCGATGGACATGAAGGCGAGCAGCGAGGACAGGGCGGCAACCGACGGATCGAACACGATTTCCATGTAGGCGATCATGTCGATGGGCATGGTGCGCACGCCCGGACCCGACAGGAAGAGCGACACCGGCACCTGGTTGAAGGAGGTGACGAAGCCGAGAATGAAGGCGGACAGGATGCCGCCACGAATGTTCGGCATCACCACGCGGAAGAAGGCGCCAAGCCGCGAGGACCCGAGCAGCACCGCCGCTTCCTCGATGTCGGAGCGCAGATTTTCAAGGCTCGCCGAAACCACCCGCACCGCATAGGGCAGCACCAGTGCGGTATGTGCCAGGAACAGCGCCAGCGTGATGCCGACCTGGAAGGGCACGACGATGTAGCGCAAGAGCGCCAGGCCAACGATGATGCCCGGCACGATGATTGGTGCCGAGACCACCGTCCGCACGATCTCGGCGCCCGGCAGCTTGTAGCGCGACAGCGCATAGGAGGCCGGGATGCCGAGGATCAGCGCTGCGGCCGTGCCGCCGATGGCGAGGAACATCGACATGCCGAAGGAGGCCCGGAAACTTTCCACCGTGAAGACCTTGGCGATCCAGCGCAGCGAAAAGCCCTGCGGCGGGAAGGCCAAAGTTTCGCCTGCCGAGAAGGAGGCCGCCACGATGATCAGGAACGGCCCGATCAGGAAGGCGATCACCAGGAAGAGGATGAACGGGATGAAGAGGCGTTGTGCCGTCATGCGGCCGCCCTCCTCTGCTTGTTGCGGGCCGTTGCGACGCGCTTCAGGAGAATGTTTGCAGCAAAGCTCATTGCGATCAGGATGAAGGCGATGACGCTCGCCGCCACGAAGTTGTTGGAGACAGAAACCTGCTGGTAAAGCAGCGTTTCCAGCATCAGCACCTTGGAGCCGCCGAGGATGGCGGGCGTGATATAGGCGGTCAGGCAGCCGGTGAAGACCAGCGTCCCGCCGATGACCAGACCTTCCTTGGTGAGCGGCAGGATCACCTTCCAGAACACCTGCAGCCAGTTGGCGCCGAGCACGCGTGCTGCGGGAACTGCGTCCTTCGGCATGTTTTCAAGCGCCGAAATCAGCGAGATGATCATCAGCGGCAGGAACAATTGCAGCAGGCCGATGAAGATCGCCGTTTCGGAAAACAGGATGCGCAGCGGCGCCTGCGTCAGGCCGAGCGCCTGGAAGGCCTCGTTGACGATGCCGGTGCGGCCGAGGATGACGATCCAGGCATAGGTGCGCGCGACCGGCGAGATCATCAGCGGCAGCACGACAAGCCCCGTCACCTTGCCCTTCATGCCGGGCTCCAGGTTGACGATCGCGAACGCCGCCGCGTAGCCGATCACGGCCGCGGTCACCGTCACCAGTGCGCCGAGCTTCAGCGTGCGCAGGAAGACCGCCTGGTTCAACGGATTGGAAAAGAACTCGATATAGGCAGAGACAGACCAGCCGCCCGTCGGGTTGCGGAACCCGTCCGACAGCAGGATTACCACCGGCACAAGAAAGACCGCCGCCGCGAAGATCGCAGCAGGAAGCGCGAGTGCAAGCGCTTCGGCCCGGTTTTGGAACATTGGTGATGGTCTCCGTTCTTTATAGTGCCATGTGCCCCCTCAACCAGCCTCCGCTTTGCTAAGCCACCCTCTCCCCGAGGGGGAAGAAGAGTGGCGGCGAATCCTTCTCCCCGGCGGGGAGAAGGTGCGGCAGGCGGATGAGGGAGCTACAATTTCAGTTCAAGCTTACTGCCCGACCTTCTCGTTCCAGCTCTTGATCCAGCCGGCACGGTTGTCGAGCGCCACGGCGGACGGGATGAGCTTCAGGCTCTTGGCGGTTTCTTCGCCATAGGTCAGGTTGTTGGCGACCTCTTCAGAAACCTTCACGTCCTTGTTGGCCGGGCTGTCGATGAACTTTTCGGCAAGCTTGGTCTGCACTTCGGTGGAGAGCCAGAAGTCCATGAACTGCAGCGCAAGTTCGGCATTCTTGCCGCCCTTCGGCATGATCATCACGTTCATGCCACCCGTCTGGCCTTCCTTCGGCGTTGCCCACTCAACCGGCAGGCCGAGCTTGGTGAAGGGTGCCCAGGTGAAGCGGCCGATCGGCGCGGCCCAGATTTCTTCCTGCTTCATCAACTGCACGAGCTGCGAGGACTTTTCATAGAAGGTGACAATCTCGTCCTTCTTGTCGCCAACGGCTTCGATGGCGGCTGCGAGATCCGGCGTGTCCTTGCCGAGCGCCTGGCCCAGCATGTAGAGCGCCGGCGGGCCCTGGTTGGTGGTGACGTTCGGCCAGGCGATGTGGCTTGCATATTCCGGCTTCAGCAGGTCGGCCCAGGACTCGATCTTCATCTTGTCGGAACGATAGGCGATCGAGGTGGCGTAGAAGGTGTAGCCGATGCTCATGCCATCGCCGTTCGGATCCTTGGCGATGTCATAGAGCTTGTTGAAGTTCTCAAGCTTGGCGGTGTCGATCTTGTCGATCAGGCCCGCACGTGCGGCAGACAGGGCATCGGCCATGGAGACAACGGCCATGTCGATGACCGGGTTGGCCTTGTTGGCCTCCATCTTGGCAAGGCGCTCGACGCTGTTGCCGGTCTCGACAACCAGCTTGCAGCCGCAGATTTCCTGGAAGGGATCGTAGACGATCTCCTTGTACTCATCCTGCGACAACGCATAGACCGAGATGGTCAGCGTCTTGTCCTGCGCCATGGCAGGGCTGAGCGCCGCCATGGCGGTGAGCATTAGGGCGGTGCCCGATGCGAGAATGACCTTGTTCATTGCTTGACCTCTCCTGCTGTCGAATTGTTCGGGTGGTGGGCATGCGGATGGAAGGCGGCAGCCCCCGGCACCGCGGTTTTCGGCGCACCGGTGGACTGTCGGACAAGAAGATGCATGGGTACGCGATCGGGATCGGACGTCACCTTGGCGGCGTTGGCATCATCCGCGTCCGCATCAGCCTCGATCACCCGCATCAGCGCGGCGATGGCAAGATCGGCAACGGTCGCCATGTCCTGGCGCACCGTGGTGAGCGACGGCGAGACGACCGAAGACCAGATGGAATCGTCAAAGCCGCTGACACTCACCATGTCCGGAACGGAGATGCCGGCATGCTGCAACTCGGTCAGCGCCCGAAGCGCCAGCAGGTCGGAAAGTGCGGCAAATGCGGTAAACCCTTGGGCGGCCCGTTCGGCAAGACCCAGCACGCAGTTCGGGCCGTAGATTTCCTCGACCTTTTCCGACCACAGCGTATCGCACTCGATCTTGGAGCCAAGGCCACACTTCACGCCGCCAATGCGGTCGCTCTGCACGTTCGACGTCGGACTGCGCCCGATGATCAGGACCTTCCGGTGGCCAAGCGAGGCGAGATAACGGCCGACCTGCATGCCGCCGTCCCAATGATCGGCAGAAACGGTGTTGCCTGGCGTCGACGGGGTGTCGAGCACCGCAACGGGGCAACCGACGTCCGAAATCCGGGTGCCGCGACGGGGCACGATCAGCATGCCATCGATACCGCGCTCGATCAGGCGATTGATGGCTTCCGTCTGGGTGGCGATATCNCCGCGGGAGTCGGCGATCAGCACGCCGTAACCGACATTGGCCGCCGCATTNTCGATCGCCTGGGCGATCTGCGGGAAGAGAGGNTTGGAGATATCGGGCAGGACGAGGCCGAGGACACCGGTGCGTCCGGTGCGCAGCGCNCGGGCNGCNAGGCTCGGCACGTAGCCCACCTCCGCCGCCTTGGCCCGTACCCGCTGGACAAGTTCCGGCGACACGCGCCCCTTGCCCGAAAGCGCATTGGACACGGTCGCTGCCGACACCCCAAGGGCTGCCGCAATCGCGCTCATATTTGCTCCAGGCCGGATGCTCGCCATCGCCATCTCTGCTTAAACGTTTAAGCAGAATAGTTTGATCAAACTTCAATGTCGAGTCGAATCAGCACGAAGTCACACCTTATTCAAGGTCAACCATTGACTATTCGGGACGCTGCGTCGGAACTGGCTGCATCGCGGAGGAGAGACGGCATGCAGCATGCGGAAATTACACAACTTTCAGCAACAGAACTTTCGCGCGCAATCCATGATTGCCGGCTCTCCGTGACCGCTGTGATGGGGGCATATCTGGCCCGGATCGAGCGCCTCAACCCTAGCGTTAACGCAATTGTGAACATGCGGGACAGCGACTCGCTGCTCGCCGAAGCCGCAGCCTGCGATGCTGAGCTCAAGGCCGGTTCCTCCCGCGGCTGGATGCACGGCATGCCGATCGCCATCAAGGACCTCTGCGAGGTCAAGGATCTGCGCTGCACATATGGTTCGCCGATCTTCGCCGATTTCGTGCCGAAGGAAGACGAGATCATGGTGGAGCGCATCCGTGCCGCCGGCGCCATCATCATCGGCAAGACAAATACGCCTGAACACGGCTTCGGCTCGCAAAGCTACAACCCGGTGCATGGCGTGACCCGCAACCCTTACGACCTGACGAAGACCGTCGGCGGCTCGAGCGGCGGCGCGGCGGCAGCGCTGTCCGCCCATCTCCTGCCGATCGCCGATGGCAGCGACATGATGGGGTCGCTGCGCAACCCGGCCGCCTTCAACAATGTCGTCGGCTTCCGGCCAAGTTACGGTCGCATCCCGGTGTCGCAGAAGCTCGAGCTTTTCATGGGCCAACTGTCCGTGCTCGGCCCCATGGGCCGCACTGTGGAAGATACCGCAGCCCTGCTGATGACCCAGGCCGGATATGACCCGCGCGACCCGCATTCCCTGCCGGCCGAAGACCTGATGCCGGCACGAGGCTGCGACTTCTCAGGCGCCCGCATCGCCTGGCTTGGCGACCTTGGCGGCTACCTTCCGTTCGATCCCGGCGTGCTGGAGCTTTGCCAAACCGCCCTCCCCGTCTTCGAGAGCATCGGCTGCACGGTGGAAGCCGTCGTNCCGGACTACGACATGGTCGATGTCTGGCAGTCATGGACGACGCTGCGCAGNTGGCTGACGGCAAACGGCATGCGCGACAGTTATGACGACCCGGCCANNCGCGCGNTGATGAAGCCCGAGATCATCTGGGAGATCGAGCGCGGTCTCGACATGACCGGCCGCGAGGTGCACTTCGCCTCAAAGCGGCGCAGCGCCTGGTACAAATACCTGCTGACCTTGTTCGAGCGCTATGACTACCTCGTCCTGCCCTCAGCCCAGGTGTTCCCGTTCGATGCCGACACGCATTGGCCGAAGGAGGTCGGTGGCCGGACCATGGACACATACCATCGCTGGATGGAGGTGGTGATTCCGGCCTCGATGGCCGGTTTGCCCGTCGCCGCCATGCCTACGGGTTTCAACAGCGAAGGCATGCCGAACGGCATCCAGATCATCGGCCGACCGCGTGCCGACAAGGCGGTGCTGGACCTGGCATTGGCTTATGAAAACGCAACCGACTGGCTGAACCGGCGGCCCAAGCTTTGACGGGCTCTACCAGCCAACCACTTCCTCACCGTAGCGGCCGACTTCTTCCAGCAGCCACGCCCGGAACGCCACGACCGGCCGGAAATCCTTCTTGCTGACCGGCGCCACCGCGTAATAGGCGCTCGGGCTGCGCACCTGATGCGGAAAGGCTTCCACCAGCTGGCCGCTCGCCAGCTCCGAGTCGATCAGGAAAAGCGGCATCAAGGCGACGCCAAGCCCCGCAATGCAGGCCTGCGCCACGTTGCCGAACTGCTCGAAGCGCATCCCCTCCGATGGCGTCGCCGAGATGCCGAGACTTTCGAACCAGTGGGCCCAGGCGCCGGGGCGCGAGGCCATGTGCAGCAGCGGCAGGTGCAGCAGGTCCTGGCCCTTCTTGATCGGATGCGCCTTGAGGAAGGCGGGCGAAGAGACGGGCGCCACCATCTCCTCCATCAGGAAGGTGGATTCTGCCCCGGGCCAATCCGGCTGTCCGACATGTATCGCCATATCGATACCCTCGCGGTCGAAGTCGAAGGTGCCGATGCGGGTTGCGAAATTCAGCGTGATCTCCGGATGGCGCGCCACGAATTGCGGGATCCGCGGCATCAACCAGCGCGTGCCGAAGGTCGGCAGGATCGCGAGGTTCAGTTGGTCGCTATGCTGTTTGGTCATTGCCTGCAGCGAAGCGGAGCGGATCTGGCTCAACGCCGCGGCAATCGCCTTGGCATAATCCGCCCCGGCTGCCGTCAGCATCACGCCGCGGCTGGTACGGTCGAAAAGCAGGATGCCCAACTGCTCCTCAAGCCCGGAAACCTGCCGGCTGATGGCGCCCTGCGTCAGGGAAAGCTCCTCGGCTGCGGCTGAAAAACTGCCGAGCCGTGCTACGGAATCAAAGGCTGCAAGCGCAGAGGTGGAGGGGAGCAAACGTCGAGAAAGGCTGGCCATGGCTTATTACTATAGATCATGGCAGATTGAGTAAACGGTGCTTGCTCTCCGGCCCATGCCGGAGATAATTCCTTCAACCCTCAACGACCTAATTTGAAGCGGAGAACTGCCGTGGCTTTTTCCTGGAACGACCCTTTCCTGCTCGACGACCAGTTGAGCGAAGATGAGCGGATGATCCGCGACGCGGCTGCCGCCTTCGCCAAGTCCGAACTCCTGCCGCGCATCGAGGAAGCCTATCTCGAAGAGTCGACCGATCCGGGCCTCTTCAAGCTGATGGGCCAGACCGGCCTGCTCGGCGTGACCCTGCCGGAAGAATACGGCGCGGCGAACGCTTCCTACGTCGCCTACGGCCTCGTTGCCCGCGAAATCGAGCGCATCGACTCCGGTTACCGCTCCATGATGAGCGTGCAGTCCTCGCTCGTCATCTACCCGATCTTCGCCTACGGCTCCGACGAGCAGAAGAAGAAGTATCTTCCGGGCCTCGTTTCCGGTGAACTCATCGGCTGCTTCGGGCTGACCGAGCCGGATGCCGGCTCCGATCCGGGCGGCATGAAGACCCGCGCCGAAAAGATCGAAGGCGGTTACCGCCTGCGCGGCTCCAAGATGTGGATCTCCAACGCGCCGATCGCCGATGTGTTCGTCGTCTGGGCAAAGTCGGAAGCCCACAACAACGAAATCCGCGGCTTCGTGCTTGAAAAGGGAATGAAGGGCCTGTCGGCTCCCAAGATCGGTGGCAAGCTGTCGCTGCGCGCGTCCATCACCGGCGAAATCGTCATGGACGGCGTCGAAGTCAGTGAAGATGCGCTGCTGCCGAACGTGTCGGGCCTCAAGGGTCCGTTCGGCTGCCTCAACCGTGCCCGCTACGGCATTTCCTGGGGTGTCATGGGTGCGGCTGAAGACTGCTGGTTCCGTGCACGCCAGTATGGCCTGGACCGCAAGCAGTTCGGCAAGCCGCTCGCCGGCACGCAGCTTTACCAGAAGAAGCTCGCCGACATGATGACCGAAATCACGCTCGGCCTGCAGGGTTCGCTGCGCGTCGGCCAGTTGATGGACGCCCACAAGATGGCGCCGGAAATGATCTCGATCGTCAAGCGCAACAACTGCGGCAAGGCGCTCGACATCGCTCGCCAGGCCCGCGACATGCACGGCGGCAACGGCATCCAGATCGAATACCACGTCATGCGCCACGCGCAGAACCTGGAAACCGTCAACACCTACGAAGGCACGCATGACGTTCATGCGCTGATCCTCGGCCGCGCCCAGACCGGCATCCAGGCGTTCTTCTGAGACCAGCCACTTTCTGATCCAGGTCCTCCCCTCTGACCTGAGACCTGGCCCGGCCGCTTCCAGCGCGCCGGGCCTTTTTCTTCTTGTGCCTTGCGGTTGATTGTGGCGGTGAGATCACCTAACTCAGGGGCCGGAACCTCCCTCCCATTCGCGGCGGCGCCTGCTGCCCTTCTGCACCTTCAGAAACGAAAGTGGACCCCATGCAGACCTATCCCGACGTCAAGCTCCTCATCAACGGCGAATGGCGCGATGCCATTGGCGGCGAGACCCTTCCGGTCATCGATCCGGCCACCGAAGAAGTCATCGGCAAGATCGCCCATGCGCGAAAGGCCGATCTCGACCTCGCGCTTGAGGCAGCAGACAAGGGCTTCAAGGTCTGGCGCGACACCTCCCCCTTCGAGCGCTCCAAGCTGATGCGCAAGGCAGCCGACCTACTGCGCGCCCGCGTCGACGACATCGCCTATATGATGACACGCGAACAGGGCAAGCCGCTGGCGCAGTCCAAGATGGAAGTCATGGGCGCTGCCGACACGATCGACTGGTTTGCCGAAGAAGCTCGCCGCACCTACGGCCAGATCATCCCCGCCCGCTTCACCGGCGTCTCGCAGATGGCAATCAAGCTGCCGGTTGGCCCGGTCGCGGCCTTTACGCCGTGGAACTTCCCGCTGAACCAGGTTGTCCGCAAGCTGTCGGCGGCTCTCGCCACCGGCTGCTCAATCATCGTCAAGGCACCGGAAGAAACCCCCGCCTCGCCAGCCGAGCTCATCCGCGCCTTTGTGGATGCCGGCGTCCCGGCAGGTGTCGTCAACCTCGTTTACGGCATTCCGGCGGAAATCTCCGAATACCTCATCGCTCATCCGGTCATCCGCAAGATCTCCTTCACCGGCTCCACGCCGGTCGGCAAGCATCTCGCAGCGCTCGCCGGCAAGTACATGAAGCGCGCCACGATGGAACTCGGCGGCCACGCGCCGGTGATGATCTTCGATGATGCCGATCTCGAAAAGGCAATCGAAGTCACCGCAGCGGCCAAGTTCCGCAACGCTGGCCAGGTTTGCGTCGCGCCGACCCGCTTCCTCGTCCAGGAAGGCATCGCCGACCGCTTCACCGAAGGTTTCGTCAAGGCAACGCAGGCCATCAAGGTCGGCAACGGCCTGGAAGACGGCGTCACCATGGGGCCGCTCGCCAACGAGCGCCGCATCCCCGTCATGGAAGACATGATCCATGACGCCGTGGCCAAGGGTGCAGAAGTGAAGACCGGCGGCAAGCGCATCGGCAACAAGGGCTACTTCTTCGAGCCGACCGTGATCGCCGACGTGCCGACCTCGGCCAAGATGATGAACGAGGAGCCCTTCGGCCCGCTCGCCATCATCAACCGCTTCTCGCATTATGAAGAAGCGATCGAGGAAGCAAACCGCCTGCCGTTCGGCCTTGCATCCTACGCCTTCACCGGTTCGGTAAAGACGGCACACGCGCTCGGTCGCCAGGTGGAAGCCGGCATGCTCACCATCAACCACAATGGCCTGGCGCTTCCGGAAGTCCCGTTCGGCGGCATCAAGGATTCGGGCTACGGCACCGAAGGTGGATCCGAAGCCGTCGAAGCCTATCTCGAAACCAAGTACGTCACCCAGATGAACTGATCCGTCAGCTTCATTCTTGTGAACTATCGGAACGGCCGGAGCTCCTCCGGCCGTTTTTCTTTGCCTGCCACTCATTCTCGGGTTATCTAATGAAACAAAGGGTGAACACGGGGCGACAAGCATGGCCGAGGCAGACGCTGCACCTCTCCTGAAGGAAATCTTCAACCACGCGCGACTGGAGCATTTTGCCCTTGAGACCGCCGATGTTCATCCGGGTTTCGACAGTAGTCGCTTCCTGGCGCTTGCCACGGTTGATCTCGAGGCTCTCAGCATCATGCAGCGGCTGCGGCAGGTCGCGGTCACCTTCCATGCCACGCTGCCCGGCGGTTTTGCCACCAATCTCGAAATCCTGCGGGCGCTGGCGCCGCGCATCAACCACAACTTCGCGTCCATCGTGCTGCCGGAATATGTCGCGCTCTACGGCCACGACCATTTCGACCTGTCGATGGATGCGCTCGCCTTCTTCACCCGGTTCGGTTCCTCCGAATTTGCGGTGCGCCACTTCCTCCTCAAGGACCTGTCACGCTCGCTGAAGGTGATGGAGCGCTGGTCGACCGACGAGAACGAACACGTGCGCCGGCTTGCGAGTGAAGGCTGCCGCCCGCGCCTGCCCTGGTCATTCCAGCTGAAGGAACTGATGGCCGACCCCTCACCCGTCGCACCGATCCTGGAGAACCTGAAAAGCGATTCGAGCCTCTACGTCCGCAAATCGGTCGCCAACCATCTCAACGACATCACCAAGGATCATCCCGATTGGGTGTTCGACAAGATCGCCCACTGGGACAGGGACGACGCCCGCACCGCTTGGATCATGCGTCAGGCGCTGCGCACGCTGGTCAAGAAGGGTGATCCACGGGCGCTCCATGTCCTGGGCGCTGGCGACAAGGCCGAGGTGATGGTCGAGGCATTCACGGTCACACCGCCATCGCTGCAGCTCGGCGGCTCGGTAAAGATCACGGCACGGCTGGTGTCGACCGCTTCGAACCCGCAGAAACTGGTGATCGATTACGCGGTCCACTACGTCAAGAAGGCCGGCGGCACCTCGAAGAAGGTCTTCAAGTGGAAGGAACTGGAACTGGCGCCCGGTGCAGCCGTGGAACTGTCGATCAGCCGCGCCATCCGCGACTTCACCACCCGGGTGCATTATCCCGGTCGGCATGCAGTGGAGCTCATCATCAACGGCGAGGTGCTGGCGGAAGGCGCGTTCGAACTGCTGGGCTGAACCTCAGACCGCAAACACTTTCGCCCTGCGCAGGGTCACGAAGCCGCCATCGCCGGCCTTCACCACCCGTTCCGGCTCGACGTCGAATTCCAGATGCTCGCCGGTTTCCGCTGTGGCCAGCACGCGCCGGCCATCGGGACGATCCAGCACACGGGTGATGCTTGCCGGAATGCCCGGCCCCTGCAGCGACCAGTCGAGATCTGCCGGGCGCGCATAAAGCTCAGCCTTACCATCCGCGAGGCCTGCCACCTCGATTGCGGCACCGGAGGCGTAGGCCTTGCCGTCGCGCACTTCGGCGGCGATCACATTGGCATCACCCAGGAATTTCATCACGAAAGCCGACTGCGGATCACGGCACACCTCTTCCGGCGTGCCCTGCTGGACGATCTGTCCGTCCTTCAGGATCACCACCCGGTCGGCCAGATCGAGCGCCTCTTCCTGGTCGTGGGTCACGAACAGGGTCGTGATGCCGAGTTCGGAATGGATCTCGCGCAGCCAGCGGCGCAAGTCCCGCCGTACATTGGCGTCCAGCGCGCCGAACGGTTCATCGAGCAGCAGAACCTTGGGATCGACCGCAAGCGCCCGCGCCAGCGCCACGCGCTGCCGCTGCCCGCCGGAAATCTGCGCAGGGAACCGGTCTCCGAGACCCTCCAGCCGCACCAGCCGCAGGAGATCGGTGACACGCGCATCGATCGCCGCCTTCTCGCGCTTCACCTTCGACACCTTCATGCCGAAGGCGATGTTCTGGGCCACCGTCATATGCGGGAAAAGCGCATAATGCTGGAACACGAAGCCGACGCCGCGATCGCGCACCGGGATGTCGGTCGCATCCTGATCGCCGAAATAGATGTGTCCGCCATCGGAATATTCGAGGCCCGCGACCATGCGCAGGATGGTCGTCTTGCCTGAGCCGGACGGCCCGAGCAGCGCGACGAGTTCGCCGCTTTCGATCTCCAGCGAGACATCGCGCACGGCGCGGAAGGTCTCGAACGTTTTGACGACGTGGTCGAGGCGGATCTTCATGAATTGCTCTCCGCGGGTTTGGCTTGCGGCCGCACACGGCCCGCGCCCTGGCGCTCCAGCGCCACCTTGGCGATGATGGTAAGGACGGCGATGGTGGCCAGGATGGAGGCGGAGGCGAAGGCGCCGGTCGCCTGGTAGTCGTGATAGAGAAGCTCGATATGCAGCGGCAGCGTGTTCGTCTGGCCGCGGATATTACCGGACACGACCGACACTGCTCCGAACTCGCCCATGACGCGTGCGTTGCAGAGGATGACGCCGTAAAGCAGCGCCCATTTGACGTTCGGCAGCGTTACCGAGAAGAAGGTGCGCCAGCCGGACGCACCAAGCGAGGTCGCCGCCTCCTCCAGATCGCGCCCCTGCGCCTGCATCAGCGGAATGAGCTCGCGGGCAACGAAGGGTGCCGTGACGAACATCGACGCCAGGATGATGCCCGGGATCGCAAACAGGATCTTGATGTCCCAGGCGTCAAGCGTCGGCCCGAAGATGCCCTGCAGGCCATAAACGAAGAGATAGGCGACACCGGCAACAATCGGCGAGACCGAGAACGGGATCTCGATCAGCACCAGCAGGAAGCGCTTGCCCCAGAAATCGAACTTGGTAATTGCCCAGGCTGCGGCGATGCCGAAGGCCGTATTGACCGGCACGGCCACAAGCGCGGCCAGCACCGTCAGCATGATCGCGTGACGGGTGTCCGGATGGATGATCGTGTCGCGATAGACCGCCCAGCCCTTCGCAGACGCTTCGACGCCGATGATGACGAGAGGCGCAACGATGATCAGCGCCACGAGAACCAGCACGATGCCAATCAGCAGACGCCGGAAGAGCGGCTGGTCGCCGACGCGCGGTGGCTTGCGATGTGTGTTAAGCCTGCTCATGGATCAGCCCCTCGCCGTGTAGCGCAGGGCCCGCGCCTGCAGCCAGTTGGTGACGCCAAGCATCACGAAGGCGGTGATGAGCAGCACCGAGGCAATCGCCGCGGCGGCCTGATAGTCGTATTCCTCCAGACGGATGAAGATCAGCAGCGCGGTGATCTCCGTCGACATCGGCTGGTTGCCGGCAATGAAGATGATGGCGCCGAATTCGCCAAGGCTGCGCGCAAAGGACAGAGAGACGCCGGCAAGCAATGCCGGGGTAAGCAGCGGCAGGATGACCTTGCGGAAGATCGTCCAGTCCGATCCGCCCAGAGATTGGGCCGCCTCTTCGAGCGCCGGATCCAGATCCTCCAGCACCGGCTGCACCGTGCGAACGATGAACGGCAGCGAGGTGAAGCACATGGCGATCATGATGCCGATCGGTGTATAGGCGACGCGGATCCCAAGTGGCTCCAGGATCGAGCCGAACCAGCCATTGGCGGAAAACAGTGCGGTGAGCGCTATGCCGGCCACCGCCGTCGGCAGCGCAAACGGCAGGTCGACCATGGCGTCGACAAGGCGTTTTCCGGGAAAGCTGTAGCGGGTCAGAACCCAGGCAAGTGCAAGCCCGAAGAACAGGTTGAAGAGCGTCGCGCCAAAGGCCGACAGCACCGTGACCTGATAGCTGGCGAGCGCGCGGTCCGAGGACACGATACGCCAGTAGTCCGCCGGCCCGAGGCTCGCCGCCTTGAAGGCAAGTGCCGCCAGCGGCAGGACCACGATCAGCCCGACATAAAACAGCGTCACGCCAAGCGACAGGCGCAATCCGGGCAAGACATTCCGTCTCAAGCCAGCACTTTCCTTTTACGTCCAAACCCGGCGGACGAAAGCCCACCGGGTCGGATCAACGGTCGATGTAGGTGGAGTTAGCGGCTGCCGTAGAGCTTGTCGAGGGTGCCACCCGAAGCGAAGTGTTCGGACTGAACCTTTGCCCAGCCGCCGAAGGTGTCTTCAACCTTCACGAGGCGGATCTCGGGGAACTCCTGCTTGAATTCGGCAGCGACCTTCTCGTTGTTGACGCGATGGCCGAACTGCGCGGCAATGCGCTGGCCTTCTTCCGTGTAGAGGAAGTCGAGATAGGTCTTCGCAAGTTCTTCCGTGCCGTGCTTCTTGGCAACTTTGTCGACAACGGCAACCGGGAATTCGGCAAGCAGGCTGACGGAAGGAATGACGCCTTCGACCTTGTCTGCACCATACTGCTTGGCAATGCCGCGCGTCTCGGATTCGAAGGTGATCAGCACGTCGCCCGTCTGGCGCTCGACGAAGGTGGTCGTGGATGCACGGCCCCCGGTGTCGAACACCGGAACGTTGTTGAAGACCTTGGTAATGTAGGCTTCGATCTTTTCTTCGTCGCCCTCGTAGGCTTCCTTGGCCCAGGCATAGGCGGCGAGATAGGTGTAGCGTGCGTTGCCGGAGGTCTTCGGGTTCGGGAAGACGGCCTTTACGTCGTCCCGGGCCAGATCGCCCCAGTCCTTGATGTTTTTCGGGTTGCCGGCGCGCACCAGGAAGGACGGGAAGGAATAGAAGGGCGAGGCATTGTTCGGGAATTCCGAGGTCCAGTTGTCCGAAACAAAGCCTTGCTTGACGAGGAAATCGACGTCGGTGGACTGGTTGAAGGTCACCACATCAGCTTCCAGACCTTCGACGATCGAACGTGCCTGCTTGGATGTGCCGGCATGCGACTGGTCGATGGTGACGTTCGGATGGCTCTTGACGAAGGCTTCGTTGACGGAAACGAAAAGCTCCCGCGCAACGTCATAGGATGCGTTGAGAAGCTTCTGCTCCTGCGCCATCGCTGGCGTCACGAAGAGCGCGGCGATGGCTGTACCGAGAATGAGAAGGCGGTTCATGTAGGTCTCCGGATCTGAGTTGACCGGAAACTACAGGTTCGCCCCTTCGGGCGCGAGGAACCCGTCTGCGCGGCGCCTCACGCCAGTAGAACATTTGCCCATGGGCGGACTGATTCGCGGTATTTTCTTCTTCCGCCGTTGCACCCATCATTTTCGACCAGGAAGGTGGAAGATTTTGGGTGCCAGAAAAATAAACGTGTTTGAAGTCAGCAGCTTCGCCGCCGGCATCGCGATTTTCATCCACGCCCCTAGAGAAGGCGCGACAATGTCCGCGTCATCGGAAGGGGAACCGGGTCGCGAACCGGCTGCCTCCTCGGGTCCAAGGCTCGGTTCCGGTGATGGTCGTGATGTTGTCGGACGGGAATTGACAAGTCCCGAAAGACCGCAGGAAGCGATCGGGGCAGGCAGACCAAGATCTACCTTCTACCCCAATGCCACTGCCTGCCCCACTCCCCAACCATGCCGGGCTACCGGCGTGGCTAAACGGCCTGCCTGCAAGGGCTCAGGTGCCCGCCTTTTCCCGCAGCATGTGGATGATGGCGGAAAAATCATCGCCGCCATGGCCGGCCTTCTCGAACTCGGCGTAAAGCTCGGCCGCATGCTGGCCAAGCGGCGTTGCCGCACCAGATTGCTTTGCTGCCTCCTGCGACAGCATCAGGTCCTTCAGCATCAGGGCCGCGGCAAATCCTGGCTTGTAGTCGTTGTTGGCGGGCGATGTCGGCACCGGGCCCGGCACCGGGCAATAGGTGGTAAGCGACCAGCATTGGCCGGACGATGTCGAGGCGACGTCAAACAGCGCCTGGTGCGAAAGCCCGAGCTTTTCGGCGAGCCCGAACGCTTCGCAAACGCCGATCATCGAGATGCCGAGGATCATGTTGTTGCAGATCTTGGCCGCTTGGCCGGCGCCCGCCCCGCCGCAATGGACGATCTTCTTGCCCATCGCCTCAAGGATCGGTTTGCCGGCGGCAAAGGCCTGCTCGGACCCACCGACCATGAAGGTGAGCGTGCCGGCGGTTGCCCCGCCCGTGCCGCCGGATACCGGCGCATCAAGCGACACGCAGTTCATGGCGCCCGCCAGTTGATGCGCCTTGCGCGCACTTTCCACGTCCACCGTCGAGCAGTCGATCACCAGCGTGCCTTCCGGCAGAAGCGTCGTCAGGTCGCTCCAGACCGCAATCACGTGCTGGCCCTTCGGCAGCATGGTAATGACGCAATCGGCGTCACGGACGGCTTCGGAGAGCGAAGACGCCGCCTTTACTCCGCTTGCCGCGGCAGCCTGGACGGAGGCTTCCGAAAGGTCGAACCCGCGCACGTCATGACCGGCCTTCACCAGGTTGGCCGCCATAGGCCCACCCATGTTGCCGAGACCTACGAAAGCAATCTTGGTCATCTTCCCCTCCCTGTTGGCTGGTCATAACCGGTGATCCGGAAACAGCGCCGGATGTCTGACCGCCAGATATCTGTCGAGATCTTCATCAAGGACCTCTTCGAGCCGAGCTGGCGACCATTTCGGATTGCGGTCCTTGTCGATGATCGCGGCGCGCACGCCCTCGTAGAAATCATGGTTGCGCAGGATCTCGGATCCGACCGCGAACTCACGTTCAAGGCACTCCACGAGGCTGGAGCTCTGGCGCCCGAGGCGCAGCATCCGCAAAGTCAGCTTCAGGCTGGTGGGCGACCGCTTGGCGATCAGCTCGCGCGTCTTGGCGGCAAACTCGCCGGTTTCTCGTTCCAGTGCCGCGACGATCTCCTCGACGGTATTATGGCCCAAGGCGCGGTCGATCAGGGCGCGGTTGGATTCGAGAATGCCCTCCCCAGGTGAAATAGCAAACCCATCAATCGTCTGGCGCACGGCGTCATCCGAGGCACCGCCGGGCAAGCGGCCCAGCGCCTCGACCAGTTCAGATAGCCGCTCCGACGACACGCAGGCATCGGCAAGATTGGCATAAATTGCATCCGCCGGGCCGACCACCTCGCCGGTCAGGCCCATCCATGTCCCGACTTCTCCTGGCGCGCGGGGAAGCAGCCAGGTGGCGCCGACATCCGGAACGTAACCGATGCCGGTTTCGGGCATGGCGAGCTTTGTCCGCTCCGTCACCACCCGATGTTTGCCATGCGCGGACACGCCGACACCGCCGCCCATGACGATGCCGTCCATCAGCGCGACATAGGGCTTGGCATAGCGGGAGATCATGTAGTTGACGGGAAATTCCTCGCGCCAGAAGCGAGTGACATCGGGATCCTTCGCCTTGCCCGCCTCGTGGATGACGCGGATATCGCCGCCAGCGCAAAGCCCGCGTTCCCCCTCACCCTTCAGAATGACGCAGGAGATGCCGGGATCCGCGGCAAAGCGGTCCATGGCTTCCTTCATCACTCGCACCATCGCCAGGTTGAGGCTGTTCAGCGCCTTTGGCCGGTTGAGGCTGATGATGGCTGCCGAGCCCACCCGGCCCAGAAGCACTTCATCCGTCTGTGTCGCGGTCTCCGGCATCATATTCCCCACTTCATGCATTCAAACTTCTATCTGCTCCTCCTCCGCTTGCGGAGAAAGTCAGGATGAGGAGCTAAGTCTAATATTCAAGTCATCGGTTGTCCGCGAGAATCATCTCCGCCGCCTTTTCGGCGATCATGATGGTGGGCGAGTTCGTGTTGCCGGAGGTGATGTTGGGCATGACGGATGCATCGGCAATACGCAGCCGGCCGAGGGCGCGCATTTTCAGCCGCGGATCGACAACGCTGTCCGGATCGGCGCCCATGCGCGCCGTGCCGACGGGGTGGAAGATGGTGGTGCCGATATCACCGGCTGCCCGCTCCAGGTCCGCATCCGTCTCATAGGATGGACCGGGTTTATATTCCTCCGGATGATAGCGGGCGAAGGACGGCTGCTTGACGATCTCGCGCGTCAGCCGGATCGCCTTCACCGCCACGTCGCGGTCGGCAGGTGCCGAAAGGTAGTTCGGCTTGATCGCCGGGCCGGATGCAAAATCGGCGCTCTTCAGGTGCACTGAACCGCGGCTTTCCGGGCGCAGGTTGCACACGCTGGCCGTCATGGCCGGGAAGAAATGCAGCGGGTCGCCGAACTTGTCGAGCGAGACCGGCTGCACATGGTATTGCAGGTCCGGTGTCTCCTTGTCCGGGCCGGAGCGGGTGAAGATGCCGAGCTGGCTCGGCGCCATCGACATCGGGCCTGACCGGCGGATCGCATATTCCAGGCCGATTGCTGCCTTGCCGAGCAGGCGCGACGCCTTTTCATTCAGCGTCGGCACGCCGGTCACCTTGTAGACCATGCGAAGCTGCAGGTGGTCCTGCAGGTTCTCACCGACACCCTTCACTTCCTTGACCACCTCGACGCCGGCATTGGCGAGCACGTCGCCGCGGCCGATGCCCGAAAGCTCAAGGATGTGCGGCGTGCCGATGGCGCCAGCCGACAGCACCGTCTCGTGCTGTGCATAGGCCGTCTTCGTCACGCCGTCCTGGACGAACTCCACGCCCTTCACCTCGCCGCCTTCAACGACGAGCCGACGCACATGCGCCTTCACCAGCACGCGCAGGTTCGGCCGCTTCATCGCCGGACGCAGGAAAGCCTTCGCCGTGTTCCAGCGGATACCGGACCGCTGGTTGACATCGAAATAGCTCGAGCCTTCGTTGTTGCCGCGGTTGAAATCCTCGATGATCGGAATGCCGGCTTCCTCGGCCGCCTTCTGGAAGCTGTCGAGCACCGCCCAGCGAACGCGTGATTTCTCCACGCGCCACTCGCCGCCCGTCGCGTGCATGTCGTCGGCACCACGATAGAAGTCCTGGGACTTCTTGAAATACGGCAGGACGTCATCCCAGCCCCAGCCGGTGCAGCCCATCTGCCGCCACAAGTCGTAGTCGCGGGCCTGGCCGCGCATGTAGATCATGCCGTTGATCGAGGAACAGCCGCCAAGGATCTTGCCGCGCGGGTAAAACAGCGATCGGCCGTTCAGCCCCTCTTCCTTTTCGGTGGTGAAACACCAGTCGGTGCGCGGATTGTTGATGCAGTAGAGATACCCGACCGGGATATGCACCCAGTGGTAATTGTCCTTGCCGCCCGCCTCCAGCAGCAGCACCCGGTTGCGCGGGTCAGCCGAGAGGCGGTTGGCCAGCACGCAGCCGGCGCTTCCCGCACCGATGATGATGTAGTCGTAGGTTTCCATGTTGCGTGACCGATCAGCGCCTGTGCTCGAAGCCGAGTTTGCGGCCCAGTCGCGACGCGTAGAATTCGCCGATGATGCCCCGGCGGAACACCAGGACGCACACCATGAAGACAATTCCGGTAATGATGGTGACCGGGAATTGCGAGGTCGCCAGGTAGTTCTGCAGCGTCACCACCAGCCCGGCCCCGAAGATCGGGCCGATCAGCGTGCCGATGCCGCCGAGAAGCGTCATCAGGATCACCTCGCCCGACATCTGCCAGGCGACATCCGTCAGCGTGGCGAACTGGAAGACGAGCGCCTTGGTACCGCCTGCGAGCCCAGCGAGCGCCGCCGACATCACGAAGGCGCCGAGCTTGTAGCGGGCCACGGAATAACCGAGCGAGATGGCGCGCTGCTCGTTTTCGCGGATCGATCGGAGGATCATGCCGAACGGCGAGTTGATGAACCGCCAGATGATGACGAGCCCGATCACGAACACCGCCAGCACAAAGTAATACATGTTGGTGGAACTGTTGAGATCGATGAAGCCGAACAGGTGCCCGCGCGGCACCGACTGGATGCCGTCCTCGCCCTTGGTGAATTCCGCCTGCAGGCAGAAGAAGAAGAACATCTGCGATAGCGCCAGCGTGATCATCGCGAAATAGATGCCCTGCCGGCGGATGGCGAAGAAGCCCATGATGAGGCCAAGCACGGCCGCACCTGCGACGCCCGTCAGCACGCCGAGTTCGGGCGGGAAACCCCATTCCTTCACGACATGCGCACTGAAATAAGCCGCACCACCGAAGAACGTGGCGTGCCCGAAGGACAGCAGGCCCGTATAACCCAGCAACAGGTTGAAGGCACAGGCGAACAAGGCGAAGCAGAGGAGCTTCATCAGGAAGATCGGGTAGAAGAAGGCCGGCGCCACGATGAGCAGGACGAGCCCGAGGATCAGGAACGCGGCATAGGTTTTCGACGCGGTCGCCGATCGTTCGGCGCGAACTGTCGTGGTGCTGCTATGGGTCATGTCACTCATTTCATGCACCTCCCTCACGCATCCCGGCCAAACAGGCCGGCTGGGCGGAGCAGAAGCACGATCGCCATGATCACGAAGATCACGATGTTGGATGCTTCCGGATAAAACACTTTGGTAAGGCCTTCGGCGATGCCGAGCATGTAGCCGGTCAGGATGGCGCCCATGATCGAGCCCATGCCACCCACCACGACCACCGCAAACACGACGATGATGATGTTCGAGCCCATCAGCGGCGAGACCTGGTAAACGGGTGCCGCAAGCACGCCCGCGAAGGCCGCAAGCCCGGCACCGAGCGCGTAGGTGAAGGTGAGGAGCACCGGCACGTTGACGCCGAACGCCTGCACCAGGACCGGATTTTCGGTCGCGGCACGCAGGTAGGAGCCGAGCTTGGTCTTCTCGATCAGGAGCCAGGTACCGATGCAGGCAAGCAGCGACACGACGACGACCCAGCCGCGATAGATAGGCAGGAACATGAAGCCGAGATTGGTGCCGCCCGCCAGCTGCGCCGGCACGGCATAAGGCTGGCCGGACGCGCCGTAGAGATAACGGAACGTGCCTTCGAGCGTCAGCGCCAGGCCGAAGGTGAAGAGCAGTCCATAGAGATGGTCGAGCTTGTAAAGCCGCGACAGCAGGAAGCGCTCGATCACCGCCCCGAACAGGCCGACCACCAGCGGCGACAGGATGAGTGCAAACCAGTAGTTGATGCCGAAATACTGGAGCATCAGCATGGCCGCGAAGGCGCCCAGCATATACTGCACACCGTGGGCAAAGTTGATCACCCGCAACAGGCCGAAGATGACCGCAAGGCCAAGGCTCAGGAGCGCGTAGAAGGAGCCGTTGATCAGGCCGATCAGCAACTGGCCGAGAAACGCCTGCAACGGGATGCCGAAGATCATCGTCATACTACACCCCCAGAACCTTGTGCAGCGTGTCCATGCGCTGCGGCAGTTCGCTCACCGGAAACTCCGACACCATCTGGCCGTGGTCCATCAGGTAGAACCGGTCGGCGATGCGGCTGGCAAAGCGGAAATTCTGTTCAACAAGCAACACCGTCATGCCGCGTTCCTTCAAGGTCTTCAGCACCTCGCCGATGCGCTGCACGATAACCGGGGCAAGCCCTTCGGTCGGCTCGTCGAGGATCAGCAGCTTGACGCCGGTGCGCAGGATGCGCGCAATCGCCAGCATCTGCTGTTCGCCGCCCGAAAGCTTGGTGCCGGGACTCGAGCGGCGCTCCTTGAGGTTGGGGAAAAGTTCGTAGATCTCCTCGATCGGCATGCCGCCTTGCGCCACCACCGGCGGTAGCGTCAGGTTTTCCTCCACCGTCAGTGTCGAGAAGATGCCGCGCTCTTCCGGCACGAAGCCGATGCCCGCATGCGCCGTCTTGTGCAGCGGTACGCCAAGCATGTCCTTGCCATCGAAGCGGATCTCGCCCTTGCGTTCGCGGATGATGCCGACGATCGTACGCAAGGTCGTGGTCTTGCCCACCCCGTTGCGGCCGAGGATGGTAATGGTCTCGCCCTCGCCCACCGTCATGTTGACGCCGTGCAGCACGTGGCTTTCGCCATACCAGGCGTTGAGGTTGGAGACCTCCAGAAGCGGTTTTGCCATCAAGCCTCCTCCGCACCCATATATGCCAGCCGCACGCGTTCATCCTGGCTGACGGTGGCGTAATCGCCCTCGGCCAGGATTTCGCCGCGCTGCAGCACCGTGACGTGGTGGCAGATATCGGCAACAACGGAAAGGTTATGCTCCACCATCAGCACCGCGCGGGTTTTCGCTACTTCGCGGATGATGCTGGATACGGTGCCGATATCCTCCTGCCCCATGCCGGCCATCGGCTCGTCGAGCAAAAGGACCTGGGGATCGAGCGCGAGCGTCGTGGCAATCTCGAGCACCCGCTTGCGGCCATAGGAAAGATCGGCGGCGAGCGAATTGCGCTCGCGCTTCAACCCGACCGCCTCGATCAGTTCATCGGCACGCGCCGTCAGCCGGTCAAGCGCCGAGGTCGGCAGCCAGAACTGCGTCGAGAGACCATTCGGCCGCTGCAGCGCCACGCGCACATTGTCGAGCACCGGCAGATGCGGGAACACCGCCGAGATCTGGAAAGAGCGGACAAGCCCCATGCGCGCCACCTTGTCCGGCGGCGTCTTGGTGATGTCCGTCCCCATCAGGGTAATGGTACCGGCAGTCGGTTGCAGGAACTTGGTCAGCAGGTTGAAGACCGTGGTCTTNCCCGCNCCGTTCGGACCGATCAGCGCATGNACCCGGGCGTGATGCACGTCGAGATCGACATTCTTCACNGCCGCAAAGGCACCGAACTGCTTGGTGAGGCCGCGGGCGGACAAGACCNCCCGCGGCTCTGCATGATTGTGTGTCGCGGCTACCGCCATCAGTTCACCAGATCGCAGCCGCTCTTGGCGGGATCCATGTAGGCTTCCTTGCCCGGAATGGTGTCGAGGACGTCGAAATAGTCCCAGGCTTCCTTGCTTTCGTCCGGCTTCTTGACCTGCAGCAGGTACATGTCGTGGATCATGCGGCCGTTCTTGGCGACCGTTCCGCCCTGCGCGAAGACGTCGTCCACCGGCATTTCGTGAATGGCCTTGGCAACGGCTTCGGTTTCATCCGTGCCGGCCTTTTCGACGGCCTTCAGGTACTGGCGAACGGCGGAATAGGTGCCCGTGTGGATCATGTTGGGCATCTTGTTGGTGCGCTCGAAGAACTTCTTGGCGAACTCGCGGCTCTGGTCGTCGCGGTTCCAGTAATAGCCTTCCGTCAGGGTCAAGCCCTGGGCCGCTTCAAGGCCGAGGCCGTGAACTTCAGCGAGGGTGAAGAGCAGCGCGGCGAGGCGCTGGCCACCCTGGACGATGCCGAATTCGGCAGCCTGCTTGATGGCGTTCGAGGTATCGAGGCCGGCATTGGCAAGGCCGATCACCTTTGCGCCGGAAGACTGGGCCTGCAGCAGGAAGGACGAGAAGTCGGTGCTGGAGAGCGGATGGCGAACGGAGCCGGCGATGGTACCGCCATTCGCCTTCACGAAGTCGCCGGTCTGCTGCTCGAGCGAATAACCGAAGGCGTAGTCGGCGGTGAGGAAGAACCAGCTGTCGCCGCCCTGCTTCACGAGTGCGCCGCCGGTGCCGACTGCAAGTGCGTGGGTGTCATAAGCCCAGTGGAAGCCGTAGGGCGAGCAGGCCTTGCCGGTGAGGTCGGTGGTCGCAGCGCCGGTGACGATGTCGATCTTCTTCTTTTCCTTGGCGACCGCCTGCACTGCGAGCGCCACCGACGACGTCGTCAGTTCCATGATCGCATCGACCTGCTCGGTGTCATACCACTGGCGGGCGATGTTGGAGGCGATGTCCGGCTTGTTCTGGTGGTCGGCGTCGACGATCTCGATCGGCATGCCGAGAACCTTCCCACCGAATTCCTCGATGGCCATCTTGGCCGCTTCGACGGATGACTTGCCGCCGAAATCTGCATAGACGCCCGACTGGTCGTTCAGGATGCCGATCTTGATCTTGTTGTCGGATGCCGTGCCGGTTGCATTTTGTGCAAATGCCGTGCTGCTTGCCAGCACGAGCGCCAAAGATGCCAATAGTGTCTTGCGCATGATTTCTCCTCCCAGAGAACAAGCCAAAGTGTCTGTTCAAAATTGGTGAGCCGCCCTCCTCAAGGCGACCGTTCCAAAACGCATGGTTGAGGAAAACGTCCGTTGACGCAAGCATGTTGGCTCCATTAATTGCAAACATCCTCTGTGCATTTTTGAACAGAAAGTAGAAATTTGCAGTGCAGTCCGAATTTCACCTGGGATGACCTCCTGTATTTCCTCGCCGTTGCGAGGACCGGCCAGCTTTCAACCGCCGCGCGCCAGTTGCGCACCAGCCACGCCACCGTTTCGCGCCGCATCGACAGGCTGGAGCTTTCGCTCCAGGTCAAGCTCTTCGAGCGAAACCCGCGTGGCTACGTGCTCACCGCCATGGGCCAGCGTTTCGTGGAAACGGCTGAGCGGATCGAGGCGGAAGCGGATCGGCTGCAGGCGGACATCACCTCCGGCAACCCCGCCCAGCGCGGTGTCGTGCGCCTGAGCGCGCCGGAAGGATTTGCGAACTTCTTCCTTGCGCCGCGCATTGGCGACTTCTCCGACCAGCATCCCAACCTGTCGCTGGAGCTGGTGACAATCCAGCAGATCATGTCGCTGTCGCGCAAGGAGGCCGATATCGCCGTATCGCTCGATCCGCCCAAGGGCGGCCCCTACGAGATCGAGAAGATCACCGACTACCGGCTGAGCATCTACGGCTCGAAGGAGTACCTGAAGAGCAGGCCAAAGATCACCTGCCGCGACGACCTCCTGGCGCACCCCTTCATCGGTTACATCGAAGACATGATCTTCGCGCCGGGGCTCGATTATCTTGGCGACGTGCATCCCGGCATCAAGCCCCGCTTCCAGAGCTCCAGCATCTTCGCCCAGTTGACTGCGACGCTGCGCCACCAGGGGCTGTGCGTCCTGCCGCATTTCATCGCCCGCGACGAGCCCGAGCTGCAGATCGTTCTCGCCAAGGAGATCAAGCTCATCCGCCACTATTACCTGGTGCGCCACCGTGACATGATCCGCAACCGGCGGGTCCGCGCCGTGGCCGACTATATCGTCGCGTCGGTGGAGGCGAACCGCGATGCTTTCCTGGGTTAAGTTCGACCGCGGATGCGGCTTTTAACCACTGCGAACATTGGAACCTGTCAAAACCAAACTAAAGTCATATATTGGCTTGTAGGATCTTGAATCCGTATAACCCACCCGGGGAATGGGAAGAGCATGCCGCAGAGCCACGACGTATCGTTGCTGGATGAGGAACGTTACCGGCTTCTCGTTGATGCCATCACCGATTACGCCATTTACATGATCGACGCCAATGGGCGCGTCGTCAGCTGGAACCCGGGCGCGCAGCGGTTCAAGGGTTACGAGGCGCATGAGATCCTCGGCGAACATTTCTCCCGTTTCTACACCGATGAGGACCGTGAGGCGGGCGTTCCGGAAACGGCGCTGCGCACCGCAACCACCGAAGGGCGCTTCGAGGCGGAAGCCTGGCGCGTGCGCAAAGACGGGATGCGTTTTTGGGCGCATGTCATCATCGATCCGATCTGGGGTCGCAATGGCGACCTGATCGGCTTTGCCAAGGTCACCCGTGACCTGAGCGAGCGCAAGCATGCCGAAGCGGAGCTGAAGCGCAGCGAGCAGCAGTTCCAGCTCCTCGTGCAGGGCGTCACGGATTACGCGATCTACATGCTCGACCCGGACGGCTATGTCAGCAGCTGGAACGCCGGTGCCGAGCGTATCAAGGGCTATTGTGCCTCCGAAATCATCGGCAAGCACTTCTCCGAATTCTACACGCCGGAAGATCGCGAGCGCGATGAACCCGCAAAAAGCCTGGAGATGGCGCGGCGCGAGGGGCGCTACGAGCGTGAAGGCCAGCGCGTGCGCAAGGACGGCACCCGCTTCTGGGCGCATGTCATCGTTGATGCGATCCACAGCGAGCACGGCGAGCTCCTAGGTTTTGCCAAGATCACCCGCGACATCACCGAACGCGTGGCGGCCCAGCAGGCGCTTGCCAAGGCACGCGAAGAGCTGTTCCAGGCGCAGAAAATGGAGGCCATCGGCCAACTGACCGGCGGCATCGCACACGACTTCAACAACCTGCTGATGGCCGTGATGGGCAGCCTCGAGATCCTCAAGAAGCGACTGCCGAAGGACCCCTCGCTGATGTCGCTGCTCGACAATGCCCTACAGGGTGCCGAGCGTGGAGCTGCCCTGACGCAGCGCATGCTCGCCTTCTCGCGCCGCCAGGACCTCAACATGCAGGCGATCGAGCTGACGGCATTGATCAAGGGCATGATGGATCTCGTCAACCCGTCGGTGAATGGCGCAGCCGAGATAACGCTGTCGCTTCCCGAACACCTGCCACCGGTGATCAGCGACCCGGTGCAACTCGAGACGGCGGTGCTGAACCTTGTCGTCAACGCACGTGACGCGATGCCGAACGGCGGCACGATCACCATCCGTGCCGAGGAATACGAGGCCGACCCGGTGGCCGACAGGCTGGCGGCCGGACGCTACGTAAGGCTCTCCGTATCCGACACCGGCGAAGGCATGGATGCCGAAACTCTGGAACGGGCAACCACCCCTTTCTTCACCACCAAGGGCGTCGGCAAGGGAACTGGGCTTGGGCTTTCCATGGTCCAGGGACTGACCGAACAATCCGGCGGCAAGCTGACGATCGACAGCCGCAAGGGCAAGGGCACCACTGTGTCCCTTCATCTTCGCGTCGCCGAAGGCGCCGAGCTGCACCACCCGATTGAAGTGCCGCAGCCCATTGCGATGACTGAGCATCCGAAGAAGAACGCCACCGTGCTTGCCGTCGACGACGATGCGCTTGTGCTGATGAACACGACGCTGATGCTGGAAGACCTCGGACACACGGTGGTGGAGGCCTATAACGGCCTTGAGGCGCTGAACGAATTGCGCAGCGGCGGCCGCAAGTTCGACCTCGTCATCACCGACCATTCCATGCCGAAGATGACCGGCTCGGAGCTTGCCTCGGCGATTCACGAAGAGTGGCCGGACCTGCCGGTGGTCATTGCGACCGGGTATGCCGAGCTGCCGGCTGGTGGTGACAACCGTTTGCCGCGCCTGCCCAAGCCCTTCTCGCAAAGCCAGCTTCAGGATGTCGTCGCATCGGTGCTGAACAGCGCTGCCTGAAACCACCTTGCCGCCCGCGCGTTGTTTCCCATCACACGGGAGAATGAGCATGGTTTTCAAGCACCAGCATTTTCATGAAGTGAAGCCGGAAGTGGAGACAGAGTTTCCGCCGCAGGCCCGCCTCGAAGGCGCCGTCTCCGACGCGCTGGCATCCGCCGGAGGCCTCGACGGGACGGACGTGACGGTCATCGCGACCGGGACCGAGATCACGCTCAAGGGATCGGTGCAGCGCCCGGAAGAAGCTGCCCGCGCCGAAGAAGTGGCGCGCAGCGTGCCCGGCGTGCTGAGCGTCGTGAACGAGATCCTCTACGGCGGCCTCAACATCGACCAGAACAATGCCGCGCGGGGCCTGAAACCCAGTTCGCAACGGCAGTAAGATCAGGGAGCCGGCAAGCGGCCGGTCCGCATGGCGTGGGCAACGTCATCGCGGCCGGCCTGTTCTGCCTGGCGCGCTGCGGCCTCGAAATCGTAGGCCACGGCATGCAGTTCCGCTGACCAGCCCGCCGGCGTCTTCTCGATGATCGCGTAACGCGCATGCGGCGCTCCGGCTTCCACGAGATGCGGAACCGGAAATGATCCGCGATAGGCCGACATGCCGACGCTGCCCGGATTGACGATCAGCACGTCGCCGATCCACGCCACCCGCGAGACATGCGTATGCCCGCACAGCACGACGCGGGCGTCACCGATCCCGGCAAGCCGCGCGGCAATGTTTTCGGCTGTATCCATCATTGGCCGCCCGGTGCTGATGTCTTCCATCAGATATTCTAGATCGCCGCCCGCGGGGCTGCCGTGGCAGGCAAAGACGTCTCCATCGGCCAGAGTCACGGTTTTCGGCAGGTTTGCCATCCAGTGGAGATGCGCCTGGCTGAGAAGCGGCCTTGCAAAGGCATCCGATCGGCCCTCCGCCCCTTCAAGCAGCTGACGTTCGTGGTTGCCTGATATCGTCGGGATACCGAGGCTCATCTGCAGGTCGGCAGCTCCGGCCGGATCGAAGGCGCCTGACACAAGATCCCCGAGATTGACGATGAGATCCGGCGCCGCTTTTTGAAGCCGCGCCAACACCGCTTGCAGCGCCAGGAGATTTCCGTGAACATCGGCAATCACGCCTATCCGCATCGTCCGCCTCCAGCCGTTAAACCGCGGCAACCATCGCCGCATGGTGAGGCTGGCCCATCTCGGCGCAAAAGAAAAGGCCCGGCTGCATCTCGTTGCGGCCGGGCCTTTTTCAGGTTGTTGGGCTAACGCTTAACGCGGCAGCGCATAGGCGATGATATAGTCGCCCGGCTTGGTGCCGATCGAGCCATGGCCGCCTGCCACCATCACGACGAACTGGCGTCCGTCATCAACGGCATAGGTCATCGGCGTCGACTGGCCGCCTGCCGGCAGGCGAGCCTTCCAAAGCTCTTCGCCGGTGGTCAGGTTGTAGGCCCGCAGGTAGTTGTCGACGGCTGCACCGAGGAAGGCAACGCCGCCCTTGGTGATCATCGGACCACCGATGCCGGGAACGCCAACCTTGAACGGCAGCGGCAGTGGCGTCATGTCGTAGACGGTACCGTTGCGGTGCTTGTAGGCGGTTTCACCGGTACGAAGGTCAACGCCTGCAACATAACCCCACGGCGGAGCCTGGCAGGGGATCTGCAGCGGGCCGAGGAACGGACCCATGAAGACGCCATAAGGTGCGCCCTCGTTGCGGTTGAGGCCCTGTTCGCTGGCCTTCTCGTCTTCACCCTTTGGCGGAATGTCCGCACGCGGAACAAGACGCGAGGTGAAGGCAAGGTAGGTCGGCATGCCGAACATCACCTGCCGCTCGGGGTCCACCGCGACGCTGCCCCAGTTGAAGGTACCGAAGTTGCCCGGGTAGACGATCGTGCCTTCGAGCGACGGCGGCGTGTAACGGCCCTCATACTTGTACTGATGGAACCAGATGCGGCACACCATCTGGTCGAACATGGTGATGCCCCACATGTTCTTTTCTTGCAGCGTATCCGGCTTGAAGGTGACTGCGGACGTGGGCTGCGTCGGAGCCGTGAAGTCTTCCGGGATAGCACCGGTCGGAGCGGGCTCCTCGGTGATCGGATGGATCGGCTCGCCGGTGCGGCGGTCGAGCACGTAGATGTCACCCTGCTTGGTGGGGCCAACCAGCGCCGGGACAACGCTGTTATCCGGCTTGGTTATATTCAGCAGCACCGGTTGTGCCGGTACGTCCATGTCCCACAGGTCGTGGTGCACTGTCTGGCGTACCCAGCGGTCCGCGCCGGTATTGATGTCAAGCGCGACGATCGAAGACGAGTACTTCTCAACGTTCTCCGACCGGCCCATGCCGAGCTGGTCCGGCACCTGGTTGCCGAGCGGAATGTAGACGAGGCCGAGCTCTTCATCGGCGCTGAACACGGACCAGCTGTTCGGCGAGTTTGCCGTGTAGGTCTGGCCTTCCCCGATCGGTGCGGTCTGCGTCGGATTGCCGGAATCCCAGTTCCAGACGAGTTCGCCGGTGTTGACATCAAAAGCACGGATGACGCCCGACTGTGACTGGGTCGAGTAGTTGTCGTTGACGGCACCGCCGATGATGATCTTGCCGGCGGCAATAACCGGCGGCGAGGTCGAGTAGTAGTAGCCAGCCGGGTTGTAGGGCATGCCGACCGTCAGGTCCAAGGTACCCTGGTTGGCGAAGCTCGGGCAGACCTGGCCGTTTTTCGCGTCAAGCGCGATCAGGCGGGCATCGGACGTCGGCAGGTAGACGCGTTCGGCGCAGGCGGCATCGGGTGCCGCGGCCTGGTCCTTGAAATAGGTCACGCCACGGCAGGTCTGGTGCTGACGATCCGGGTTGAGACCCGAATTGGAGTCGTACTTCCAGATTTCCTTGCCACTCGTCGCGTCAATGGCGATTGCCCAGTTGTGCGGGGTGCAGACATAAAGCGCGTTGCCGACCTTGAGCGGGGTGACCTGGTAGGTCGTTTCGCCCACGTCTTCGGGAAGCTTCACGTCGCCGGTCTGGTAACGCCAGACTTCGGTGAGGTTGGCGACATTTTCGACATTCACCTGGTCAAGCGGCGAGTAGCGCTGGCCGTAAGGCGTGCGGCCGTACTGGTGCCATTCCCCATCCGGCACGTCGCCACCCATGGCAGGTGCCGCGGCGACCGACTGTTCCGGCAGGCTGCCGCTCTTGTCGAGCGGATCCATGAACATTGAAACAACCGCGATAATGACGGCGAGCGCGACGGAAGCGGCGAGCGGGGTGCCGGTTGCGCCATAGCGCATGCCGGTCGGGCTGGAGAAACCGAGCGGCCGGCGGACCCACGGCGTCAGCAGCCAGATGCCTAGGATGATGATTACACCACCGCGCGGTCCAAGCTGCCACCAGTCAAAGCCGACTTCCCAGATCGCCCATGCGAGCGACGCGAGCACGATGACCGCGTAAACGCGCAGGGCCATCGCCTTGTGCATGAAAAGCAATACGGCCGTCGCTATAAAGCCGAGGCCGCATAAGAGATAATACGCGCTTCCGCCGAGCAGCAGCAGCTGGCCGCCGCCCACTGCCAAAGCTAGTCCTATCAGCGTGAATAGGACTGCGGTGATCTTGATCGCCATTTCGAAAAACCTTGTGGTACAAAAAATTCTCGCAGAGGGCGGGAACATTCCCCCAACCTAAATCATCAACACGAGGCATGCGTAAAGGTTCCAGTTTAACCGGCTGCCATGCAAAATTAGAGGAACCGCATTTAACCACCGCGTGTTCTGCCTCTTATTGAAGAGGATTGTTGCCATGCTCACCCCGCGCGATGGACCAGCTTTCGAGAACAACGGATCGGACGCACCCAGCATTGGCAACGCGGCAGAGGAGGCTGAAGGCTGCACCCGCTGCGACCTTTACAAGAACGCGACGCAGGTCGTGTTTGGCGAAGGCCCGGCAAAGGCGCAGGTGGTGTTTGTGGGAGAACAGCCGGGCGACAAGGAAGATCTGGCCGGCAAGCCATTCATTGGCCCGGCGGGAAAGCTGCTTGACCATTGTCTTGAGGAGGCCGGGGTTGACCGCAACCTCTGTTACGTCACCAATGCGGTGAAACACTTCAAGTTCGCGCCGCGCGGCAAGCGGCGCATCCACGCCAAGCCGAACATCGGCGAGATCCAGGCCTGCGCCTTCTGGCTGGCAACCGAACTGCGGCTTCTCAAGCCGAAGCTGGCGGTGGCGCTCGGCGCAACAGCGGCCTACGCGCTGCTTGGCAAGCAGGCCAAGGTCACCCGCGACCGCGGCACCTTCCTCAGCGCGCCAACCGGGTTGCCGATCCTGGTGACAATCCACCCGTCAGCGCTGCTGCGGTCCATGGGCCAGCCGGATGCGGAACTGAACCGGGCCCGCTTTGTCGAGGATTTGACGAAGATCAGGGAGTATCTTTAGCAGATGGCTTACGAACTTTATTACTGGGACGGTCTGCAAGGCCGTGGAGAATTTGTTCGTCTGGCACTCGAACAGGCGGGCGCCGATTACGTCGATGTCGCGCGCACCGACGGCGGCATGGACAAGATGTTCGCCTTCATCGAAGGCCGGCACGGTCACCAGATGCCGTTTGCGCCGCCCTTCCTGAAGGACGGGGAGATCATCGTCTCGCATGTCGCCAACATCCTCCACTATCTCGCCCCGAAGCTCGGGCTTGTTCCGGAGGGCGAACAGGCACGCATCTTTGCTCATGGCCTGCAACTGACGATCGCGGACTTCGTGATGGAGGTGCATGACACCCACCACCCGATCAGCACCGCCGACTATTACGAGGACCAGAAGGAAGAGGCCAAGGCGCGGACGAAGGCTTTTCTCCAGCACCGGGTGCCGAAATTCATGGGCTATTTCAACCGCATCGTTGCAGCGAATCCGGCGGGGGGCGGCCACGCCATCGGCGACCGCCTGAGCTATGTCGACCTGTCGTTGTTCCAGGTCGCTGAAGGGCTGGCCTATGCCTTTCCGCGCGCCATGGCTCGCTTCGACGCCGATTATCCGGATATCGCAAAACTGCGCGACAAGGTTCGCACGCAGCCGAACATCCGGTCTTATCTGGAGTCAGATCGCCGCCTCGCCTTCAACGAGTCGGGTATCTTCCGGCATTATCCGGAACTCGATCAGGATCCCGCGTGATCCGGATCAGATAAAGGCAAATACCGGGGCGATCGTCGCAATGACGACCGCCGTCGCGATCAAAGCGAATTTCATGTCTCTCTCCACCATGTTCGCGGCTGGGCCACCCTGGCTCAGCTGACGTCTTCTCCTAGTTCCTGAAGAATCTGATGACGCGCCCGGTTCAGGCGGCTCTTGACGGTGCCAACGGCGCAGTCGCAGATTTCGGCCGCAGCCTCGTAGCTTTCGCCAAGGATTGCCACCAGCGTCAGCACCTCGCGGTAGTGCGGCGGCAGTTTCTGGAGGGCACGCTGCACTTCGCGGGCACGCGCCGTGGTTTCCTGGCTGGCCTCGATCGGCGTGTCGCCGGACACATTCTCTTCTATGCCTGGCGCCTCGCGTCCCAGCACCTTGGCGCGGGTATAGAAGGTATTGCGCATGATGGTGAAGAGCCAGCTCTTGAGCTTGGTGCCCGGCTCGAACTTGTCGAGGTTCGCGAGCGCCTTCATCAAGGTTTCCTGCACCAGGTCATCTGCGTCAGTCGTATTGCGGCAGAAGGTGCGGGCAAATGCTCGGAGAGCCGGAATTAGCCTCACTATGTCTGCACGTGCAGGATCACCATTCAACTGTGATTCAGACACCGTTGCCAACCTCTCCGAAGTCTCGATGGGCGGGAATTTCGGTGGCAAACGCACGTCAAACGAGTTTGGTTCCGCCATTATGAACGGGTCGTTCATCCAGCCGACGGAACAAAGATGGCAGACCTCCTGTTGATAGGGTTTTCATGGAGTTATGGCCGTGGCACCACGCGCGAACTGGAAAGGCTATCTGAAGGTCGGGGAGTTGAGCTGCCCGGTCGCTCTTTATACAGCCGCATCCACGTCCGATCGCGTGAGCTTTCATATCATCAACCGAGAAACCGGCCATCGGGTCCAGCGCGAGATGGTGGACGCCGACACCGGCAAGGCGGTCGAAAGCGACGACATCATCAAGGGCTACGAGGTCTCGAGTGGCCAGTACGTCCTGATCGAGCCGGACGAGATCAAGGCGGCGGTGCCCGAGGCGGACAAGACACTGGAGCTTGAAACCTTCATTGCCTGCAATGGCGTCGACACGATCTATCTCGACCGCCCCTACTTCCTGGCACCGACCGACAAGGCTTCCGCTGACGTTTTCGATCTGATCCGCAAGGGGCTCGAAGAAAAGAATGTCGCGGCGCTCGCGCGCACCGTGCTGTTCCGCCGCATGCGGACGCTGCTGATCCGCCCCAGCGAAGAAGGCCTGATCGCCAGCACACTGAACTATGATTACGAGGTCCGGCCGGCCAAGGAAATCTTTTCCGACATCAAGACCATCAAGATCGAAGGCGAGATGCTGGACCTTGCCAAGCATATCATCGGCACCAAGAAGGGCACATTCGATCCGACCAAATTCGATGATCGCTACGAGGCCGCGCTTGAGGAACTGATCAAGGCGAAGATCGAAGGCCGCAAGGTCAAGAAGAAGCCGGCACCGGAGCCGCAGAAGGTGACGAGCCTGCTCGACGCGCTACGTCAGAGCGCTGGTGGTTCCGCTTCGTCCAGCAAGACGCCTGCGAAAAAATCGTCGACCAAAAAAAACACCGCCAAAAAATCGGCCTCGAAGACATCCGGCAAGTCGGCGGCTGCGAAGAAAACCGTATCGCGTAAAACTGCTCCGCAGAGAAAGGCGAGTTGACCATGGCGCTGGAGGCATCCGAGCACAAGCGTAGCCTCTCCAGGAAAACATCGGACCGGCAGACGTCCGGGAAAGCGGCGTCCGGCAAAGGCAAAACGGCAGACGCCGGCAAGGAGAGCCCAGCCGCCAAGCTCAAGGGCGCCGAACAGGCGCCGCTGCCTGAGTTCGTCGAGCCGCAGCTTGCAACGCTGGTGAAAAGTGCACCCTCCGGCAAACGCTGGATCCATGAGGTGAAGCTCGACGGTTATCGGCTGCAGGCGCGCATCAGCCAAGGCAAGGTCTCGCTCCTGACCCGCAAGGGCTTGGACTGGACCCACAAGTTCGGCAAGGCGATCTGCAGCGCGCTGCTAAAACTCCCGGTTTCAGATGCCGTGATCGATGGCGAAGTCGCGGTCGAGGCGGGTTCCGGTGCGACTGACTTCTCGCTCCTGCAGCAGGATTTGAGCGACGGGCGACAGGACAGGTTCACCTTCCATGCTTTCGATCTCCTCTACCTCGACGGTTACGACCTCGCCGCCGTGCCGCTCCTCAAGCGCAAGGACACCTTGGAAACGATCTTGAAAGGCTGTGATCCAGCGCTCCGCTACAGCGAACATTTTGGCGACGAAGGCGGGATCGTGCTCAAGCACGCCTGCCGCTTGAGCCTCGAGGGCATCATCTCCAAGGTGGCCACCGCGCCTTATCGCGGCGGTCGCGGTCGCGACTGGGTGAAGTCGAAATGTTCGGCGCGGCAGGAATTCGTGGTGGCGGGCTATGTCCCCTCCTCCGTCTCAAAGACGGCGATCGGCTCGCTGGTCATGGGCTACTACGAGAACGGAAAGCTGCGTCATGCGGGTCGCGTCGGCACTGGCTATTCCAACGCGGTAGCGCAATCGCTGTTCAAGCGGCTCGATGAGCTGCGGATCCCAAAGAGCCCGTTCGATGAGAAGCTGACGGCGGTTGAACGCAAGGATGTCGTTTATCTCAAGCCGGAACTTGTCGCAGAAGTCGAATTCCGGGGCTGGACGGCGGACTCGCATATCCGGCATGCTGCCTTTCGCGGCCTGCGCGAAGACAAGGATGCCAGCGACATCGTTCGCGAAGGCGCTGCCGAAGCGGAGGATGCGCCGATGCCCGCCAAGCGTACCGTCAACCTGACGCACCCCGACCGGGTTTATTGGCCCGACGCCGGCGTCACCAAGGCTGGGCTTGCCGATTACTACACGCAGGTCTGGCGGCTGATGGCGCCCTTCGTCGTCAACCGTCCACTTGCGCTGCTGCGCGGTCCCGACGGCATCAAGGGCCAGTTGTTCTTCCAGAAACACGGCTGGAAGGGGATGAACAAGAACGCGGCGCTGGTGAAGGATCCGGCCGATCCCGAGCAGGAAGACATCATCATTCGCGATCTCAACGGCCTGCTCGGCCTCGTGCAGGGCGCCGCACTCGAGATCCACCCCTGGGGGTCAACGGTGAATGACTGGGAAAAGCCCGACATGGTCAATATCGACCTCGACCCCGGCGACGGGGTCTCGTGGGAAAAGACCATCGAGGCGGCTTATGAGGTAAAGCGGCGCTTTGAGGAGATGGGGCTGACGGCCTTCGTCAAGACCTCCGGCGGCAAGGGACTGCATGTTGTGGCGCCGGTGAAGCCCAAGGCCGAGTGGCCGCAGGTAAAGGCGGCGATGAAGGCTCTAGCCGATGGCATGGCCGCAGACGAGCCGGACAAATACGTCTCCACCATCACCAAGTCGAAGCGCACCGGCAAGATCCTGATCGATTACCTGCGGAACGGCCGCGGCAACACGGCCGTGGCGCCCTATTCCACCCGCGCCCGGCCCGGCGCCCCGGTGTCGATGCCGATCGAATGGGAGGAACTGACGGACGCGATCAGTCCGAACTACTTCACCGTCGCCAATGCCGCCGCCCGCATCGCGCAGCAGACACGCGACCCCTGGGGCGAATTCCGCAAGGCAGAAGCGCCGATCGTCTTCAGGGAAAAGAAGTAGAGGCTCAGCGCCGCGAGGATTTCTTCTCGGCCTGCAAGCTGCGCTTCAGCGCCTCGGTGATGTCAATGACATTGCTTGATGGCTGGGAAGCCTTGCCACCGGCGCCCTTCTTCGGCTTGCGGCCCTTCTTGTGCTTTGCAATAATCTCAAGCAGCTTTTCCTGCACCGGATCGCTCGCCATCGACGCCTTCCAGGCTTGCGTTCGCTCCTCGATCACCTTTTCGACCAGCTTCAACTGCGCCTTGTCCGGTTTTTCCGAGGGCTTTTCAGCGGCATAATCTTCCGCGTCACGCACCTCGTCACCATAACGCAGCGTCCAGACAACAATACCCTTGTCCTTCGGCAACAGCAGCACGGCCCGCTCGCGCCGATACATGACAAGTCGTGCAATGCCGCCAGTTTTCGTTTTTGCCATCGCCTCGCGGATGACTGTGAAGGCCTCGGCGCTCACCTCGTCATCGGGCGCCAGGTAATGGGGCCGATCGTACCAGATCCAGCCGATGGAATCCGCCGGCACAAAGGTTTCGATGTCGATCGTGCGGGTGCTTTCGAGCCCGACATCCTCGATCTCCTCATCCTCGAGCAGCACATAATCGTCCTCGCCCTTAGGATAACCCTTGACCTGGTCATCCTCGTCGACCGGGTCGCCGGTGACGGAATCGACGTACTGGTTGAGCACGCGGTTCTGGGTCTTCCGGTTGAGGTTGTGAAAGCGCACCTTGGCGCTTTCGGTAACGGCCGGCGTCATGGTGACCCTGCAGGTCACCAGCGACAGCTTGAGATATCCCTTCCAGAAAACGCGTGGCGCCATCGGCCGCCTCCTTCTTTGCCGCATCAACCCGCAACCGCCCGCCGCGGTTCCGGAACCAACGCCGATGGCAAGCCGTTTCCGCCCTGTTACGCAAGGAGGTCAAAATGACGAACACGCCAAATTCACCGACAAAAGAGCAGGGCAAGACAACGGAAGAGTCCGCTCGCGAGCGTGGCAACGGGCAGGATCTCGAAGAACAGCTCGAAGAAGGACTGGAAGACACCTTCCCCGCAAGCGACCCGGTCGCCACCACGGTGACCTCCATCCCGGCCGGCACTCCGCCGCCACCCAAACGCTAAAAATCATCCCTTCCGCCACTGAATTGGAACAAAACGGGCGGCTTCCGGAATAGGAAGTCGCCTTAATTGATTTATCCTCTGTGACTTTTTCGGGATATCCGAAGTTAACCATCTTGCTGTAAGGAGGACAGCATAGGGTTTGAGCAGGGCGGATACTTTCGGCTAGGGTGGCCGAGCATCGATTACCTCAGAGGTCGGGATGGCGAAGCAAAGCAATCCGGTGACGGATCAGGAGACAAGGATCGGACGACGCGTCAATCGTCAGGTTTCGGTGCTCCTGAACGAAATTGAAAAAGAAGAAGTTCCGGATCGTCTGCTTGAACTGGCGCGCGAACTGCAAAAGGCGCTTGGCGAAAAAGCCTGAGGCCCTGGCGACCTGACTATCGCTACCGTGGCGCCTGGGCCCCGGCCTCCAAAACCCGGCTTTGTCCGATTACCGGGACCGATCGTCGAGAAAATGAATCTCGCCGCAGGTCTGCGCCGCGAGGAACTTTCCTTTGTCTGTGGGGTTAACTGGCCTGGGAAACACACCCAGACCAATCACCTCAAGGAGAGATCAATGGCAACGAAGACCCTCGACGACCTGTTCTATGAAACTCTCAAGGATATCTACTACGCCGAGCGTCAGATCCTGAAGGCTCTGCCGAAGATGGCACGTGGTGCCCAGGACCAGAAGCTGAAGGCCGCTTTCGAAAAGCACAAGGAAGAAACCGAAGGCCAGATCGAACGCCTGAAGCAGATCTTCGAAATCATTGGCAAGCGCGCCCAGGGCAAGACCTGCGATGCCATCGAAGGCATCATCTCCGAAGGCGAAGAGGTCATGGAAGAGTTCAAGGGCACGCCGGCCCTCGACGCTGGTCTGCTTGCAGCAGCCCAGGCTGTCGAACACTACGAGATCAGCCGCTACGGCACGCTTCGCTCCTGGGCCAAGCAGCTCGGCATGAAGGACGCGGTGAAGCTCCTCGAAGAAACGCTCGCCGAAGAAAGCAAGACCGACGAGGCTCTTACGATGCTCGCCGAGTCGGCTGTCAATGCAGCGGGCCAGAAGGCCGCCTGACCTTGAAGGGGCGGGTTCACCCTGCCCCTGACATGGAAAAGCCCGGTTTTGACCGGGCTTTTTTGTTGCTTGCTTATTGAGAGAGAGGGCTTCGGGGTATCGCCCCCGCTCTGGCTCTGGCGATCACCGAGACCGGCAGCATCTCTCCATTGAGCGCCTGGCGACGGAAGATCTTGTCCTTCGCGCCCATGCTGCGGGCAATGTGTGCCTTTGCGGCATCCATGGCCAGATCGTAGGTGTGGTAGCAGGATGCGGACTGTACCCCGTCGATCACATAAACCCAGCCGGTCGCGTGCGGAATGATATCGCAGTAACGTTCCATGATTGTCTCCTTCCCGGCCACGCAACGCGGGAGCTAGGAAAAGGTTCCTCATCAACATCAACAACCTGCTTCGATGGCCGCAATTTTTTCATTCGCGGCCGGAACCTTTTGCCACCATTGCCGTTTTCACGATCGGGCGAATGGAGACAATAATGGCAGACTCCGAAGAAAAGTGGATCAGGCAGCGCGCATACGCGCTCTGGGAAGAAGAAGGCTATCCGTCAGGCAAGGACCAGGAGCACTGGGATAGAGCGACACGCGAATATGCTGCACTTGGATCCGCTGCATCGACGGGAGCGGCCAAGGGCAAGAAGAGCGCCGGCGCATCCAAGACCACCAAGCCTTCGAGCGCAAAAAGCTCAGCTTCCGCAAAGGGCGGTGCTTCCAAACCTGCCTCCTCCGGTTCAGGCTCCAAGGCACCATCCAGGAAACCGACTGCAAAAGCTGCTGCAGCGACCGTTGACGCGGCACTGGGTGAAGCGCCTGGCGACGACGCTGCCAAGCCCGCGCGTTCCAAGGCTGCGAAACCCGCATCGCCGGCCAAGACGGGCGCCACTGACAAGAAAAGTTCTTCTGCCAAGGCAGGCTCCAAAGCCCAGGCTGCAATGCCGGAAGCCGTAGGGCCGGAAAAGAAGCGCTCCAAGAAGGTTTCGGCTGGCGCAGCCGGCTAGATCCAACCGAACGACCAGTGATCGAACGGCCGCGGCGACATGTTCTGCCGCGGCACAGTCTATCTTTGCCTTGGACATCAGCGAATGGCTTACGCGTTAAATTCCTCCCCTCTGTCGAAGCGCTGGAACGTTGGCTGCCTGCCAATGGTTCTTCAAGATGCAAGCGCCTGGAGGCGGAGGAAAGCACGATGAACGCTTACGCTTCGGTCGACATCGGTAACGGCGATCAGCACGTTGTGCCGGGTCGCGAAATGGGTGCAGGCCCGGACAAACGGGCACCGCGTATGAAGATTTTATCGGTTACTTCAGAGATATTTCCCCTCATCAAGACGGGCGGCCTGGCAGACGTCACCGGCTCGCTTCCGAAAGCCTTGAACGCGCTCAACGTCGACACCACGACGATCGTGCCCGGTTATCCGAAGGTGATGGCGCAGCTGAAGAGCGCCATGCCACTGCTGACCTTCGACGATCTCCTCGGCGAACGCGCCTGCCTGCTGCATACCCGCCTGGAAGGCTTGAGCCTTTTCGTGCTTGATGCACCGTCGCTGTATGACCGCCCCGGCGGACCTTACGTCGATGAACACGGGATCGATCACCACGACAACTGGAAACGCTTTGCGGTCCTTTCTCTTGCCGCCGCCGAGATCGCCAATGGCGTGCTGCAGGGCTGGGTACCGGATCTTGTTCACACCCATGATTGGCAGTCGGCGCTGACCTCGGTCTATATGCGCGAGCGCGGCTGCAAAACGCCGGTGGTGCTGACGATCCACAACCTCGCCTTCCAGGGCCAGTATTCGGCCGGCCTGCTCGGCGAGCTGCGCCTGTCCCCGCGTGCCTATTCGCTCGATCAGCTGGAATATTTCGGCGACATCAGCTTCCTGAAGGGTGGCCTGCAGACAGCCGATGCGATCACCACCGTCAGCCCGACCTATGCGCGCGAGATCCTGACGCCACGTTTCGGCATGGGCCTCGACGGCGTGTTGAATGCACGCGTGGCGGTGCTGCGCGGCATCGTCAACGGCATCGACCTCGAGATCTGGGATCCGGCAACCGATCCATACCTTCCCCGCAACTATGATGTCGGCAGCCTGCGCCGCAAGCGAGACAACCGAACGGCGCTGCAGCACCGGTTCGGCCTCGACCCATCTTGCAAGGGTCCGGTCTTCTCGGCAGTGAGCCGTCTCACCTGGCAGAAGGGCTTCGACATGTTCGCCGATACGGCGGACGAGGTGATCGGCAATGGCGGGCAGGTGATCGTCTTCGGCCAGGGTGACAAGGACATCGAGCAGGCGCTGATCAACACCGCTGCCCGGTATCCGGGCCAGATGGCGGTGCATGTCGGTTACGACGAACCGACGGCCCACCTGATCCATGGCGGATCGGATGCGATCGTCCAGCCCTCACGGTTCGAGCCCTGCGGCCTGACCCAGCTTTACGCGTTGCGCTACGGCTGCGTGCCGGTGGTATCGCGCACCGGCGGGCTTTCCGAAACCATCATCGATGCCAATGATGCGGCAATGTCGGCGCGGGTGGCCACCGGCTTCCAGTTCCACCCGGTTACGACGGATGGGCTGCGGCTGGCGCTGCGCCGCGCCATGCACGCCTTCCAGGAGCCCAAGATGTGGGCGCGCCTGCAGAACCAAGGCATGAAGGCGAAGTTCTCATGGGAGCGGAGCGCGCAGCAATACGCGGCTGTCTACGCCAACCTCGTGCGCAAGGCCGGCAACGCCGCATTCGACCGGGCCAGCATCCGTCGCGCGACGATCTGACTTTTTTAGCATCATTCAGCGCATGAAAAAACCGGCCTCGCGGCCGGTTTTCTTTTGCCCGCATGGGCGGCTGTGTTACGGCCGCCGGAAAAGGGCGAGGCTTCGGCCTTCGAGCTCGAAATCCTTTTCCTTGGTGATGACAAGGCCATGCTTGCTGACGTCCGAGGTCGTCAGTTCCAGCACCCAGCCGCCTTCGCCGAACTGCGGGATTCGGAACGGCACATTGCCTTCAAACGGGTTGAAGAGCAGTAGGACGTCGTGCCAGATCCCCTCTTCCACCTTGAGATCGGGGCGGCCGATATAAAGCCCGAGCGTTGAGCCCTCGTCCCACTGGTGCGGCTCCTGGAAACCACCGCCAGCGTTGAACCACTTGATCTCCATGCCGTCGCGCCAGTTTTCACGGCGCAGCAGCGGCTGCTCGCGGCGCAACTGGATGATCCGGCGGGTGAACTCACGCAGGTCCTCGCAAGCCTCCGGCAGGTCGTCCCAATGGACCCAGGAGATGTCGCTGTCCTGGCAATAACCGTTGTTGTTGCCCATCTGGCTGCGGCCGAACTCATCGCCGGCAAGCAGCATCGGCGTGCCGTGCGAGAAAAACAGCGTCGCGAGGAAGTTGCGCTTCTGGCGCTCGCGAACGGCGTTGATGCCCTCGTCCTCCGTCGGACCTTCCGCACCATAGTTATAGGAGCGGTTGTCGTTGTGGCCGTCGTTGTTGTCTTCGCCGTTATCGTCGTTGTGCTTCTCGTTGTAGGACACGAGGTCGTTCAGCGTGAAGCCGTCATGGGCGGCAATCGAAGTTGACGCTTGCCCAGGGGCGGCGGCCGCGCTGGTCGTAGAGGTCACCGGAACCCAGCAGGCGCGCGGCGAAATCGGTCGAGACGTTGGTGCCCTTCCAGTATTCGCGCACCGTGTCGCGATACTTGTCGTTCCACTCGGCCCAGCCCGGNGGGAAGCCACCGACCTGGTAACCGCCGGGACCGATGTCCCAAGGTTCGCCGATGAGCTTGACCTTGGAAAGCACCGGATCCTGCGTCACCGCATCGAAGAAGCCGCCGCGCTCGTCAAAGCCCTCCGGCTCGCGACCGAGGACTGGTCCCAAGGTCGAAGCGGAAACCGTCGACATGCATGGACTCCGTCCAGTAGCGCAGCGAATCCAGTATCATCTGCAGCACGCGCGGATGCGAGGTGTTGACCGTGTTCCCGGTGCCGGTGTCGTTGATGTAGTAGCGGTGCTGGTCCGGCATCGTCCGGTAATAGGAGAAGTTGTCGATGCCCTTGAACGACAGCGTCGGGCCAAGCTCGTTGCCTTCGCAGGTGTGGTTGTAGACCACGTCGAGGATGACCTCGATGCCGGCGTCATGGAAGCTGCGCACCATGTCGCGGAAGCCCTGGATGCCCCGCGGCCCGTAATAACGCGGCGCCGGCGAGAAGAAACCGAGCGTATTGTAGCCCCAGAAGTTCTTCAGCCCCTTGTCGAGCAGGTGCTGGTCGTCCGGGAAATAATGGATGGGGAGAAGCTCGACCGAGGTGATGCCGAGCGCCTTGATATATTCGACCGAAGCCTTGTGGCCCATGCCTTCGAAGGTGCCGCGCAGTTCCTTCGGGATCGCCGAGTTCAGCTGCGTGAAGCCTTTGACATGCGTTTCGTAGACGACGGTCGACGGCCAGCTGATCGACGGACGGTTCTTGTCCTGCCAGTCGAATTCATTGGGGTCGATCACCCGGCACTTTGGCGTGAACGGTCCGCTGTCACGCTCATCGAAGGTCAAGTCCTTGTCCGGGTGCAGCAGGTCATAGGCGAAATGCGCGTCGTTCCACTCCACTTCGCCCACCAGTTCGCGTGCGTAAGGGTCGACGAGCAGCTTGTTCGGGTTGAAGCGATGGCCGTTTTCCGGGTCATACGGTCCGTGTACGCGGTAGCCGTAAAGCGCCCCCGGCTTCAGGCCAGGCACGTAGCCGTGCCAGATCTCGTGGGTGTATTCCGGCATGTCCATCCGGGCGATCTCGACCTTGCCGCTCGGATCGTAGAGGCAAAGTTCGACGCGCTCCGCATGCGCGGAAAAAATGGCGAAGTTAACACCTTCGCCATCGTAGTTGGCCCCCAGCTGAACCCAGGAACCGGGTTCGATGGAGAGATGAGTTGATTTCGTGTCCATGCCGCACCTTGTGAAAGTTTCGCCAGATAATGGCGCGACACGCGAAATCGTTCCGTTGACCGGGGAATTTACGGGTTGCCGGTGCCGCCCGGGGGCGTGTTGTTTCCAGGCGCGGTCTGCGTGGTGCCGGACGGTGATGTAACCGGGCTTTGGCCGCCCGTTCCGGACTGCGGCGTCGGATCGCGATCGGCCGGTGCCGTCTGCGTCGTGCCGGATTGCGCCGGAGGATTGTTGTTGATCGGGTCGCTCTGGTTTTCGCCGCTGTCACCACAGGCGCTGAGCAGGACGACAGACGACAAGGCGATGATGAGACGTTTCATTTATGGTCTTCTCCGGAAAACTTCTTGTAGGCGGCCTGCCGGCGGCGGGCATCAAGGGCGATAACTTTCTCGACGGCAGCGACATCTTCCGCTGCGGCGACGGGAACGGGGTCACCGGCAATCGCTTCCAGCACCTCGGGCGCCAGCGCGCCTTCGCGGATCACGTATTCCAGTGCTTCACGTGTTTGCCGCTCGGCCTTGAGTTGCGCATAGAGCGCCAGGATCAACCGATCCCTGACATCGCGCTCCGGCTCGCCATCGCCTGTTCTGGCAAATTCTGCCATGGCTTCCTCCGTGTCTTGTGCCGGGGTCAACTTTCCGTCGCAGCGATTGTTCCCTCCCCGCTCCTTTCGCCTATGTCATGGGGACGTGGGAAATCTTGAAGGAGGGAGCCATGTCTGCATTGACGCCAGAGGAGCTTGAAGGCCGGATCAACGCGCACCGGGAACTGATGATCGAGATGCTTGCAGCCATGATCGGCGGCGAGGTGACGATTACCGCCTTCCTGCGCAAGCTGCGCGACGACGCAACATTCAAGGACAATGAGGAAGATCCGGGCGCCCTGCCGGAGACTGCGTTTGCCACGCAAAACGCCATGGCGCGCGAGGTTCGCTCCATCCTGGAGGCGGCGCGGGCCCGGGCGGCGGCGGACAATTGAGCCCTAATTTAGATTTAAGGCAATCTTGCCACGTTTAAGGCGGATTTGTGGAACCACTATGGGCCTCTCTCGTTCATCTACCACAGCAATGATGGAGGCGACGATGGTCCGGGAATGGGTGGAAGCAGCAGGGTTCATGCTTGTGATTGCAGCCTGCTACATGATGGTCGTGCCTGTCTGATCAACGTCTCCCTGTGGAAATAGAGGGGACGCTGGAGGGGACGGATGAGGCTCTGAGCGATCAGGGACCACTCTCCTTGCGGCCTGCGAAATATGCGGCAAGCGCCGCGATATCACCTTCATTCAGGTATTTTGCCGCCTCGACCATGAGGTGGCTGTAGGACGTACCGCCTCGGGTTCCCGCACGAAACAGGTGAAGCTGCCGCTCCAGATATGGCGCCGGCTGACCAGACAAGCGGGGATAAACCGGGTTTCCATCCGCTTTCTCATGACAGCTGAGGCAAGCAGGCACCTTGTCCGCAGGGCGCCCGGTTTGCGCAAGAATCCGCCCCTTCTCTACCAGCTCTGACGCTGCTGCATCATCTGCTGACTGCTGCGAGGCTTGCGATGCGTAATGGCGCGCCAGCTCCGGAAACGTGGCGGGATCCATCGCGCTCACGGCGAGTTGCATCACGCCGCTCTGGCGCCTGCCCTCGGCATAGGCCTTGAGACTTTCCAGAAGATAGGCTTCCGACTGGCCGGCAAGGTTCGGAATCACGCTCTTGCCATCGAGCCGGTTCTGGGCGTGACAGCTGTCGCAGGTAATCGGCAGCGGGGAGACTGCGCCAGCCATGCCCGAGGTCTGCAGCCCCGCGAGTTGAATGTAAGTCTGCGCATCCATCTCCGGCAGTCTGCGGATGAACGCCACCATGTCCCAGACCTCATCGTCACGCGCCTGGCTCGGCCAGGCCGGCATGCCGGTATAGCGGACGCCATGCTTGACGATCTCGAAGAGCTGCGCGTCGGTCCATTGCGGCACGACGTGGCTGAGGTCTGGCGGCGGCGGCAGCATGGCGAGAACCGAGTCCGGACGCGGACTGGCCGGCGAGCCATGGCAGATGGCGCAGCCGGTTTCGTAATGACCCGCGGCAGGCGGCAGCCGCGCCGGATCGTCCAGCGGCGGCGCCTCGACACCAAGCGCTGCCGTGCCGACGGAGTTGCGCATGGCCCAATGCAGGAACCAGTCGGTCACGCCCCAGTGCCCGGTGCTGGCACGAATACCCATCATCCCCGACCAAGCGAAGGCGAGCCCCAAGAGCGGCAGCACGATGATGAGGATGATCAGGTGTTTCCAGCGGATCGTCATGGGCGCGGCCTGCCTCCCGGCTGGTTCATTGGCGCCGCAAGCGGCGAATTCAAGGTCTGCGCCAGCAGCGCTACCCCGCCGGCGAGGTAAACGACTGCGCCGACAAGCAGCATGACCACGCCGCCGGCCTGCTGGTCCGTATGGGCAGACAAGGTGATACCGAGGCAGCTGACAATGCCATCCCCATAGAGCGGACGCGGCGACAGCGCCAGCAAGGCGCCAAGCAGCGTCATGTGCATGGAAGTGAAGATGAGCCCGAAAGTGCCGGCGAGCCTGCGCTCCTCGCGGCCGCTCGCAGCGCCGCCAAGACAGGAGAGCCAGAGCGCCAGGCCGGCAGCGAGGAAGACCGCCTGCTCCGCCGCCGCGATGAGCGCAGAGCTTTCCGAGAGGGCGCGCATTGCCGGGACATGCCATGTCCAGACGGCGACGAGCTCCAGCACCGAGCCGGTCAGCGGCGTGATCCACCTTTGGCTCTGCGTGAAGTCGAAGCGCGTGCCGGAGAGACCGATGCCGATCAGCGGCGCGGCGCCGGCCACCACACCCATATGGACGATCATGTGGACGGAGAACGACGTCCGGTCGGCAAAGGGCAGCAGCCCCGCCCAAAGTACTAGGAGGAGCAGCAGGCCGGCGACGAACGATGCCTTCTTCATGGCTGGCACTCCGCGATGAAGAACAAGGGGATCGCGACATAGATCACCGCCACGAAGCTAAGGCCCGAAAGCAGCAGCGTCGCAAACCCCTGGAAATGCCGGCGTTCTTCGCGGGTCGGCTCGTCATGCGGCGGATCGCCCTTGCCGTAACCCCACTGGCGCCAGGCAAGATAGGCCGACAGCACGATCATGGCGAGCGCAGCGAGGGTGATGACCAGCAGCCAGATGCGCACGGTGTCGAAGGTGAAGGACTCCGGCAGCCGCTTGGCGCAGAAGATCGCGGCCAGCACGTAACAGACGACGAAATGCAGCGCCCACACCGCAGGTGCCGTGAACAGCGTCCAAAGGGTTTCGATCTCGCGGGGAATGACCCTCTTCATGACAGCACCAGCGGAAAGAGGCCGATGACGGCGAAGGTCGTAAGCGCGGTGACGGCGGTGAAGTGCCAGTAGAGCGCGACATTGCGGATGTCCTGATCGTATTCCGCCGTCATGCGGCCCGCGAGGCTGCGGGCGAGGCAATAAAGATGCATGACCGCACCCAGCACGCCATGTGTCACGGTCCAGATCACCAGCACCCAGACGATCGCCGGATAAACATGCGAGGTGGGATCCATGCCGTGGAGGTAAGGCCCGGCCAAACCTGCCAGCGATGCGGCGATGCTGACGAGGACCGCCAGGACCAGCACCAGGCGGGTAGCGAGTGGCCCCTTCTCGTTCAGTTGCCGCGCCAGCAGCGTGAGCCCCCAGGCGACGATAAAGAGGACCAGCGCCAGCATCGGCCAGAAGAGGCCTGGGCCTGAGGTGACGGCGAAGTCGTCATGGATGGTCCAGTAGAAGAAATAGCCGAAGACGAGGCTGCCGAAGGCGGTGCCGTCACCCACCATGGTGATGAACATCGCCCACCAGCCGACCGAGGCCGGGCCGGAGACGTAGATCGGCAGTTTCAGGCCAAGCCCGACATCCATTTCGGGCGCTTCGGGGATCTGTCCGGTGCCGGTCCACAGCCAGACGATGATGGCAATGAAGGTGATGATGGCGCAGATGATCGTCGTGATCCACCAGTGGTAGGTGAGCGCAATGAACACACCGCCAAGCGCCATGGCCGCGATCATCGTCACATAGGACACGCCGCCGACGCGAAGGCACTGGATGGGCTCGGCATCGAGAACCGAGGTCACCAGCGTCTCGCGCTTGCCCGATTTCGCATCCGGAAGGTAGAAGCGGCCCGCCTCGATATCGGCCTGCAGGTTCGGCTGGTCCCACAGCGGGTAGCGGCTGGTGATGATCGGCACCGAGCGCATGCCCCAGCTCTCGTCCGGATCGTTCGTCCATTCCAGCGTGCCGGAATTCCAGGGGTTCAGATTGCGCTCCGCAGGCTTCGGCTTCGGGCGGAAGATATCAATTACGAAGGTTGCCACACCGGCTGCGAAGATGAAGGCACCGACGGTCGAGATCAGGTTGAACCAGTCCCAGCCGATGTCTTCCGGGTAGGTGAAGACACGCCGCGGCATGCCTCTCAGGCCGGAAAAGTGCATCGGCAAAAACGCGATGTTGAAGCCGGTAAACATCAGCCAGAAGGCTACCTTGCCCCAGGCGTCGGAGAGCTTCTTGCCGGTGACGAACGGGAAATAATAATAGATGCCGGCGACCACCGGAAACAGCATCCCGCCGATCAGCACGTAATGCAGGTGCGCCACGATGAAATAGGTGTCGTGCGCCTGCCAGTCGAACGGCACGACGGCCACCATGACGCCCGTGAGGCCGCCGATTATGAAGATGATGAGGCCGCCGGCGCCAAACAGCATGGGCACGGAAAAGATCACGCGGCCGGCCAGCATGGTGGCGATAAAGACGAAGATCTGCACCCCAGTCGGGATCGCCACGGCTTCCGAGGCGGCCGAGAAAAACGCGAGCGAAATCTGCGGCATTCCGGTCGCGAACATGTGGTGCACCCACAGCCCGAAGCTCAGGAACCCGGTCCCGACAGCTGCCAGCACGATCCAGGAATAACCGACGATCGGCCGCTGCGCGAAGGTCGGCACGATCATCGCCATCAGCGCGATCGCCGGCAGGAAGATAATGTAGACCTCAGGGTGGCCGAAGATCCAGAACAGGTGCTGCCACAGCAACGGATCGCCGCCGCGTGACGGATCGAAGAACGGCCAGTCGAACATCCGCTCCATCTCGAAGAGGATGTCGCCGGCAATCAGCGGCGGGAAGGCAAACAGGATCATCCCGGCCACCACCAGCAGGTACCAGGCAAACATCGGCATCATGTTGATGCGCATGCCGGGTGCCCGGCATTTCATGATACCGACGATGATCTCGACCGCCGCGGCAATCGAGGCAACCTCGATGAAGGACAGGCCAAGCAGCCAGATATCGGCGCCGATGCCGGCCTGCTCCTTGTTCGTCGCAAGCGGCGGGTACATGAACCAGCCGGCATTGGGCGCTGCATTGAAGAAGATCGAGCCGCAGACGAAGACGCCGCCGAGCAGGAAGCTCCAGAAACCGAAGGCCGAGAGCCGCGGGAACGGCAGTTCGCGGGCACCAAGCATGGACGGCAGCAGGAAGATCGCCACCGCCTCGAAGATCGGCACGGCAAACAGGAACATCATCACCGTGCCATGCAGGGTGAAGGCCTGGTTGAAGAGCTCGGCGGAGATGAGGTCGTTTTGCGGCACCGCCAGTTGCAGGCGGATCAGGAGCCCGAGCAGGCCGGCAAACAGCATGAAGCCGAAGGCGGTCATGCCGTACCAGAGGCCGATTTCGCTGTTGTTGACAGAGGTCCAGTAGCGGATGCCCTTCGGCGTCTCCCATACCTTGCGAAGGCGCTCCTCCTGCGCGGCCCGCTCCTCTGGCGAAAAGTCTCCGAGCTCGACGGTCATTGGAGCCCCTTTAAGTAAGCGGCGATACGGTTGATTTCGACCTCCGGCAGCATGGAATAGTGCGGCATGAAGACGCCCGGCTTGATGGCATCCGGCTGGCGGATGAAGCGGGCGATGTTTTCTGTCGTGTTTTCAAGCGAGCCGGCTGCGACCGAACCACGGGCACCGTAGGCAGTCAGGTTCGGGCCGATCGTGCCGCGGGCCTCGGTGCCGGAGATCGCGTGGCAGGCCGAACAACCATGCCTGAGGAACAGGGCAAGACCTTCGGCATCCTGCGCTCCGGAGGCATTGCGTCGCGCGGCGAGCCAGGCCTGAAACGCGTCAGGCTCCATGGCTTCCACGGTGAACGCCATCAATGCATGGGAGGTGCCACAGAATTCGGCGCAGACGCCGCGATAGGTACCGGGGCGCTCGGCCTGCAGCGTCAACCGGTTCTGGCGGCCGGGGATCATGTCCATCTTGCCACCGAGCACCGGGATCCAGAAGGAGTGGATGACATCCGGAGTGTCAAGCAGGAACAACACCCTTTCCCCCACCGGAATACGGATCTCGTTGGCCGTCTCAATCGCGGCCTCGCCGCCTTCTTCCGGATAACGCACCCGCCACCAGAACTGTTCGCCGGTGACTTCAATGCGCCGCAGCTCCTCGTCCTGTCCCTGGAACCACGGGCGGACATTCGGCATCAGCCAGACGGCATAAGAAAGAAGCAGGCCGAGGGTGATGACCGGGAACGCGACACCACCCCAGAGGATGAGCCTGCCGGCCTTCTTCTCCGAATAGACCTGCTTCCGCCGCGACGAGGCATAGAGCAGCAGCGTCACCACGCCGACCCAGATGAGCGCGCCACCGATGAACATGACGAAAGACAGCGTCGCTACGTCGGCGGCCTCGCGGCCAGCCGGATCAAGCGCCGACTGCACGCCGGAGCAACCGGTGAGAAGGAGAATGGGGAAGAGGAGAAAAAGGCTGTGCGGTCGAGAGGGACGCGCGTCATGGCAAAGGCTGATGTTCACGGACACCGGCCGGCGGCGCTCCGTCAAACCACTATCGCCCATGCGCGCCTGAACCCATCTTACTGCCCCCAGAACATTCAGCCGCAAACGCACATCAGGGGGATTTGTTCCCGCCGCCTGATCACTTTCTTTTTCGCGCGGACAAAAATGTGGAACGAATTGGGAAGCGTTGGGTTCTCATACCATTGGGGGCATGACGCCCCCGGTTCGCAACGGGAGAGCGATCATGCAGAACTACTACGACACGGTGAAGAAACCGCTGGCGGTTCGCCGGGACAGCGGGTCCCTGGCGGATGCTCAGGGACATGGCCCGCAGGTCGCGGTGCCTGCCTCGGTGTTTCTGCCCTTGCCCAAGTCCCCGCATGACGAAATCAGCGTTCCAGCCTCCATCAACGGCAGGGACCTGTCCACCGGCCGCCTCTAAGGCCGGGAGAAGAAGAAACTGACCAACAAGGAGACAGCATGACCAATATCGAAGCTGCCAATATCCTTATTCTCGCAACCGATGGATATGAGCGCTCCGAACTGCGGGTTCCGCTTGAGGAACTGCGCAAGCGTGGCGCGACGGTGAAGATCGCATCCATCAAGACCGGCGAAATCAAGAGCTGGGACGAGAAGGATTGGGGCGACACGGTGCCTGTCGATCTCGAGGCAAAGAACGTCAAGGCCGAGGAGTTCGACGCACTCGTGCTTCCGGGCGGGCAGATCAACCCGGATGTGCTGCGCGCCAATGAAGAGGCCGTGCAGGTGGTGCGCGATTTCGTGAAGAGCGGGAAACCCGTTGCCGCCATCTGCCATGGCCCATGGCTTCTGGTTGAAGCCGATGCGCTGCGTGGCCGCAAGGCGACCTCCTATGCTTCCATCCGCACAGACCTGCGCAATGCAGGTGCCTCGTGGAAGGATGAAGCGGTCGTGGTGGATGCCGGGATCATCACGTCCCGCTCGCCAAAGGACCTGCCCCAGTTCGTGGACAAGATCGTCGAGGAAGTCCGCGAAGGCCGCCACAACCGGCGGGCAGCTTAAAAGCAAGATCGACGAAAGCCTTCAGGCCGCCTGCGTTTCGACGCCGGCGGCCTTTTCTTGTTCCGGGGAAGCCGTGGTTTCCTGCAGGAAGGCAACGAGCCGGCGTTCGTTGGCGCGAAGGCCCTTCGGCCCGTTCACGACCGGCCGTGCTGCCATCACCGTCTGGAGCGGCGTGACATCATCCGCCAGTGCAAGGATTGCCGGGTGGATATAACTCGAACGGCAGACGGCCGGCGTGTTGTGGAGCGCCTCTGATGCCGCATGGGTCATGAGCTTCACCTTCGGCGCCGTACCCTGCTGCGCCACGTGATCCCAGGCCGCCATCAGTGCGGCAAGACTGCCGCCCCAGGTGCGGAAGGTCTTGGCAGACACGGCAAACCCCGCGGCCTTGGCGATATAGGCGTTGAGCCGCCCGCTATCGACCGGATGCGGCACGCCGTTTTCATCCGGCCAGGAGAACAGCTGCCGGCCCGGCAGGTCGGCAATCTCTTCCAGGATGCGCTGCAGGCGGGGGTGTTTGAGCGTGTGGCGCACCTTCTTGCCGCCCTTGGCGGTGAAGCGCAGCACGATCGCGTCACCCGACAGCATCATGTGGCGCTTCAGAAGCGTGGTCGCGCCATAGGTCTTGTTTTCCTTGGCATAGGCCTTGTTGCCGACGCGCAGATGCGTCGCGTCCATCAGCGACACGATCGCCGCCAGCACGGCCTCCGATTTATCGAGCCCTGAGGCAAGATCCCGCTTCGCCTTGTTGCGGATGCGTGGCAGGGACTCACCGAACCGCATGAGCTGGTCGAACTTGCGCTCGCTGCGCAGGTTCTGCCAATCGACATGGTAGCGGTACTGCTTGCGGCCGCGCGCATCGTAACCTGTGGCCTGCAGATGGCCGCGCGGGTTCAGGCAGATCCAGACATTCTCGTAGGCTGGTGGCAGGCCGAGCGCTGCAATGCGCCGCCGCTCCTCCTCATCCGTCACGAGCTTGCCATCCGGCAGCTTGTAACAAAATCCCTTGCCGCGGCGCAGGCGGCGGATGCCGGGCTCCGTGTCGCTGACATAGCTGAGACCGATGATCTCAAGCGATTCCTGGTCGATATCGAGGGGCGTAATGAGAGCGTCCATGGCCGCTTAAACGGCAGCCACGCGTCTTCGTTCCCGGAACAACCTCCGGTTCTCAGACGGCGACGTCGGTTATGCCCACAGGGGCTTCAAGGCGTTCAAACGAGGCGCGCGGCGCATCCATGACCCAGCGCAGGCCATGCGGGAAGAAGTCGATCTGGACCTGCCCCTGGAATGCCGCTTCCGCATGGCGCTTGATGATCGTGGTGCCGAAGCCGGTGCGCGACGGCTCGACCACCTCCGGCCCGCCGATCTCTTCCCAGCTCAGCCGCAGCATCAGGTCGTCGCCATCCCTGGGAAGTTCCTGCCATGCAATCCGCACCTTGCCCTGCGGCACCGAAAGGGCCCCATACTTCACCGAGTTCGTCGCAAGCTCGTGCAGGATGAGGCCGAAGTTCTGGACCGCTTCCGCCTTCAGCGTAAAATCCTCACCCTGAAGATCGATCCGGTCGGCGACATCAGCGAAGGTGCTCATGTGGACATCGATCACGCGGCTGATCGAAACGCCCGCCCACTGTTCCTTCGCCAGCGCCTCGATCGATTTGCCGAGCCCCTGCAGGCGATGGCCGATCGCTTTCTGGAACTCCTCCATGCTGGTGTCCTGACGCGCCAGCTGGCGCATCATCGCCTGCACAAGCGTCAGGATGTTCTTCGTCCTGTGCACCAGTTCATGGAGGATGAGGTGGATATGATCCTCCGCCTGACTGCGATCGAAGGAGGCGTTTGAGAGGGCGATCGCCACCTGGTTGGCTTCCTTGATCTTCGTTTCAACGGGAGAGACGATCTCCCCCTGCCCCATGCGCTCCGCCATCTCGGCAAGCTGGCGGATCGGGAAGCGTAGCTGGCGGCCGACCAGCCAGGCGATCAGCATCGCAACCGTGAGGAAGATCGCGCCGCCGGAAATCAGTTGCCGCCAGGTGGAAAGAATGCTCGCCTGCGCCGCATCGATGGGCCCCCAGACGACCGCCTTCCAGGTCCAGCCGGTGATCTGCGAATAACCGTACATCTGCATTTCGTCGCCATCGACATCCTGGATCGAGCCGCGGAAGCCGGTCATCAGCTTCAGCATTTCGGCCGGAAAGGCACTGCCCGGCTCAAGGCTTTGGGCGCCAAGCGAGGTCACCACATGCCCGGACCGGTCGACCACCGCGAACGACCATCCGGCCGGCAAACTTTCCGTCGGCAGCAGTTTCTGCAGATCATCGGCATTCTGGGTGATGATGATGGCAGCACCGGCCTTGGAGGCGGATGGCGGCAGCGGCATCGCCACGTTGAAGACGGGCCTTCCGCTGGTCGTGCCGCGGAACACGTTGGAGACTTCCGTCACCCCGTTCTTCAGGACGGACTGAAGTGCCGGCATGTTGCCGGTCTTGCCGAGCGGCGTGTCGAAGGGCACGCGCGTGTTGAGCTTCAACTGGCCGTCCGCGTCCGCCACCAGGACAAACAGCGAATCGGACCGCAGGCTGTTCTGGGTGCGGTTGTGGAAGGCCTTGAGGTCGCCGCGTTCGAGCTCCGGAGAGGTTACCAGAAGGCGCAGAGTCGTTGCCATGTCCTGCAATTCGCGGTCCACCGACCGGGCGACCAGTTGGGCATCCTCGGCGGTCTCATTAGCAAGGATTTCACGCTCGTTGGCCTCCAGCTCCATCATCAGGTAACCAACGAAGATCAGCAAAGGCAGAGCCACTCCGGCCACCAGCGCAACCAGATAGGCTCCAATCGGAGCGGTCGGGAAAAAGCGCGAAAGCCTAATCATTCCGCGCGGTTAGCCGACGAAGACGAGCCAGGGGCCTGCGCCACCCGTTCGCAGTTTCCATATTCGTGTCCCGCCCTTTGCTAATGTATTAGCGAAATCTGTCTAACCGGTTTTGGCCCCTTGTCCAAGCAATTGATTGCACGCGATGGGTCTGTGTCCTGTAGCAGACGGACGCGCATCAGCGCCCAAGCAGGCCCGACTCGGCGAATTGTCTCGTGTCAATACAGGATGGGATGGGGCCAAGGCGGCTCATTAGGCAAATATCCGCCATTCCGGCAAATTCCGGAGCCCGCGGCAGAAATTTGTGGACGACGAAATGGAGGGTATCTTCGGCAGGACCGGGCATCCGAGAGACGCCGATCCTGCCGAGGCTTTTGTCTTAGATCGCGGGCGCTCCAGAGTCCGTGCCAGCCTGGCCATCGCCCACCCGAAGGTTGTTCTGGACGTGCCGAACGCCGGAAATGTTGTCGACCAGGTCTTCAGCGCGTCGCTTGTCGGCGCGGCTCGACACAAAGCCATCGAGAGTGACTTCGGCCTGGCTGACCGTGACGCTGATGTTCGACGCGTCAAGCATCGGATCGTCACTCAGCCGGTCGTTGACGTCTTCCTCGATGCGCGCGTCGGACCTCTGGTAACCCTTCGGCCCCTTGCCGCGATGGGCGTCCATGTCGCCGCGGCGCTCGGCATCCTCGTCACCGAACCAGGATGCCACTTCATCACCGGCGCGCTGCATGAACGAGCGGCTGCGCTGGTCGTCGCCCTGTGAGCGCGAACGGGCGTTCGGCTCGTAGCGGTAATCGCCATCCTGCCGGTGCTCGTAGTCAGAGCCGTAATACTGGTTCTCGACCTGGTTCACCCGATCGCTGCGCGGATCATAGCTGAACGAGGTCGGGCGGCCGCGATAGGCGTCACGCGCCCAGATGCGGGACTGCCCGGTGTCCCCATAACCGCGTTCGTGGCCGAAGTCGTTGTCAGCCCAGTGTTCGCCACGCCCGTAGCGCGAGGACCGGGAGCGATCATCCATGTCGCGGCCGCCGAACACGTCGTCATCGCGGTCGCCGGCGCTGTAGCCGCTGCCATAACCTGTATTGCCCGGGCGGTAGCCACCGGAGGAGCCGCGGTCTCTATCGCGGAAAGATTCGTCGCGGGAATGGTCGCGCTCATCGCGCATCCGGTCGTGTCTATACCCGCCCGACTGGGAATAAGGTCCATTGGCCATATCGTGTCTCCTCAGCTTGGATTTGGCCCTGCCGAAGGTGGTTCGAAAAAGCAGGACAAAAGACCGAACGGGACCTATGGCCGAATGTTCCTCCCTGGGCCCGTGAGGGGCAGCCGAAACGGAAAAAGCCGCGACGGGAACGCGGCTTTTTCCAGGTATGGCGTCGAAACTCAAGTGGCTTAGCTGATCCGGTTGCCGGACTGGGGATCGAAGACCACCGCCTTGTCGAGGTTGAAGGCGAAGGTGAACGTTTCGCCGGGTGCCACATGCACGTCGGCACGCGTGCGTGCCGTGAATGTCGCGCCATCGACCTTGCCGGTGACGAATGTATCCGAACCCGTCGGTTCCACCATCGTGACGTCCGCATCGATACGCGCCACCGACCGCACATTCGGGTCGAGCAGGCCCGTATCAGAAATGGCTTCAGGACGAAGGCCGAGGATAACCTCCTTGCCGTCAGGAAGGCTCGTGGTGACGGAGGGCGGCATCTCCACCCTGATGCCGTCTCTGCCGAACAGCGCAATACCGCCGTCGGAAATCTTGCCTTTCAGCATGTTCATCGCCGGCGAGCCCATGAAGTCGGCAACAAACAGGTTGGCGGGGCGGTTGTAGATATCCGCCGGCGTGCCGACCTGCTGGACCGTGCCTTCCTTCAGCACGACGATCTTGGTCGCAAGCGTCATCGCCTCGATCTGGTCGTGGGTGACGTAGACGATCGTGGCGTTGGTATTCTGGTGCAGCGCCTTGATCTCGGCACGGACTTCGACGCGCAGCTTCGCGTCGAGGTTTGACAGCGGCTCATCGAACAGGAAGACGCGCGGCTGGCGAACGAGCGCGCGGCCCATGGCGACACGTTGGCGCTGGCCGCCCGAAAGCTGGCTCGGCCGGCGCTTCAGGAGATGCTCGATCTGCAGTGTCTTGGCCACCTGCTTGACCGCCGCTTCGCGCTGCGCCTTTTCCACGCCGCGCATTTCCAGGGCAAAGGCGATGTTCTCTTCCACCGTCATGTTCGGGTAGAGCGCATAGGACTGGAAGACCATGGCGATATCGCGCTTGGACGGGTGAAGGTCCGTGACCACCTGCCCGTCGATGACGATATCGCCCGAGGTCTGCGGCAAGAGGCCGGCGATCACGTTGAGGAGCGTGGACTTGCCACAGCCGGAAGGACCGACCAGAACCAGGAAGCCGCCCTTTTCCAGTTCGATGTCGATCCCCTTCAGGATCTCGTTCGGACCGATCTTCTTGCGGATGTTCTTGATTTCGAGAAAGCTCATGAGCGGTTATCCCTTGACGGCGCCGGCCATGAGGCCACGCACGAAATAGCGTCCGGCGACGACGTAAACGAAGAGCGTCGGCAGGGCGGCGAAGATCGCGGCAGCCATGTCGACGTTATATTCCTTCACGCCGGTGGAAGAGGAAACGAGGTTGTTGAGCGCCACCGTCATCGGCGAGGACGCTCCGCCCGAGAAGGAAACCCCGAACAGGAAGTCGTTCCAGATATTGGTGAACTGGTAGATGATGGTGACGACGATGATCGGGCCGGACGTCGGCAGCAGGATGCGCCAGAAGATCCGGAAGAAGCCCGCGCCGTCCATCATGGCCGCCTTGATGAGCTCGTCCGGAAACGCCTCGTAGTAATTGCGGAAGAACAGCGTCGTAAAGCCGAGGCCATAGATGACGTGGACCATGACGAGGCCGGCTGTCGTACCCGAAAGACCCATCAGGCCGAGCAGCCGCGCCATCGGGATGAGAACCGCCTGGAACGGGATGAAGCAGGCAAACAGCATCATGCCGAAGACGATCTTGTGTCCCGGGAAACGCCATTTGGTGAGCACGTAGCCGTTCAGCGCGCCAAGCAGCGTCGAGATGAGAACGGCTGGGATCACCATCTTGATGGAGTTCCAGAAGTAGCCCTTGATGCCGGCGCAGGAGACACCGATGCAGGCCTCGCCCCAGGCCTTCACCCAGGCAGCGGCCGACGGGTCGCGCGGCAGTGCCAGCATGTCGCCACCGCGGATTTCCTCGAGCGACTTCAGCGACGTCGTCAGCATCACGTAGAGCGGCAGCAGATAAACGAGCGCCAGCACGATAAGTGTGCCGTAGATGAAATAACGCGCGGCGCGGGCCGAGCCGGCGCTGACGGTTTCGGTGGCAGCACTCATTGCTTCTTCTCCCGCAGTTCCGAATACAGGTAAGGCACGATGATCGCGGTGATGCCCATCAGCATCATCACGGCGCTGGCCGAACCGACGTTCATCTGGTTGCGGTTGAACGTGTAGGAATACATGAAGGTGGAAGGAAGTTCGGTTGCATTGCCCGGGCCGCCACCGGTCAGCGCGATCACAAGGTCATAGGACTTGATGGCCATGTGCGCGAGCACGATGAAGGCGGACAGGAAGATCGGCCGCAGCATCGGGATGATGATCCGGCGATAGATCGCGACCGTCGAGGCACCGTCGATCTGTGCGGCGCGAATGATCTCGCCGTCAATGCCGCGCAGGCCCGCCAGGAACATCGCCATCACGAAACCGGATGCCTGCCAGACGCCGGCAATTACGATCGTGTAGATCGCCATGTCCGGGTTCACCAGCCAGTCGAAGGTGAAGCTCTCCCAGCCGAGGTTGCGCATGGTGTGCTCAAGGCCGAGGCCGGGGTTGAGGAACCATTTCCAGGCCGTACCGGTGACGACGAAGGACAGCGCCATCGGATAGAGGAAGATCGGCCGCAGCACGCCTTCGGCGCGGATGCGCTGGTCCATCAGGATCGCGATGAAAAGGCCGATCGCGGTGCAGAGCAAGATGTAGAGGATGCCGAAGATCGCCAGGTTCTGCATGGCGACATACCAGTTCGGCTGCGACCACAGGCGATAATAGGCGTCGAACCCGCCCCATTTGTAGACGGGCAGGATGCGGGATGTCGTCAGGGAAAGGGTGATCGTCCAGAGGATGAACCCGTATACGAATACGAGGATCACGGCGAAGGAGGGTGCAAGCACGATCTTCGGCAGCGCGTTGCGCAATCCATCTGCGAAGCTGCGGCCTTGCCTTTGCGGCACCACGACCGGAGCCGGCTCGATTGTCGTCATCATGACCTCCGGCAACATCCGAAAGAAGGTGGAATTTCAAAAGTGGCCGGAAACGGGTTCCGGCCACTCCAATGTCAGAGCGAAGTGTCAGCCACTTACTTGGCGGCCGCGACGGCTTCCGGCAGACGCTTCAGGGCAGCCTCGGTGGTGAGCTGGCCGTTGAGGTGCTGCGTGATGACGTCGAGCATGGCTTCCTTGATGGCGGCCGGCTGGGCGTAACCATGGGCGAGAGAGCCCATCAGCGTGCCGTTGGACGAAGCTTCTGCGAGGTCCTTCATGCCCTTCTTGCCGCAATCGTCGAACTTTTCGTCGGAGATGTCGGTACGGGCGGGCACGGAGCCCTTCACCGTGTTGAAGGCGATCTGGAAGGCCGGATCTTCGACGGCGGATGCCATCTTCATCTGTGCCTTTTCAGCGTCGCCACCAACGTCAAACATCATGAACTGGTCGGCGTTGAACAGGACCGAGCCCTGCGTTCCGGGGAAGCGAATGCAGACGAAGTCGGTGCCCGGCTTCTTGTCGGCCCGCAGCCATTCGCCCTTGGACCAGTCACCCATCTGCTGGGCGCCAGCCTTGCCTTCGATGACCATGGCGGTGGAGAGGTTCCATTCGCGACCGGAGAAGTTCTGGTCGAAATAGGTGCGAAGCTTCGACATGGTGTCGAAGACCTTCTTCATCTCTTCACCCGACAGGGCAGCCGGATCGGCTTCGAGAACGGCCTTCTTGTAGAATTCCGGACCGCCGGTGGAAAGAACCACGGCTTCCCAGAGCGTGCCGTCCTGCCACGGAACGCCACCATGAGCGAGCGCCGTCAGGCCCTGCTCCTTGAAGGCGTCGAGCATGGCGATCAGCTCGTCGATGTTGGTCGGAACCTTGCCGCCAGCCTTGTCGAGGGCAGCTTTGTTGATCCACAGCCAGTTTGTGGAGTGAATGTTGACCGGAGCGGCAATCCAGTTGCCGTCATACTTCGAGAAGTCCTGCAAGGCAGCCGGGATGACCTTGTCCCAGCCTTCCTTCTCGGCCAGTTCGTTCAGGTTGGCGGCAACGCCCATCTCGGCCCAGTCCTTCAGGTCGAAACCGAGCAACTGGACGGCGGTCGGCGGGTCACCTGCGGTGACGCGAGCGCGAAGCGCGGTCATGGCAGCAGAACCAGCGCCGCCGGCAACCGGCATGTCCTTCCAGGTGACGCCCTGCTTCTGCAGGTTTTCCTTGAGCACGTTGAGCGCGGCAGCTTCGCCGCCAGACGTCCACCAGTGCAGGACTTCGACCTGTTCCTGGGCCTTAACGGCACCAGCCGTCATGGCGATGAGTGCCGCACCAGCGGCGAGTTTGGCAATCTTTGAAATCTTCATCAGATTCTCCCTATGTGTCCGGGCTCCTCTCCGGAACTGGCGATTTATAACGATATAAACGTTGCCGGTGTCAACCCGACTGCACAATATTCTTCCACAGGCGGGCGTAAGGCATAACGCCATGTTTTCCAATGGATATGTGACCGTCAGAGGGCAGGATTTCGCATGCACTGAAAAAATAGTTGATGCATTTTCGATCATTTACAACGATACAGATTTCGAAGCTGCGGGAAAAAGAGGCAGTGGAGGGAAAGATGTCGCTGGATGACCTGGGGGAACGAGGTCGGCGGGCGAGCCGGGAGCGATCCGCCGATCGCGCCGGTGCGAAACCAACCTTGAAGACAATCGCCGAGCTGACAGGGCTCGCGGTGACCACCGTGTCACGCGCACTGGCGGACGCGCCGCAGATCGCGCTGGAAACCCGCATGCGCGTGCGCCAGGTGGCCGAAGAGATCGGCTACATGCCGGACCGGGCCGCGCAGCGCCTGCGCACCGGGCGCACCAACGTCATCAGCCTCGTGCTCGATCCGCACGAGGAAATCCTGGGCTACGCCACCTCGATCATCGACGGCTTGAGCGAGGCGCTGCGTGGCACGCCCTACCACCTCGTCATCACGCCGCATTTTTCCGACACGCCGGCGATCGATCCGGTGCGCCATATCATGCGCAACCGCATGGCGGACGGGATCATCTTCACGCGTACGGAGCCGGCCGACGAGCGGGTCAAGCTGCTGGTGGAGCATGATTTTCCGTTCATCTGCCATGGGCGCACCGAGCTTGCGACCGCGCATCCTTATGTCGACTACGACAACTACGCCTTCGCCTATCATGCGGCGCGCAGGCTGATCGCGTCCGGCGCNACCAAGCTGTCGATCATCCTGCCGCCGGACCGGTTCACCTTCGCCCAGCACATGCGCCANGGCTTCATGACAGCCGTGCGCGAGGAAGGAGTGCGGTTCGAGATTGCAAAGGACGTNACGCTCGACAGCAAGTCGGATGCNATCCGCGACTATGTCTACANGCAGATGGCCCAGGCGGACCGGCCCGATGGGTTCGTCTGNGGTGGGGAGGTNTCGGCGATGGCGGTGATGGCCTCTGCCTANGACCACGATCTCGAACTTGGTCGCGACGTGCACCTGGTGGCAAAGCAGACATCCGGCCTGTTCGACCAGGTCCGGCCGCGGGTGGAAACGATCTATGAGGATCTGTCTGAAGCAGGACTGCTGATGGGCCGGCTGCTTCTGAAACGGATCGGCGGGCCGGTGCCGGTGGGTGAACTTCAGGCACTCCAGACGCTCTGAAGTGCCTGAGGTTGTCTCTCAGTCTTCTTCGACGAAGACTTCGGCGCGCTTCTTCTTCACGCTCGGCAGGAAGACGATGACCAGCACGAGTGCCGCGCAGATCAACAGGCCGGCGCTGATCGGGCGATTGATGAAGGTCATCGGGTCGCCGCGCGACAGGATCATGGCGCGCCGCAGGTTTTCTTCGAGAAGCGGACCCAGCACGAAGCCGAGGAGCAGCGGTGCGGGCTCGCAACGCAGCTTCGCCAGCACGTATCCGATGAGACCGAAGAAGGCGACGGAATAGAGGTCGTAGACGTTGGAATTGACGCTGTAGACCCCGATCGCGCAGAAGGTCATGATTATCGGGAAGAGAACGTAATACGGAATCGTCAGGAGTTTCACCCAAAGCCCGATCAGCGGCAGGTTGAGCACCACGAGCATCAGGTTGCCGATCCACATGGAGGCAATGATGCCCCAGAACAGCGCCGGCTGTTCGCTTGCGACGTTGGGGCCCGGCACGATGCCCTGGATGATCATCGCGCCGATCATCAAGGCCATGACCGGGTTGGCCGGGATGCCGAGGGTAAGAAGCGGAATGAACGAGGTCTGGGCGCCGGCGTTGTTGGCCGATTCTGGACCCGCGACACCTGCCACCGCGCCTCTGCCGAACTCTTCCGGATGATCCGAGATCTTCTTCTCAACCGTGTAGGAGGCGAAGGACGCAAGGATGGCGCCGCCGCCCGGCAGAATGCCGAGGACCGAGCCGATCGCGGTGCCGCGCAGCACCGGGGCGATCATTGCCCTGAAATCTTCCTTCGACGGAAGAAGGCCGGTAACCTTGGCCATCAGGATCGAGCGGGTCTTTTCGCTTTCAAGGTTTCGCAGGATTTCGGCGATACCGAAGACGCCCACCGCGACCGCGACGAAATTCAGGCCGTCGGCATATTCACGCACACCCATCGTGAAGCGCGGCGTGCCGGTGTAGATGTCGGTGCCGACGAGGCCGAGCAGAAGCCCGAGCGCCACCATGGCCAGTGCCTTGACGATTGATCCGTGCGCCAGCGCAATGGAGGAAACGAGGCCGACGACCATCAGCGAGAAATATTCGGCGGCGCCAAACTTGAGCGCGACTTCCGTCAGCGGCGGCGCAAAGATTGCTACCAGAAAGGTTGAAACCGTGCCGGCGAAGAAGGAGCCGATGGCGGCAATCGCAAGCGCCGAGCCCGCCTTGCCCTTGCGGGCCATCTGGTAACCGTCGATGGCGGTCACCGCGGACGAGGATTCGCCAGGCATGTTGATGAGGATGGCGGTCGTCGAGCCGCCATACTGGGCACCGTAGTAGATGCCGGCAAGCATGATGAGCGAGGAGACCGGCTCCAGCTGGAAGGTGATCGGCAACAGCATGGCGATCGTCGCCGTGGCGCCGATGCCCGGAAGCACGCCGATCAACGTACCAAGGATGACGCCGATCAGGCAGAAGAACAGGTTCTCAATGGAAGACGCAGTGGCAAAGCCGAGCGCGAGATTGTTGAAAAGATCCATGGCTCAATAATCCTAAAAGCCGAGCCAGGGCCCAAATGCGCGGAACGGCAGGTTAAGGCCGTAAACGAAGACGAGCAGCGAGAAGATCGTCAGACCGGCAGAGAGCAGCACTGCATAAAGCGGCGTCATGCGCTGCGACGCGAAGGACGCGAACAAGGCGGTCAGGAAGATCGAAGGCACGAAGCCCATGCCGCGCAGGATCAGGCCGAAGATGATCGGTGCCGGCAGGATGAAAAGCATGCCGCGGATGGCGATCGGGCCGATCGGCTCTCCTTCGGCGCGGAACGCCTGGACAAGGATGATCGCACCGAACAACATCAGGGCACAGGCGAGAATGAAGGGGAAATAGCCGGGGCCCATGCGCAATGCTGTTCCAAGCTCAAGATCTAGCGATTCCAGGGCAAAGAAGATGCCCGTGGCGATGAGCAGCAACCCGCAAAGAAGGTTGGCCATGTCAAATCGAAGGGAATTCATGTTGTCTCCCGGGAGTGTGGAGAGGGTATCGGAACCTGCCCTGATCCTACTGCCGCGCCGATGAAGGCCGGTCGCAAGAGATGGGCAAGGCAGGCCCCCTCCCCGCAGGCGGGGAGAGGGTCAGGGTGAAGTATTCTAAAGTCGTTTAGTCGGCGTACTGGCCGGCAGCTTCGATCACCGGCTTCCAGCGGGCGATTTCGCTTTCAAGCTTTGCCTTCAGCGCCTCCGGGGTGGCATCGCTCTCCGGCGACGGCGCGGTGCCGAGTTCTGCAAACCGCGTCGACACGTTGTTGTCCTTGAGCGCGACCTTGAGGGCTTCGCTCAGCTTGTCGACAGCTTCCTTCGGCGTGCCCTTCGGCGCATAAACGCCGTGCCAGATGCCAACTTCCATCTGCGGCAGGCCGGCTTCCTTGACGGTCGGCAGGTCCTTGAGGATTTCGAGACGCTCCGGCGAGGTCACGGCGTAAGCCTTTACGGTGCCGCCCTGGATCTGCTTGGTGGTGTTGGTCGTCTGGTCGCACATGATGTCGACCTGGCCGCCGAGAAGATCGGTCATGGCCGGACCCGTGCCCTTGTAGGGAACGGTGACGAGAGGCGTCTCGATGGCGCTCATGAACAGCATGCCGCAAAGATGCGAGGCAGCGCCAATGCCGGCGTTGGCAACGGTGACCTTGTCCTTGTTGGCCTTGGCATATTCGATAAGGCCGGCAAGGTCGTTGGCTTCCATGTCCTTGCGAGCCAGCAGCGTCATCGGAACTTCGGTGACGAGACCGACATATTCGAAGGCGTTCAGCGTCTCATAAGGCAGCTTGCGGTACAGCGTGTCGCTGGTCGCCATGCCGATATGGTGCAGGAGAACAGTGTAGCCGTCGGCGTCCGCATTGGCGACGCGAGCCGCACCGAGCGTACCGCCGGCGCCACCGACGTTTTCCACCACGATCTGCTGGCCAAGCGTCTTCGACATGGATTCGGCCACCAGGCGGGCAACGGTATCCGTCGGACCGCCAGCGGCGAACGGAACGACCATGGTGATCTGGCGCTCGGGGTAACCGGCGGCCTGAGCAATGGTGGAAACAAGGGAAACGGCAGCAAGTGCAGTCGCGCCAAGAACGGCGTTCAGAATTTTCATCGGTTCCTCCAAGATGAAATCGCGGCTCAGCCGACGCCAAGTCTCCTCCGGCGCCAGCCTCGGCCCCATTTGCGGCGAGCGCGAAACCGCAGGCAACCGCAACGCGAACCTTCGGCAGCAATTTGTTAAGGTTTAAAGCAGCGGCATGGGTGGATTCAGAAACAACGCGAGCAATCGCTGTGTGGATTTCCACCCATCCGCAGTATCAGCGCCGCAGATCAAACGTCCCGCTCATCCTGCAGAAGTGTATCGAAACCCAACATCTTCTTGTCGAGCCCGTATTTCTGCATCTTCTCGTAGAGCGTCTTGCGCGAGATGCCGAGTGACTCATAGACGGGCTTGAGCGCCCCGCCATGCGCAGCGATCTCGCCGGCAATCAAGCTCCGCTCAAAGGCGGCGACCTTGTCGGCGAGCCGCCCTGCCCCTTCCTTCGGCACCGCGGGTTGATCCCCTGGGCCCATGTCGAGCCCCAGCACCAGACGGTCTGCGGCATTGCGCAGTTCGCGGACATTGCCCGGCCAATCGCGATGGGCGATGGCGGAAATGATCTCGGCGGAGACATCCGCGTCTTCGCGACCGTAGCGGGCCGCCGCTTCGCGCACCAGTTGGAGAAACAGCAGCGGAATATCCGGTCGACGCTGCGCCAGTGAGGGCACGTGGATGGTCGCCACATTCAACCGGTAGAAGAGATCGGCACGGAAGCGGCCTGCGGCCACTTCGGCCTCAAGATCCACCTTGCTGGTCGCGATGAACCGGACATCCAGAGGCACGCTTTCGTTGGAGCCGAGCCGGGTGATCACCCTCTCCTGCAGCACGCGCAGGAACTTCGCCTGCAGGTCGAAGGGCATGGAGCCGATCTCGTCGAGCAGGATCGTGCCGCCGCGGCCATGCTCGAACTTGCCGAAACGCGGTCGCAAAGCGCCGGGGAAAGCCCCGGCCTCGTGCCCGAACAATTCGCTCTCGATCAGGTTTTCCGGCAGGGCGGCGCAATTGATGGCGATGAACGGCCGGTTGGCGCGTGGGCTGATATCGTGCAGCGCGCGAGCCACGACCTCCTTGCCGGCGCCGGTTGGCCCAATGACGAGAGTATCGGCATCGGCAGCACCAATCGCACGGATGCGGTAGCGCAGGTCGACCATCACCTGGGTACGGCCTGGAAGGCGCGTTTCGAGATCGTCGCGCTTGCCGGCAACGGCGCGCAGCCTGCGGTTTTCCAGGATCAGGCCGCGGCGATCCAGCGCGCGGCGGATGATGCCGGCGAGATGCTGCGGCGTGAACGGTTTTTCGAGGAAGTCATAGGCGCCCTCGCGCATGGCTTTGACCGCCAGTTGCACGTCGCCATGACCGGTCACCAGGATCACCGGAAGCTCCGGGTCCAGCTCGCGGATCTTCTGCATCAGCGTCATGCCATCCATGCCCGGCATGCGAATATCGCTGACGACCACGCCATCGAAGCCGAAGCCGGCGAGCTCGAGCACATGGTCTGCATTGGAGAAGGTCTGGACATCAAGGCCGAAGAGTTCGAGCGCCTGCGCCGTCGAGCGACGCAGTTCCTCCTCGTCATCGACCAAGAGAACCCGCTGCGTATTCACTCTGCTGCCTCCAGAAGATTGTCGTCAGCGACATCCAGCTCAATCNNGAACACCGCGCCGCCCTCCGGATGATCGGCGACNGANAGGCTGCCCCCGAAATCNTTGACGATGTTGTAGGAGATNGAAAGGCCGAGCCCCAGCCCCTTGCCGACGCCCTTTGTCGTGAAGAAGGGATCGAAGATGCGCTCATGGATGGCCGATGGCACGCCGGGCCCGCGGTCGCGCACCGACAACACGACCTTGTTGCCGTTTGCGCTGGCGGTGAAGGTGATGCGACGGTCTTCCAGGCCCTCCACGGCGTCGGCTGCATTGGTGATGATGTTGACCAGCACCTGCTGCAGCCGCACCGCGCCCGCCTTCACCGCCGGTACGCCGGGTGCAATCTCGGTTTCAAGCTTCGCATCGGCTGCCTTGAGGCGGGCGTCAACAATCTCAAGCGTATCGCGCAACACATCGGCGACCGAGACGGGACCGAGCTTCTCGTTCGGCTTGCGGGCGAAGTTGCGCAGGTGCTTGCTGATCGAGGCCATTCGGTCGATCAGGGCCGAGATGCGGCGAAGATTGTCGCTCGCGTCCTCGATGCGCCCGCGGTCGATCAGCACGCTGGTAGTTTCGGCATAGGTTTTCACGGCCGCGAGCGGCTGGTTGAGCTCATGCGAGAGCGCCGCCGACATCTGCCCAAGCCCCGCAAGCTTGCCGGCCTGGATGAGATCGGCCTGGGTCTGGCGCAACCGCTGCTCCGTCAGGCGGCGTTCAGCAATCTCTTCCTTGATCCGGCTGTTAACCCGCGCCAGATCTGCGGTGCGTTCCACGACCCGCCGCTCCAGCTCGTTGCGCGCTTCCGCCTGCAACTGCATGCGCTCGGCGAGCCGCATGCGACGCTGCAACACGATCGCGATCGCAAGACCCGCAAGGCACAGCGTCAGGATGACGGCGATAACCGTGGTATTGGCCTGGATGCGCACGGGCGCAGTGTTCATCAGCACGTTCACCGTCCAGCCCGCTTCCGGCATCGGCTGCGAGAGGATCAGGTATTCCTGCTCCTTGCCCTCGTCCTTGATCTTCACGACATCATGGCCGGCATAGGTACCGGGCTGGAACGGTAGTTCCCGAAGCTTGGCATCGGCATACCGCCGCGAGGCTTCAGTGCGGGTAATGCGCTCCGGCGTAAGCGGATTGATGCTGGAATAGAGCCATTCCGGACTGCCGGTCATGAAGATGATGCCTTCCGGATCCGACACGAAGATCCGGTCATCCGTGCCCTTCCAGCTGTCTTCGATCAGATCGATATCGACCTTGAAGACGATGACGCCGCGGATCACCCCGTCGACCAGTATCGGCGAGCCGAAATAATAACCTCGCTTCGAGGAGGTGGTGCCGAGCGCATAAAAGCGCGACTGCCGGCCTTGTGCAGCATCCTGGAAATACGGGCGGTAGATGAAGTTCTCGCCGATGAAGGAAACGGGCGAGTCATAGTTGCTGGCGGCGATCGTCTGCCCGTCCATCGTCATCACATAGATGTCCGAGGAGGTCAGCAGCGCGTTGATCTCTTTCAAATAGGCATTGGTGCGGGCGCGCAGGCCCTCGTTCTTCGGGTCAAAAACAAGCGCCTCGATGTTGTTCTGGCTGGCGATCAGCGCAGGAAGCGCCTCGTAGCGCTTCAGGTGCCCGTCAAGCGCCGCAACGGCAAGCCGAAGCGTCGTGGCGGCCTGGGTGGTCGCCTCCTTCATGTAGATGCGCGCAACCACCGCGCTGCCCTTGAACGTCAAGGCCAGACCGATCGCAAGGGCTATCGCCAGCGCCAGCAGCAGACGCAACTTCAATTGGTGAGGCTCCTTCCCGACCGTTCTTCGTGCTCCATTTTAGAAGCTTGCTTTGATGAAGGCCATCGAATCTTGGCGAAGCGCACAACCGGCGGCGGTGCCGGCAGGCTTGACTTGGCGGCAGATCAGGCATTCGATCGAGCAATCGCCGCCAGAGTGCGATCCGCGCTCAACCGTGGGAGTGTCTCGTGATCTACCTGCTTGCACTTCTGATCGGCGTTGTTGCCGGTCTTCGCGCCATGACGGCGCCCGCAGCAATTGCCTGGGCAGCCTATCTCGGCTGGCTTGATCTTTCCGGCTCCTGGCTTGCCTTTCTCGGCTCCGTCTGGGCCGTCGGCATCCTCACCATCCTGGCGCTGGCCGAGCTGGTGACGGACCAGCTTCCATCCACCCCAAGCCGCACCGTTCCTCCGCAGCCTGCCGCCCGGCTCGTCATGGGCGCACTGATCGGTGCGGCAATCGGCATCCCCTACGGCGCGTGGATCGGCTGCCTCATCGCCGGCGTCATCGGCGCGACAATCGGCACCTATGGCGGGGCGGCCGTACGGGCCCGGCTGGCGGCGAGCTTCGGCAAGGATTCGCCGGCCGCATTCATCGAGGATGCCATCGCCATCATCGGCGCCTATCTCATCGTCTCTGCCCTACCCACCATGACGGCTGTCACATGAAGAACTTCGACGCGATCATCATCGGTGCCGGCCAGGCCGGACCACCGCTCGCCGGCCGCTTCAACGATGCCGGCAAGACCGTTGCCATCATCGAGCGCAAGCATGTCGGTGGAACTTGCGTGAATACCGGCTGCAAACCCACCAAGACACTGGTGGCGAGCGCCTATGCCGCCCATCTGGCGCGCCGCAGCCGGGATTATGGCGTCGTGCTCGACAGCCCGGTGAAGGTCGACATGCCGGCGGTGATGCGCCGGTCGCACAAGGTCACGCTCGACTCGCGCCAGAGCAACGAAAGCTGGCTGGACGGCATGCCGAACTGCACCTTGATCCGCGGCCACGCGCTCTTCGAGGACAAGAACACGGTGCGCGTCGGCGATGAACGGCTCACCGCACCGCAGATCTTCCTCAATGTCGGCGGCCGGGCGATCATCCCGGATTTCCCGGGCATTCATGACGTACCCTACATGACCAACAGCGACATCGTGGTGCTCGACCGGGTGCCGGAACACCTGGTGGTGATCGGCGGCAGCTATATCGGGCTTGAATTTGCGCAGATGTACCGCCGCTTCGGGGCGCAGGTGACGGTGATCGAGAAGGGGCCGCGGCTTGTCTCGCGCGAGGACGAGGACATTTCGCAGGCGATCCGGAGCATCCTGGAGGCGGAAGGCATCACCATCCGCACTGGCGCTGATGACATCCGTTTCCGCAAGCACGGTAATGGCGTGGCCGTCCATGTCAGCGCCGGCACGCCAGAGGTGATCGGCTCGGACATCCTGCTCGCCGTCGGTCGCCGTCCGAACACCGATGACCTTGATCTCGACAAGGCGGGCGTCGAGACGGATGATCGTGGGCATATCAAGGTCGACGACTACCTTTCGACCAATGTCCCCGGCATCTGGGCGCTCGGCGACTGCAACGGCAAGGGCGCCTTCACCCACACCGCCTATAACGACTTCGAGATCGTCGCGGCCAACCTCTTCGATGGCGAGGAACGCAAGGTATCCGACCGAGTGCTAGGTTATGCGCTCTACATCGATCCGCCGCTCGGGCGCGTTGGCATGAGCGAGACGCAGGCCCGCAAGGCCGGCAGGAAGGTGCTGGTCGGGACACGGCCGATGGAGCGCGTCGGTCGAGCCGTCGAGAAAGGCGAGACGCAGGGCTTCATGAAGATCATTGCCGATGCTGATACGCGCGAAATCCTTGGTGCGGCCATCCTCGGCACCGGAGGCGACGAGTCGATCCACGGCGTGCTCGACATGATAAATGCCGGCGCGACATACGACCAGTTGCGCTGGGCCGTGCCCATCCATCCGACGGTCTCGGAGCTCTGGCCGACGGTGATCCTTGGCATGCAGCCCGCCTGACGTCGCGTTAACAGGTCCTCCAGCCATTCCCGGTAGAAGTGATAGGGACCAACGGCTGTGGTGGACGACATGTGTGGTTTCGCAGGCTTCGTAGGAGAGACATGGGGCACGGAGCGGTCGGAAGCGCTGCTTTCTGCCATGGGGCATGCCATTGCCCACCGCGGTCCCGACGGTCGCGGCACCTTCGCCGCTCCGGGCGTGGGCCTTTCGCATGTGCGCTTGTCGATCGTCGGGCTGTCCGACGGGCACCAGCCGATGACGGATCCGAGTGGCCGTTTCACGATCGCCTTCAACGGCGAGATATTCAACTATCTGGAGCTTAGCGAGGAGCTGAAGTCGCGTGGCGTCTCCTTCCGGACGGGCAGCGATACCGAAGTGCTGCTGCAGCTTTACGCGACATATGGAGACGCCTGCCTGCAGCGGCTCAACGGCGATTTTGCCTTTGCCATCTGGGACGGGCTGGCGCGTCGGCTGATCCTGGCGCGTGACCGGATGGGCGTGCGGCCGCTGTTCTATACACAACACGCTGGTGTTCTTTATTTCGGCTCGGAGGTGAAGGCGCTGCTGGCGGTACCGGGCGTCGAGGCGGAACTGGATCCCATCGCGCTCGACCAGATCTTCACCCTCTGGGCGCCGATCGCGCCGCGCACTGCCTTCAGGAACATTCTTGAGCTGGAGCCCGGCCAGCTGATGATCTGCGAGGGCAAGCGCACCGAGCTTCGTTCCTACTGGACGCTCGATTATCCGGATGCCGACCACGCCTATGATCCCAAGCCTAAAGAAGAAGAGCTGAGGGCGCTCCTCACCGATGCCGTGCGAATCCGGATGCGGGCCGACGTGCCGGTTGGCGCCTACCTGTCCGGCGGGCTCGACTCGTCGCTGATCACGGCGCTCGCGGCGCCCATGGCGCCGACGGGGCTCAATACTTTCTCAGTCACCTTCGACAGCGCCGAACACGATGAAAGTGCCTTCCAAAGGGAGGTGGCGCGGGCGCTCGGCACCCGTCACCACGCCGTTGCCTGCGGCCCCGACGACATTGCGGAAAACTTCGCCGCCGTGATCCGCGCCGCCGAGCGACCGGTGCTGCGCACGGCACCTGCTCCACTCTACCGGCTGGCCGGGCTGGTGAAATCCAGCGGCATGAAGGTGGTGCTGACCGGCGAAGGCGCCGACGAAATTTTCGCCGGCTACGATATCTTCCGCGAGGCGCAGATCCGCCGGTTCTGCGGTCGCCGGCCAGGTTCGAAGATCAGGCCGCATCTGTTTCGCAAGCTCTACCCTTATCTGCCTGGTCTGAAACAACAGTCCGCGGAGTATCTATCGGCTTTCTTCGGTGTGGGTGGAGATGGTCGGGACGACCCGCTGTTTTCCCACCGGCCGCGGTTCAAATCGACTTCTGCCGCCAAGATCTTCTATTCCGATGACCTGCGCACCACTCTCAAAGGTTATGATGCGGCGGAAGACCTTGCCGCTCGCCTGCCGGACAACTTCCGTCGCTGGCACCCGCTGCATCAGGCGCAATATCTCGAAGCGCGCTTCCTGCTGCCGGGCTATATCCTGTCGAGCCAGGGCGACCGCATGGCCATGGCGCATGGCGTCGAGGGGCGCTTCCCTTTCCTTGACCACCGACTGGTGGAGTTCGCGAACGCCCTGTCGCCGCGCATCAAGCTGAATGGATTGAAGGAAAAGCACATCCTGCGACAGGTCGCGAGGGACGTACTGCCGCAGGCGATCAGCAGTCGGGCGAAGCAGCCCTATCGGGCACCCGACAGCCGTTCCTTCGTCGGCAATGGCGAGCGTGCCTATGTTGCCCACCTGTTGAGCGAACAGGCCATTTCAGCCGGCGGACTCTTCGATGCGCGTGCCGTCGCAAGATTACACGCCAAGTGCCGCAGCCAGACGGTCTCCGGCTTCCGCGACAACGCTGCCTTCGTCGGCATTCTCTCGACCCAACTGTGGCTGGAGGCTTTCGCCTCCCAGCGTCCGCAAGCGATGCAATCCGCCCCATCCACCGCGGTCGGCTAATTAACAAGGATCAAAACGCCATCCTGCTTGTTGGGTCCATGTTGAAGAAACAAGGAGATAAGTCGTGGCGAACGCAAGCTCGAAGAACATGGGTGCCGGCAACCAGGGCAAGGGTGATGGGACCGGTGCCATGACCGACATCGACAAGGACCTTGTGCCGGAAAACATGGTCCTGTCGAACCGTGACAAGGCGCAGCACTCGCAGGAACGCGGGCTGGACAGCAAGACGATCCAGAACGAACAGTTCCACGACAACGAGTCAAACCAGCTGAAGTCGTAGCAGAGCTTCACGACTAGGTGAGATGCGGCCTTCGGAGCCCCGGTAGCAGCGTTATCAGGCCTTCCCCGCTTGCATTGAGGTGGGGAAGGCGTAGGCTTACCCCATCGCCGGAACTTTCACGGCACAACGGCGACTGGAAGACGACAAGCGCTTTCGCCTCGTTATGGGGGCAGAAACGATGTATCCGACAGCTTCAACAAATACTTTCGAGCCCAGCGAACTGGCGTTCCTGCAACGCCTGTTCAAGGATGCCCGCGCATCCCGCGGGATCGCAGGCGACAGCCTCGACGAGGATGATCTCGCCGCCCGTATTATCGAACTTTACCAGCAGGGCGTGCGCGATGAGCAATGCCTGCATTCCCGTTTGGGCTCGGGCCTGACTTCAAGATAACCATACCGCCAGCCGCGCTTTTGTTCCTACGGCTGGCGATCCCTTACCGCTTGGCCATCAGGTCGCGCTCGTCGCGCATCAGGAAGATGCGCGTGGTGGCGTCGAGATTGGCCGCCAGCCAGTCGGCCATGGCAATCTCTTCCGCGAGGATGCGCTCCAGGATCACCTTGGCCGCCTGTTCATCGAGTTCGTCGGCGGCGGCGATCAGCATGCGATAATGCCCGATCTCCAGATGTTCGAAGGCATAGCTGGCAACGGCGCCACGGACCACCTCGTCATTGGTCAGCATGCTGCCGACATTACGCGTCTTGGCCGCGAGCTTGGCGGCAACTTCCTTCAGCACCAGCACGCCGCTTGAGGCGGAAAATGTCTCGATCAGTTCCTTGATGGCCTGTTCATGGCCGCGCGTTTCTTCCAGGTGCCGCAGGATGCGCTCCTTCAGGTCCGGGTAGCTTTCGATGCGCCGCGCCTGGTCCGTCAGCATGGTGATTGCCTGCTCCTCCATGGCATGGGCTGCGCGAAGCCAGGCCAGGAAATTGTCTCGGGCATGTGTCATGCGCCTCTCCTCATCTTCATCCGCAGGAGCGGACAGTTCAGGCGCCACTTCAACCCCAAACCCGCACGCAGGGTTCCTCCCAAGTGTGAGGGAACCAACGCATGCGGCGCGGGATTGACCCTCCATGATGCCAGTGCGCCTCGCCCCAGGAACATAGGGTGCCGCGCGGCGGTTTGTAGAACACCGAGGAGTTTTGCGATGATACCAGATCCTCAGGAACCGGGCGAAGTTCCGACGATGCCGCCACCGATCTGGACACCGGATCCACCGATCAACGAGCCGGAGCCCGATCGGCTGCCGGATGAGGATCCGATCCCGAACCCGGACGAAAACCCCAACCCGCCGGTCTACACGCCACCGGCGGCCTGAGAGGAAACGGAGCACGCTGCAGGGCAGCCATGCCCGCGCTTGGAACAATTTGCAAAATTGATGCGTTGACCGGCCATTTCGTGGCGAGGTGGCGTAGGTGCAGTTTACGACAAATTCTAAGGTCCAGGATGGGCAACCGGAGCCGATCATTCGGCCCGGGCGAAATGCATTCGGAAGCGCAAAGGCCGAAAAGGTCGCCTTCCTGATCGACGGTGATGAATATTTCCGCCGGCTAGACCAGGTGCTGCGGCAGGCCGAACGTTCGATCTTCATCGTCGGCTGGGACTTCAATCCCGGCATCCGCCTGAGGCCGAAGGAAGAAGGCAGCGAAACGCTCGGCATGCTTCTTCGCAGCCTTGTCGAGGAAAAGCCGGGGCTGGAAGTGCGCATCCTCGTCTGGGGCATGGGTCCGGTTTATTCCGGCAAGAGCCTCAAGATGTTCGGCAAGATGGAGTGGAGCGACCATCCGCGCATCCGGCTGGAGTTTGATTTCGAACATCCCCTGCGGGCGAGCCATCACCAGAAAATCGTGGCGATCGACGATCGCACCGCCTTCCTTGGCGGCATCGACCTGACCGCCCGACGGTGGGACGACCGTTCGCATGCTGTCGTTAATCCCACCCGCTGCTCTCCCGACGGCACCTGCTACGGCCCGGTGCATGACATGCAGACCATCGTGACCGGCGACATCGCCAAGCTGATCGGCGACGTGACCCGGCGGCGGTGGAAGAAAGCGACCAAGGAGCCGGTGCAGCCGGTAGAGACATCCGCAAATGCTGCGCCATGGCCTGAAGATCTCCCGCCTGCGCTTTTGAACTGCAGGGCAGGACTGGCGCTGACCGAACCCTGGAAATGGAAGGGTCGCCGCGGCCATCGGGAGGCGATCCGCCTGACGCATGATGCGCTGAAAGCGGCCCGCCGTCATCTTTACATCGAGACCCAGTATCTTGCCTCCTTTGGCGTTGCCCACACGTTGGCGCGCCAACTCAAGAAGGCGACCGGGCCGGAAGTGGTGGTGATCGTCACCCGGGAGTCGCACGGCTTCCTGGAAAAGCTGATGATGGGCAACAACCGCACCCGGCTGATCCGCCGCCTGATGCGCGCCGACCGCTACAACCGCCTGCGCATCTTCTACGCGACCGTGCCGGACGAAACCGGCAACGACCGCGAGATCATCGTGCATTCCAAGCTGATCATCGTTGACGACCGTTTCGTCCGCGTCGGTTCCTCGAACCTGAACAACCGATCGGAAGGGCTGGACACGGAGGCCGACCTTGCGGTCGAGACCACAGACCCGAACGGTCGCGAGGCGA
>Ga0065721_10003749_pt1 | contig 116574 bp, 105 predicted proteins | sample Mesricmetagenome_FD_59108 | JGI IMG/M metagenome (GOLD analysis project Ga0065721, IMG submission 59108) | Mesophilic microbial community from rice straw/compost enrichment Sample: eDNA_1 v2 (version 2) | ecosystem: Engineered > Solid waste > Grass > Composting > Bioreactor | place: USA...
GGCGAGCCGGTATTTGCGGCTCGTGCCCACCTGCTCGACGAAACCTTCGGCCATCAGGGCCTTCATGGCCCGGTGGACGCTGGGCTGGGTCAGGCCGCTCGCGGCCGCGATGTCGGTGAGCCGCATTCCCTGGGGATCGCCCTCGCCCAGGACCTTGAGAAGCCCGAGCGTCCGCCGGATCCCCGATGCCGCATTTTCATCCATTGCAATTTCCCGGCCATAATGAGCCGCCTATATTTCATCAGGCGCAATAAAAATCAAAAATATTTCACTCAGCGGAATGAGCGCGTTGACTTGGCCCGGCAACTTGTCCGTCATGTTAACCAAGCGTTACGCCCCTGCGCGATCGTGAACCCCATACCTGACTGATGATTGGAGGATCGCTTGGCGTTCCTGACACTCGAACGGGTTTCCAAGGATTTCGGCACGGTTATGGCCGTGCAGGACGTCAGCCTGACCATCGAGAAAGGCGAATTCGTTTCGCTGCTCGGACCATCGGGCTGCGGGAAGACGACGACCCTGCAGATGATCGCCGGGCTCGTCGAACCGTCCGGCGGGAGAATCAGCCTCGACGGGCGCGACATCACCCGCGAGAAGCCCAACCGCCGCGGGCTCGGGGTGGTCTTCCAGAGCTATGCCCTGTTCCCGCACATGACTGTGGCCGAGAACGTCGCCTTCGGTCTCGAGATGCGCCGCGTGCCGCGGACGGAGCGGACCGAGCGGGTGCGCGAGGCGCTGGCGCTCGTGCAACTCACGCCTTTCGCCGAAAGGTACCCCCGGCAGCTTTCCGGCGGCCAGCGCCAGCGCGTCGCCATCGCGCGCGCGCTCGTCATCGCACCGCCCGTACTCCTGCTGGACGAACCCTTGTCCAACCTCGACGCCAAGCTGCGGGAGGAGATGCAGTTCGAACTGCGCCGGATCCAGCGCAAAGTCGGCACCACGACGATCATGGTCACGCACGACCAGGCCGAGGCGCTTTCCATCAGCGACCGCGTAGTCGTGATGGAAAGCGGGCGCATGACCCAGGTGGATGCGCCCTATCGCCTCTACGAGCAACCCTCGAACGCCTTCATCTCGTCCTTCGTCGGCAAGACGAACCTCCTTGCCGGAACCTGGCGCCGCAACGGCGCGGCCGGCGCCGTGGAGGTCAACGGGATCGCCCTGGAGGCACCTGCCAGCGAGATGGCCGCAGGCGCGCCCGTAACGCTGTCGATCCGCCCCGAGAAAATCCTGCTCTGCCAGGCCGGCGCGGGCCGTCTCGACGGGCGCATCGCCAGCCGCTTCTTCCTGGGCAGCCAGTGGCTCTTTACTATCGAGACGGAGGCCGGGACGATGACGGTCTCGACGCCCAACCAAGGCGGTGACCCGCCCGCCGAGGGTGCTCCGGTGGGGCTGGACTGGTCTCCCGCGAGCGTGCGCGTGATCGCAGATCGCGCAGCAGGCGCCTGAGGAGCCCCGATGATCCCGCGCTCCACCTTCACGCCCGCTCCGTGGCTGCTCGCGGGCCCGGGCGCCCTGTTCTTCATCGGGCTCGTGCTGCTTCCGCTGGCGCTGACCGTCATCCTGTCGTTCCACGCCTACGACTATTCGACCGGCATCCAGGACACGTTCACCCTATCCCATTACGTCGCGGTCGTGACGGATGAGTATTACCTGAGCGTCTTCTGGCGGACCCTGCGGATTTCCGCTCTGACGACCCTGATCTGCGCCGCCATCGGCGTGCCGGAGGCCTATATCCTGTCGCGTATGCGCGATCCGTGGCGCTCGGTCTTCCTTCTCGTCATCATCGGCCCGCTGCTCGTCTCGGTCGTCGTCCGCACCTTCGGCTGGAGCATGCTGCTCGGCTCGCAGGGCATCGTGAACCAGGCGCTAACCCTCTTCGGGCTCTCGACCGTCAAGATCCTCTACACGGAAACGGCCATTGTCATCGCCCTCGTGCACGTGATGCTGCCGTTCATGGTCATTCCCGTCTGGACGGCCCTGCAGAAGCTCGATCCCATGGTCGAGGCCGCCGCCTGGACGCTCGGTGCCTCCCGGTTCACGGCCCTGCGCCGGATCGTCGTGCCGCAGGTCAGTCTTGGCATGCTCTCGGGCAGCCTCATCGTCTTCGGCCTCTCGGCGAGCGCCTTCGCGGTGCCGGCCCTGCTCGGCGGCCGCCGCCTCAAGATGGCCGCGACGCTGGTCTACGACGAATATCTGCAGGAGCTGAACTGGCCGCTCGGCGCCACGATCGCGATCATCGTCCTCCTGGCGAACCTCTGCATCATGCTGGCCTACAACCGCCTGGTCGAGGCGCGCGCCCGACGGGCCCTGGGGTAACGGCCATGCACAGAAACGGTCCTATCGCGCTCATCTTTCACACGCTGGTCGTCGCCTTCGTCCTGGCGCCGCTGGTCATCATCTGCCTCGTCGCGTTCACGCCCGAGAATACCTTGAGCCTGCCGACGACGGGCCTGTCCCTGCGCTGGTTCAAGGCGGTCTTCGCCCATCCGGACTTCGTGACCTCCTTCTGGAACAGCATCTGGCTCGCCACCCTCTCGGCGACGCTGGCCGTGGCCTTCGCGGTTCCAGCAGGTCTCGCTATTAGCCGCTATGTTTTCCCGGGGCGGGACTTCCTGAATGCCCTGTTCCTCTCGCCCCTGATCATTCCGCATCTGGTGCTCGGCGTCGCGTTCCTGCGCCTCTTCGCGCTCATCGGCGTCACGGGCAGCTTCACGTGGCTCGTGGCGACGCACATTATCGTGGTCACGCCCTATGTGCTGCGCCTCGTGCTCGCGGCCCTGTCGGGCCTCGACCGCAGCGCCGAGCAGGCGGCGCGGACGCTCGGCGCCAGCGAGTGGACCACGTTCCGCCGCATCACGGCGCCGATGATCCTGCCGGGCATCACGGGCGGGTGGCTGCTCGCCTTCATCAATAGCTTCGACGAGCTGACCATGTCGATCTTCGTCACCTCGCCCGCGACCGTCACCCTGCCGGTCCGCATGTACATGTATGCCACCGAATCCATCGACCCAATGATGGCGGCCGTCTCGGCCCTGATGATCGCGCTCACGGCGGTCGCGATGCTGGTGCTCGACCGCACTTTCGGGCTCGACCGGATCCTCGTGGGTCAGCGCTGAGGGAATGACCATGGCCATCCTCCGGCGTCTCGCGCGGCGCGATCTCCCCGAAATCCCCTTCAGGCTGAACGGCGTCGCCTGCACCGGCCGCTCCGGCGACACCGTGCTGACCGCCATCCTGACCCAGACCGACCGGCTGCGCCTCAGCGACTTCTCGCAGACGCCGCGGGCCGGCTTCTGCCAGATGGGCGCCTGCCAGGATTGCTGGGTCCTGGCCGCGGACGGAAGGCGCCTGCGCGCCTGCAGCACACCCCTCGAACCCGGCATGGACCTTTTCACCGCCATGGAGCCGACATCGTGAGGAAGCCGCTGCGACCGCTGATCGTCGGCGCCGGACCGGCCGGCATCCGCGCTGCGGAAGCCCTGGCGGATGCGGGTATCCGGCCGATCCTCGTCGACGAGGCTTCCCTGGGCGGAGGGCAGATTTATCGCCAAAGGCTGGTGCCGGACGAGCGCACGCCGCAGGACCTCTATGGGTCCGAGGCCCGAAAGGCCACCGCGCTGCACGCGACCCTATCGCGCCTCGCGGACCGCATCGATTATCTGCCGCAGGCCCTCGTGTGGAACATCCGCCGCGACGTCGCCGACGTGGCGGTCGGTGGGCGGACGCGCCCGATCCGGTTCAGCCACCTGATCCTGGCCACCGGCGCGACGGACCGCGTGCTGCCCCTGCCTGGCTGGACGATGCCGGGCGTTTTCACCCTGGGCGGCGCGCAGATCAGCCTCAAGTCGCAGGGCTGCTCCATCGGCGAGCGCGCCGTGTTCCTCGGCTCCGGGCCCCTGCTCTATCTGGTCGCCTGGCAGTACATGAAGGCGGGCGCCCGCATCGCGGCCGTGCTCGACACGGCGCCGCTCGCAGCCAAGTTCCACCTGTTGCGCGGCCTGCCCCTGCAGCCCGGCATCGTGCTGCGGGGCTTCCGCTACGCGGCAGAGCTCATGGCGCGTGGCGTGCAGGTGCGTTTCGGCGTCGAGCCGGTCCGGATCGAGGGCGGGTCCCGCGTCACGGGTCTCGTCTGGCGGGAGCGCGGTCGGGAGCGCCATGTCGCATGCGACGCGGTCGGCTATGGCCTTGCCTTGCGGTCCGAGACGCAGCTCGCCGATCTCGCCGGGTGCCGTTTCGTGTTCGACGAACGGGACCGCGCCTGGCGGCCCGACCATGACAAGGCCGGGCGCTCCGGCACGCCCGGCATCTATCTGGCCGGGGATGGCGCGCGCATCGCCGGCGCGGATGCCGCCGAACTCGCGGGCGAGCGGGCCGCTCTCGCGCTTCTGGAGGATGCGGGCTTTCCCGTGGACGGTGCGCATGTGGACCGGCTCGAGCGCCGGCTCGCGGCGATCCATCGCTTCCGCACCATTCTCGAACGCGCCTTTCCGTTTCCACGGGATTGGGCGGACCGCCTCGCCGACAATGTTGTTCTGTGCCGCTGTGAGGAGGTCTCGGTCGGCCAGGTCCGCGCCGCCGCGCAGGATCTCGGCGTCACCGAGCTCAACCGCCTCAAGGCTCTGACGCGGGTCGGCATGGGGCGCTGCCAGGGCAGGATGTGCGGGAGCGCTGCGGCCGAAATCCTGGCATCCGCCAGCGGCGGATCGCCCGAGGCCGTCGGTCGCCTGCGCGCCCAGGCGCCGATCAAGCCCCTTCCGCTCGACATCGTTTCCGAAGGAGAGGCCGCATGAGCCCGCTCCTCGCCAAGGATGTCGCGATCATCGGAGGCGGCCTGGTCGGCAGTTCGGCCGCCCTCGCCCTGCGCCGCATGGGGATGTCCGTCGTCCTCCTCGACAAAGGTTTCTGCGGTGCACAGGCGAGCGGCGTGAATTACGGCGGCGTGAGACGTCAGGGCCGCCCACCCGAGCAGATCCCCCTGTCCCAGCGCGCCCACACGATCTGGCCGCGCCTCAAGGAGATCATCGGCATCGACGGAGAGTTCCTGCGCTCCGGCCATCTCAAGCTGGCCCGGACGGAGGCCGACATGGCCTCCCTCGAAGCCTATGCGGCGCGCGTCGCAGCGCTGGGGCTCGGCCTCGAGCTCATGGGCCACAACACGCTTCGGGAGCGTTTTCCCTGGATTGCCGATGACGTCGTCGGCGCTTCGCTCTGCCCGGGCGACGGCCACGCCAATCCGCGTCTTGTCTCGGCCGCCTTCGCCCATGCGGCACGCAAGGCGGGCGCGCAGGTGCTCGAACATACCCCGGTCACCCACGTCGAGAAGACTGCGGACCATTTCCGCCTGCTCGCCGGAGCCGAAACCGAGATCAAGGCTCGGTTCGTCATCAACAGCGCAGGCGCCTGGGCGGGCACCTTCGCGGAGCGGTTCGGCGAGCCGGTGCCGCTCAGCCGCATCTATCCGAGCATGATCGTCACGGAGCCTCTCGCGCCCGTCATGAGCGTGAATATCGGCGCCGAGGGCGGCGGGATCTATGCGCGGCAGGTCGAGCGCGGCAACTGCATTGTCGGGGGCGTCCGCGGCGAGCCCCTGGACGATCCCGATTTCTCGCGCCCCACGGGCTCCGGCGCCATCGCGATCATGAACCGCGCGGCGGCCCTCTTCCCGCCCCTTCGCAATGCCTGCGCGATCCGCTTCTGGAGCGGCACGGAAGGCGAGATGGCCGACAGGAATCCGGTGATCGGGTTCAGCCGCACCACGCCGGGCCTCCTGCATGCCTTCGGGTTCTCGGGCGCGGGTTTCCAGATCGCGCCCGGCGTCGGGGAGGTTCTGGCCGAGCTCGTCCGCGACGGCGACAGCAGCACACCGCTCCAGGCCTTTTCGATCGATCGTTTTGCCCGCACGAACCAGGGCTCGGGTGCGGGTGTTGTAACCGAGCCACCAAAGAGGGAGACATCAGCATGACCAGGAACAACCTCCTGCGGGCGACGGCGCTCGCCACGCTCACCGTCATGGCAGCCGGCGCTGCACAGGCCGAGACGAAGACGCTCTATGTGGGCATGAACGGCGGCAACTTCGAGAAGACCTTCACGGAGCATGTCTTCCCGGATTTCGAGAAGGCCAATGACGTGAAGGTGGTCGTGGTGCCGGGCACGTCGTCCGACATCCTGGCCAAGGCCACGGCCGCCAAAAGCAATCCTCAGATGCACGTCATGTTCCTCGACGACGGCGTCATGGTGCGCGCCATCGGCGCCGGCCTCTGCGAGAAGATCAAGGACACGCCCGCTCTGGCCGACCTCGCGCCCGGAGCCCGGCTGAAGAACGACATGGCCATCGGCATCGACCTCGGCATGACGGGGCTCGCCTACAACAAGAAGATGTTCGACGAGAAGGGCTGGGCGCCGCCGACCTCCTGGATGGATCTCGCGGATCCGAAGTTCAAGGACAAGGTCGTCTTCCAATCGGCTTCGGCGTCGTCCTTCGGCCTCCACGCCTTCCTCATGTTCAACCGCATTCAGGGTGGTTCCGAGCAGAACGTCGAGCCGGGCTTCTCCAAGTTCAAGAGCACCATCGGCCCCAACGTGCTCGAATACATTCCGAGCTCGGCCAAGATCTCCGAGATGGTACAGACCGGGGACGCGGCGATCTTCCCGCTGACGCCCACGGCCGTCGGAGCGCTCCAGGAGAAGAAGATCCCGGTGGAATACGCCCAGCCGAAGGAAGGCTCCGTGGTGCTGATGGTGACCGAATGCGTCATCGCCAACAACACCGAGCCGGAGCTGGCGCAGAAGCTCGCCGCCTATCTTCTGTCGCCCGAGGCCCAGAGCAAGGCCCTGCAATACGGCAACATCGTCCCGTCGAACGTGAAGGCCAAGGCGCCTACGCCGGAAGCGGAGGCCAAGCTGCACAAGTTCCACGACTACATGAAGACCGCCGTCACTCTCGACTGGGACGCCATCAACGAGAAGCGGCCCGAGTGGAACAGCCGCTGGAACAAGCTGATCGAGCGCTGATATATCTTTCGGGGCGGCTGCATCCCGTGGCCGCCCTCGCTATTTCTACTCCGTCGCCTCGATGATGAGCTCGAAGGTGACGCAGACCGGATTGTCGCCGTGGACAATCTCCCCGGTGGAAATCCCGCCATCCATGTCGACCACATCCAGGTGGAGGCGGGCCCTCGGCCGGCCGTCGACCATCTCCACATGCCCGTCCCGGATCAGAACCTCGGTCGCGTGGGATTCCACACGTGACCCGTCGGCATAGCGCACCTCGTTCAGGCTGCCGATGCCGTGGACATGAGCCGTCCGGACGCCGTGATCCCGGCAGATCGCCTCGATGGCGAGGCTGATATCTACATTGGGGCGGATCCTTGCCAGGAGCACGCGGGGCCCTGTCCCGTCCTCCCTCGCGTCGATCCTGACCGGCTCGAACAGGGTGAAATTGGTCTCCGCATCGGGCCGTGCCTCGAAGGTGGCGGTTCTCGTGCCGATACCGGAAACCTCCAGCGGCTCCACGACGCGCGTGCCCGGTGCAAGAAGGTGGCCCATCCGGGCGCCGTCCTGAGTGTTCCAGATCCCGTGGCAATGGAGGAAAGGCCGCCCCTCGCGCCGGCCCACGATGGCGCCGGCCCGTTCGAAAGACACCGGACCTGAAGGCGCGAAGGTGTCGCTGTACCAGGCCGCATGGCCGCCATCCGGCGATGCGGCCGGCATCACGTATTTGAACGGCTCGCACCGGCCGCCCCGGAACGACACGAATCCGCCTTCGCATCCAGCAGCCGCAAATCCCCTGGCAACGGCTTCGTCGAGCGTCTGCCCCGGCTCCAGCGTGAAGCGCAGACGAACGGGCGTGCCGGCCACGACCGTCGCGCGCTCGCCCGCAATGGGGCCGGGGTGAAGGATCTGCCTCATCGTCGTGCTCTCCCATGCCCGTTCGGAGGTTTTGGTCTCAGCGAAACTCCGACACGGCGCAGCTTTGCCCGCCATCCACGGGCAGGCAGACCCCAGTAATGAACCGGGCCTCGTCGGAGGCCAGGAAGACCGCCGCGTTCGCGACATCCCAGGCCGTTCCCATCTTGCCCATCGGAACGGCGGCGTTGCGGGCCGCGACCATCTCGTCGACCGACGCATATTGCCCGGAAATCTGCCTGTAGATCAGCGGCGTGTCGATCAGGCCGGGCATGATGCAATTGGCCCGGATGCCGTCGCGGGCATATTGCATGGCGAGGGCCACGGTCGCCTGATTGACCGCCGCCTTGGTGGCGTAATAGGCGAAATAGGGATAGCCGGTCCATCGGATTGCCGCGAGCGACGAGATGTTGACGATCGCTCCCCTGCCCTGCCTGAGCATATGCGGAATGACCGCCTTGGCGGTCCGGTAGACGGGGCCGATATTCAGGTCGAGGGCGGCCGCGAACTGCTCCTCGCTCAGGTCCACCGGGCCGCCCATATGGGTCACGCCCACGTTGTTGTGCAGGATGTCAATGGCGCCGAATGCTTCCATCGTTTCGGCAACGGCCTTCCCGATCGATCCGGCATCGGTGACGTCGGCCGCGATGGCCAGGGCGGTGCCGCTCTCCTGTGCGATGATGTCGGCAGTTTCGTCCGCAGCCGCCTGCGCGAGGTCGATGCAGGCCACCCTGGCGCCTTCCCGCGCATAGGCGACGGCGGCCGCCTTGCCGTTGCCCCAGCCCGGCCCCGAGGAGCCGGCGCCGAACACGATGGCGGTTCTGCCTTTCAGACGTTCGCCCATGATCCTCTCGATCCCTTGGAATGGCGGGGTTGCCGCGACTTCATGCGGACACCGCAGGAGCAGTCGCGGCGTCGAGAATGCCCGCGATGGAGAAGCCGCCATCGACGCAGATCGTCTGCCCGGTGATGTAGCTGGACTTTCGGGAATCGAGCAGGAACACGGCCGCTCCCGCGATCTCGTCCGGCGAGCCGTAGCGCCGCTGCGGCACCGTCGTCATCCAGGCCGCTCTCACGTCCGGGGTGTGGATCTCCTGGACGAGCGGCGTCTCGATGGGGCCAGGCGCGATGGCGTTCACGCGGATGCCTAGAGTGGCCAGTTCGACGGCCATCACCCGTGTCATGGTGATGACCCCGCCCTTAGAGGCCCCGTATGCCACGCGCCCCTTGTTGCCCGCGATGCCCGAAACGGACGCGATATTGACGATGGAGCCGCCGCCGCGCTCCCTCATGCGCTTTGCAACCTCTCGAGATACCACGAAGCTGCCGATCAGGTTGACCTCCAGCATCCTGCGGAAGAGATCGACATCGGTGTCGAGCGCCGGAACGTCACGCCCGATGCCGGCCGAGTTGACGACGCCCGTCAGCGGACCGAATTCCGCCTCGCAGGCCGTAACGGCACGGATGACGGTCTCCTCGTCCGCAACGTTCATCGGTTCATAGCGCACCCGGTCGCCATGCGGCCCGAGGCTGTCCCTGCATCGCTCGAGGCTCTCGGCATTCAGATCCGCCACCACGGCGCGCCAGCCTTCTGCGAGGATGGCCTCGACGACCGCAAAGCCGATGCCTGAGGCTCCCCCGGTCACGAGCACCGTCTGCTGAGCCATGATCGTTTCCCCATGCGGTTGCGCGCTTTCCGTCACGGGCACATCGCCATAGATCAGGCCGACACCCGGACCGGCTGGTCCAGCGGCAGGCAGCCCCGGGCTTCGAGCTCCGAGCGGATCTGTTTCTTGGTGATCTTGCCGTAAGCGGATTTCGGAAGAGCGTCCCAGAAGAACACGCGCTTCGGAAGTTTGTAGCGGGCGACCTTGCCGTCCATCCAGGCGAGGAGCCTGCCTTCATCGAGATCGGCCCCGGGCCGCAGGACGCAGACAGCCACGCCCACCTCGCCCCAGGTCCTATCGGGCACCCCGACAATCGCCACCTCGGCGACGCCCGGATGGGTCAGGACCTTCTCCTCGATCTCGCGCGGATAGACGTTGGAGCCGCCGGAAATGTACATGTCGGAGGCTCGGCCGGTGATGTAGAGATAGCCCTCCCGGTCCATATGGCCGAGATCGCCGGTCCGGAACCAGCCGTCCCGGAATGCCTTCGCGTTGGCCTCCGGGTTGTCGTAATAGCCCGCGAACACGGCTGGGCCGCAGACGCAGATTTCTCCCGTCTCGCCTGCTGCGAGCTCGTGCCCCTGCTCGTCCTGTATCGACACCTGCATCCCGGTCCGCTCATAGCCGCAGGTCCCCACCTTCACGCCGGGGCCGTCCTCCGGGTCGTGAAGCACCGGGGGCAGTACGGTGATGTTGCCCGTGACCTCGCCCAGCCCGAAATACTGGACCAGCACCTTGCCGAGTGTCCTCAGCGCATGCTTCTGGTCCTCCCGGTACATGGGCGCGCCCGCATAGATCACATAGCGCAGCGATGTGTGGTCGTATGCGTCTACGGCGGGATGCTCGGTCAGCAGCTTGACGATGGTCGGCACCGTGAAAAGGTTCGTGATCCGCCACCGCTCGACGAGCCTCCAGGCCTCGTCGACATCGAACCTGTCGCCGGGGAGCAGGACGGTCTTCACGGCACGCGCCACCTGCGCAAGCTGATGAACGCCCGCGCCATGCGACAGCGGAGCCACGACGAGAGACGCATCCTCGTGCGTGGTGCCGGGCATCAGGTCGCAAAGGTGGTTCGTCACCACAAAGGCCATCTGTCCATGGGTGAGGACGGCGGCCTTGGGACGGCCAGTCGTACCGGACGTGAAGAAGAACCAACACGGATCGTCGTGCTCGACCGGCGCCATATCGGCGCCTTCGCCCAAATGCTGCTTGACGAGGGTGTCGTAATCCTCGCCGAAATCAGACGCCCCGATGGACACCACGAACCGGAGATCCGGACAGGCCGCGCGCACTGCCGCGACATGCTCCGGAAAATCTCCGTGGCAGATCATCGCGGAGGCGCCGCTCGACTGGCCGAGATACGCGACCTCGTCCGGCGTCTGACGGAAATTCGTCGGCACCCAGACGGCCCCGAGCCGGAAGCACGCGAACATCGACTCGAACATCTGGTTACAGTTCTTGGACTGCACCAGGATGCGGTCCCCTTTCCGAACCCCGCGCGCCGCCAGGGCCGCCGCCATGGCGTTCACGCGTTGCTCCAGATCCGCCCAGGTCCAGGCCGCGTCGCCCCACACGAAGGCGACCTCGTCCGGGTGGCGGCGGGCCGCCTGGCTGAGGAAATTGGCCAGGTTCATGACCCGTCGGGAGACGGGCACGAAACCTGACAGGGACTCGGACTGGACCGTCATTTCAGGAAGCCGATTGAGATCCACGGCACGGCCGCGACGATGACGGTGCCGATGAGGAGCGCGAGCAGGTAGCCGAGGATCGGCCGCATGCCCTCCGCCGGTTCGACCCGCCCGATGGCGCAGGCGGCGTAGTACCCGACCCCGAAGGGCGGCGCGAAGAGGCCGATGCCCATGGCCAGGATGACCACCATCGCATAATGCACCTCATGGATGCCGACGGCCCGCGCAATCGGGAAGAGCAGCGGCCCGAAGAGCACGATGGCCGGAATGCCCTCCAGCACCGATCCCAGGATGACGAACGCGAAGATCGAGACGATCATGAACGTGACGGGGCCGCCCGGCAGGCCCGTCATGGCGGCTGCAAGCGACCGCGAGAAGCCGGATTGCGTGAGGCCCCAGGCCATCCCGGTGGCTGTGCCGATGATGAGCAGGATCGCGCCCGACAGGCAGGCCGTGTCCACCAGCATCGGCTTCAACCGCCGCCAGTCGAACTGACGGTAGATGATAAGGCCGATCACGATGGCGTAGACGATGCCGATGGTCGAAACCTCGGTGGCCGTCGCGACGCCTTCGACCACGGCGGCCCGGATGACGAAGGGCAACGCAATGGCCGGAACCGCCACGATGAAGGAGCGCCAGATCTCGCCGCGGCTCGCCCGCTTCACATGGCTGAGATCCTCTTTCCGGTAGCGCCACCAGACCACGAAGCAGAGCGTGATGGCCAGGACGACGGCCGGCATGAGCCCGCCCGTGAAGAGCGCCGCAATCGACACGCCCGTCACCGACCCGATGGTGATCAGGACGAGGCTCGGCGGGATGGTCTCGGTCTGCGCGCCCGTGGCCGAGAGCAGGGCCACGAGATCGCCGGGCTTGGCGCCGCGCGCCTTCATCTCGGGAAACAGGACAGGCGCAACGGCCGCCATGTCGGCCGCCTTGGCGCCCGAGATGCCGGAAACCAGGTACATCGCCCCAACCAGGACGTAATGCAGGCCGCCGCGCACGTGCCCTAGCAGGCTCGCCAGAAAGGCGACCATTGCGCGGGCCATGCCGGTCATCTCGATCAGGAGGCCGAGGAAGACGAAGAGCGGCACGGCGAGCAGGATGAGATGGGACATGCCCTCATCCATGCGCCCGACCAGCACCATGAGCGGCGTGTGGGTGGTCAGGATGAGATAGCCGAAGATCGACAGCCCGAACGCGAAGGCGATCGGGATGCCCGCAAGCACCGACGCGGCCACGACGCCGACGAAGAAGATGACGAGGTTGAGGTTTCCGAGCTGGCGGAACAGGGGCTCGGCAAGCCAGAAGGCGCCGACGATCGCCACGACGGCCGCGACGGCCGACGCGAGGGTCCGGAGCGAGCCCACCCGCACCAGACGCAGCAGGGCGAACACCGCCATGAGGCCGACGCCGACCGGCAGCGCCGCGGCACGCCAGGCATTGGTGATCTCGAGGGCCGGCGTGGTGATGTAGGTCTCCTCCTGCGCGTATTCGAAAGCCGGCCATGCGACGAGGAGCAGGAACGCCAGCGCGGCCGCGGTCGCGAACACGTCGAGGAACGCCCGGACTTCGGGCGAGGCCCGGGCGACGATGGCCGTCATGCGCATGTGCTCGTTGCGCCGGAAGGCGACGACCGCGCCGAGCATGGCGAGCCAGAGGAACAGGATGGAGGCCAGTTCATCCGACCAGATCAGCGGCTGGTGGAGCACGAAGCGCGCCACGACGCCCGCAAACAGAATCACGATTTCGACCGCGACGAGGATCGCGACCGGAATTTCCACGATGGCGCCGAGAACGGCATCGAGCGATGCCAGCCAGGAGCGCTCCGCAGGGGAGTCGGAACGCTCCGCGATCAGGCTCGCCCCACCTGGGTGCGTCTGAATGCGGGCCATGGCGGTTACACCAGCTTGCCGACGGACTTTTCCAGGATGGCCCAGGCTTCGTCGCCGTACTTGCCCTTCCACTCGGCATAGAATCCGGCCTGCCGCAGCTTGTCCCGGAACGGCACGGGATCGGGCTGGTTGAACACCAAGCCTTTCCCGGCAAGCTCCTGCTGGAGGTTGGCGTTGAGCTTGGCGACGTCCTCGCGCTCCTTGATCGCCGCCGCATTGATGTGCTTGGCCATGATGGTGCGCACATCCTCAGGCAGGCGCTCCCAGGCGCGGCGGTTCGCCAGGAACCAGAAACCGTCCCACATATGGTTGGTGAGGGAGCAGTATTTCTGCACCTCGTAGAGCTTCGCGGTCGAAACGATCGCCAGCGGGTTCTCCTGCCCTTCGACCACCTTGGTCTGAAGCGACGAGTAGACTTCGTTGAAGTTGATGGAAGCGGGCGCCGCCTCGAAGGCCTTGTACATGGAGGTCCAGAGCGGCGAGACCGGCACCCGGATCTTGAAGCCCTTCAGGTCGTCGGGCGTGTTGATGGGCTTCGTCGAGGAGGTGGTCTGCCGGAAGCCGTTGTCCCAGATCTTGTCCATCGCCACGAGGTTGGCCTTCGCGATCTGGGCGCGCACATAGGTGCCCAGCTCTCCATCCATGGCTTTCCAGACGGCATCGTAGTTCGGGAACGCGAAGCCCACCCCGTTGATCGAGGCGGCCGGCACGAGCGTCGACAGGATCAGGCCCGACAGAGTGAAGAACTCGACGCCACCCGAGCGCACCTGGCTCAGCGTATCCGTATCCGATCCGAGCTGGCTGTTGGGGAAGATCTGGAGGTCGACGCGGCCGTTGGTCTCGGCCTTGATCGCGGCCGCCATCTCGCGCGCCCTCGCGTTCATCGGATGCGTCTCGGGCAGGTTGTTCGCGTATTTGTACGTGAACTCCGCCTGCTGGGCCCGCGCGATGAACGGCGCGCCGATGACGGCACCGGCAAAAGCAGTCGAGCCGACGCTCAGCAGCCGACGACGAGACAAAATCATGTAACCCTCCTGGTCCGGTCCCGCAGGACCTCCACGTTTCCTCGATCCGGGTCCATATGCCGGACCCTTATTGTTCTATGAACGCCACTTTCCGGGCGTTTCCATCAGCGCTAAGGAGGCACCCCGTCCCCGGTCGTTGTCAATTGAAAATCCTTCCCCTAGAGAAAGACTAGGTCGGAGGCCTGAGAAGGTCCATATGCTGGAACATCCGAAGACGATCTCGGCCAAGATTGCCGTTCAGGGAATCGATGAGGCTGCCGCCAGCGGCGCACAGGCCATCGACCGCGCCGCGACGCTGCTGCTCCTCGTCGGAAGGGCGGGCTCACCGGGCGCCCGGCTGTCCGAGATCGTCGAGCAGTGCAACCTGCCGAAGCCGACAGTCCGCCGCATGCTTCTCGCGCTTGTGCGGGCCGGGCTCCTCGACCAGGATCTCGAGACCCGCCGCTACTATATCGGCCCTGAGATCTACGTTCTGGGCACTCTCGCGAGCGCTCGCTTCGGCATCCACTCGATCTCGCTTCGCTCCCTCGTGCGGCTGAGCCAGGAGACTGGCGACACGGCCTTTCTGTCCGTTCCGCGCGACGTCTATTCGATCTGCGTGCATCGGGAGGAAGGCCCCTACCCGATCCGGGTCCATGCCCTCCATGCGGGAGACCGTCACCCGCTCGGCATCGGGGCCGGCAGCCTGGCGCTGCTGGCCGCCCTGCCGGACGACGAGGTGGACGAGGTTCTCGCCGCGAATGCGGACGTGCTGGCGGACAAGTATCCGCCCTTCTCCCCGTCCATGCTGCGCGACCTCGTCCGCGAGACGCGCCAGAGGGGCTACTCGCTCAATCCCGGCCTGCTCCTCGCCGATTCCTGGGCGATCGGCGTTGCGTTCCGCGGGCCGGACAACCGGCCGGCCGGTGCGCTTTCCATCGCCGCGACGGAAAGCCGGCTCAGCGAGGAGCGGCAGCGCGAGCTCGTCCCACTCCTCCAGAAGGAAGCCGCCTGGATCGAAGCGCGTCTCCTCAACGCCGACGGCGCCGACAAGCCGCCACGGAAGAAGACCGGGCGCGCCTATCCGTAACGGGTCATGAAGCCTGGATACGCGTCAGAGCACCGAGATGGAGGCATTCAGGAGATCGGTGACGAGCATGTGTCCCGGCGCGTGGGTGATGCAGAATTCCGGCCGGACATTGGCGATGACGGATTGCGGCGTGACCCCGCAGGCCCAGAAGACTGGGATCTCGCCCTCGCGGATCTCGACGGGGTCGCCGTAATCCGGCTTGCCGATATCGGCGATGCCGATCAGCGAAGGATCGCCCAGGTGCACGGGAGCGCCATGCACGGACGGGAAGCGGGATGTCACCTGCACGGCCCGGATCGCATCCGCCGCCTTGAGAGGGCGCATGGAGACCACGAGCGGCCCCGAGAACGGCCCCGTCGCCACGGTCGGCACGTTGGTCCGGTACATGGGCACGTTGCAGCCCTGCTCGATATGGCGCACCGGCAGACCGTCGGCCAGCATGGCCTCCTCGAACGAGAACGAGCAGCCGATCAGAAACGAGACGAGCTTGTCGTTCCACAGATCCCGAATATCCGTGGGCTCGGCCACAAGCTCGCCGTGCCGCCACACCCTGTAGCGCGGCACATCCGTGCGAATGTCGACATCCCGGCCCAGTTCCGGCAGGAACGGATCGCCCGTTTCGGACACCGACAGAAGCGGACACGGCTTGGGATTGCGCTGGCAGAAGCGGAGGAAGTCGTGCGCCAGATCCTCCGGCAGGATGGCGAGGTTCGCCTGCACATGGCCAGGCGCAAGATTCGCCGTCGGGCCCGTCAGAATCCCCGCGCGGGCATCGAGGCGCGCCTGATAGGCAGCGCCGTTACCGGTCACTGAAGGCATTGTCGCGTCCTTATTGTCTTTCTGCCGCGATCACATGGCAGAGGGTCACACCTGCGAGCGTCTGCGCAGCTCTTCCACGGCCATGCCGATGGAAAGGATCCGGCGGTCGGCACCGGCCGCCCCTGCAATCATCAGGCCGACAGGAGCGCCGCCTGGCGCATGGCACGGAACCGACAGGGCACATCCGTTCAGGAAGTTGATGAGGGTCGGGTTGCGCAGGATGAGACCGTTGGTGGCGAAGTAGACGTCGTCGCTCGCCAGGAGATCGGCAATCGCGGGCGCAACCACCGGAACGGTCGGGAGAAGCAGCGCGTCATAGCCGGCGATCCGCGCCTCCACGGCCGCGATCCACGCCTCGCGCGCAGCGAGGAGGTCGATATAGTCAGCCGCCGACATCTCCTGGCCGCGCATGATGCGCGGCATGACCCGCGGGTCATAGCGCTTCCCCGCGCGCCCGATGAGGTCCCGGTGCCATGCCCAGGCCTCCGATGCCGTAAAGCCGCCCTTAGCGTTAATGGCCGCAAGCGATGCGAATTCCGGAACGGCGATCTCCTCCACGAGCGCACCTGCGGCCGAGAGGCTCGCAAGCGCAGCCTCGAAGGCCTGCGCGACATCCCGGTCCATCCCCTCGAGCACCAGGGTCGTCGGGACGGCAAACCGCAAGCCGCGGATTTCGGCAGGTTGCGGAAGCGGCTCCTCGTCGGCAGCCATGATCGCATCGAGGATCGCGCAGCACTCCACCGAGTGGGCAATGGCGCCGATGGAATCGAGGCTGGTCGAGAGCGGCAGAACGCCCGTCAGGGGGACGCGCGCGGCTGTCGGCTTGAATCCGACGAGCCCACAGAGCGCCGCCGGAATACGAACCGAGCCGCCCGTATCCGAGCCGATGCCCGCGACCGCCATGCCGTCCGAAACCGAGACCGCCGCGCCCGAGGACGAGCCTCCGGGAATCCGCCCCGTTGCCCGGTCCCAGGGGTTGCGCGGCACATCGTAATGCGGGTTGAGGCCAAGGCCCGAATAGGCGAACTCGGTCATGTTGGTGCGGCCGACGATGACGGCGCCGGCGGCGCGCAGGCGCTTGACCACCGTGGCGTCCTCCGTGGCGGCGGGCTCGCCATCCCGGGCCACGGACCCGGCCATGGTGACTTCGCCGGCAACGTCGAACAGATCCTTGATCGAGATCGGCAGGCCGTCAACAGGCGAGCGGCTCAACCCTGTCTTGCGAAGGATATCGGACGCTTGAGCGGCGGCACGGGCGGCCTCCGGGTAAAGCCGCGTGAAGACGCGGGGCCCCTCCCCCTTGGGATCGGACGCGCGGGCAAGCGCCTCCTCGGTCAGGGCCACGGACGTGGTGTGGCCTTCAGCGAGGGCCGCGTGCTGTTCTTTCACTGTCGAAACCATGTCTTCTCAACCGTCGTAAGCAGGCCGCAGGGGAACGAGGCTCAGGAGATCTCCGGCAGAACCTCGATGGTATAGTCGTGGCTCAATGTGCGCCCGCGGCGCGGATCGAACAACTCCATGGCGAAGGAGGGCGCAGGACGGATGCCGCCTTTGGCGCCGACCGTTCCGCAGATCATTCCGATGCCTTCGGGGAGCATCGCGGCTCCGCCCGTGAATCCGGCGATCAGATCGAGCGGCGGACGGAGCGAGGCCAGGGTGCCTTCCTGATAGAGCACCCGCTCTTCACCCTCTTGGATGAAGGAGCGGATCACCAGTTCGTCCCAGTATTCGGCGACATCCGCATAGCGCCACGCCCCCTTGGCGACGGGCTTGGCGCAGACCTGTTTCGAGAGGGCGACGCTGTGCGTCTCAAGCTTCCGGTCGGTATGGTCGGAGGCCAGGCTGACATAGAGCTCACCGCCGGCCTGGAAGACGAATGTCTCCACCTCGCCCGAGGACTGATCGCCGACCACCTGGATGTGCGAGGCCTGGGTCAACTGGTTCTCGGCGACGCGGTAATACAGCGGAACGGAACTCGGACGAGGCACGCCGATGGCGAAGAGCTCCTCGATATGGTGCTCGATAGCGTGCCGGTCGCGCCCGGCCCAACCCGCCACGATGAGGGACGAAAACTCGACGTCGAGCCTGCGGGAACCGGTCGAGCCTTCTGCTTGGAAAGAAAGTTTCATGAGAGTCCTGACGAGATTGATATGAGGTGATCCAGGCCGGGACTTACCCGAAGACGCTGGGAAGCCAGAGCGCGAGGCCCGGGAAGAAGGCCAGAAGCGCCAGCAGCAGGAACATGGCGAGCACGAACGGCAGCGCCCCCGTAATGACGGCTCCCATGGATCCGCTCTTGCGCAGGCTCTGAACCACGAAGAGGTTGAGCCCGACCGGCGGCGTGATCAGCGCAGCCTCCACCAGAATGATGATGATGATGCCGAGCCAGATTGGGTCATAGCCGAGAGCCATCATGATGGGCGCGACGATCGGGATGGTGGTGATCATCATGGAGAGCGTCTCCATGAAGCAGCCCAGCACCAGATAGAATAGGATGACGATCAGCAGCATCCAGCCCGGCGACAGCCCGAGACCCGTGATGGAGCCCGTGATGGCGTCCGTCAGTCCCGTGGCCGACATGATGAAGTTCAGGAAGGCCGCACCGATCACGATCAGCATGATCATGGCCGTGGCCTGCATGGTGCCCTCGATGCAAGTCCGCAGCATCGACCATGTCAGGCGGCGGAACCACGCCGCAAGGATCAGGGCGCCCAGCACGCCGAGAGCCGCGGCCTCCGTCGGCGTCGCAAGGCCCGCATAGATCGACCCGACGACGAGGAAGAAGATGCCGAGCGGCGGCGCAAGGTGGATGAGGCTCTGGAAGCGCTCTCCCCAGCTGGCGCGGATCTTGTGCCCGCTCCAGGACGGCTTTGCGATGCAGCCGATGACGATCACCAGCATGAACAGGGCGGCCAGCAGGAAGCCCGGGATGATGCCCGCGAGATAAAGCTTGGGGACCGACGAATTGGTCAGAACGCCATAGATCACGAGGTTGATCGAAGGCGGAATGAGAATGCCGAGGGTCCCGCCCGCCGCAAGGCTGCCGAGGAAGAGCGGCTCGTTGTAGCCATAGCGCTTGATCTGCGGGATCGCGACCGTGCCGACCGTGGCGGCGGTTGCGACGCTCGAACCGGACGTGGCCGCGAACAGCGTCGAGGCCCCGATATTGGCATGCATAAGGCCGCCCGGCAGCCAGGACAGCCACAGGCTCATGGCGCTGTACATGCGCTCGGCGAAGCCCGCGCGCAGGAGGATCTCGCCCAGCAGGATGAAGAGCGGGATCGCGACCATGAGGAATTCGTTGTTCGTGCTCCAGGCCAGTTCGCCGATGGCCCGCGTCAGGGGCAGCATCGAATAGAGAGGATCCAGGATCAGCCCAAGGACGCCGAGGGCGGCCCCGACCGGAATGCTCAGCCCGATGAGGACGAGGAGAAGGATCAGCGCGGTGGCGATCATGCGGCGTCTCCCTTGATGATGCGCTCGCCGGCGGCGGCCTCTTCTTCGGCCTCCTCCTGGGTCGAGCGGACGCCGGCGATCGCCTTGACCTCGTCGAACCGGCCCGTGACCAGGGCCACCGAAGCCCTCAAGAGCATCAGGGCCAGGACGAGGCACATCCAGACGAGGCCGATGAACCAGAGACCCTGCGGGATGACGAGCGGCGTCGCCAGCGGCGTGTTGGCGGCGGAGTTCTGCACCCACGACGTCGCGACGACTTCGTAGGCATAGCGGGTCAGCATCGCCATGAATGCGCCGAGCGCCACGATGGAGAGCCAGTCCAGCACGGCCGAAATCCGCACCGGCAGATATTGGTAGAGCACGTCGACGCGCACATTGGCCCGCTGCAGGGTCGCAAAGGCGAGCGCCCAGGACGTGCTGATCGCAAAGGCATAGCTCGACAGTTCGTCGGCCCCGCCAGTGCTGAATCCGAAGAACTTGCGGACGAGCACGTCGAAGGAGATCAGCAGCACGCTGCCGATCGTCAACGCTCCGCCGCACCACACGGCCCAGCGTGACATAGTTTCCGCGACACGGGACGTGCCGGCAAGAAAGAATGGATGGACCTCTGGTCTCATGAGAGCACCTTTTGCCGACACTTCATGCGCCGCAACGGGCTGGGATCGGATGATTGGGCGCGCCGTACAGTTCCGGCGCGCCCGACGCAGGTTACTTGGAGGCCGTGACGCCGAGCGTCTTGCCGATGGTGTCGTTGAAGCTCTTCACGCAATCGGCCGAGCAGCGCGCCGCCCACTTGGGCAGGATCGACTCCTGCAGGGCCTTCTTGAGAAGCGCACGATCGGCATCGGATGGCTGGACCAGCTTCATCTTGCCCTTGGCGGGCAGCGTGCAGGCATCAGCGCCGGTATTGCAGTCATAGCCCTGCTGCGTCTGTTCCGCGGCCGCTTTCCAGATGTCGTCCATCAGAGTCTTGATGTTGGTCTGGAGGAAGGCCTGTACCTTCGGATCGAGCTTGTCCCAGGACTTCTGGTTGACGGCGTGGATCTGCTGGTTCCAGTTGATCGGAAGCGCGAAAAGGTGCGTCGAGACCTCGTACCACTTGGCCGAATAGCCCGAGAGGGAGCCGGTAATCGCGCAGTCGACCACCTTGTTCTGCAAGGCGGGCACGACCTCGCCGAAGGCCATCGTCACGCTCGAACCACCGAAGGCCTCCACGAACTCGGCCTGCGTGCGGCTGCTGGTGCGCACCTTCTTGCCCTTGAGATCCGCAAGGCTGTTGACCTCGGCATTGCAGAACAGGACCTGCGCCGGATAGGTCGAGATCCCCAGAAGCTTCACGTTGGAGCCCTCGCCGTAGAGCTTGGCGTAGACAGGCTCGAACGCGTCGGTGACGGCGCGTGCGGTCTTCACGTCGGGCGCAAGGCCCGCAAGGTCGATGGCCTCGTTGATCGGATTGTCGCTGGCGAAATAGGAGAGCGTCGCGGTACCGAACTCGATGACGCCCTGGGACATGAGACGCAGGATTTCCGGCCCCTTAAGGCCCATCTCATTGAAACCCTTGATCTCCGCCGTGACCTGGCCCTTGGAGAGTTCCGGAATCGTCTTGGTCCAGAACGGCTTCTCAAAGTCGTTGTAAGCCGTGAGGTTGCTGAGGCCCCCGATGATCTTGAGGTGGGTCTTGGGCAGATCCTGAGCGAGCGCAGCGCCCGACGTCACAAGCAGGGCTGCGGCGGCATAAAGAATTCTTTTCATAGGGTACCATCCTCTGGTTGGTTTTTTGATGCGAACCGGCACGTTGTTTAGGACCGGGAGGACACTCCCGATCCTGTGCAACGATGCATCAATTCGAAGACGAATATTCAGCAGACCTCGACCAAACCGTCTTTAGCCTTGTCGTTCCTGCCGAAATTCCTTCTCTCCGAATGTCATTCTCCGGTCATTGCATTCCAGTATCGTTTTTATTGTCCAGTCGAATGTTTGAATAAGGGATATAAATTTTATTTAGATCACGCCCTCTCCCGACCCTCGGCTCGGGCCGCAACCTCTTGCGCAAGCGTCGCAATAAGACGCGGGGCATGGCTGTCCGGCCCGTCGATCCAGGTTGCCGTGAAGCTCAGATCCGGCAGGGGATCGCCCTTCACCTCTAGGAGCTGGAGTTCACCGGAGGCCAGTTCCTTGTCCAGGAACACCGGTGCGATCACGGCCGTGCCGATTCCGTCCAGCGCCATGCGCACGACCATGGAGAGCGACGCGCTCCCGTACATGCGCGGGGTCTTCACGCCCGCGCGAAGAAGCATCTCGCGCACGACGCGGTAAGGACTGCTGCTGGACGGATAAGTGATGATCGGCCGGCTCGCGACCTGGTCGAGCGTGAGGGGGCCATTTCCGAGATTCAGGGTGGGACTCGCCACCCAGGCGAGCGGATAGGTGCAGAGCGGCAGGTTTTCGACCCGCTCCTGAAGCACCGGCCCCATCAGGAACGCAAGGTCGATCTGGCGGGACATCAGATGGGTGCGGAGCACATGCGTACTGTCGACCTCGATCTCCAGCACCAGAGCCGGATAGGCGCTGTGCACCTCCTCGATGAGCGCGGACAGCCATGTCTGGACGATAGTCTCCGCCACGCCGATCCGGACCATGCCGCTCATGACATTCTGATCCTGAGCGGCGCGGAGCATGTCGCGCCGGACCTGCATCATCCGCTCGGCATGAGACAGGATTTCCCGCCCCTTCGCGGTCAGCGTCACGCCGCGCGCATCCCGCTCGAACAGGCGCACGCCCAGCGAGGCCTCCAGGGAGGCGATGCGCTGCGACACGGCCGGCTGGGTCGTCCCGAGCTTCTCGGAGGCCGCTCTCAGGCTGCCGAGCGCCGCTGCCCAGAAGAATGTTTCAATGTTTCTCAGATCGATCATGACCTGTTCGTCCGAATGGCGGGCCCGGCACCGGGGAGCGGAGATGGTCGGCCGCGACGACAATGATTATGGCCGAGGGAGACGGGCTCCGGCCAGCGCTACGGCTCCTCCTCCGGACGATCAGGCCCCTGCCCGCTTCATCGACCGCCAGCGTCTAGCGGCAATGAGCGTCGCATTCCAGCCGACACTCGTCGCCAGGGCTAGAAGAAGCGCCAGCCCGGTTCCCAGGAGAACGGCGCCAAGATGGAGAAGGCTCAGAGCCAGAACGAAGCCCAGCATTCCCGGCACCCCGTTCGCGATTACGGACGCCGCGGCCACGCCTCCGATCCGAGGCTGAAGGATCAATGCCAGGCTGATCAGGACGACCGGCGCCAGCGCCGTCACGGCCGCAATCGACGGCCCCAGCGTTCGCCCGGCAATGACAGTGACGCCGACGACGGTCATGACCAGGGCGGCCCGGAAAGGAACGTCCCATGCCCGCTTTCTTGGAGCTGCAGGCGTGGTCGAGACGGCAAATCTGCGCGCGAGCGGCAGGGCCGCCGCGTAGACACCGGCATTCAGCGCGAGCGCACCGCCAAGGGACCATTTCGTTTGAAGAATGAGCCATATGGCGACGGACCACACCGCAAGGGCAGCGCCGACGCTCACCAGCAGACCACGCCGCTGGGCAACCGCCGCATAGACGACCATGAAGACCACCGTGGCGGCCGAAACCGGGAGCCCGGTCAATGCACTGGCGGCGATGAAGTCGGGCCCATGGTCCAGCGCAAGAAACGCATAGGCCGGGCCTGCCGAGATCGGGAGGGTCGCGATCATGGCCCCCATGAAGGGGCCGCTTCGCTCCACGATGAAAGAGGCTCCGACCACGATCGCGGCGCTCGTCAGCATCTTGATCGCGAGCGGCGCCCAAAAAGAGATGTCCAAGATTTCCAACCTTCAGATGGCAGGCTGCCGACGGAGAGCCCTCGGCGGCGCCCGTGGCAACATCCGACGGGTCTCCAGAGATTTCGCCGCAACAGGGAATGAATGCGATTTACCCCGCCCACTCTGCAAAGGATAGTTCCAAATGGCCTGCCATTGCACAACTGCGCCCTGGACAGACCGGGACAGCCACAAACGCAGCCATGCCCGGATCATGGCCTCGAAATTCGTCTTTCCACGCTGGACAAGAACGGTATTCCGGTGAGGATATATCCCTGTACGGCTCCGACGAAGCCGCCTGTCACGCGGCCGGAGCGGAAAGAGGGAAGCCTTGACCGAGGTAACGGAAGGTGCCGGCCTGTTCCTGGACCGCCTTGACGCGATCGGCATCGCGCTGGAATCCGGCTCCAGGAAGCGGCTTCAATATATCGGCGACATCGGTCGCGAGTGGGATGCGTTCATCCAGAACGTTTCGACCAGTCATGCTCCCGGCACCCTCGCGACCATCCTTCTCGGAACGGCCCTGGCCTCGTTCCTGGCCTTCTACGGGATCCGGCATCTGCTCGGCCGATCGACCTTGAAAATCGTTTCAGCGGTGCGACCTTTCCGTGACATCGCGAGCGCGCTTCTGGCCTTCCTGGTCATCCTCATCCTCGTCAGGGTCGGCCTGACGGACGACACGGAGCGCCATGTGGCGAGGGTCTGGAGCATCGCGACCATTCTCGGTTTGCTCTTCGGCCGCCTCGTCACAACCCTGCTGCACAGCGATATAGCGCGAGATCCGGCACGGCCTCGGATCGCCTCCTTTGCCCGGATCCTGGCGGTCGGCTCCGCATGGGGCTTCCTCGGTCTGGCGGCCCTCGCCACCCTCAAGGCCTGGAACGCCGGACCGGCCCTTCGGGACGTGGCTGGCCTGCTTCTCGTCAGCCTCCCGATCACGATCCTGCTCGTCTATGGCTATTGGCGTCACCGCAAGGCCGTCGTTACGGCAGTCGCCGGGCCACAATCACACTCCTCCTGGCGCCAGCGCTTCGCATCCGCCTGGCCGACACTTGCGATCCTCGCGCTGATCGGAACCTTCCTGGCACTTCAGATCGGCGTGACCGTCGAAAGACCTCTTCCGGGTCTGGCAATGCTCATGACACTCCTTCTGGTCCTCGTCGCTCCCCATGTCGACAGCGCCATCGGCGCATGGGTGAAACGCAGGGCGGCCGATCCCACGACGTCTCTCCTGGCCGCGACCCTTCGACGAATGGCGCGCTTCGCCTTCGCCGTGCTGGTCATCGGCCTGCTCGGATATCTGTGGGCGCTACCAGCCCTGACGGCGATCGGCTTCGACGTGAGGCTGGTCAGCACGCGCGCCATCGGGATAATCCTCGTGGCGCTTGCCGGCGCACTTCTCTGGAACGTGACGGCCGCAGGCATCGAACGCATCAGGGCCAAGGAGCACCAGGAGCCCGTCACCGAATCCGAAGAGAGCGCCCATGCGCCTCGTACCCGCCTGGAGACCTTGCTGCCTCTTCTCAATGGCACGGCCAAGGTCAGCATCTTCGTTCTGTCGATCCTGATGATCCTCGTCATCCTCGATGTGAATGTCTGGCCGCTGATCACGGGCCTCAGCGTGTTCGGGCTCGCCATCGGCTTCGGCTCTCAGACGCTCGTGAAGGACGTCGTGTCGGGCCTCTTCTTCCTCCTCGACGACGCCTTCCGCCTCGGCGAGTACATTGAGACATCGGGTGCCAAGGGTACGGTCGAGCGAATCTCGGTGCGCTCGGTGAGCCTGCGCCATCCGCGCGGCGCCATCGCGACCATTCCGTATGGCCAGATCGGCAAGATCCAGAATTATTCCCGTGACTGGGTGATCGAGAAGCTGGTGTTCCGCGTGGCGTTCGACACGGATGTCGACAAGGTGCGCAAGCTCTTCAAGCAGATCGGACAGGAGGTCGCCAGCGATCCGGAACTGAGCGCAGACCTGCTCGAGCCGTTCAAGAGCCAGGGGATCGCATCGGTCGAGGACGGAACCCTGCTGGTGCGGGGCAAATTCAAGGCCAGGGCCGGCAAGCAATTCGGCATTCGCAAGGCCGTGTATCTGGCCGTTCAGCGCGTATTCCGGGAGAACGGCATCGTGGCAGTCCCCAAGCCGATTGCACTCGCCGCGTCGGATGCAAACCACGCCTCCGACCGTTGAGCACTGCCGATCACGCACCCGGCTTGTGAAGCGAGGCCGGCAGCGCCTTTTCGCCGAAGTCGATGCAGGAGCGCAGCAGGATATGCCCGGCGCTGTCTACGACGAGGCGCAGCCGTCGGCTGCCGTGAAAGAACGTGAGCCGATAACGCCCCTCGTCTTCGCCGGTGCCTTGCTCATACCGGCTCGTGATTTCCCCGCTGCGGAGCAGATCCATCACGGATGACGGTTCAAGTCCGAATTGCTCGGCAAGGAGAGAAGCATCGACCTGGAAACTGTCGTGCAGGGCTTCAACGCCGGTCATGGAGAGATGTCCTTTCAAGGCTGGGTGAAGACCATGAAGTCGACGCGGCTTCTTCAGGAAGCCTCTTCCAGATGAATGAATCCGGGATCGTCCGCATGATCGACTAGCATCCGGCGAACCCGCTCCTGCCATTGGCGGCGAAATTCCCCGGCTTCTTCCCGAGATGCTTCGCCGGAAAGAATGCGCTGAAGCAGCATGCGGGCTTCCGGAGCAGGCGGCACCGCGCTTCCGTTCGTGCTCACGATCACGCAGGCTCCCGTATCGCGGCGACGGAACAAAACCTCGCCATCCCCATCCGCGCCATAATGCAGGCGGTCACGCCGCTCGAACCGCCCGGCGATACCCTTGAAACCGCCCTCGCCTGCCGCGCCGGTCAGGAGCGACGCAACCGAGGCGATCACGCCCGCAACCCCTTCCGACACCTCCTGACGGAGCGCGACATCAACGTCACCCCGCACCGGGAGATCGTCTCCATAAAGGTGCTTGAGCGCCTTGACGGTCATGAGGAACGCACCCGCCACCGTCGGGCAGGAATGGCCGGCAAGCTTGACGGCATCGGAATAGGTATAAGTGATTAATCCATTTTCGACCGCGCCCAGGAAATCCGCGAGGGGATCATAAACGGTGAGGCTGGGTGCCTTGTCGAAGAAGTCGGGAAATTCCATCGGAGCCATCGCCTTTCGCTGGGGGCCGCACCTGACTGTCGAGAACGGCATGAGGCGTCGGCTCCCGAGACCCTCGTCCGATCCCGTCGACAGATCGTTGCGCTGGCTCAATGTCGTGGGGATGAAAGAAAGCTCCACCCAAGAGGGGCTGCGTGGGGCTATCCGGATTTCCCGCTGCCCTGGAAGACATGCCTTATCGCCAACGTACCCAAAGATGTTGGCATAGCGCCTGAAAGCCCGTCATTGCCCGCGCACCCTGCCCCATCGCGGGTTAACGAAGCCGGCCCCGCGACGATTGAGGACTACATTCATCCGGAAATGAGGTTCATGATGACCGTTGCTTTGGGCTCGGCATCGGCGGCCGCGCCGATACCTTGAGAGGCCGCCGGGCCATGGCCCATGAAATTGGACCATGCATAGGACAGGAGGGCTCCAGCAATGCTCGTCGAACATGTGCTGCCCGTCGCGCGCGGGCGGCTCGTGACCGTAAGGGATGACGCCATGCTTCTCGAAGCCGCGCAGCTCCTGGGCATATCTCAGATCGATCTCGTGGTGGTGTGCTATCCCGAAGGCCTGCTGGCCGGCGTCGTCACCAAAGCGGATATCGTTCGCCAGATCGGTCACTGCCACGGACATAGCTGCACGGCGCCACTCGCAGCCGTGACGACACGGACGGTCATTGTCTGCCGGCCGAGCGACTGGCTGCGGGATGCCTGGTCAGTCATGAATGAACATGGATTGAAGAACCTACCGATCGTCGATGAGGCGCTACGGCCCCAGGGTGTCCTCAATGCGCGCGACGTCCTTCAGTCCCTCCTCGCGGAGGTCGAAGACGAGGAACTGCTGTTGCGGGACTACGTTCTGGGCATCGGTTATCAATGACATGCCCGTCCCCGGCGGCATCTTCGCTCGGGAGGGATGTAAGGCGCTCCGCAAGCCAGACCCGGTCCCGCCCGGCTGCGACCTTAAGATGCTCTGCTGCCGGCTTTGCCGGTCCTGCCGAAATGAGGCAGGATCACAATCCTGCAAACCCTGAACCGCCACCGTCACAGGAGGATATGGTGTTCCAGAACATCCACAGCATTCTGATCGGCCTGACCGAGGAAGGAGACGGTGAGGAAGCCATCTCGGCTCTGGCCTATGGGCTTTCACTGGCCCGGGAAACGGATGCCCATGTGACGGTTCAGGCCGCGTCGCTCAAGCTCATGCTCACGCATGCCTTCGTCAGCAGCGTGGCCAAAGGTCTGGTCGCCGCTGAGAACCGCCGCCTCGACGCGCTGGCGAATGCCGTCGCCGATACGGCCCGACAATCTGCGGCAGCCTCGGGCCTGGCCTGCACGACCCAGGCACCGCAGCTTGCCTATGCCGACCTCATCAGAAGCTTCACGACCCTGGCGCGCAGCCACGATCTGACAGTGCTGGATGCCGAACCGGTTGCGCTGGCCATCGACCGCGGCCTCATCGAGGCGGTACTCATCGACAGCGGTCGCCCGCTCATTGTTGTGCCTCCGGGCCGAGAGAACTTCGCGGCCCGCCGCATCGTGGTGGCCTGGGACGGCAGTGCCAAGGCCGCGCGGGCCTTGAACGATGCCCTACCGTTCCTGCGGGAAAGCGAGCAGGTCGATCTCGTCAGCATCACGGGCGAGAAGGATCTCACCCATATGGCGTCAGGAGCCGAGATCGCCCCGCATCTTGTGCGCCACGGCGTCAAGGTAAGCGTTCTGGACCTGCCGGCGATCGACGGCGATGTTGCCGAAACGTTGCGCAATCATGCCACTCTGACCCATGCCGACATGATCGTGATGGGAGCCTATGTGCATTCCCGCCTGCGCCAGATGATGCTCGGAGGCACGACGCAGTCGCTGCTCAGGAGTTGCCCGGTCCCGCTGTTTCTCTCCTATTGAGGGACGCTCGCGCCGCGCTCGATCCGTATGGGCACCGATGCGAAACCGCCGGCTGGGTAGATCGCCCGCACAGGCGGGTTTTCCGGCATCAGGGTCATTCGACGGGTACGTGTCAGCAACTCCTCCATCATGACGCGCAGTTCGAGCCTTGCCAGGGCCGCCCCCGGGCAGACATGGATCCCGGCGCCGTAGAGCAGATTTTGCGAAGGGTCACGGTCGAACCGGCACTCATCCGGATTGCCGAAGACGGCCTCGTCGCGATTGGCAGAGGCCCAGATCAGGCTGATGCGCGCTCCCGCCTCGAGCCGGCGGCCTCCAATCTCCACCGCGCGTGTGGTGATGCGGCGATTAGCGATCAGCGGGGCCTGAATGCGCAGGATTTCGTCGATCGCCGCAGGCAGCAGCGAGAAATCTGCACGCAGGCGCTGCTGCAGGTCGGGACAGGCTGCCAGGTGATGCGCCACGATCCCGACGCTCGCCGCGATGGTGGCGAGCTCGCCCACTGTCCAGTTACGCACGATGCTGACGATCTCCTCGTCCGTCAGCGGCCTGCCGTCGACCCGTTCCCTGAGCAGGCGGGTGGTCACGTCCTCCGGCGCGCTTTCTCCGGCACTGCGGCGCATGTCGAGCAGGCTTCTGACATGGCCCTCGAACTCCAGAGCCACGGCCGCCGTGGCAATACGGTCGCCGGACAGGGTGGCGTCATGGTTCCGGCGAGTCCATTGCCGCAATGGCTCGTGCAGGGCGGCCGGCCAACCCATGAAGGCGCACTGGGTCTGGAGCGCGAAGTCCCGGGCCAACCCGTCCATCAGCTCGATCTCACCGCTCTGCGGCAGCTTGTCGACCAGGTTGACAGCGATTTCCCGGCAGACCGGCTCGAAGGCCCGCACCCGTTCCGGCGAGAAGTAGGGCTCAATGAGGGCCCGGTATGCGGTGTGCCGGGGCGGGTCCATGCCGTTGGGCACGGAGAAATGACGGGAAACGACGTTGCTGAAAGTATCGTGGTCCTCCAGCACGCGTATGACATCGGCGTGCCGGAAGATGGACCAGTGGAGATAATCGCTATGGGCCACGGGGCAGCAGCGCCGCATCTCGTCATAGGCCGCGATCTGGTCGTCGAGCACGGCCGGGGACCGTGGATCCCAGTCAGGCTGTGGGGTCTTACTCAAAGTATGTGTCCAGCGAGAAAGGTGGGCTTGGTGCTGTCTGTCGCACCCTCGCCGGCACGCGGCTTTGCGGCAAAGCAAACAAAAGGGAGATTGCCGGCAGTGCCGACGGCCTACTACTCGTCACGCCTGGAGCGCCCCGGCCTTGGACGCGTGACCACATAGAGCGTCACCCCCGCCATCACGACCGCCACGATCAACCGTACGGGCCCGCTGTCCACAGTCCACAGGATCACCATGTAGGAGAGACCAAGCGCGCCAACGGCCGAAATTTTCGCCGAAAGCGGAATGGCTCCCTCGTCGCGCCAGCTCGACAAGAGCCCTCCGAACCTCGGATGCTCGTAGAGCCATTCGACCCGCTCCGGAGAGGAGCGAGCGAAGCACCAGATGGCGAGCAGCAGGAATGGCGTCGTGGGCAGGAGCGGAAGCGCCAGGCCGAGCACCGCAAGGGCAATGCTTCCATATCCGAGACAGAGGTAGAGTCTACGCATAGGCTTCAGGGGCAGGCTTGCCGAGGAACCGTGCAGCTCCTTCTCGTCCGCAGGATTGCATCCATCATATTCATGGGAAAGCCTCCTGCTAGCCCGAAATGCGGCATGGTCTTCCTCTCATAGCGCTGCTCGCGCGTAAGCTGGAGGTGGCCGAGAGCCGCACCGGTGTATCATGAACAGCCAGCGCCGCTGCATGCCCTCTCGCGGCGAGGGATCGTCTGTCTCAACTCACCCCCATATATCGACCACGCCTATGATTGGTCGCGAGGATCAGGTTGAGCACCGCTGTGCCGGTGAGCGAGAGAGCGACCCTGCCGGGATCCAGCCGGAGAAGGATGTTGCGAGGATTAATGCACCAATCCTTAGCTGGACGTAACCGCGCGAAGACCGCGCCACTCTTTGAGATAGATCGCCACGACGATCGCGGTCGCGATGCCGATCCAGCATGAGCTTCAATTCAGCGATTGCCACTCCGCTCTGCGATGCGCAAAGCCTCGTCAATCGCCTTGCCGGTTCTATTGACCAGCTGGCCCTTCGTGGTTTCCGGACATGACGGGGGAGTTCTTCTGGACGGAATAGTACCCGTAATAGCCCTTCTCGAGGTAGTTGTTGGTCACCGACACGCCCGAAATCGAGCCGCCGCTGAACTGCCCGTCGACATAGACCGTGTAGCCGCCACCGACCAGGTAGTTGTTGTCGACCTTGATGTTCGAGATCGAGCCGAAATAGTTGTCGATCATCACGGCCGAGGTCTGGCTGTGGTTGTTGATGACCGTGTTGTGCTCGATCGTCACATTGGAATTGCCGCCATCGATCTGGATGCCGTCATAATGCGGCGAGCCGGAGGCCTTGAGATCGTGGATATAGTTGTCGCGGATCGTGGTGTTGCCGCCGTTGAGCGTGATCCCGTTCTCGACGTTGTAGATGTTGTTGCGCAAAAACGTGCCGGTGCCGAGGATGCCGTGCGAGCCCTCGTTGTTGGTGCCGGTGCCGTTGATCTCGTTGTCCTGCACGATGGTGCCGGTGAAGCCCTGCTTGACGTAGACGCCCCAGTAGCCCGTGAAGGTGATCTTGCAGTTCTTCAGGGTCACGTTGTCGGCCTGGATGATCACCGGGCCGTTGATGTTCAGGCCCTCGACCACCGTGCCGGCCTTCGTGATGGTAATGCCCCCTGACGGATTCAAGGTAACTCCGGACGGAACACCCGTATTCGTCGCATTCGGAAAAGCCATTTTTTTAATCCGTTGTTATTGAAGTTGAATTCAAGTCCAGACAAGCACAGAAAGGTTGTATAGCCGATAGGCTGCCCCAGATGATTACGTATTGCTGACCTACCTGAACGTGTAGTGCACTAAAACAAATACCGTCCCAATGCACTGTGCTCGACTACACATTAATACCAAGCTAAGTCTTGTCATAAAGGGACACATAGTTGATAATGTAAGCCAAAAATAACATTTATGCTGCTTACGTAGCGGCAAAAACAGAATAATGACAATAAAATGGCAGGCATTCGGCAGCTTTGCAGCTAAATAGGCATAAAAGTGTTGTCGCTATTGCGATGGCAACAAGGAAAGAGACTACACACCCAGGAGGGGGTTCCGTATCGGCAAATTTGCTTGTCTATCAAGAGCCGCCCAACATGACCACGTTGCTGGGCGTAAAGAGATAACGTGCCGATAAAGTCTTGGGTCTGAAAGGGCTCTGCATATCCAAGAACGGTAGGAGCCTGCCTTGATACAACGCGCGGCTGCACAGCCCGAGCGGTCCCGTCGAGGTGATGACACACCAGTCCCCTACAGGACCTCTTGAATCGGAAGGTCCACCTTTCCGGCTATCCTTGCAGGGCATCCCCAAGCCTTCGCCCCAGCGGGAATATCCGTATTGACGAAAGACATGGCGCCAATGACCGCGGACGCTCCGATTGTGACGCCTTTTGCAATGATGGTGTTAGGGCCAATATAGACCCCATCGCCAATCGTCGTGGGGGCATAGTCGATCGGGGCCTGTCCGAGCGTGATGCTCCGGCGAACGGTATCGTGCGTGTAGATCTGCACTCCGGAGGATATGGAGCAATGATCCCCGATGCTCAGCCCGCCCAGGCCGTCAAGGATGACGTTCGGGCCGATCCAGGTCGCCTTCCCGACTTTGACGTCGCCCAGGATCAGCACGTTGTCATAGCATGACGACCCTTCACCGAAGCCATATTCACGCGCATTCTCCCATCTGTCGGTAATCAGGTCCCCTAGGGAGACGCGGCGCCTGTACTTTTCCAGTTTCTCCAGCTGCAGCGCCTTTTGAAGGGATCGTAGTGCTTCGAGCATTCTCGTGCCTCCCGGATGCAGCAAAGGATTTTACACCTGTCGGGTCGGGAGCAAAGCCGGAATGCATGCCTTGGAAGAGAACTGACCGGCGAAAAGGAGTGGGAAGCTTTCGCTTCCCCGTGCGGACTGCCGCAAAGAGCATTCCGATGAGAGGTGCTGCCTGCCGAGCCAGGCGAAAGGAGCGTACCTCCTTAGAGGGAGGCAAAAACAGGGGAGCGGCGCCGGCGTAGGGAGTACGTCTCTTTAGCAGTCCTGTGCAGATGCAGGGACGGCTAGCTTAAAAGGCATAGCGATCCCGCGTGGTAGATTCTATGCCCATCGTCAATACCCAGATGTACGGCCGCGTTGTCATTACGCATCCGGATCTCGTCAATATTTATGGTTGCACGATACACGACGAGACCCGCGTCGGGCCTTTTGTTGAAATTCAGAAGAACAGCGTCATTGGTGCACGCTGTAAGATCTCTTCACATAGCTTCATCTGCGAGGGCGTGACCATTGAGGACGAGGTCATGATCGCGCACGGGGTCATGTTTACGAACGATCTCTATCCCCGTTCCGTCGGCCAGCATGGCGAGATGATGACCGATAAGGACTGGGAGCTTGTGCCGACACGCGTCAAGAAGGGAGCTTCCATCGGTTCGAATGCCACCATTCTGTGCGGGGTCGTCATCGGTGAGGGTGCCATCGTCGGATGCGGTGCAGTGGTAACACGCGATGTCCCGGCCCATGCCATCGTTGCTGGGACGCCCGCAAGGGTCATCGGGGATGCTCGGCACCGAACCTCAAAGCCTGCCTCTCATCCATCGTCTACCTTCATCCAAGTCAATAACGGGGTCTAGCATGGTCGGTATCGGCGTAATCGGCTACGGGTATTGGGGTCCCAACCTTGCCCGGTGCATCTCCGAAGCGGAAGGGGCGCATCTTTCGGCAATCGCCGATCTCTCGCCATTGGCGCGAAAGCGAGCCATGGCGCGTTACCCTGCAGCGCGTATCGAAGAACAATGGCAAGCGCTTATTGCCGACCCGCAGACTGACGCATGCGTTGTCGCGACACCCACACGTTGGCATTTCGAGATCGCGCTCGCTGCGTTAAGGGCAGGGAAGCACGTTCTGATCGAGAAGCCGATAGCATCCTCCGTGAGAGAGGCCGACATTCTGATCGAGGAAGCTGAGAAACGTGGCCTGACTCTGATGGTGGACCACACCTTCGTCTATACAGGTGCGGTCCAGAAAATAAGGGAAGTGGTCTCCAACGGCACTGTTGGAGAGATCTACTACTACGACTCAACCCGCATCAACCTGGGGCTGTTCCAGAGCGACGTGAACGTGATCTGGGACCTGGCCGTCCATGACCTGGCGATCATGGATTATGTGCTCGATGCACGTCCACTTGCAGTCTCTGCAACGGGCGCTGGCCACATCAAAGGTAGTCCGGAGAACATGGCCCACATTACCCTCTATCTCGAGGGTGGGGCCACGGCTTACTTGAATGTGAACTGGCTCGCTCCGGTCAAGATCCGACGCACTCTCATCGGCGGCAGTCGGCAGATGATCGTCTATGACGATGTAGAGCCGAGCGAGAAGGTGAAGATCTATGACCGCGGTGTTTCCGTTGCCGAGACACCCGACTCTCCCGGGGCATCCGACGAGATCAGGCGTCTCCTGCTCAACTACCGCATGGGTGATGTTTGGGCACCGCAGCTTTCGGTCAAGGAGGCTCTTCTGACCGAGATCGAACATTTTGTCGCGTGTATAGAGACCGGCGGTCAGCCGTTGACCAGTGGCTCCAGCGGACTGCGTGTGGTGACGCTGCTCGAAGGTGCATCTCAATCTCTCAAGAGAAGAGGACATCCTGTGGAACTGATCGATATGAGGCAGGCATCATGATACCCTTCTTGGACCTGAAGGCTCAGTACCGTTCCATCCAGGAGCCGCTCGAGCGATCCGTTCTGGAAGCGTTGCGAAGCTGCGACTACGTTCTTGGCGAGCCGGTTAGACAGTTCGAGGCGGCCTTTGCGGCCTATTGTGGAGCCAGCGAGGCGATTTCTCTCAATAGCGGAACGTCGGCTCTGCATCTGGCTCTGCTGGCCGCAGGCATTCGTCCGGGCGACGAGGTGGTGACCGTGCCGATGACCTTTGTGGCGACGGTCGCTGCCATTCTCTATGCAGATGCCACGCCTATTCTCGTTGACGTCGATGCCGATACGTTTACGATGAGTCCCGAGGCTTTGAAGGCCGCCATCACGCCGCGTACGCGCGCCATCATCCCTGTTCATCTTCATGGACGGCTCGCGAACATTGAGGAGATCTGTGAAATTGCGCGTCGGCATGGAATCCCGGTGATCGAGGATGCTGCGCAGGCACATGGTGCTGAGCGGGGTGGGCGCAAGGCCGGCACTTTCGGAACAATGGGGTGCTTCAGCTTCTATCCAGGCAAGAATCTCGGCGCATGTGGAGAAGGGGGGGCCATTGTCACCAACGATCCAGAAATCGCCTCAACCCTCCGCAGCCTGAGAGATTGGGGCCAGGAGGGCAAATACAATCATGTCAGGCACGGCTTCAATTACAGGATGGACACAATCCAGGCCGCGGCTCTTGAGGTGAAGCTCCGCTATCTACCGGAGTGGACGCGCGCCAGGCAGCGGATTGCAGCGCTCTATGACAGGCTTCTTGCCGAATCCGGTCTTTCAATTCCACAGCCATGTGGGCTTGATCATGTGTATCATGTCTATGCCGTCTGTGTGAAAGACCGCGATCGGATCCGAACACAACTCGCGGAGGCCGGAATTTCTACAGGAATCCACTATCCGCGCCCCGTTCACATGCAACCGGCCTATGCCGGGCGTGTCGTAGGCGATCATCGCTTCCCTGTGTCCGAGTGGCTTGCGGATCACTTCCTGTCATTGCCGATCTTTCCCGAAATGACCGAAGAGCAGGTCTTCGCTGTTGTCGACGCCCTGCTTCAGTGCGTTCAGGATCAGCAAGTCGAAATGGCGTAGTCCGATCGCATGATGAGCGGGCTCCAACCTTATCGTCCTCCAGCGGAGATCTTCATGTTTCCTCCAAATAACGCTCTTTCCGGAAAACGAATACTGGTTACGGGCGGCTCTGGCTTCATCGGCTCTCATATCGTCGATCTCCTGCTTAAGGCCGGTGCTCAGGACATCATTGTCATCGACAATATGATCAGGGGAAGGCCAGAAAACCTCGCAACTGCTCTTGCGAGTGGGCGCGTTCATCTCGTGGAAGGCGACATTCGCGATAGAATGCTCGTAAAGAGACACATCGAGGGCGTTGATACGGTCTTCCATCAGGCAGCCTTGCGGATCACCCACTGCGCAGCAGAACCCCGCGCGGCTCTCGAAGTCATGGTCGATGCGACGTTTGACCTTCTCGAGATGTGTGTTCAAGAGAAGGTTCGCAAGGTCGTCATGGCGTCTTCGGCCTCGGTTTACGGCATGGCCGACGCTTTCCCAACGACTGAGCAACAGAACCCCTACAATAACCGGACCTTGTACGGAGCCGCCAAGGCCTTCGGTGAGGGCCTGCTGCGATCCTTCAACGACATGTACGGCCTCGACTACGTTGCGCTGCGATATTTCAATGTCTTCGGGCCGCGCATGGACATTCATGGGCGCTACACGGAAGTCATGATCCGCTGGATGGAGCGGATCAACTCCGGCCTTCCTCCTGTTATCTTTGGGGACGGGCTTCAGACCATGGACATGATCCATGTGAGAGACGTTGCGCGGGCCAACATTCTCGCTGCGATCTCGCCGGCGACCGACATCGCTCTCAATATCGGAAGTGGAAGAGAGACCTCTTTGCTCGACTTGGCCCATAGCCTTGCCCGGGCAATGAACCGTCCTGGATTGACACCTGTTCACGAGGCTGAGCGAGCCGTTAATCCTGTCCCCAGGCGCCTTTGTGATCCCAGTGCGGCCGAGCGGCTTATCGGCTTCAAGGCCGATCTTGACCTGGAGGCGGGTGTTGCCGAGCTCGTGCAGTGGTGGCGGGGCCTGCAAGCTCTCCAGGACGAGCGGGGAGTTGCCTGATGATCCCGATTATGGCCCCCTTCATTGGGGAGAGCGAGGCTCAGGCTGCATCGGCAGTCGTTCTGTCCGGGTGGCTTTCTCAAGGACCTGAAGTGGCCGCCTTCGAGAAAGAGTTTGCGGCGGCCGTAGATGCGGATTACGCCTGCGCCGTCTCAAATTGCACCGTTGCCCTTCACCTTGCATTGCTGGCGGTGGGTGTCGAGCCTGGTGATGAAGTCATCATGGCAAGCCATACCTTTATCGCCTGCGCCAATGCGGCCCGGCAATGCGGGGCGCTTCCGGTCTTCGTTGATATCGACCCGGTGACGTTCACGATGGATCCCGACCTCGTGGCTGCTGCCGTGACTCCTCGAACCAAGGCGATCATGTGCATTCACCAGATGGGAATGCCATGTGACATGGCGTCGATCGTGCCGATCGCCCGCGCCCGTGGAATTGCGATCGTCGAGGACGCCGCCTGCGCCATCGGCTCGGAAATCCTTATGGACGGCGAATGGAAAAGGATAGGGGGGGCGCTTGGCGACGTCGCGTGCTTCTCCCTTCATCCTCGGAAGTTGCTGACGGTCGGCGATGGCGGAGTTCTGACGACCGACAATCCCGAATATGATCGCCTGTTTCGCCTTTGGCGCCAGCACGGCATGAGCATTCCGGACACTGTGCGCCACAACAGCCAGCAGGTGATCTTCGAGGAATATCCCGTCCCTGGCTACAATTACCGGCTGACCGACGTCCAAGGCGCCATCGGTCGCGCTCAGCTCAAGAAGCTGGACGAGATCGTCGCGCAGCGTCGGCGGCTGGCAGGCTCGTATCGCGAAATGCTGGCAACTCTGCCACAGGTGCATCTCCCCGCCGAACCTAACTGGGCGAGGACGAATTGGCAAAGCTTCTGCATTCGCCTGCCAAAGGGAGCTGACCAGAAAAAGGTGATGCAAAGCATGCTCGACAATGGGGTGGCCACCCGTCGAGGAATCATGTGCATCCATCGGGAGCGCTCCTATGCTGACCAACCGCTGCGCTTCCCCCTGCCCAAGTCAGAAGAGGCTCAGGACAACTGCATTCTGCTGCCCCTCTTTCATCAGATGACGGAAGACGTACAGGATCAGGTGGTCTCCGCACTCAAGACAGCTCTGAACTAACAGATCTACTCAAGCAGGCATGTTGCGGCGCTGCCCTTTTATGGACGGCGCCGCATTCGTTGTTGTGAATGTCCTATGAGCCGATAGGGCTTACTGGCCTGCCGAACGCCGTAGACCTTCTGCGCAAATCGCACCGTGAATACCTTTGATGGCTGCGTTCGCAGTCAAGGGCATCTCTGGTCATCCTTAGGGACGGGCCCCTATCACGGCTCGCGGATACTCTCGTCGAGGCCTCGCAGGAGAGGATAAAGGAAGTAGGAGATAACGCTTCGACGGCCGACCTGGATTTCTGCCTGAAGAGACAGCCCGGGGAGCAGGCGAAAATCACTTGGAACAGCGCGCAGATTCGTATCGTCTAAGCTGAGCCTTGCTTTATAGAACAGGGTCCCTTCTCCAGCCTCGGCATTCTTCGAATCTGACGGGAACGCATCATGGCTGATCGTCCTGATCGTGCCGGTTGCCGTCCCATGCTTCTGGAAGGGGAAAGCGTCGAATTTTATCTTTGCAGGGAGCCCCTGGCTGATGTGGCCTATATCTCGTGGCGACACGGAGACCTCAGCTTCCAACGCTACATTGGCAGGGACCAAAATGATCAATGGTTCGGCTTGGCGCATGACGGAGCCGGCCGAGCGTTGTGCCACTTCGAGCACGATGGCGTCTGCCGGAGCTGTTAGTGACACGAGGCTGCGCCGCAATTCCGCTTTCTTTAGCTCTTCTGCCGCGGCATCTCGCTTCCCACGTGCCTCGACAAGTGACTCCAAAGTCGCCCGCGTAAAATCTTCGATGAATTCCTGGCGTTGAAAGCGCGCCTTTTCAAGCTCGTGGCCCGACTCGACCTGAGCACCCTGAAGGCGGGTTAGAGTGGCTTCGATATCGAGGCGCATGTCTCGGGCTTGAAGAAGATTGAGCTTCGACCCAGTTTGGTGCTCCAACAGCACCGCACGCATGGCTTCGATGTCCTGAATCCCCTTGAGACGCTGGAGAAGAATTTCCTCCTCTTTCTTACTCTTGAGGAGGCTCGCCTGTGCCCGCCCGATCTCCTCCTCAAGGTTTCGTAGGCGGCTTTCGCGGAATGCTTTCCGCTGAGCGGCAAGATGTGCTTCGACCATCTGTTCCGGGCTTGCAGGATCTGCAGGCTGATAGGTGCGGCCGCCCAGCTCCGCTTCGAGGCGGCTGACCATTGCATCGGATGCATTGAATCTAGCCTGAAGCTGCTGGACGTCCGCCTCGGTAAAGGTCGGATCGAAGACGGCCAAGACCTCGCCGGCTTTAACACGGTCCCCGACCTTGACCTTCACGTCCCGAAGCACGGAATTCTCGAGCGGCTGGATAACGATGCTGGGCTCGGTGGTAATCAACTTCCCTTTGGCGACAGCAACCTCGTCGATCTCGGCAAGACAAGCCCATGTCGTAGCCGAGGCAAGGAGCAGGGCGATGAGGTAGAGAGTTGTTCTCGCCAAACGTGGTGGAGCCTTTTCTTCGACTTCCACAGCATCGGGTTGGAACTCTGAAATATAGGCTGGCCTTTTCCGCGCTACGGGAATGAGGACTTGCTGCGCAGGGGCCTCAGGCTCAGGCATTTTGCGGGCGGGGATCATGCGGCATGCCTCGTCTGCTGATTCCACAGCTGGCGATAGGTCGTGCACGAGGACAGGAGTTGATCGTGTCTTCCCATTGCAATCAGGCGACCTCTATCAATCACCAGAATCGCATGTGCATCGACGAGGGTTGAAAGACGGTGTGAGACGATCAGAACGGTGCGTCCCTCCGCGATTTTGCGAAGATTTTGACGAATGATCATCTCGCTGTCCGGATCGAGCGCACTGGTTGCCTCGTCAAGGATTAGAAGGCGTGGATCTGCTACAAGCGCACGTGCGATTGCGAGTCTCTGCCGCTGCCCTCCGGATAGGTTGGCGGCATTCTCCTCCAGCATCGTATCGAAGCCTCTGGGGAGGCGAGCAATAAACTCCTCCGCACCCGCGGCCTTCGCCGCATAAGCTATTTCTTCAAAAGTTGCCGACGGCTTCGCTGCGGCAATGTTCTCACGCACGGTCCCGCGGAAGAGGAAATTGTCCTGCAGCACAACTCCCACGCATTTGCGCAGATGGGTAAGGTCGAGCTCACGAATGTCATGCCCATCGATCCTGACCAAGCCGTTCTGTACAGGGTAGAGCCGCTGAATGAGGCGCGTGATCGTGGTTTTCCCCGAGCCGCTTCGCCCGACAATTCCGACGATGCTGCCGGACTCTACTGTAAAGGAGACGCCGTCCAAGGCCGGTGAACGGTCTGCCTGATAGGAAAACGAGACATCTTCGAATTGGATTTCCCCTTTAAGAGGAGGGCAAAGGCCCCGCTGCATTCCGTCCGCCTCCGGCGTGCGGTTCATGACCTCACCGAGCATACGGACCGAGAGGGCAACCTCCTGATACTCATGAGCCATCGTCAGAATCTGAACCAAAGGACCTGAAACGCGTCCGGCCAGCATGTTGAACGCAACCAATGCGCCAACGGTCATTTCCCGGTCGAAGACGTCGAGAGCGCCAAGAGCGATGATCGCGACGCTCATCAGCTTCTCCAGCAATCCCGTGAGGCTCTGGGCCGCCGCAGAAATTCGGTCGACATCGTAGCGCATCACTACGGATAGGGCCGAGGAGTTGTCCCAGCTGCGCCTGTGCAGAGGCTCCATGGCCAAGGCCTTGATCGTGCGCATCCCATGAACGGCCTCCACGAGGAGAGCTTGGCGTTCGCCCTCTGCTTCGTAGAGAGCGTGAAGCCTACGCCGGAATGGGCCTATCAGTACTGCGACGGTTATTCCCACACAGGCCGTAAAGGCCAAGACAACGAGAGTCAGTTTCACGCTATAGAGCAATAGGACAGGGAGAAAGACGAGCAGCGAAAGGCTGTCCAGAATTGTCGTAAAGAGACGCCCAGTCAGAAACTCGCGAATTCGGTTGGCCTGCTGCATATGCTTGACGAGGACACCCGCTGGGACGTGCTCAAAATAGGAGAGGGGAAGGGACAGGAGATGCGCAAAAGTGCGGACCGCGACACGGATGTCGATGCGGTTGGTCGCGTAAAGAAGAAGATAGCGCCGCAGAAACGTGAAGACAGCTTCGAAAATAAGCGCAAGGACAACGCCGCCGGCGAGCACATATAGCGTCGCATAGGACTCGTGCATCAGAACCTTGTCTATGACGAGCTGAGAGAAAATTGGAACAGCCAGGCCGAGCGCATAGAGCATGAGGGCCGCAGCAATAACATCGCCGAACAGGCGCCGCTGCCTAAAGAGCTCCGGAGCAAACCACAGAAAGCCAAAGGGCCGCTTGCCGTCCTTAAGGGCGAGCCGGGCTGGTTTGATCAGAATGAGTCGGCCGCTCCAAGCTCGGCAGAAGTCGAATTCCGTGATAACAAGCGGTTCCGGCAGGACTGCTTTGGGATCCAGGATAAGAACCTGATCGCCATCCTCCGTGCGTTGAGCGCCAGCCACCACGACCCAGTTCCCATTCTCGAGTTCGGCGATGGCCGGGAAGGCGTCACCGAGCTCAAGCAATGCTGACCACTTCGTTGATACCTTCTTCGCCCTCAGACCTGCTTCCTGAGCGATGCGAAGCATGAGATGAGGAGAGAGCGGTTCGTCGCCAATCGCATAGGCATGAGCCAATTGTTCCACCGAAAGGTCCGTGCCGTGGTGGCGTGCAACGGCGACGAGACAGTGCAGACCTGTCTGATGCTCAAAGCTCACGGGTCGCCTCTTCGTTCATGAGGAAAAGTTGGGAGAAGAGTTGCGGGAAGCGCCTGTAAACGGACTTCCGCTTTGCGTCGAAGTATGTTCGCTGATGCTGGCAATGGTCGGTGTCTGTCTGATAGCCCCGGCTTCAATCAGTCCATTGACAGCCTTTTGCATCAGCTCAACCGCATTGGCGAATGCATCAATCGGCATCACGATCCTTTGCCGAAGAACAGGCTTAGGATTGTTGTTGGAATCCCGCTCCGATGGCGAAAGACTCATGAGGTCGATGCGCACAATCGGACCAGTAACCGTAATCTCTGCGATGCCGTCCGAGTAAACTTCATCTCTAATGGTCATGTTTGCTCCTGTGTGGAATCGAGTGGCATATGGATGCTGCCTGAGAGCTCCGGGGAGGTGGGATTGGCCTCTGGCACTCACCGTGAAGGCAGGGAACAGCATGGATGGGGCCAGTTTCGCTGGATATGATTGAGAGTCCCGCTGCGCAGCGAAATGAAGGGAAATTTATGTGCGTAAAGTTGGCCTGCCATCATCGTTGCAGGCTCCTTCTGGAAGGGAAGATCCTAGGTTGCTTTTAAGAAGCATGTCACAAGAATTTAGGTATTGAAAGCAATTCAACTTGTCATGCAGGGTCGCTTAATAGGTATATGAGCTGCCGGGTAAGCTGAGTTTTAAAACTTTAGAGTACCTCGATCGAAGTCGTAGTTTTGCCCTATGCTCCTACATATCATGAGCGACGTCGGATTTCATCCGCAGCTTATGTGGTGTGGTCTTAGAGCCGGTTCTTCACTCGCGCTTCACCGCCTCTTCCATCTGCCGCATCGGAAGTACTCCAAAAGAGATAACAAGGCAGTCGGATAGCTTCTTAGGCGACCTTGTTATTAGCCGCCATAAGAGACTTACTAGCGGTTAAGGGCGGAGCGCCAGCAATTGCTGTGTGGCCTACAGAGGCAGCAGGCGGACTCCATTCGTTGAAAGAGGAAGGTCGGTGCCTGTAGAAGATCTATTGAAATCAATTTACAAAAGAGGCTCTGCTTTCATGGAGCAGAGGCGGCGGGATCGCGTCAGGATTCCTATTGACGAACGCGTTTTTCCTGAGCCGGCCATCTTCTTTCTTGCTCCAGATTATAATCGCCCTTCGGGTGGCGTAAGGACACTCTATCGGCACGTAGATATTCTCAATACCGCTGGCATTCGTGCCTTTGTCTTGCACCAGAAGCGGAACTTTCGATGCAGCTGGTTCGAGCACTGCACCCCAGTTACAGACATAAGTCGAGCCGCGCTCCATAAAAGCGATCTGCTTGTAGTCACTGAACTCGACATAGACTTGCTCAATCGTCTGCCGCCCGACACGAGGCATGTTATCTTCAATCAGGGTGTTCATCTCACATGGACACGTTCCGCCGGGAACGGGCTCTGCCATTATCAACAGCGCCCAGGCCTAGCTGGCGTTGTCACCGTATCCGAGCACAGTTCAGACGTTCTACGCTATGCATTTGATCCTGATCACTTACGTCGAATTCATCTCTCCATAGATTCAAATCTGTTCCATCCTGATGGAGCCTCGCGCGCACGACGCATTGCATATATGCCGAGAAGGGGAGAGAGGGATATCAGGCCGGTTCTTGAGATCCTGCGTGCTCGAAATCTCTTAGACGACTGGGAAGTAGTGCCGATTGATGGTTTGGCCCCGCCGAAAGTCGGCGAAATTCTCAGAACGACCCGCATCTTTCTATCCTTTGCCGATCAAGAAGGCTTTGGACTTCCTGCCGCCGAGGCGATGGCCTGCGGGAACTATGTCGTCGGGTATCATGGGTTCGGTGGGCGTGAATATTTTCGCCCATCTTTCAGCGCGCCGGTTCCTGCTGCTGACATCTTGGCATTCGCGTCTACGGTGGAAGACGTGCTTCGTTGTGACAGTGAGGATGAGACCTGGTGCCAAACTCGTGGAAAAGAAGCGTCTGCCTTCGTTCTCTCAAAGTACTCAAGAGAACAAGAACAGAGAGACGTCATAGAAACATATACAGAGCTCATAAGAGACCCCTTCAGTGTGTCTGCTCGAAGGCCGACCCAGGTGCGGCATGAACCCAGTCCTAATCCGCGCGATGTCGATCATGCAGCAGACGGGACAGTCATGCCCACCTGAAGGATTCGCAGTGAATGTTGGTGCCCCTCTAAGCCATTATGACGATTCAACGGATCTGCAGAATGCTTAAAGCCATAAACCTTTTTTCCGCCGCAGGCACTCAGGGAATCGTCAAGCCTGAACGCCTCTTGTCACGGCCTGCGCGCGTGAGCGTCGTCATCCCTTGCTATAATTATGGAAGTTGCCTCGGCTCATGCGTGGAGAGCGTTCTGAATGCGCAGCCTGGGATCGATGCCGAGATCATCATCGTAGACGACAAATCTACTGACGACAGCCTCGAGATCGCACGTGCGCTCGAGCGGTCCGACCCTCGTATCCGCGTCATCGCTCATGAAGTCAATAAAGGGCATATTCAGACATATAATGATGGGCTACAGCTTGCGGCAGGCGAGTTCGTTCTCCTGCTCTCGGCCGATGATCTCGTCACACCTGGAGCTTTGACACGCGCGGCAGCGTTTTTGATCGCGGAGCCGTCGGTCGGCATGGTTTATGGCAACGTCATCGATTTTAATGGAGATCTCCCTCCTGCCAGGACGAGCAAGGCATCGTGGATCGTCTGGAAAGGATCTGATTGGCTAAGGGATCGTTGCTCTTCCGGTTACAATGTTGTCGCGGGGCCCAGTGCTGTTATGCGCCGCTCCGTCCTATCCGCCGTTGGATACTACCGGCCTGATCTTCCTCATGCCGGGGATTTCGAAATGTGGATAAGAACTTCTGCCGTATCCGATATCGGGTTTCTGGCAGGCGTCGATCAGGCGTATTACCGGCAGCATGCAACCAATATGCACAAGAGCATGTTTCAATCGGGCACGGCGCATGGTCAGTTGATTGATCTGAAGCAGCGCTGGCAATCCTTTGAAGCTGTGTTTACGGGGATCGGACGCGTCCTGCCGGAATGCCGTAGCCTGTACGCTCAGGCACGAAGGACAATTGCCTGCCAGGCTCTGGAATATGCAAATTATGCCTATGCGCGAGGATTCCGAGCTTTTCCCATCGAGAGCTTCGAAGAGTTCGCGCGGGATCTCGATCCGGGCATTTATCGGACCCCGGTTGGGCGGGCATACATGCGTAGAAAGCGATGGGGAATGGCTCCCTTGCCTCTGCACCCTTTTTGGGCTCCTGCAGCAGTGGCATGGCGTTCTTCAGAAGCTCTACGGAGCTGGAGACGCAGGCGGATCGGAGTATAGCACTTCCGCGTGAAGTCCTGCCTTCTGCAATCGGAAGGGGATGCGCCAATCACATCATAATATTCAAAAGTCTTCCTGAAATCTCAGGTCTTTGCATCAGAGACCCGAAGGCGGTCAGGTTGTAGATCTCGTCTCTGAGACGGTGGGGGTACATCGCAATCGCAGACGAGATTCACGCTGCTTTCCGTCATCATCCAGCTTCTACGGGACGGTTAAACTTGGCAAGCGCATGAACCACAATCATCCTCGGACAGAACAAGCCGCCCAGGCAATGGTAATTCCCATGCCGGGTGCTCAAAGCCTATGGAGCCGGATCAACGTATCGTGGGCTGCCACTTCGGACGCAAGAGAGACAATTGAGCGTCTGATCGAGGTCGCGAAGCGCGGTCTTCGGCAAATGCGTATCGACGATGGATTCGCACAGACTCTGAGAGGGGTTCAATCGGGCTCAGGCCTCATGTTGCAATTGGAGGGCAGGAACCTTCGTTATGCTGCAATCGTGGCTCTTGGAGCCTCATACCTCGATATTCCTCAGCAAAGAGACATTCTCGGAGGGGAGACGGCGGCAGAGTTTATCCAGTCAGCCATAGGTTGGGCCGAGACGAGCAGTGACACGGGTGCTCTGGCGCTCGTTGCGTGGGCTGCAGCCGAGATTGCCCAGCAAAATGCAGAGGACATCTTCGGACGCCTTCAGTCTTTGCTAGGGCAGGGAGCGCCGGTCTCGACGGTTGAGTGCGCATGGGCTTTGTCCGCCGCAGTGGCTGCCCATCGTCTCCGAGATACGCAGGAACTGTGCGCCATAGCGGCCGGTCGTTTGAGGTCGGCGCAGCGCCAGAGCGGTCTTTTTCCCCATATGCTCCCCAGCAGCGCGGGTGGACGCTTTCGAGGCCACGTTGGCTCCTTCGCGGACCAGGTCTATCCGATTCAGGCTCTCTCACGTCTCGCGGCCTTGGTGGATGACAAATCTGCCCTGATGGCAGCCGAGGCATGCGCGGCAAAGATCTGCCATCATCAGGGGCCCTTTGGTCAGTGGTGGTGGCATTACGATATCCGGACCGGGGACATAGTTGAGAGATATCCGGTCTACAGTGTTCACCAGCACGCCATGGGGCCCATGGTGCTGTTTGAGCTGCTGGAGGCAGGAGGAACGGATTATAGGAGCCACATCGTAAGGGGCTTGAAGTGGTTCACTGAACGGCCGGAGATCAACGTAGATCTAATCTCCGAGGAGCATGGGGTGATTTGGCGCAAAGTCGGCCGCAAGGAGCCGACAAAGGCTGTCCGATCGATTTCAGCCGTAACGACTGCGCTGAAGCCCGGTGCTCATATGCCAGGGCTCGACCGCATCTTTCCACCTCAGGAGGTGGATTACGAATGCCGGCCCTATGAACTGGGCTGGATTCTATATGCTTGGTTGTCTGGAGGCGTGATCAAAGAATTGATGTCCTCCCACCCGGCCTGAAGCCAATTCCCATGAGCAGACGTTTGCAGGCCTACCAAAAGCTGGATCCTCCTGAGGAGGGCAGGGACCGCGATGTTCCGCTCTATCTAAAACGGCGGAAGAAGGTTGAACAAACGTCCGGGCAAGAGGCTGAGCAAAGCAGAGTTTCGCTTGCGTCAAACTTGAAGACAAAGGCGCGAAAAGGACGCCTGCCTTGGCCAGCCGCACTGTTCTTGATCGCTCTCGTAATCCCTTGGATTATACAAGTAGGTCCCGCGAGACTTTCGGTTTACCGTATCGTACTCATCCTGACGCTCATACCATGCTTGGCCATGTGGTGCATGGGAAAGGCGGGAAGGATTAAAGCCGCAGACATTGCCCTGCTGCTCTTTTCGCTTTGGTGCGCGCTTGGGCTGATTGTTCTCCACGGCGTCAGTATCGCACTCCAGCCGAGCGTGATCATTTTCATCGAGACGATGGGCCCTTATCTTCTTGCGCGTCTCTTTATCAGAGATGCCGAGAGCTTCTATGGAATGGTCAACCTTCTCTTCAAGCTCTTCGTCCTCTTCCTGCCCTTGACCCTTATCGAGTCGACGACAGGGCGGAATTTGACATTAGAGATATTCGGCCTTGTCTTCCCGACACCTCTGGACAGTCCCTATGAACCGAGGTGGGGCCTGAGAAGAGTGCAAGGTTTCCTGGAGCACCCGATCCTATATGGTGTCTTTACCGGAAGCATCGTGGCTATGGTCTATCTTGTCCTCGGATACAAGAAGCCCTGGCACGTGCGTTACGGCAAGACAGGTCTTGCTGCACTGGCCGCATTCCTGTGCATGTCCGCCGGGCCTATCACGGCCATAGTTGCGCAGCTTGGGCTGGTCGCATGGAACGATGTTCTGAGAAACAACGTCCATAGGTGGAAGCTGTTCTGGGGAATCATTCTTGCAATGTATGTGTTTGTCGCATCTGTATCCAACCAGTCAGTTCCTGAGTTTTACATCGGTCATTTCTCGTTTGATGAAGCTTCGGCATATTACAGAGTGCTCATTTGGCGCTTTGGATCCCAGTCCGCTCTCAATCATCCGTTCTTCGGAGTCGGGCTTAATGAGTGGGAGCGCCCGAGCTGGATGCCCGACAGCATCGATATGTTCTGGCTTATCCATGCTGTCCTGAATGGGATTCCTGCAGCGCTGATGATGCTCTTCGCCTTCTTCTCCATTGTGGTTGCTCTCAGTTTCAAACGGGGCCTGAGTCCGCAGCTTGATCAATATCGGATGGCGCATCTGTTTGCGATGGCTGGCTTTTTCCTCGTTGGCTGGACCGTCCATTTCTGGAACGGGACGTACGTTCTGTTCATCTTCCTCCTAGGAAGCGGGGTCTGGCTCATCGATGTCGAGACAAAGCCGCGGTCAGGAAGGAAAAACTCCGAGCAGGTGCGGAGACCCGCGATCCCATACCGCCGGTCTCCTCTGGCTGCCTCTGAAACGGAACGCGCAGACGATGCTGTCGTCTCTCGCACGAAATCACGGTCCGCTTTAAGGAGGCGTCGCTCTTGAAAGCCGATAGGGATGTTGGAATGACGGCTCACCGGCTAAACAATGCCGTCCATAAAATGCGCTGGGGGCTCCAGGCCGTTGGGTTTCGCAATGCGTTAGAGGGTTCTCTTCGCTTGCTGAAACTAAAGGTAAGACGCCCGATACAAGGCGAGATCACGCTCCGCTCTGGCCCCAGACTACAATTCGCGTATCCAACTCAATTGCCGCGGACATTGGTCATGTTCGGCGACTTCATTGATCCCGAATATGCTTTCCTTCGTGAGATAGTCCGACCCGACTGGATCATAGCTGATGTTGGAGCCGCTATCGGGCAGTTCTCGATCTTTGCGGCCAAGTTACCGTGTGCTGTCGTGCATGCCTATGAGCCAAGCAGCATCAATGTTGCCACGCTCCGTGCCAACATCAAGCAAAACGACGTTTGCAAACGGGTCGAAGTGCATCAGATCGCATTATCGAATGAAAGCGGGAGCGCAATCTTTGCAACGGCTGGACAGGCTTGGATGAGCAGCTTGTCGAGTCAGGCGCAAAATGGGGAAAGAGTTTCTGTTCGAAGATTGTCGGACGAGCTGGAGAGAGTCGGTGCATCTCACCTTTCTGTCCTGAAAATAAATGTTTCTGGGCATGAGCCAGAAGTTCTCGCCGGCGCAGTCGAGGTGCTGGCGGCAGGAAGGGTCGACGTTTTGATCCTTCTGCTAGGGCTTACCTCACTGGTCTGGTATGAGCGAATTCATCGCCTTGGCTATCGGTTTTTCTATTATCACCCGCTTTGCAAGACCCTTTATGAGGTCGCTACCTTTGACGAGGCCTCAGTTCTGTCGAACATACCCTGGCCAGCACGGCATATCATTGCCATACGCTCGGATGCTATCAAAGCGGGAATCCTGTCCTCTCTCAGGATGGAAAGAGGGCATAGTCTTTAGCTAGGAGTATTGTTCTTGCCGTAAGGTGTCGGATGATCAGCCTCAGGACTGAACTTGCGGTCCTTGAAGGGACACAGCGAAAAGGCATGTGTGCCGCTTAGATAAAGCGCGCCAGTAGGGGTCTTAGTGGCGATGGCAGGAATTCAGGTGATGCTATCGCCAGCAGAGTGCGAAGTGAATAGAGACCGCTGATGGCCATGGCGACCAGGCCGGCAGTCATAGCTATCCAGAATGGTAATATATAGAAGCCGAGAAACACGGCTCCAGCTAACGGCAGGAAGACAAGCCCCAGCGTGCGATTTGCCGTGCTCCATCGAAAGCCGCTTAGTCGACGGGCGATAACGTAGACCAATATACTATGCCATATATAGAGTACGAGGAAAGCGATCCCTGCGCCATTTACATCTGTATAAGCAACAAGAGGCCAAGCGACCCCGACATGGACGATTGCAGCTGCAATCTCTGTCCAGAAGAAAGCTATCCGCGCACCTTTCGCCAGAATGACAAACCCCATCGGCCAAGCAATGACTCTCAGCATCATTCCCAGGCATAGCCAGCGCAGCAGAGTGATCGCGGAGCTGAACTCCGCCGTATAGAAAATTGTCATCACAAGCGGTGCAAATGTAAGGGTCGCGATAACGCCTGGCCCAGCAATCAGCATGCTGATCTGCGCCTGTTCGTTGACCAGACGATTGCATTCAGGATCATCGCTCGCGGCTGCAGTGAGCCGCGGGTAAAAATCGGCACTCATGGATTGCAGCAGAAATCCAGTATAGAGGCCCCCTATCGTCCAGGCGGCCTGATAGAACCCGGCAGCTACAATCCCACTATAATGTAAAACGATGATCCTGATCGCATAAGCAGTGCCAACCATTAGAAGGCCGCTCGTCATGAAAGCAAGACCAAGCTGCAGGAGCGAAAAGACTTCCGGTTTCAGCTGCGCCAAGCTGACTTTCGTTGTACGGATACCGGCCTTGCGGCTGTACCGCCATGACGTACATGTGGATATGACGGCCGTTGCGATCAGTGATGGGACAATGCCCTGCTCGCGGAAGAGGTAAATTAGAAGAATACCGGCGGCCGTACTGAAGAAGGCCGACAACATGGTGACGAAAGCAAGATCCGTGATGCGGCGCAATCCTTGTATGAGCGCTAACTGCCCCCCTGCGACCGATCGGAAGAGCACAGCAATCGACAGCAGAGCGACGCCAGCCGCACCTTGGTGGCTGCCGAAGGTGAATGCAGCAACCGGTTCTGCCAGGAGAAGGAGCAGCATAGCTCCTACCACTCCCAAAACGAGAGATGTGCGCTGCAGGATCGTTGCCGTCAGCTCAATTCTTCTATCATCTCCCGTACCAGCCGCCTCGGCGATCTGCCTAACGCCACTGCTTGAGATCCCTAGTCCTGCCAAACTTTGTGAGAACTCGGCTATAGCGATGTAAAGACCAGCGAGTCCGACTCCGGAAGGGCCTAGCAGAACCGCAATCACTTTGTTCCGAATGACGCCAAAGATGATACTGACAACGGTTGAGCCGCCGATCTGCGCTGTCGATCGGAGAATCTGACCATAACTGGAGAGGCTCTTATGATTTATACCCGTCGCCATCGGCCGAGCTCTGGTTCGGTGTAGAACGGTCGACTATTGTGGAATAGGAAAGCGGGAAGGGCGCAGGGCTGCTCGCAGGGCTGAGCGATGGCTCGGACTCAAAAATGAGCGGAAGGCGGCGCCTGTAACGATCCCAAGCTGGAAGAGCATTGTCGCTACTTTCCCGTGATGACGTTTGAAATACTCGATGCGATTGCGGGTAAGAAGAGCGGAGAGCATTGGGCTCTTGCGATACTCCCCTCCAATATGGATCACTTGCGCTTCAGGGGCATAAGTCACGGAAAACCCGTGCTCCCGTACTCGCCGGAGATAGTCTACCTCTTCACTATAAAGGAAAAAGGACTCATCCCACTGCCCGACCAGGTGCCGAGCTTGGGCGGAGATCGCCAGAGCAGCGCCAGTCGCCCAATCAACAGCTCCAGAACGGTTATAGAGATCGGGGTTGCCTACGATCTCTCCCACATCGGCTTGTGATGCCCAACGGCCCAGAAATGCTTCCCACCAAACCGCAGCCACTGAAGGCTCTCGACGGAGCGACAATGCCAGGGAGCCGTCCTCGTTCAACATACGCGGAACGGCAACGCCGACGTGAGGGTTCTCTAGTCGCTCAAGCAGCTTGCCAACTGCTCCTGGGCCCAGCCGAATATCGGGATTCAAGATCAAAATGTGTCGACCGTCATCAATCGCCGCGACCGCAGCATTGATACCTGCGGCATAGCCGGCATTCCGATTCATCCTGATGACCTTTGGACAGATTGGATGGCGGGCGGCGAGATCGGCACTGTTATCAGTAGATAAGTTGTCAACGACAACGACCTCTACGCCGGCCAGACCGGCAGCACCATCAGTGATCGAGTCGAGTAGCCCCTGTAGAACGTCAGCGCTATTGTATGTAACGGTAATGATGGACAAGGAATTATCGTTTTCATGCCCATCTCGCGATGGACGGATCTGGTGCTGTCCTGTCAACGCTCTCATCCCTCAGCAAGGCAGAAGAAAGAATAGGGACTACGCTATCTCTCGGTCCATTACCATTCCGGACTAGCAGCAAGTGTCAGCAGAATATGCGATGCAGGCACAGGATTATGATACGTAAAAGGCTGCTCAACGAATACGAAGAGGAAGGTTTTGAGAGACTAAAAAGATTGCTCCCCTTCCAGTTAACTTCCCTATGCCGGGCATGCACGTGCCTCAGGGTGCGCTCGATGACTTTCGAACTCCACCGGCTCTGGCCGGCCCCAAACACGCGAATGTGAGGCTCCAGTTTCTGATCTCTATGATCCTGTCAGAGCGAACGATTGCGACGCTGTCCATCGCTTGTCGCTGGATCTAGGCCCAGGATGTGCCCCTGGCGCGGCCGGACGCACTCAAGTCGATGATAAGGACTTCGCGAGCCGATATGAGCGATAGTCGCGAGTAGAATGCCTTCGGGAATGGCGTCCTGATGTGTTGACGTAACTCGTCAGGGTCATTCAGATAGGGAATGATCGCGTTCATGCTACATGAGGGGATCTGGCCAGCACGGCTGAAGCCTCAATTATTTGCGCCACCTCTGCTGAGCTGCTCTTGAGCGACACGATCGCCTTTATGAATTTCCGCCGTGCCACGAATAGCAACCTTGACGACATCGCCGGGCATCAGGAGTGTTGCTTCCGCAGCAGGAAATTCCTCAGCTTTACCATCGGTATTCCTGACTATGGTAAAGGAAAGTTCAGGCTCAACGGCCTCCTGCTTCGAAGAACGGTCGGAGGATGAGGAGTCGCTGATAATCAAGATCTTTCGAAGGACGTCCTCCTTGATGCGCAATCTCTCGAGATTGGCCTGAGCTTCCTGCAATTCGGTCGAGACATCCGTCTGATGCTTATCCTTCAGGCTAAGGGAGTTGCGCGTTGCTTCGCTTAAGTTCTGCCGCGCACGCATGACAGCCGTTACCTCATCCAAACGATTCGACTGAAGGTTGGCAACGGCAAACTCCAGCTCTGTCCTGCGGGAGACAGTAGCGATTCCCCTCTCGACCAGAGATTTAACTCCGGCCAGCTCGTCGCCGACGGTCTTGATCCGAGCCTCTAGCGATGAGGCCTTCTGCTCCAGAACGTTGATCTCTGCCGTGAAGAGGTCGCGCAGTTCCGCCAAGTTCTGCAGCTGCCGGTCGAGTGCGTTTCTGCGGGCGTCAAAGATGACCTTTTCCTGAGCCATAATCTCGGAGGCCATTTTGTTCCCCGACGATGTGAACTCCTCCGGGAACTGAACTTCCTTGGCGCCGGAGCTCTCCGCCCGAAGGCGCGCGATGCGGCCAAGGGTGCGAAGAATATCCTCCCTCAGGCTCTGCAATTCGCCCAACATGCTGATTTGGCCTTTGTCGCCGCCTTCCGTCGTCAGTCGAAAGCGGCCCCCGGATAGGGCTAGAGCTTGGAGGACACTGAGGCCAGGCCGGAACTTGTACTCTCCCGGTTTTGCGACGCTGCCTACAATATATAGAGGGGGGTAATCCAGAATCTCCACTGTTGCGTCCGGAGCACTGATCAGGCCGACTTTCTCTTTGAGTTGCTGGGCGATCTTGCTTGCTAAGGTCGTGCTATCAAGGCCGGCAATATCGATGGATCCGACGAGCGGCATCGATAAGGTGCCTGCAGATGACACCGTAAACTCACCGCCGACAGCATCCCAGCGCTGGTATTCTCCTTTGGCCGGCACCCATTGGACGACAGTCACGCGCAGACTGGTCTGCGGCGTGATCGGAAAGCTCTCTGCCGCGTGCGCCTGTGTCCAAAGGGTGATGGAGCCCATGAAAGCGGAAGCAAGGGTTATGGCGCGAAACCGAGTGCGCGTGCGCCTTTGTGCTTTCATCATTGCCATGGCTGCCTTGGAATAAGCATCTTCCTGGTGAAGGCTCGCACAAAGTCTCAGCGAATCTACAGCAACCGTCAACGCTATTACTTCAAAGTACTCCTTCTGGGTCATGTAGTTAACTGGACACTTAAAGGCTCAACGATATAGATTTCCTCTGGGCGGGCCAACGTGAGCATCCCACAGCCACTGAGATTCGCCTGCTTCTATCCCGGCGCATTCAGACGTCATGTATGCGCAACACCTTTTAGGCTTGCAGAACCGAAGCTATAGTATTGGGCGAGAGGGCAATGGGGAACTTCGATTTCCGCTTTTATCGATCCATCTTCCTGCGACGGTTGCCATATTTCCTAGCAGTTTTCCTAAGTGTATCCACCCTCGGGTTCGTCATAGCGTCGTCTCTGCCGCCAACTTATCGGGCCGATGCGAAGATCATCGTCGAGTCGCCCCAAATTTCTGCGGACCTCGTTCGTTCGACGGTCCCGGCCGAGATCGTCAAGCAGCTTCAGCTCGTCCAGTTGCAGATGATGACACGCCCTCATCTCTTGGCTCTGGCAGATCAGTTCGGCCTTTATCGAGACCGTTCCGAAGCCTCTGAGAACGACATAGTTGACGACATGCGGTCCCGCATGAGTATCGACCCCATCCGTCTTGATGCTCCGCGAGGAAGCGAGGCCGCAACGGCTTTCGTCGTCTCCTTCAAGGCGAGAGATCCAATTCTGGCGGCAGACGTCGTCAATGAGTTTGTCAAGCTGATCATCAAGAAGAATGTCGATGTCCGTGGCGAACAGGCAAGTGAGACGCTTCGCTTTTTCCAGCAGGAAACAGAAAGATTGGGGAACCGTCTCAGCCAACTCGAGGGGGAAATCTCGCAGTTCAAGAACCAGAACAAGGATGCTCTGCCTGAAAGCTTGAGCTTTCGCAGGACGCAGCAGCTCAACTTGCAGGAAAGGTTGATGCAGCTGAGCCGCGAGGAGTCCACTTTACGGGAGAGCCGCTCGAGGCTCATGAGGCTGCTTGCTGGAGCTGACCCAGTCCCTAATGCCGGGACCTTATCCCCTGCAGAGCAAACCCTTACTCAGTTGCGCAAGGTCCTCACGGAGCAGCGAACCGTGCTTGCAGACCAGAGCCCTGGGATCGTGAGTCTTCGGACTCAAATCGCTGCCCTGGAGAAAACCATCCAGGCCGAGAGAGCGAGCCGTTCCGGCCCAGAGGCTGGAAAAGGCGGCCCTTCCGATATGGATGTTCAGTTGATGGATATAGATCAGAGACTGGAGCTGATCGGGAAGGAGAAGGCGTCCGTCGAGAAAAAATTGGCTGAACTTATTCAGTCGATAGATGCTACGCCGGCCAATGAAGCCTCCCTGAACGCTCTGGAGCGACAATATCAGAATGTCCAGTCTCAGTATAATGTCGCCTCGGGCAGACTCGCGGATGCTTCAACAGGCGAGCGCATCGAGATGCGTTCGAAAGGCGAGAGGCTGTCCATCCTTGAGCTTGCAGCTCCGCCGCAGCGTCCCATCGGTCCGAAACGGTTTGCCATTGTCGCGGGGAGCGCTGTTGCTGGACTGACTTTGGCGTTCGGGCTCGTTATCCTCTTGGAATTCCTCAACAAGAGCATTCGGCGTCCAATCGAGCTGATCGATGCATTGGAGATCGAACCGCTCGCGACAATTCCATACATCTCCACCGTCGGTGAGGCGCGCTCAAGGAAGCTCGCGCTCATTCCTTCGGTTCTTCGTCGCAACATAGGAATGTAGACGCGAGCCATGGAACGGATAAAAAGCACCATCGAGAATCTTGAGCGCGAAATTGCCCTTGTGGCATTCTCGGAGATTGGAGCTCCACCTCCTCCATCGTTCTCCAGCGACGTTTTCTGGCGTAAGCTTCCTCACATTAAGCTCGACCGCAGGCGTGTCACTCAAGAACGCATCGTGACCATCGACAGAATGGATGCGGCCAATTTCACTTTTGATATTCTACGCACCAAGATCCTGAAGGTCTTACGCCAGAACAAATGGACGTCGGTCGCAATCACATCGCCAACGCCGGCATGCGGCAAGACGGTCGTCGGCCTCAATTTGGCATTCAGCTTCGCGAGCTTGAGGGATTGCAGGACAGTTCTCGTGGACCTCGACCTGAGGAGACCGCAGGTCAGCAATATTCTGGGCCTCGACAAAACCTACTCGATAGAGAGATTCCTGAAGGGAGAGGCCTCCATCGAGGAATCCTTCGTTCGGTATGGGGAGAACGTGGCAATCGGTGCCAATTCCAATCCTGTCCTATACGCATCGGAGCTCCTGCAAAGCCCTAAGACGGCGCCGATCCTCGCGGACCTGAAAGACAAACTGAAGCCAGACGTCATTCTCTATGACCTCCCGCCGATGCTGGTGAATGACGATGTGCTCGCCTTTCTGCCCAAGGTCGACTGCGTCATTCTGGTTGTGGCGGCTGAGGCGAGCACGCTTGGCGAGGTTGATCTTTGTGAGAGAAGTCTTGCCCGGGAGTCCAAAGTTCTTGGCGTCGTTCTGAACAAATGCCAGTTCGGCCCTGAAGATTATGGCTACTGAAGCGCTCCAGGCGTACGAGCCCTGCACATAATGGGAGCTGGAGAAGGGCAAGCGTCTGCGCTTGCTCAATAGCATCGTGTGCTCTCTGCAAACCGGCTCTATCGAGGCTCGATGCAGCAGAGCTGTGGGCAGCCTATGTGCTCGCCTCCATATCTTCCTGCCAAATCTATGGTCCAAAGGGGTTAGCGCTTCCGGATGACCTCCAAGGTTTCTAAGTGAAATCAATATGCAGGAGCCTGCGCTCGGTAGGTAATACCTTCTCGGATAGGGCATTATATCTAGCTCTCTATGTCTCGTTGACCGGAGGCGACGACGCAACAATCATTGCATGACGAGGATCTCGCTGAATGGAGAGATTGGCGATGGCTGTGCGGGATGCCCTATCGGACGATGTCCGCGTCAAACTTGCTCCCCAGCGCTCAGCGCTCATTCCGACGATCCACTTGCGCAGGGTCGAAACCAGTTCGGAGATCAGCCCCTACCTTGCATCCGCTACCAAGCGTAGCTTTGACATAGCCGTCGCGCTTGTGCTGCTCATGATTCTCTCGCCGTTGATGCTGCTGGTTGCCGGCTGCATCAAATGGACCAGTTCGGGATGTGTCGTGTTTCGCCAGAAGAGGCACGGTCGGCAGCAGGTGCCATTCGAGATCTTCAAGTTCCGCTCGATGTATGCCGAGTGTGGCGCTGACCCGTCCGTTCCACAGGCGACTTCTCAAGACCCTCGCGTGACGCCTTTAGGGCGCGTTCTGCGCAAGTCGAGCATCGACGAGCTGCCGCAGCTCTTCAATGTTCTGCGAGGAGAGATGTCGTTGATCGGTCCGCGTCCACATGCTCTGGTTCACGACGAAAAGTATCTTGCGGAGCTGCCCGCTTATGGAATGCGTTTTGCGGCTCTTCCTGGTCTGACAGGGCTGGCTCAGGTCAATGGCGCCCGTGGGGAAACTCCGACCTTGGCTCATATGCAGCGACGGCTGCAGTTCGATCTTGAATACATCAGGACCGCCTCCCTTCTTCTGGATCTCAAGATTTTGATCTGGACAGCGGTTCTGGTCGTGACGAACAGGACAAACGCCTACTGAGCACGGCGCAGTCGCGATCCCGCGTGTCCGGCACAAAGGCGTGAACGCATTCCAGAGGCATGTTCCTGCTGGCTCTAAGCGTTGAGCGAAAGGCGCAATCGTGAGAACTCTCATCCTTGATACTCCAATCGACGTGCTGACTCTTCCGGAGACCGTCGAGATCGCGGTCAAAGCCATGCAGTCTCGCCAACGTGTCCGCCATGTAGCGATGAATGTGGCGAAGCTGGTCAAGATGAGGTCGGATCCCGTTCTGCGGGGCGACGTCCTCAAGAGCGATATCATTGGGATCGACGGCTTCGGGATCGTTCTTGGCGCGCGTCTTCAAGGAATAAAGGTCTCTGAGCGGGTTGCTGGAATAGACCTGATGGAAAAGCTTCTTGAGCGTTGCGCGCAGGAGGGCCTCAGGCCCTATTTTCTAGGAGCTCGTGAGGAGGTTCTCCGGAAGGCCATGAGCGTGGCGCAGGGTCGATATCCAGGGCTGGCATTCGCAGGCGCACGGAATGGCTATTTCGGCCCTGATGAGGAGGCGGAGATTGTCTCTCAGATCAACGCGTCCGGAGCAGATTGCCTCTTCATCGGCATGCCGACGCCGCGAAAGGAGCGCTTCCTTTCCGCCCATGCTGACGCCCTGAATGTTCCATTCCTGATGGGGGTCGGCGGATCGTTCGATGTCCTCGCCGGAAAGGTGACGCGTGCACCGGAGGCCATGCAGAAATGGGGGCTGGAGTGGCTGCATCGCCTCTTGCAGGAGCCGAGGCGGATGGCCTGGCGCTACCTGAGTACGAATGCTGTTTTCGCGGCACTTCTGTTGGAGAAGATCGTCGGTAGATACTCCAGAAGAGTGTCCTAGTCGCTTTGCCTGTTCGGGTATGGTGATCCTAGAAGATAGCGAAGTCTTCATAAGTCACGACGCATCTGAACCAAGGTTAAATGCATGCAGCATGTTCTGGTGGTTTTTGGAACGCGACCCGAAGCGATCAAAATGCTTCCAGTGGTGCGGGCTTTGCGTGAGTCCGGCCGCGTATCGGTAAGCGTCGCCATTACCGGACAGCACAGGCAGATGCTCGATCAGGTCTTCGAAGTTTTCGGAGAGCGGCCGGACATCGACCTCAATCTCATGACCCATGATCAGAAGCTGTCGGATATCACGGCCTCGATCCTGAGCCAGATGGCAGGAGTCTTGGGGGGACTGCGGCCGGATCTCGTGCTCGTGCATGGGGACACGACCACCGCAATGGCGACAGCTGTTGCGGCCTTCTACAGCCGGGTCCCGATCGGGCATGTCGAGGCGGGGCTGCGCTCGTTCGATCTGGCTCGGCCGTGGCCCGAGGAGTTCAACAGAGTCGCGATCGATTCCCTTGCAGAATACCTATTCGCTCCAACCACGGTTGCGGCCGAGAACCTGGATCGGGAATACAGCAGGCGTGGGCGAGTCTATATCACCGGCAATACAGGTATCGACGCGCTGTTGCATGTCTCTCGAAAGATTGAACTAGAAGAAGGGAACGGTGCGAACCTGCCGAAAGCGCCTGTTCCACTCGATCCAGATCGCTCTCTCATCCTGGTGACGGGCCACCGTCGGGAAAGCTTCGGATCTGGCTTCGAGGGCATTTGCGCAGGTCTTGCGAGGCTTGCAGTGCGGAGCGATATCGAAATCGTCTATCCGGTTCACATGAACCCGTCCGTTCGAGATGTCGTGCATCGCAGCCTCGGTGGGTTGCCGAACGTCCACCTGATTGACCCCGTCTCTTACGTGGACATGATCCGACTCATGAAGCGTGCAAAGGTCATCTTGACGGATTCAGGAGGAATCCAGGAAGAAGGCCCTGCGCTCGGCCGTCCTGTTCTCGTTATGCGTGATACGACCGAGAGGCCTGAGGCAATCGCGACCGGAACCGTCAGTTTGGTCGGAACCGATCCAATCCGGATCCACGACGCCGTCTCCGAACTTCTCGATGACGAGCATTGCTACCGGCAGCGGGCGAGACCTGTCTTTCCCTATGGGGATGGAACAGCCTCGACGCAGATCGCAAAAATCATAGCGGAGTCGTTCAGCGCATGACCACTGTCTGTGTCGCCGGATTAGGATATATCGGATTGCCGACTGCGGCCATGTTGGCCAGTCGCGGGTTCGATGTCGTCGGATATGACGTCAACGAAGCTGCCGTGGCATCCATCAACTCGGGGAAGGCCCATTTTCACGAGCCGGACCTGCAGATGCTGCTCTCGGCTGCGATCAGCACGGAGCGTCTCAGGGCGCAGTCCCAACCTGTCGAGGCCGATTACTTCATCATTGCGGTCCCGACCCCGTTTCGTGACGGCAAGAAGCCGGACATGTCCCATGTAGAGCAGGCTTGCGATGCCATCGCGCCTTACTTGAAGCCTGGCTCCACGGTAATTCTCGAATCGACGTCCCCGGTCGGAAGCACCGAGCTGTTGACCTCCCGCCTTGCCGAGGCGCGTCCCGATCTCGTCTTTCCGCGCTTCAAGGAACCAAACGACGCCCAGATTGCGGTGGCGCATTGTCCGGAGCGGATTCTGCCGGGAAACATGCTGCGCGAGCTCGTCTCCAACGATCGGATCATCGGGGGCATGACGGATGCATGTTCACGCCGGGCTGTCGCACTCTATGAGACCTTCGTCTCGGGGCACGTTTATACGACGGACTGCCGGACGGCGGAATTCGTCAAGCTGACGGAAAACGCATTTCGGGACGTCAACATCGCGTTCGCCAACGAGCTTTCCGTGATCTGCGACCGGATCAATGTCGATGTGTGGCAGGCAATCGAACTCGCCAACAAACATCCGCGAGTGTCCATCCTGCAGCCGGGAACTGGCGTGGGAGGGCACTGCATTGCGGTCGACCCATGGTTCATTGTCGATTCGGCTCCCGAGGAGGCGCGTCTCATTCGGATGGCCCGCGAGGTCAACGACCGCAAGCCCGAGTATATTTTCCATCGAATTCTGGATCTTGCAGATCGCTTCAAGAACCCTGTGGTGTCCTGTTTCGGGATTACCTACAAGGCCGATGTCGGCGATCTTCGCGAGAGCCCATCCATGAAGATCGTGATGAAGCTTCTCCAGCATGGCGGCGTGAAGGTTCTGGTCTGCGATCCGCTGGTCAAGGAACTGCCGCCGATCTTCCAAGGGTGCCCTGATATTCAGCTCGTCGACGCGGACACGGCCAGACGGGAGTCCGATATCGTCGCCTTCCTGGTGGCGCACAAACAGTTCAAGCGCCTGGAGTTCAATCGCTTCCTGCACAAGGTGGTCGTCGATGCAACAGGCCTCATGTCCCGACCAGCCGACCTCAACCAGGGCTTCTCGGTTACGTAGGAGAGGCGACCGGGCTCAGGCCCGTTTTATGTGTCTTGGCCAGCCTTCCGCTAAAGAAGGGCCGGTCACGATCAGCAGGAGCAGAGCCAGGGGCAGGGAAAACAGAAAGCCGCCCATCTTGAAGCCGATGGCTCCTGTCACGCCGCCGATGAAGAAGGAGCCGAGGAGGAGCGACAGGAGACGAAGCTTCTCCCGATCCGCCATAACTTTGGGGACCTCCGGAATACGGTTCCAGTAGCAGGATTTGCCAAGCTCGATCCCGATATCCGTCACGATTCCCGTCACGTGCGTCGTGCGCATGCGCGCACCGGAGATCTTCGTCACCGTCGCGTTCTGCAGGCCCATGATGAAGCAGAGCCAGGGAATGACCATTGCTACGAATATCGGGGCCGGGGAGAAAAGCCAGCCGAAGAGACCGAATGCCAGAAGCAGGGTCGCCTCGAGAAGGAGCGGCAGAGCATAGCGGCTGTCGAGATTGCGGCGCCTGCCCCAATTGATCAGGATTGCGGAGCAGGCGGCGCCAAAGACGAAAGGCAGGAAAGCACTCAAACCGACGAGAAAGAGGCCGAGGGCCCCCAGGGCAAGGTTGTCTGCCATGCCAGAGAAGATGCCCGACATATGGGACGTATATTGGCCGACGGCGAGGAAGCCGCCGGCATTCATTGCGCCGGCAATGAGGGTCAGAAGCATTCCGAGTTGCAGGTCGGCTGCGCCGGTTCGCTGGGAGGCTGCAACAGATTTCAGTGAGCCGGCATAGCGAGCCGTAAAGCCCTTCTTTCTTTCATGGGTAAGGTGAGCGTCCGACATGGATCGGCTTCCGTCCTTCTCTACCGCTCTATGTTTAGTCTTCATCTCGACGTCATGTCTTTCCTCACTGAGCCAGGATCGAGGTAGCCGAAGCCCGTTGTCCAGAGGGCGGTACGGTGGTCGTCTCCATGATGGAGACTTCTCCTGCCGGCTCGGCCAGCGAGTCGCCGCCGACGAAGACCTGGATCGCTCCCGCCTCCACCCGGTAGGTGCCATCGTCCTGATGGAAGCCCAAGGCCTCCACAGGCACCCGTAGGGCAACGCGCTTAGCCTCGCCTGGCGCAAGGGTGACTTTCTCGAAAGCCTTCAACTCGCGCAAGGGCCTGCTTCGGCTGGCGATGGGGTCGCGCGTATAGAGTTGCACGACCTCCTGACCGGAGCGAGTTCCCGTATTGGTGACGGTGACCATCACCTCCAATGTGTCGCCGATCCCGAGGCGCCGCTTCGTGAAGATCGGGGCGCCGTAGGAGAATTGCGTATAGCTCAGCCCCCAGCCGAAGGGATAAAGCGGCGTGATCGGCACATCGACATATTTCAGCGTGAACCGGTTGTCCGCCAAGGTCGGGCGGCCCGTGGGCAGGCGATTGTAGTAGAGCGGCAATTGCCCGACCGTCCGCGGCCAGGTGAGGGGCAGCTTCCCGCTCGGGCTGACATCTCCGAACAGAACGTCGGCGACCGCCGTGCCACCTTCCGTCCCCGGGTACCAGGCCATCATGATCGACGGGATCACGTCGGCAATCTCCCCGAGCTCGAGGGGGCGCCCGCCGACGATCACCAGCGTCACGGGCTTTCCGGTGGCCGCGAGCGCCTTCAGGACGTCCGCCTGATGGCCGTTGAGGGTCAGATGAGCGCGGGAGGCTGCCTCGCCCGAAAGATCGACCGGTTCCCCGAACACCGCGATGATCAGGTCGGAATTCCTGGCAGCCTCGATCGCCGCAGGCAGCTGGTCCTGATTGCGGCAGAAGAGGTCACAGCCGGGCGCATACCTGACCTTGATTCCGTCCCGGTCCGCCCTGCGGCGGATCCCCTCGAGAAGCGATACGCTGTCCTGCGCATGGCCGCGGGCGCCGTGCGGTCCGAACTGGTCCTGAGGCGCATCGGCAAGCGGGCCGACAACTGCAATCGAGCGGGCCGTGGAGGGAATAGGCAGAACGTTGTTCCTGTTTTGCAGGAGAACCAGGGTCTCGCGGGCTACCTCCCGCGCGGCCTTGCGTGCTTCCGGCAACGGAAACACGGAATCCACGTGCTGCGGATCGACATCAGGACGTTCGAACAGTCCAAGGCGCATCTTGATCCTCAGCACGCGCCTGACCGCTTCGTCGACCGCGCTTTCCGGAACCCGACCGGCCCGGACCTCATCGGGGAGATACTGGATATAGAGCTTGCCCATCATGTCCATGTCGACGCCGGCGAGGAGGGCCTTTCTGGCCGCATCCGCCCCATCGGCCGCGACCCCGTGGCCGATCAGCTCTTTGATCCCTGCCCAGTCCGACGTGACGAAGCCGTCGAAGCCCCATTGGCGACGCAGCACATCGGTCTGCAGCCAGGGATTGGCCGTCGAGGGAATGCCGTTCAGAGCATTGAAGGCCGCCATGAAGCTGACGGACCCGGCCTCGACGGCGGCACGGAACGGCGGCAGATAGGTGTCATACATCTCCGCCCGCGGGATGTAGGTGGTGTCGTAGTCGCGCCCTCCCTGGGGAGCCCCGTAACCGGCGAAATGCTTGGTGGCGGTGGCGAGGCCGCCCTTTCGAAAGCCTTCCACCCGGGCGGCCGTGAGGACCGAGCCGAGATAGGGATCCTCACCGAACCCCTCCACGATCCGGCCCCACCGGCTGTCGCGGGACAGGTCCGCCATGGGCGCGAAGGTCCATTGGACGCCGACATAGGACGCCTCCCGCGCCGCCCATTCGGAGGCCAGGCTCGAGAGTCCAGGGTTGAAGGCCGCCGCCTCTCCCAGGGGGATGGGGAACTGGGTGCGGAAACCATGCAGCACGTCGAGGCCGAACAGCACCGGAATCTTGAGCCGGGACTGTCGGGCGGCGGCCTGGGCGCGGGCGATGTCCTGGGCATTATTGAAGTTGAGCAGGGCCCCGGCCCGTCCGGAGGAGATGTCCTCCCACTGGAGCAGAGGACCATTGGACACCATGTTGAGCTGGCCGACCTTCTCTTCCAGGGTCATCTTGCCGAGGAGTTCGTCGACTCTCCGCTCGATGTCACTCTGAGCCCGGAGAGCAGTCGCTGCGCCGATCAGGAAAAGGCCCGCAAGGCTCAGCCGCAGGGAGATGGAAAATTTGATACGCCGCACAATGATCCCCTTGAGACAGGCACGGAAACTTTATCGCGGGGAGATCCCGCAGACCGCTCGTTCATGCTAAATAGGACATTTCTGGGGAATGACGCGAGTTCCGCGCCCGGTCAACGCTATCCTCGTCAGTCACGATCCGACGTGCCATGTATCTGCTGCCGCCAAATCTGAGGCTTCTCCTCGCGGCCTCCTGCGGCACCCTGGTCCTCTTGGGCGGGGTCATTGGAACGGCTGCCGTTCTGGGCCAGGGCGAGCTCGTGGCGATCTCCGCCCTTGCCCTGACGGCCGTGGCTCTGGGGAGCTTTCTCCTGCTCGGCTGGCAGGTCGCGCGGCTCGTGCAGGCCCAGGGGCGCCTCATGGATCGGCTCTCGGGACGTCTGACCGTTTTCGAGGAGCCGCCCAAGCCCGAGGCGGCTGCGCCGCCAGCTCCATCCGTACCGGAGAGGAGAATGCCGCCTCCAGACGACGAGGCGCGCCAAGTGCGGCAGGCTGAGGCCTTCGGCCGTCTATGGAACGGGATCGCGCATGATCTCAACAACCGGCTTATGGTCATCAGCGGCAACATGGATACGGTCGTCCGGCAGATGAAGGATCAACCTGCCGTGCAGCGCAGGCTTCTGTCGGCACTTGTCGCTGCCGATCAGGCCGCGACGCTCATTGCCCGGTCGAGCGCCTTCGCGCAGCCGCGGGAGCAGAAGACCCAGCACGTGAATCTTGCCGAAAGGATCGAGTCCGTCGCGGCCCTGATGAGCCGCTCTCTCCTGCGGGACACGGTCGAATTGCGGCTCAGCTTGGAGGAGGGGCTCTGGGGCACTCAGGTCGATCCGGGGGATCTCGACACGGCCATCGTGGCCCTTTGCGCCAATCTGCGCGATACCCTCGCGCAAGGGGACGCTATCACCATCGAGGCTAAGAACGTCACCGTCACCAAAGGGGCCCTGTCCCGGGCCGATCTCGAGGGAGACTTCGTCCGGATCACCATCGGCACCAGCGTACCGGTCGATGTGCCGGCAGGCTCAGGCACACGGTCCGACAGTCTCTTCACCATGCAGGACATGGACCTCGCGAGCTGGGTCGAGTTCAACCGGAGCCTGCATTTCCTTCAGCCGCTCGGCGGAATGGCAGAGGTCACCACGCTCGGTCCGAAATCCGTCGTGGCGCTCTATCTGCCAAAAGCCAGGACCCCTGCCCATGCGGCCTTCCCGGCCCGGAACGAGGAGGGTGTGAGCGGCAAGGCTCCGAGCCGCACAGAGATCCTGATCGTGGACGACGAGATCGAGGTTGCGCTCGCGCTCCAAGTGATGCTGGAGGAGCTCGGCTATCTCGTCCGAGTCGCGACGGATGCCGGACAGGTCCTGAAGTCCCTGAAGACCCGCAAGCCCGGGCTGCTCCTGGCCGGCGTCGCCATGCCGGGCCCCATGAACGGGATCGTGCTGGCTCGCGAAGCCCGCAGCATCGTTCCCGGGCTCCCGGTTCTGCTCATCACGGGCGATCCCAGCATCGCCGAGAGCGATAGCGAGTTTCCGCTCCTTCGGAAGCCCATCGTCAGTCGCGACCTCCATGTGGCGATCCAGAGGCAGCTCGCGCCGGATGCCGGGAAGGTCATCTCCCTGTTCCCCAAAGCTTCGCGGCGGATGCCCTAGGTCAGGGGACGACCGTTGCACGCTCGAGCTTGACCGGGGAGTGCAGGGCAGCCTCGACCAGGGCCGCGAACAGGCGTTGCTGGTGCCGCTTCCAGACCAGCAGTTCCGGATGCCACTGGACTCCGATGAGAAACCGGGGGCTTTCGCCCTCGATGGCCTGGACGATTCCGCTTTCGTCCTCGGCCGCAACCGCAAGACCGTTTCCGAGTCTGTCGACGGATTGATGGTGGAGTGCATTCACCCGGCAGGGATTGCACCCCAGGATGTGGTCCAGGCGGGAGCCGGGCACGATAGAGATACGCTTGCGGGGCAGGACGGTCCTCATCTTGGGCGCCTGGACATAGACCTCGTAGATATCCGTGTGGAGCGTGCCTCCCAGGGCGACGTTGATCATCTGGGAGCCCCGGCAGATCCCGAGAACCGGCACCTGTGCGGGCAGTGCCGCCTTCAGGAGGCTCAATTCCAGCTTGTCCCGCTCGGGATCGATGCGCACGTCGGGCAGGACTTTCCCGCCATAGATCTCCGCGCCGATATCATCGCCCCCTCCGATCACAAGCCCCTGCAGGGGCTCTTCCGGCAGAGGCTGGCCCGCCATCAGCCTGACGGCGCGCGCGCCCGCACGAAGGAGGGCCAGGCGATGCATCAGGTAGCTGCGCCACCCGCCCCGTCGCGAGGTCGTGACGCCGATCAGGGGCTTCGTCATGACAGCGCAACGCTTTCCACGATGTTGGCCCAGCTCTTGTCTTCTCCGGCGAACGTGAGGAAGGTGGTTCCGACGGCGTTCAGCCGGTCGCGGTCCTCAGCCAGCCGTTCCACGGCGACCCAGCGGTTCCACTCGGGCGCGATGCTCCAGCCCGCGTCGCTGATGCGGGCATCCGGGAGGCGATAGTGGAAGGTGGGACGGCCGTTGATTTTCTCATTGGGCAGAGCGGCCCGCACGCGCGGTGCATCGAAATGGTGCAGCAGCGGCAGAAGATCGAGGTCGCGGTTTCGCGTCGGGTTGGCGGCCAGATAATCGTCGATGAAGGCGGCCATATCCGGCCAGTAATCCGGTGCGACGATCCTGCGGACATAATCTGCCGGGAAGGGGGCCGCGAAGCCGAGCAGGTCGCGGGTCGCGTCAGGCGCCACTTCCCGGCGCAGCCAGGGGTTCAGCAGAACGAAGCTCTTCAGGAAGGCCAGCGCGGTCTGCGCGTCCTGGCGCGGGATTTCGGGGTTGAAGTGCAGCCCAAAGGCATAGAAGGCCGCATCCTGTGTTCCCTTCGCGCCGATGCGCCGCAAAATCGAAAGAACCCGGTCGACATCCTGCAATCGGTCCATGGGAATGGGCGAGGTCACGAGCTCACAGGGGACGATGTAGCTCGCCGCGAAGCCGAACCATGCCGCGATGCGAGGCAGGAAGCCGCTCTTTCCCTTGCCGCCTTTGCCCGGGTGCAGCATGCGGCTGTCGAGCTCGATCGAAAGGTCGCCGGCGCTTGATCCCGTCAGCCGATAGGCATGGGGATCCTCCTCGACGATGCGGCCGCCGAAGGCGCGCTGAACGGCTTGAACAGCCGCCTCGGCCGAAGGTCCGGCAAACTCGACCTCGACTCCGACCGTGCGAATCTGTCCCGCTTCGTTACGAAGGGCAGGGGGGAGCAGAAACTCTATCGAGGTTGGAAGCGCGACCTGCGCCATCAGGAACTCCGTTACGAACTGCTCAGGTGAACGAGCGCCACACGGCGAGGTTCCGGCTTCGCAGGGGCGCTGAATGCAGGGTGTGGCGTTTCGTCCGCCGTTCGGGCTAAAAGCCCTCGAGACGCCTTCCATGAGCATTCCCGAGATGTCGAAAACGGATAAGTCCCTCTGGGCGGGCGAGCTGCGCGCGACCCTTGCGCTCAGCTGGCCCCTGATCCTGACCAACCTGGCCCAGAACGCCCTCATGACGTCCGATGTCATCCTGATGGGCTGGCTCGGCTCGGAGGCGCTTGCGGCGGGAGCCCTGGGAACGAACCTTTATTTCGCGCTCCTGATCTTCGGGATCGGCCTGATCAACGCCACGTCGCCGCTGATCGCCGAGGAGCTCGGCCGCAAGCGTCACTCGGTCCGAGACGTGCGCCGGACTGTCCGGCAAGGATTCTGGGCCTCCGTCACGGTCGCGATCCCGATCTGGCTGCTGGCCTGGAACGGGGAGGTGCTTCTCCTGGCGATGGGCCAGGAGCCGGGGCTCGCCCATGCGGCCGGAAGCTATATCCGAGCTCTGCAATGGAGCCTGCTGCCCTTCCTGCTTTCTCTGGTTCTCCGCTCCTTCCTGTCGGCGCTGGAGCGGCCCGGATGGGCCCTGGTCATCGGCGTGCTCGCCGTTCCGGTCAATTTCGGAGCCGCCTACGTGCTGATGCTGGGCAAGTTCGGCCTGCCGGCCCTTGGCTTGGTCGGGGCCGGCATCGGGACCGTCATATCGAGCTGCTTCATGTTCCTGAGCCTGGCCCTGGTCGTCCTCTACGACCGGCGCTTCAGGCGCTATCACCTCTTCGGGCGCTTCTGGCGCCCCGACTGGCAGCGCTATCGCACCCTGTGGCGCATCGGCGCCCCCATCGGCCTGACGGTCGCGTTCGAGGTCACGATCTTCAACGCAGCCGCCCTGTTCATGGGATGGATCGGTGCCAACGAACTCGCCGCCCATGCCATTGCGCTCCAGATCGCCTCCTTCTGCTTCATGGTGCCGTTCGGCATCGGCCAGGCCGTGACCGTGCGGGTCGGGCGTGCCTACGGGGCCCAGGATGCGCAGGGCGTGACCCGCGCCGGGTGGACGGCTTTCGGGCTCGGCGTCGGGTTCATGGTCCTAAGCGCCATGCTCATGCTCTTTGCGCCACGCCTGCTGGTCGGGGCCTTCCTCGACCTCGCTGATCCCCGCAACGGGCCCGTGCTCCAGTTCGCCGTTTCGTTCCTGACGCTCGCGGCCGTGTTTCAGCTGGCCGATGGGGCGCAGGCGGTCGGAGCCGGCATGCTACGGGGCCTTCAGGACACCCGTGTGCCGATGGTGTTCGCGGCTCTGGGCTATTGGGGCATCGGCCTGCCGCTCGGCTTGGCTCTTGCGTTCGGAACAGGTCTCCGCGGCGTCGGGATCTGGATTGGGCTCGCCGCCGGGCTCACCGTTGTGGCGTCCCTCATGATCTGGCGCTGGATGCGCCGCGACCGCCTGGGATTGATCGACCTGTCGGCCCAGGAGGCGTTTGCACGCTAAGGGCGTTCTCCTGCCAAGGCAAAGCAGCGCCATGAACGAATCCGTTCCTTGGCCGACGGCCGGAGCCCAGGCGGCTCTGGAGCCGCATATCGGAACAAGGTGAGAAGTTGTAATTATGGTATAACTTTACGCATTCAGTAGAGTTTTAAGATATTCATAAGGATTAGCTCGTTGTGAAAAAGTAAGGCGCCATAAGGGAAAAACGGCTTCGCCTTATTCTCGCCCCTTTATCAGTCAGCTTTGCAGCAAGCACAAAGGAAGGGGAGCTTAATCCTTGAAGAACATCCTCGCCCGCGCGCCTGTTTTGGTGCCACTTCTTTTCGTTGCAGCTTGCAACACAACATCAGGGGGGCCGGCCACTACCGGGTCGGTCTCTTCAGTGGCCGACAAGGCCTTTCAGAAAGGGACTGCCTCCTGGTACGGACCCGGCTTCCATGGCCGCCGTACGGCAAGCGGCGAGAAGTTCAACTCGCTGGCTATGACCGCCGCTCACAGGTCGCTCCCGTTCGGCACGAAAGTCCGCGTGGTGAACGAGAAGAACGGGCGTTCGGTGGTGGTTCGCGTCAATGATCGCGGGCCCTTCGCACGGCACCGGATCATCGATCTGGCCAAGGGGCCGGCACAGGAACTCGGCCTGACTTCCAGCGGCACGGCCTACGTCTCCCTGCACCGGCTCGACTAGGGTTAGGCGCTTCTTAATCCCTTACGGCGATCCTCAGGCTGATTCGGGCCAAGGGTTGCATAGATGGATTCCAGATCGTTCCCGTCGTCGAACGTTGTTCGCTTTCCGGGCGCACGCTCGTCGATATCTCCACGTCGCGATCAGAAGAGCCTGATGGATGCCGTCTATGCGGCCGGCGCCCTTCCAATCGCCGCGGAGGACAGGACGACGAAGACTCTGGCAACGCGCCTGACCATCTTCGGGTTCGTGGTTCTCGACGAGGTGCAGGCGGACGGCACCGTTCGCCGTCTGCGTCCGTCGGAGGCGATCCATCTCTCCACGGCGCATCCCTGGCGTGTTTCCCGGCCATCGAGCCGCTATGCCATCGGCAACGACTTTCCGGCGTCCGATCTGGACCTCTTCGCGGCGCAGATGGGATAGAGTCTCGCCTTCCCGGATTTCTGCCCTAGTCTGAAGATCTCAACGATCCGAGGCCCTCTCCTTGGGCCGGGCGATAGGGGCGGAACATCATGCATCTGGTGCAGATTCTCTTACCGTTGGCCGACAATGCCGGCCGTCGCTTCGCCAGTGTCGATTACGGGCATGTCCGTTCCGAGCTGTCTGAACGCTTCGGTGGGATCACCAGCTTCACGCGCGCGCCCGCGGAGGGGATGTGGAAGGAGGGCGGACATACGGCCCATGACGACATTGTGGTCTTCGAAGTGATGGCCCGCGAGCTCGATCACACGTGGTGGGAAAAGTATCGGGCCGAGCTCGAGCGCCGGTTCCAGCAGGAAACCATCGTCGTCCGCGCGATCAAGGTCGAGATGCTTTAAAGCCTCGGTCCCAAAAGCGGATTTGCACTTCTGGGATCAAGCCGATGCTTTTTTAAAGGAGAGCATCGTTTGGGCGGAAAACCGGGGCCACTTTTCACTGACGTGGCCCTCCGGGTCCGCACGATGCTCTAGCGACGGAACCTTCGCGGCGGCGCTTGGCTTGTCTGGCTGAAAGGAAGATAGACGATGGCGAAACCCCTGATCGTGTCCATTCCCCACAACCTGGGCAAGGAGGAAGCGACACGTCGTCTGCATGGGGGATTGTCGCGTCTGAAGTCCCAGTTCGGCGACAAGGTCGCGTCCATCGAGGAAAGCTGGTCCGGCGATCGCATGGCCTTTCAGGTAGGAGCCATGGGACAATCGATTGCCGGTCACTTGGACGTCATGGAGGACCAGATCCGCGTGGAAGTGCAATTGCCCTGGATTCTCTCGATGATTGCCGAGAAGGCCAAGGGATTTATTCAGAAGCAGGGCACATTGATGCTCGAGAAGAAATAGCTCCCCCGATTCTGAATAGTTGTTCATTTATATGAATGCGCATGGAACTAAGTCGCATCCATGGCGTTGAATGAGGGATTGCGACCGCGACCCTTCAGAGTCCGGTTGGTCAATACGAATGTCTTGCAAATCCCCGGACTGAACTTTCTGTCCGCTCGTAACAACCTATTCCACTTGAGGATCGCGCTATGCTCGAGCGTTCGATAACGCAGCCGCATGCTTTTAAGTCATCTGCCAAGACTGCCGATCGAATGCCTCTCCTCGTTTGCTTCTCCCACCTGCGATGGGATTTCGTCTGGCAAAGGCCGCAGCATCTGCTCAGCCGCGCCGCCCGGCAATACCGGGTCCTGGTGGTCGAGGAGCCGATGTATAAGCCTGGCGCTAAACCGCATATGGATATCAGCCCGCGCCCGCAGGGTGTGACGATTGCGGTCCCGATTCTACCAGAGGGGATGGATCATCGCGACGCCTTGGCGGAGCAGCATGATCTGATTGAGAACCTGATCGGACGTGAGGCCACGGAGCCGCGCGTCTTCTGGTACTACACGCCCATGGCGCTCGCCTTTACGAGCGATCTGGAATGCGATCTGTGCATCTATGACAACATGGATGAACTCTCGCTTTTCCGGGGCGCATCGCAGGAGCTTCTCACCCTGGAGAAGGAGCTGTTCGCCCGCTGCGATCTCGTCTTTACGGGCGGCATGAGCCTCTATGAGGCCAAACGCGGCCGTCACCACAGCGTGCACGCCTTCCCGTCCTCCATCGACTTCACGCATTTTGCGAAGGCGCGCGACATCAGGAAGGATCCAGCGGATCAGGCCGACATTCCCCATCCGCGTCTCGGGTTCTTCGGCGTCATCGACGAACGCATGGACATCGATCTTCTCGCTCAGGTGGCGGACATGCGCTCCGGCTGGCATTTCGTCATGATCGGGCCCGTCGTGAAGATCGATCCTGCCTCGTTGCCGCAGCGGCCCAACATTCATTGGCTCGGGGGCAAATCCTACAACGAGTTGCCTCAGTACCTTTCGGGATGGGATATCGGCTTCATGCCGTTTGCCCTCAACGAGGCGACGAAGTTCATCAGCCCCACCAAAACTCCCGAATTCCTTGCCGCGGGTGTTCCCGTCATCTCGACGGCGATCACCGATGTGGTGCGGCCCTATGGCGACAAGGGACTGGTGGAAATCGCCAGGAGCGCGGCCGAAGTCGTGGAGAAATCAGAAATGGTCCTGCAGCGCTCGCGGGAATCGTGGCTCAGTAAGGTCGACCGCCATCTCGCGTCGGGGTCGTGGGACAAGACCTGGGCTGCCATGAACAGGCTTATGCAGGATGCTGCCGGCGATGCGGTGATCGACCGCACTGGCTCCTCCCTCCCGGCCTATGCCACGACACCTGCGGAGTGACACGAATGTATGATTGGCTGATAGTCGGTGCCGGCTTTGCGGGCAGCGTTCTGGCGGAGCGTCTCGCAAGCGAGCGTAACGAGCGTGTCCTTCTGATCGATCGCAGGAATCATATCGGCGGAAATGCTTATGACCGTTACAACGATGACGGTCTGCTGATCCACCAATATGGACCTCATATCTTCCATACCAATTCCAGGCAGATCTTCGATTATCTCTCCCGCTTCACGGAATGGCGCTTCTACGAGCATAGGGTTCTGGCCGAGGTGGACGGCATGCTGGTGCCGATCCCGATCAATCTCGACACTGTCAACAAGCTCTACGGCCTGAATTTGACGTCGGAGGAGCTTCAGGCGTGGTTCGCCGAACGGGCCGAGACTGTGCCGGAAATCCGGACATCGGAGGATGTCGTCGTCTCTGCCGTCGGTCGGGAGCTCTACGAGAAGTTCTTCCGCGGCTATACGCGCAAGCAATGGGGGCTCGATCCCTCGGAGCTCGACAAGTCGGTCACGTCCCGCGTGCCGACTCGCACGAACCGGGACGACCGTTATTTCGGCGACGAATTCCAGTTCATGCCCAAGCACGGTTATACGCGCATGTTCGAGCGAATGCTCGATCATCCGAACATCCACGTGATGACCCAGACGGACTACGACGACATCAAGGACGTCATTCCGCATCGGCGGGTCATCTATACGGGGCCCATCGACGAATATTTCGGCTTCCGGTTCGGGCGGCTGCCTTACCGCTCCCTTCAGTTCAAGCACATCACGCTCGACCAGCCGTGGTACCAGCCGGTCGCCGTCGTCAATTATCCGCAGACGAACGACTACACGCGGGTCACCGAGTACAAACACCTGACCGGGCAGGAGCATGTCAGGACGGCCCTGACCTATGAATATCCTTCCGCAGAGGGCGACCCCTATTACCCGATCCCGAAGGCGGAGAACCAGGAGCTCTTCAAGAAGTATGAGCGCCTTGCCCTGGCGACGCCGGATGTGTGGTTCGTCGGTCGCCTCGCGACCTACCGCTACTACAACATGGACCAGATCGTAGGGCAGGCTTTGGCAACGTTCCGGCGCATCAACGAGACCCTGCCGGCGGAGGCCGATCCTTCGACGGTCCAGGCCGTCCCCTCGTCGGCCGCGTTGGCCTCGTAAGCTCACTCTCACTGTAACCCAGAGCATGTAACGATCTCCGGAGATAACAGATGGAGCAGCGTTTGGAGCTGTGGGGCGGCATAGAGTGTACCGTTGCGAGGATTACAAACGGTTTCCGCGATCAGAGCGCTGAAACTGGGCATAGGGTCAGGCCGGACGATATCGCCCGCATCGCAGAGCTTGGGATCAGAATGCTACGTTACCCTGTGCTCTGGGAGACGGTTTTGCCCCGCTCTCCGGATCGAGTGGATTTCTCCTGGCACGATGCTCGCCTGGAGCAGCTGCAGGATCATGATATCCGCATCATCGCAGGCCTCTGTCATCATGGGAGCGGCCCGCATTATACGAGCATGCTTGATCCTGCCTGGCCCGAGCTGCTCGCCCGTCATGCGTCCAGGGTGGCAGAGCGCTATCCTCAGATCGATTTCTACACCCCTGTCAATGAGCCCCTGACCACTGCCCGCTTCTCGGGACTCTATGGCCATTGGTATCCGCACGGTACCGACTACGGGACCTTCCTCAGGATCTTGGTCAATGAATGCAAGGCGGTCGTCCTGTCCATGCGGGCGATCCGAAAGGTCGCACCTGGCGCGCAACTCGTGCAGACCGACGACATGGGCAAGACCTTCTCGACACGGGCTCTCGCTTACCAAGCCGAGCATGAGAATCAGCGCCGCTGGCTGACATTCGATCTCTTGTGCGGAATGGTCGATCGCCATCATCCCTGGTGGCGCATATTTCTCGATCATGGCATCGAGGAGCGAGAGCTCTCTTTCTTCCTGGATGGGGATGCCGCTCCCGACATTATCGGCATCAACCATTATCTGACGAGTGAGCGTTATCTGGACGAACGCCTCACCCGCTACCCCGAGCATCATTGGGGTGGCAACGGCAGACAGCGCTATGCAGATGCGGAGGCAGTGCGGATGCCGCTTCCAGCGGAGAACCTCGGCCCCGCAGCTCGCCTTCGCGAAACGTGGGAGCGCTACAAGCGCCCCATCGCGGTTACGGAAGTTCACCACGGCTGCACCCGCGACGAGCAGCTTCGCTGGCTGGTGGAGGTCTGGCAGGCGGCGCAGCGGCTGCGCCAGGAAGGAGCGGACATTCGGGCTGTCACGGTCTGGTCCCTGTTCGGTACTGTCGACTGGAACACGCTCCTCACCCAGCGCAACGGCTTCTACGAACCCGGTCCATTCGACGTACGCACCGAGGGAAGTCCACGCCGTACGGGACTGGCTCACGCGGCGAAGGCCCTGGCCAAGGAGGGGAAGTTCGACCATCCCGTTCTCGACCGAGCAGGCTGGTGGAGGCGGGAGGACCGGTTTTATCGGCCGCCCTCCCGTTCTTCGAGTGCCTGTCGACTCGTCGGCGATCCCAGACAGATTCTGATCACCGGCGCGACCGGTACTCTTGGGCGCGCCTTCTCGCGTATCTGTCGGTATCGCGGTCTGGATCACGTCCTCGTTTCCCGGCAGGAGGTGGATATCGCAGATCCAGGGAGCGTGAAGAAGGCGCTGGCCTGCCATCGTCCTTGGGCTGTGATCAACACGGCAGGCTATGTGCGCGTTGCTCAAGCAGAGAGCGAGCCTGAGAAGTGTTTTCGCGAGAATGCGCTCGGCGCGGAGGTCTTGGCGAAGGCCTGTGCCGATATGGGTATTCCCCTTGTAGCCTTCTCGTCGGATCTCGTCTTCGATGGATGTTTGGAGCAACCCTATCGAGAGAGCGACGCCGTCAACCCGACATCCGTCTATGGCGCCAGCAAGGCAGAGGCGGAGCGCCGCGTGCGCGCAGCACATGATGGCTCTCTGGTGATCCGCACCAGTGCCTTCTTCGGTCCATGGGATCGGTACAATTTCGTTTGGTGGGTTCTGAATGCGCTCTCGAAGGAGGAAGCGGTCGAACCACGCGCGGATGTCGTATCACCCACCTACGTCCCCGATCTAGTGCATGAGGTGTTGAACCTCCTGATCGATGGGGAAACAGGCCTATGGCATGTGGCCAATCCCGGGGGGATCTCCTGGTACGAGTTGGCCTGCGCAGCCGCCAAGCGGATGAGTTACGATCCTGGCCTAGTGATCCGGGTCGGGGACGAGGATATGACGAAGAGGGTTCTGACGAGCGAGCGCGGCGTCCTGCTGCCCACCTTCGAAAGCGCATTTGACCGATTCTTTCAGGACTGTAAGGTCGAGTGGGACGAGAAGGTCACCCAAGGAGTCGCGGCCGAGTAGACCGCGGGGCACCTACAAGTGCCTTAGGCCGCGGCCTCCGCGGCCCGCACGGCTTCTTCCAGACGTGCCATCCGCGACTCGACCGCAAGCTCAACCAGGCTGTCGAGGAGCATCGTGGCGGTCGGGTCGGCCATCGGCTCGTCCCGGAACAGCCGGAAGGTCGAAGCCACGATCCGCCCGCGCCCGTAGGAGCGTTCCACGCCCAGTGCCACCGGCTTGTGGATCCAGCCGACGACAAGCCCCGCGAAGACGCGAGCCTGGAAGTCGAGCAGGTTGCAGCCGGAGATGACATAATCAGGGATGACCCGGTCCATGGTCTCGTCGAGGAGCGGGCCGCTCGGGAAGCGCGCGAAATGTCCCGCCCGGCGCAGCCACGCGAAAGACGACGCCCAGTCACCGCGCCACAGAGTGCCGTCGCGGGACTTGACCTGCACGTTCTGCCAATGGGGAAAGAACGGATACAGGCTGATTTCGGTCTCCGGCAGGAGCAGAAGATTCGCGCCCTGGCGGACATGGTCGGCAATCGTCTTGTCGTGACTGCGGGAGACCACGATGGCGGCCTCCTCGAGACTGCGCGCCGAGGCATATCCCATCAGCCTCAGCCGCTCCCGGAGATCCTCGTCGGGTGACCAGATCGGCTGCCGCGCATGGACCGGCTTGCCGCGCGGGGCATGAATGGCGAGATCCACGTGGTTCTGCGCCACGAGACGGCCGTCCGAGGCCCTCAACTCGAGAGAAACACGGCGCAGGGCCGGCTCGGTAAGGTCGGGTACCGGGAGGTCAACGGTTCCAAGGTCCAGGACGGCGGGAGCTTCCAGGCGCGGGATCGGAAGGCGTCGCGTCTCGCTGCCCAGGCGGACTTCCAGCTGGCAATCCTCCAGGACAGGCCCGGCGCCGTGCGCGAGAGAGAGCTGCAGGCTTGCCGTCTCGTCTGACCAGTACGAGACACGCTCCCATTTCGGGACGATGACCGTATCGGCGTTGATGATGTGGAACAGTTCGTGGAAGACCCGCGGATTGCGGCGCATGTCGAGAAGACCGTTCGACTCCCAGTGGCAATCGTGGAGCTCGGTAATCACGTAACCGGCCAGGTTGGGCTTACGCCGCATCGCCTCGATTTCGTATTTCAGGGCGCGGAACTGCTGCCACTGCGCCGCCATCACGAAGCGGCGCAGATCGCCGAACACACGGTCCATGCTCCAGTCGGAGAACCGGTTCTCGACGCCGTGGGCATACATGACGCCTTCGCCCCAATCATGTCCGGTCTCGAACCACCAGGGCTCCTCGCCCTTGTCGTTGCGCAGATCCTTCGGATAGGGCAGGCCCCAATTGCCGAACTCGGAGCACATGAGCGGCTCGCGCCCCGTGATCACCGCATCCCCGTGCGGCGAGTAGAGCCAGGAGGCACGCGCCGCGAGCTCGTCCACGAACCTGTCCCACTCGTCGCGGTGGTCCGGCACGGCCGCATAGAAGTGATAGTCGGCGATGTCCGATTCCACATGGAAGCTCGGAGCGAGCGGCGAATTGTCGACGACCAGACGGGTCGGATCATAAGCCTTGAGCCACGCGAAGGTGCGTTTCAGCCAGTCGCGGTGGTCGGGGTCGTTGACCAGGTCGACGCCCCAGTTCTCGTTGATGATCGTCCAGATGATGATCGAGGGATGATTGCCGTCCCGGTCGACGATGCCCTTCAGGAGCTTTTCCTTGCGGCCGCGGGAGCGGTCGGTCGCCATGCCGCCATTGGGCAGCTCCGTCCAGATGAGCAGACCCATCCGGTCGGCGACCTCGTAATAGCGCGGGTCCGCCGCCTTGATGTGGCAGCGCAGGCAATTGAGGCCGAGTTCCTTCGCCTTGCGGAACTGATCCTCGAGAAACTCCACGGACGGCACCGTGCAGATCGTATCCGGATAGTAGTCCTGATCGAGGGCTGCGCGCAGGTAAAGCGGCTCCCCGTTCAGGTAGAACTTGCCGTTGCGGGCCTCGATGGTGCGGAATCCGAAATGGTCGCCGATCTCGTCACGGACGGCGCCGTCCCGGACCAGGGACAGGCGGATCGTGTAGAGGTTGGGCTCGTCCGGCGACCAGGACCTGACATCCACGAGGGTGAAGTCGAAGGGCATGCTGGTCACGCCGGCCTGGACCGCGTGCGCTTCATCGAGGATGAGCGCTCCCGCGGGATCCCGCACCTCGATGCGGATCTCGGCCGTGTCGGCGAGAGGCCGGGCGAAGAAGACGCCGGCCGTGACATGACCCGTCTCGCGCTTGGGCACGAGGCGGATGCGCGTCATGTGATCCGGAATGCGGCGCTCGAGAAACACCGATTGCCAGATGCCGGACAGAGGGCCGTACCAGCTCTGCTTTCCGAAGGGGATCTCGGCGAAGGGGGAATCCGGGAACTCGGCCGGGTTGTCGGTGGGAGAATCCACCCGCACCTTGATCTCGTTCGGGCCGGTCTTGAGATGGGGCGTGACATCGAAGGAAAACGGCAGGAAGCCGCCCTCGTTCGTCCCGACCAGTTCGCCGTTCACGAAGACCCGGGAATTGTGGAAGACCGCGCCGAAACGCAGCCAGATGCTGTCGTGGAGCCAGTCTTCCGGAATGTCGAGCTGCCTGCGGTAGATCCCGATGCCGGCACGCATCCGCAGATCCTGAAACTGGGCCTGCCAGGGGCTCGGGACCACGATTTCGCGCACTTCCGCCGGACCGGACATGCGGTCGTCGGCCACGTGCAAAAATTCCCAGTCTCCATCCAAGCTGATGCGATTGTCTTGCATGACAACTCCTTGAATCAGCATTTACCCAAGGGCGTTCAAAGCGGCAAAAACATGACTGATAAGGCGGGGAGCGAAGCTTTCGGCATCGGCGGCGCCGGATCCATTTCCGAACATCGATCGCTCCGACATCATTCGATCCGTGGTCCCTTTTCCGACGCCATGCCCCGGTCTGACTCCTCAACGACCGAACCCTGACATTGGATCCCGTCGGGAGGGGCGCCCAAGGTTCTATGGCATTGCCCGCCGACGGCTCTGGTCGGGCTTGCCGGGCAGGACCGGGGTCCCGTGGAGGAACCGCTCCTGCCATGTGACGTTGCCCTTCCACAGTCGAGCCTCCGCGGCTCGGCACGTTTCCCCGCAGCAACGAGGCTCACGATGGCTAGAATTGTTCCCGACGACCGCGCACGACAGGGGCCTCCGGGCCGTCCCGTGCTCGGCGTGCTGATCGGAGGCTTGGTCCTGTGTGCCATCCTCCTTGGCGGTTACTTCATCTGGGCCAGCAGGACGGTGCCGGACGATCCCGGGCAGGCGGCTTCCCGTGCCGCCGTGACGGGATCGCCTTCCGGCTCCTCGGCGAATCCCACGGACCGCACGTCGCCCGCCAACCCGGCCTATCCGGTGCCTACGGACCCCTCCGCCACCGGCACTACGAAGGCGAAGTGACCCCGGAGCTTTGAGCTCCTTCCCGGGAGCGGTGGACCGTCCCCGCTCCCGACCCTTCTTGCCAAGGCCCTCTCGGGCGGCGACTTTTCGCCTTATTGATTCGCATAACGAGCCTTCAACGAATTGCGACGGGGCGAAACCGCATGACATGGATGGGACGAGGGCGGCTGGTTCTGGCCGCCATGCTGGCCTTCGGGATCACCACGGCCGGCTTGGCCCAAGGGCCGAAACCTCCTTCGGCCGCCCCCACGCAAGCCCAGGCTCCAGCGACTGCCCCTGCGGCAGGTGCGCCGGCGGCCCCCGCGATTTCGGCCGATACGAAAGCCGTGCGGGCCAAGCTCGACGGCTTCAAGGCCGATCTCGAGCAGAAGGAGCTGGCGATCCAGGGGCGTGCGCAATCGGACACGGAGCTCCAGAATCTCCGGCAGCAGCTCGAGCCCATCATCGCCAGCATCCGTGCCGTCATCGCCGAGCAGGCGCCCAAGCTCGAGGCGAGCAAGGCGCGCCTCGCGCAGCTCGGCCCCAAGCCCAAGGAGGGCGAGCCTGATGAGAGCGCCGATGCTGCCCGGGACCGCAGCGAGCGCGAGGCCGCCGTGGCCGAGCTCGACGAGACCCAGCGGCTCGGCCGAGCGCTCCTCGTCCAGGCCGAGCAGCTCGATGCCCAGATCAGCGACCTGCGCCGGGCCGGCTTCACCCGCGCTCTCTTCGAGAAGAGCGACAGCATCCTCAGCCTCGGGCTGTGGATGGACGTCATTCAGGCCGTTCCGCGGGAGCTGCGGGCGCAGAAGATCACCTTCGGCGACACGCTGGGCCAGATGCAGCGCAGCGCCACCCTCGGCGTCCTGCTGCTCATCGGCCTGTCCCTGGGCGTGGCCATCGCGCTTTATGCCGGGCGCCGGTCGATCGCGCCGCGCCTGGTGCGGCGCGATCCGGCCATTCTCGATCCGGCCCGGCGCAGCCGGCTTCTCGCGGCTTTCGCGGTGCTCCTCCTGGGTACCGTCCCGGCCATTGCGGGAAGCTGGATCTTCTGGATCGCCTTCGATGCGGTCGATCTCTTCCCGCCCCGCCTGGAACAGGTGGTCGCCTCCATCCTGCGCGGCTTTGCGTTCATCGCCTTCGTGCGCGCTCTCATCGACGCCATCCTGGCGCCGGACCATGGATCATGGCGGCTCATTTCGGTGAGCGAAGCGTCGGCCGGGCGCATCATGAGCTTCGGCATCACGCTGGCGACCGTCATGGTGGTTGGAAAGGTGCTCGAATCCTTCAATCAGGCCATCGCGGCGGCTCTGCCGATCACGGTCGTCACGCGGGCGGTCTTCGCGCTGGCCTCGGCGCTGATCTTCGCCGAATTGCTGCGCCGTTTCGCGTCGCGGGCGAACCAGGACGAGGCCTGCCTCGGCCCCTATGTGGCGCCGGAGGTTTCCATCGGCGGACCTCTGCGGACATTGGGCTGGATCGTCGTCGCCATCGTCATTGGCAGCGTCCTCGGCGGCTATGTGGCGCTTGCGTCCTTCATGGTGGACCAGGCCGTCTGGATCTCCATCCTCGTGGCCCTGCTGATCCTGCTGATTGCGCTTGCGGACGAGTTCATCAGCAACACCTTCAGGACCCAGAGCCGCGTTTCAACAATGCTCCAGGCCAATACGGGCCTGCGTCGGCGCTCTCTCGAGCAGATCGGCGTGCTGGTGAGCGGCGCGGCCCGGCTGGCCATCATCATCATGGCGGTCCTTCTGGCGCTGGCCCCCTGGGGGATCGAATCCACCGACCTTGTGGGCTCCCTGCGGGCGGTGTTCTTCGGCTTCAGCGTCGGGGACGTGACGATCTCCCTGTCGTCGATCCTCATCGCGGCTCTCCTTTTCACGGTCGGCTTCACGGTGACCCGGGTCATCCAGCGCTGGCTCGACAACACGTTCCTGCCGGCGACGGAGCTCGATGCGGGACTGCGGAACTCCATCCGCACGGCCGCGGGCTATGTGGGCGTCATCTCGGCGGGCGTGATCGCCTTCACGTATCTGGGCCTGAGCCTGGAGCGGGTCACGATCGTCGCCGGCGCGCTGTCGGTCGGTATCGGTTTCGGCCTGCAATCCATCGTCAACAACTTCATTTCGGGCCTCATCCTGCTCTGGGAGCGGCCTATCCGGGTCGGCGACCTCGTCGTGGTGGGTGACGGGGAGGGCTATGTGCGCCGGATCAACGTGCGCTCCACGGAGATCCAGACGTTCGACCGCTCGACCCTCATCGTGCCGAACTCGAACCTCATCTCGGGCATCGTCCGCAACCGGGTCCGCAACGACCGGATCGGGCGCGTGCTCGTATCCCTGCCGGTTCCCCGCGCATCGGACCCGGATCGTGTCGCCGAGATCATGCGGCAGAGCGCCCTGGCGCATCGGGAAGTGATGAGCGAGCCGGCCGCGCGGGTGATCTTCAAGAAGGTCACCGAGAACACCATCGATTTCGATCTCGTCTGCTTCGTCGACGATATCGATTCGGCAGGCCGCGTCGCGAGCGATCTGTATTTCGAGATCTTCCGCAAGCTGCGCGAGGAGGGGACCGGGGCGGCGCCGCCTCCGGCGCCTACCCCGACACCGCCGAAGGAGGAGGAAGAGCCGGAGGCCAGGCCCAAGGCGCCACAGGACGAGGATGAAGGCTTAACCCTTCTCAAGGATAAGTAGGCCTCATGAAAAACCTCATCCTCCTCAGCGTCCTGGCGCTTGCCCTGGCGGCCTGCCAGGGCACGCCGCCGGCCGGCCGCACCGGAACTCCGAGCTTCTATACGTCCATGGCCCGGGCCGATGCCACGGTCGATGCCGCCATGGCCCGCGACATGATCAACGCCTATCGCCGTAACAAGGGCCTTCCGCCCCTGGTGCTCGACCCGGACCTTCAAACGGCCGCCCAGGCCGAGGCGCAGGCCATGGCCACGGCCGACCGTCCGAGCTCTGCAGACGCCTTCAAGGCCCGTCTGGCTTCGGCCGGATACAGAGCGCCGGCCGTGAACCTGTCGGCCGGGTACCATACCCTGGCCGAGGCCTTCTCGGGCTGGCGCGAGAGTCCTCAGCACGACAGGGTGCTAACCGACCCCCAGGCCTCCCGGATCGCCATCGCGACCGCCTATGCGCCGGGCTCGAAATACAAGGTCTATTGGGCGCTCGTGGTGGCGGCCGACAGGCGCTGACCGGCCTCGCAGGCCTCCAACCGGGGGCCTTTCCCGAACAAAGTCACGGGATCGCCGTTGATTGTCGCAGGCTTCGCTTTATGAAGCAGGGCCTGAGACAGGAAGGCGATGCGATGCAGGAACGGGTTTGGGAAGGCTCCGGCTCTTCGGCCGTGAGGATTGCAGCGGGTCGCGGCGCATGTGGCTGATCCGCCTTTATGTCCGCGTTCTGGGCCAGCTCGGCTCCGATCTTCGGATCGGGGCTCTCCTGGCCCTGGCGAATGTGGCGCTCGCCATCTCGGCTTTCGCCGAGCCCATCCTGTTCGGCCGCATCATCGACGTGCTGACCCGGGCCCAGAACCCGAATGCGGCGCCGATCACCTTCTCGGACCTTCTGCCCCTCATCCTGGCCTGGGTCGCTTTCGGGTTCTTCTCCATCGGCGCAGGAGTCCTCGTCGCGCTCCATGCGGACCGGCTCTCCCATCGCCGACGCCTGGCCGTGATCGCGAACTATTTCGAGCACGTCCTGGAGCTGCCGCTGGCCTTCCATACGTCCACCCATTCGGGGCGTGTCCTGAAGGTGATGCTGGAAGGCTCGAACGGCATGGCCTGGCTCTGGCTCGGCTTCTTCCGGGAGCACTTCGCGGCCCTGATCGCGCTCGTCATCCTCCTGCCCCTGACGGTGTTCCTGAACTGGCGGCTGGGGCTGCTCCTCGTCGCCCTCATGGGGGTCTTCGCGGTCGTGACGACGATCGTGCTGCGCAAGACCGAGAGCCTCCAGGGCGCCGTCGAGCGCTACCATTCGAGCCTCGCCGAACACGCTTCCGATGCCCTCGGCAACGTCCCGGTGATCCAGTCCTTCACGCGGGTCGAGGCGGAGGCCGGGTCCCTGCGGGCCATCATCGGCCAGCTCTTGCAGGCGCAGAACCCGGTGCTCTCCTGGTGGGCGGTCGCATCGGTGGCGTCGCGCGCCTCCGCGACGATCACCGTCACGGCGATCTTCCTCGTCGGCACGGCGCTTCACCTGAACGGGCTCGCGACGATCGGCGATGTCGTGATGTTCATGAGCATCGCCACGATGCTGATCGCGCGGCTGGAACAGGCGGTCAGCTTCGTGAACCAGCTTTTCATGCAGGCGCCGAAGATGCGGGAATTCTTCGAGATTCTCGACACGGCGCCTGCGGTCCACGACCGCCCCAACGCCAAGGACGTTCCGCGCTTCGCCGGCAAGGTCGCCTTCGAGAACGTGAGCTTCTCGTATGACGGCAAGCGTCCTGCGATCCAGGACGTCACCTTCACGGTTCAGCCGGGCGAGACCGTCGCCCTCGTGGGCGCCACGGGGTCCGGCAAGTCCACGACGCTGGGGCTCCTGCACCGGGCCTTCGATCCGCAATCCGGCATCATCCGCATCGACGACGACGACATCCGCGATCTCGCCCTGTCGTCCCTCCGGCGCAATATCGGCGTGGTGTTCCAGGAACCGATGCTCTTCGCGCGTACGATCCGCGAGAACCTGCAGGTCGGGCGGCCGGACGCCACGGATGCCGAGATGATCGAGGCCCTGGAGCGCGCGCAGGCGGTGGAGTTCATCTCCCGTCAGGCCGCGGGCCTCGACACGGTGATCGGCGAGCGCGGGCGCTCCCTGTCCGGCGGCGAGCGCCAGCGGCTCTCCATCGCGCGGGCGCTCCTGAAGAACCCGCCGATCCTGATCCTCGACGAGGCCACGAGCGCCCTCGACGCCGCGACCGAGCGAAAGCTGCAGATGGCCCTCGACGAGGTCATGAAGGGCCGGACGACCTTCGTCATCGCCCACCGCCTCGCGACGATCCGCAACGCCGACCGGATCCTGGTCTTCGATCAGGGGCAGATCGTCGAATCCGGAACCTTCGGGGCGCTCGTCGCCCAGGGAGGGCGCTTTGCGGAACTCGCCAAGGCGCAATTCATCGCCGGCGAGGAGCCTGTGGAGCGCCGGCCCGAGGCGGGGGCCCTGGAGGCCGTCCCTCTGTCGTAAGGGCAGGTTCGGGCTACGCAGGCCCTCCGGCCCGGTTTCGCCGCGCCGCCAGCGCAGAGGCCTCATCGGCTTTCCGGGCGATCGCCAGAGGCGTGATCCTGAGCGCCGTGATGCGGTTGCGCGACTTGCGCAGGACCTGGAAGCGGAAGCCGTGGAAGGTGAAGATCTGGCCCGTATCCGGGATCGCCTGGGCCTCGTGGATGACGAGCCCGGCGATGGTCGTCGCCTCCTCGTCGGGCAGGTTCCAGTCCATGACCCGGTTGAGGTCGCGGATCGGCACGGAGCCGTCCACGTTCACGGAGCCGTTCGGCTGCGGCCGCACGCCCTGGACCGACAGGTCGTGCTCATCCTTGATGTCGCCGACAATCTCCTCGAGGATATCCTCGAGGGTGACGAGGCCCATCACCTCGCCGTATTCGTCGACCACGAGCGCGAAATGGGTCTTCTTGGCCAGGAAGGCCTTGAGCTGGTCGCGTAAGGAAGTGGTGTCGGGCACGAACCAGCTTTCCAGCGCGATGCTCTCCACCGAGAGCCTGCTCGCGTCGCCGCCGACGGCATCGAGCGCCCGGAGAAGGTCCTTGGCGTGGAGGACGCCGATGATGTTCTCCTGGCTGCCCCGCCAGAGCGGCATGCGCGTATAGGGCGAGGACAGCACCTCGCGCACGATCTCCTCCGACGAGAGGTCGGCATTGATGGTGCGCATCTTGGTGCGGTGGACCATGACCTCGGACACGCTCAGCTCCTCCAGGTCCAGGAGGCCGCCCACCATGTCGCGCTCCACCTTGGCGACGTTGCCTTCCCGGTGCAGGAGGTCGAGCTGTCCGCGGAGCTCCTCGCTGGCGGACAGGATCGGCGTATTGGCGCCGATTCGGATGCCGAAGGGCCGCAGCATGAGGCGCACCAGACGCTCGATCGCGATGGCCAGGGGGCCGATGATCGCCACCACCCAGGACATGGGCCGCGACAGGGCCAGGGACACGGTGTCCGGGGACGAGATCGCGATGGTCTTCGGCATCACCTCCGCGAAGACGATCACCAGGACCGACATGATGACGGTCGCGTAGAGCGCTCCGCCGTCGCCGAAGATCGCCACGAGCACGCTGGTCGCGAAGGCCGAAACGCCGATATTGACGATGTTGTTGCCGATCAGGACCGTGCCGATGAAGCGCTCGCGCATCTGCAGCAGGCGGTTCACGAGGGAGGCGCGTTCGTCACCGTTCTTCTCCATGAACAGCATGCGCGAGCGCGAGGCGCCCGTGAAGGCGGTCTCGCCGGCCGAGAAGAAGGCCGAGAGAAGAAGGCAGAAGATGACGACCAGGGCCGCGACCCAGAGCTCGCCGGAAGAATCCTCGATCATGGTCAAGCTGCGCTGATTTCCTTCGCCAGGAACGACCGGACATCGTCCACCGCGACGCCTGGAGCGATGAAGCTTTGCCCGATGCCCCGCGCCAGGATGAACGTGAGAGCACCGCCCTTCACCTTCTTGTCCTGCGCCATGGCGTCGAGCAGCTCCTCCACGGTGCCGCAGCCTTCGGGAACATGGCTCAGGCGGGTCGGAAGTCCAGCGGCTGCGAGGTGGCTCTCCACGCGCTGCGCATCGGCCTCCGGGCAGAGTCCGAGTGTCGCCGAGAAGCGGAAGGCTAGGCACAGGCCGATCGCCACGCCCTCCCCATGGACGAGTCTCGTGGAATCGTAGCGGGTGATCCGCTCCAGGGCATGGCCGAAGGTGTGGCCGAGATTGAGCAGGGCGCGGTCCCCGTCCTCCCGCTCGTCGCGCACCACGACGGCGGCCTTGGCCCGGCAGCTCCGGGCGACGGCCTCGTCCCGCTCCGGTCCGCCGGAGAACACGCCGCGCCAATGCGCCTCGCACCAATCGAAGAAGGCGGCATCGTCAATAAGTCCGTATTTCGCCACCTCTGCGTAGCCCGCCCGCATCTCCCGTTGGGGAAGAGTGTCGAGGGCCGCCGTGTCGGCCAGGACGAGGCTCGGCTGATGGAAGGCGCCGACGAGATTCTTGCCGTGGAGCGAGTTGATGCCGGTCTTGCCGCCGACGGAGGAATCCACCTGGGCCAGCAGGGTGGTGGGCACCTGGACGAAGCGCACGCCCCGGCGCACGACGGCGGCCGCGAAGCCGGCAAGATCCCCGACGACGCCACCGCCGAGGGCGATCACGAGGTCGCCGCGCTCGATCCTCGCCTCCAGGGCGAAGTCGCAGACCTTCTCCAGGGATGCGTAGGATTTCGTCGCCTCGCCCGGGGGCAGGGTGAAGGTCTCGACCCTCAGCCCCTGCTGCCGCAGGCTCTCGGCCAGGGTCCCGGCATAGAGCGGTCCCACATGCGCGTCGGTGACGATGGCGGCGGCACGCGCGCCGAGGGCCGCGATGCGCGCGCCCGCGCTCTCGAGCAGGCCGCGCCCGACGAGGATCTCGTAGGCCCTGTCCCCGAGTGGGACCGGGACCGTGATCGTCCCTGTTTCCGGCAATCGTGCCGCCAGACTACTCACCGGAAGAACTCCCATGTTCGTCGAACCACTCCTTGAGGGCCTGGATGGTGTCGGCCACGACCCGCTCGTGCGGCGCCTCGTGCGAATAGACCGTCACGTCGGCGGTCGCATAGACGGGATAACGGACGTCCATCAGGCGCCGCATGGTCCCTTCCGGGTCGGCGGTCTTGAGCAGAGGGCGCGTGGCTCTCTTGCGCACCCGCCGCATGAGGATGTCGAGATCCGCCTTGAGCCAGATCGAAATGCCCGTCTCGGCAATGGCCGCCCGGGTCTCCTCATTCATGAAGGCGCCGCCCCCGGTCGCCAGGACCATGGGCCCCTCCTGGAGGAGCCGGGCGATGACGCGCCTCTCGCCGTCGCGGAAATGCGCCTCGCCGTGAATGGCGAAGATATCCGCGATGCTCATTCCGGCGGCCGCCTCGATCTCGTGATCCGCGTCGCGGAACGGCAGGCCGAGCTTCTGGGCGAGCCTCCGGCCCACGGTACTTTTCCCGGCGCCCATGAGGCCGACGAGCACGAGGGAACGCGAGCCGAGTTGCCGGGCGATGGGGTGGCCGCCCTGGCCTCTGTCGTCCTGCCCGCCGGCTTCATCGAGGGTGTTGAAGCGGCTGATGGTGTTCATGGCCCTGTCCTAGCACGGGGCCTCCGCTCTGTCACAGGACCCGGGCAGGCGATTCGGAAAAGCTTGCCTTTGTCCGCCATGCATGGTTGTACCTTGGAGATCTTGAAGAGGGGCCCGTGCCGACTTTATTCCGGTTTCTTGTCGTCGTCGCCATCCTCGCCGGGATCGGTTTTGCGGCCGTCTTCGCCCTGGCGACCCTGGTCGAACCCGAGCCGCGGGAGATCTCGGTCCCGATCCCGAGCAGTCGCCTGTCCTCCCCATGAGCGGGGCGCGGCACGCCAGCCTTTTTCTGGACATGCTCGCGGCCGAGCGGGGCGCGTCGAAGAACACCCTCGATGCCTACCGCCGGGACCTCGACGATTATCTGGCCTATCTGGCCGAGGTCGGAGGCCAGCCCGACAGCGCCTCGGCCGCTACGGTGCGCGGGTTCATGGCGAGCCTCGAGGAAAGAGGGCTGAAGGCCTCGTCGGCGGCGCGGCGCCTCTCGGCCGTCCGGCAGTTCCATAAGTTCCTCTACGTAGAGGGTTATGCCCCCGCCGATCCGACCGCGGCCGTCGCGGCGCCCAAGCGGGGCAGGGCGCTTCCCAAGGTCCTCTCGGTGGACGAGGTCGACCGTCTCCTGCAGGTGGCCCATGCGGCGGCCGGGCAGGAGGAAGCCTCGCCGGCGGAGCGCCTGCGCGCCGCACGCATGGGTTGTCTTCTGGAGCTCCTCTACGCCACGGGCCTGCGCGTCTCGGAACTCGTCGCGCTTCCCCGCGGCGCGGCGAAGACCCGCGACCGCTTCCTCGTGGTCCGGGGCAAGGGCGGCAAGGAGCGTCTCGTGCCCCTGACGGAGCCCGCACGGGAGGCGAGCCGTGCCTATCTGGCGCTTCTCGAAGGACAGGGGAATACGGCCGGGCCCTGGCTGTTCCCATCCGACAGCGAGAGCGGCCACCTGACCCGCCAGGCCTTCGCCCGCGACCTGAAGGCCGTCGCAGGGGCGGCGGGGCTGCGTGCCGATAAGGTCAGCCCCCACGTGCTACGCCATGCCTTCGCGAGCCACCTTCTCCAGAACGGGGCGGATCTGCGCATCGTGCAGGAACTGCTCGGCCACTCCGACATCTCGACCACGCAGATCTACACCCACGTCCTGGACGAGCGCCTGAAAAGCATGGTGCGAGACCTGCATCCACTCGCGTCCGGGTCGGGTCCGGAGGGATAGCGGCCCCTGCCCGCCACCGGGCTGCGTCCGGCTGACGCTGGCCGGCATTCCCTTGCCGACAAGCTAGAACCCTCGGCTTCTCCATGCGTTAGCCGTGTCCAAGACGGACAAACATGGAGTGCAGAGTGATGGCAAGCCGTTCTGGATCTTCGAATCGTGGCTTCGGTTCGATGGACAAGGAAAAGCAGCACGAGATCTCCCGCAAGGGCGGGGAGAGCGTCTCTGCGGAAGATCGCTCCTTCTCGAAGGATCGCAACCTGGCGAGCGAGGCCGGCCGCAAAGGCGGTCATCACCCGCGCGGCGGCAATCGCTAGCGCCGCGACGTATCGGGCTTTTCCCGGAGGGCTGCCGAAAGGCGGCCCTCTCGCTTTGAGGCCTCCAGGCAGACGGAGGCGGTCCTACCGTCGGGTCAGCAGGAACACGCCCTGCTCGCCCAGGAGATTCCAGGCCCACCAGGGCAGGACGACGCGCACGGGGTGCCCTCCGGCATCAAGGGCCGCCGCCTTCTCCATCTGCGCTCCGACCTCCCGGCACAGCTCCACGAAATCGCGGATCGTGCAGAAATGGATGTTGGGCGTATCGTGCCAGGAATAGGGCAGGTTCTCGGTCACGGGCATCCGGCCCTTGAAGAGGAGGTCCAGCCTCACGCGCCAATGGCCGAAATTCGGGAACGACACGATGGCGCGCCGTCCGATGCGCAGCAGCTGCTCGAGCACGATCTTGGGCTGGCGCGTGGCCTGGATGGTCTGCGACAGGATGACGTAATCGAAGGCGTCATCCGGATAATCGGCGAGGTCCGTGTCGGCGTCGCCCTGGATCACCGGCAGGCCCTTGGCCAGGCAGGCATTCACGCCCTCGCGGGAAATCTCGATCCCGCGTCCGTCGATGCCCTTGCGGTCGCGCAGCAGCGCCAGGAGAGAGCCGTCGCCGCAGCCGACATCGAGCACCCGCGACCCGGGCGCCACCATGTCGGCGACGAGGAGAAAGTCGAGGCGGGTCCCGTCCTGGGCGGCGGCCGTTCGCGGATCCATCAGGCGATCCCTCGGACACGGGCCGCCGCGTCGATGAAGCCGCGCGCGGCCGCGAACATCTCGGGCTCGTCGAGGAGAAAGGCGTCGTGGCCCTTGTCGCTCTCCACCTCGACGAACGCCACGGAAGCGGCGGCGGCGTTGAGGGCATGGACGATGGCGCGGGAATCCGACGTGGGGAACAGCCAGTCCGACGTGAACGAGATGACACAGAAGCGCGTCGCCGACCCCTTGAAGGCACGTGCCAGGCTGCCGCCGTGCTCGGCCGCCAGATCGAAATAATCCATGGCCCGCGTCACGTAGAGGTACGAATTGGCATCGAAGCGCTCGACGAAGGCCAGGCCCTGGTAGCGCAGATAGCTCTCGATCTGGAAATCCGCGTCGAACGAGAAGGTCGGTGCGCTGCGGTCCTGGTAATTGCGCCCGAACTTCCTGTGGAGCGCCATCTCGGACAGATAGGTGATGTGCGCGCCCATGCGGGCAACCGCGAGTCCCTTCGTCGGCCGCGTGCCCTCGGCGAGGTAGCGGCCGCCGCGCCAGTCGGGATCGGCCATGATGGCCTGGCGGCCGACCTCATGGAACGCGATGTTCTGGGCCGAATGGCGCGCCGCGGCCGCGATGGGCAGGGCTGCGAAGACCCGCTCCGGATAGCTCGCCGCCCATTGGAGCACCTGCATGCCGCCCATGGAGCCGCCGATGACGCAGAACAGGCTCTCGATGCCGAGCCGGTCGATCAGCGCGGCCTGCGCCCGCACCATGTCGCGGATGGTGATCACCGGGAAATCGAGCGCATAGGGCTGGCCGGTCTGCGGGTCGGTGGAGGCCGGGCCCGTCGTGCCCATGCAACCGCCGATCACGTTGGCGCAGACCACGAAGAAACGGTCCGTATCGACCGGCCGCCCCGGGCCGACCATGGTCGTCCACCAGCCGGGCTTGCCCGTCACCGGGCTGACATTGGCCACGTGTTGGTCGCCCGTCAGGGCATGGCAGATGAGGATGGCGTTGGATCGTTCGGCGTTCAGGGTCCCGTAGGTCTGGTAGGCGATCTGCCAGGGCCCGAGGGGAACGCCCGCATCGAGCAGCAGGGGCTCGTCCGCGCCGAAGCGTGCGACCGGGCTCGACGGGTCGTCGACCTGGCTTCGCGGCTCTGGCGGTTGAAAAGCGCTGGTCATGCTCGGCTTGGCGGACGCGTTCGATCTTCCGAACAGCGGTAATGCGGCGCGGCGCCGAGGTCAACGAACATGACCGCATGGCAGGGCCGCCGGGCCGGTTTGAGACGAGTTGAGACTTGGCAGGCGTGCTCCGGGCTGCGAAGAAGAACGCCGTCATTCAGGAATGTCCCATGTCCACCGATAACCCGTCCCCCGCGCCCGCCCTGGCCCAGCTGCGGCAGGAGATCGACCGGATCGACGAGGCCATGCACCGGCTTCTGATGGAGCGGGGCACCATCATCGACCGGCTGATCTCGGTCAAGAAAACCTCCGAATCCGGTTCGGCCTTCCGTCCGGGCCGCGAAGCCTCCATGATGCGGGCCCTCGCCGAGCGTCACGAGGGCCTCCTGCCTCTCGATACGGTGGAGAGCATCTGGCGGGTCATCATCGCGACCTTCACGTATGTCCAGGCACCTTACGCGGTCCATGCGGACATTTCCGGCGGCGATGCGCCGATGCGCGACTCGGCCCGGTTCCATTTCGGCTTCACGGTTCCGTATCTCAGCCATCCGAGCGCCGCTGCCGTGATCGAGGCCGTGGCCTCGGGTCGCGGCGATCTCGGCATCTTCCGGATCGACCAGGGCGCCTCCAGCGGCGCCTGGTGGCGGGCGCTCGCGGATAAGGACCGGCCGAAGATCATCGCGCGCCTGCCCTTCATCGAGCGGCCCGACCATCCGGCCGGCACGCCCGTCTACGTCATCTCCAAGCCCCTGACCGATGCGGCCGTGCGCGACGTCGTTCTCTACGCGGCCCAGTTCGAGCGCTGGCACAAGGATGTGACCGGAGCCCTGGCGGGGCTCGGCGGCGAGGCAGTCGCCAGCGCGGCCGACGCCTATGGCCTGTCCGTCCTGATCGCCGTGCCCGGGACCGTGGAGCCGGCCAGGCTGCACGGGGCCCTGACCGACGCGGGCGCAAGCCTGGCCCAGCTCGTCGAGATCGGCAGCCATGCGGAACGTTTCCGCGTGAAATGAGCCTGAAGCTGCGCTAGAGCGATGTCCACTTTTCGCGGCGATGGTCCGGAACCATCCCGCATCCGGTCCCTTTTCCAGGAAGCGTCCCCATGTCCGCCCGTCCCGAACCCCGTCCCGGCGTCCTGAAGATCGAGGCCTATGTGCCCGGCAAGAGCGCGGCCGCAGGGGTTTCGAAGATCCACAAGCTCTCGTCCAACGAAACGCCCCTCGGCCCCTCGCCGAAGGCCATCGAGGCCATCCGCTCCTTTGACCACCTGGAGCTCTATCCGGACGGATCGGCCACCCGCCTGCGCGAGGCCATCGCGGCCAAGTACGGCCTCGATGCCGGCCGCATCGTCTGCGGCGCCGGGTCCGACGAGCTTCTGGCGCTCCTCACCCACGCCTATGTGGGTCCGGGGGACGAGGGGATTTTCTCGGAGCATGGCTTCCTGGTCTACCGCATCGCCATCCTGGCGGCGGGCGGCGTCCCGGTGGTGGCGCCCGAGAAGGATTACCGCGCCGACGTGGACGCGATCCTGGCCCGGGTGACGCCGAAGACCCGGATCGTCTTCCTGGCCAACCCCAACAACCCGACGGGCACGTATCTTCCCTTCGACGAGGTGAAGCGCCTCCATGCGGGCCTGCCCCCGAACGTGCTCCTCGTGCTCGATGCGGCCTATGCGGAATACGTGCGCCGGAACGATTACGAGGCGGGCCTCGAACTCGTGGCCACGGCCGAGAACGTGGTGATGACCCGCACCTTCTCGAAGATCTACGGCCTCGCCAATCTCCGGATCGGCTGGATGGTCGCGCCCGCGCATATCGTGGATGCGGTCAACCGGATCCGGGGGCCGTTCAATGTCAACGGTCCCGCCCTGGCGGCCGCCGTCGCGGCGATCCAGGACGACGCCCATGTGGCGAAGTCGATCGAGCACAACGAGACCTGGCTCGCCTGGCTCACCCGCGAGATCGAGGCGCTGGGCCTGACGGTGACGCCGAGCGTAGGCAACTTCCTGCTCATCCATTTCCCCCAAGAGGAGGGCCGCACCGCCAAGGACGCGGATGCCTTCCTGACGAGCCGGGGCCTCATCCTGCGCCGCATCGACGGCTACGGCCTGCCTCATGCCCTTCGCCTCACGGTGGGGGACGAGGAGGCGAACCGGCTCCTGGTCGCGACCCTGCGCGAATTCCTGGGCAAGGGCGACCATGCCTGAGCGTCTCGGTCCTCCCCGCCAGACGCCGCTCTTCGGGCGCGTCGCCCTCATCGGCCTCGGCCTGATCGGCTCCTCCATCGCCCGCGCGGCACGGCATCTCAACCTCGCCGGCACCCTCGTGGCCATCGACCGGGACGAAGGCGTCCTGGCGCGGGTGCGGGAACTCGGGCTCGCCGACGAGGTGACGGCCGATTTCGCGGCCGGCGTCAGGGATGCGGATCTCGTCATCCTGTGCGTGCCGGTCGGGGTCTGCGGGGCGGTGGCCGCCGCAATCGCGCCCGGCCTCAAACCCGGCGCGATCGTGTCCGACGTGGGTTCCGTGAAGGCCTCGGTGGTCGCCCAGGTGCAGCCGCATCTTCCGGCCGGAATCCATTTCGTCCCGGCCCATCCGGTCGCCGGAACGGAGCATTCCGGCCCCGATGCCGGCTTCTCCACGCTGTTCTTCAACCGCTGGTGCATCCTCACGCCGCCCGAGGGGACCGACGAGGGAGCCGTCGACCGGGTGCGGGAATTCTGGTCCGCCATGGGGTCGAATGTCGAGGTCATGACGGCGCAGCACCATGACCTTGTCCTCGCCATCACGAGCCACGTGCCCCACCTCATCGCCTACAACATCGTCGGCACGGCCGCGGACCTGGAGACCGTGACCCAATCTGAGGTGATCAAGTTCTCGGCCGGCGGCTTCCGGGATTTCACCCGCATCGCCGCGTCGGACCCGACCATGTGGCGGGACGTGTTCCTCCACAACAAGGAGGCGGTGCTGGAGATGCTCGGCCGCCTCAACGAGGACATCGCGCTCCTCGCCCGCGCGATCCGCTGGGGCGAGGGCGACAAGCTTTTCGACCTGTTCACCCGCACCCGGGCGATCCGCCGGGGCATCATCTCCGAGGGGCAGGAAACGCCCGAGCCCGATTTCGGGCGTCGTCGCGACGGTCAGTAGATCGCAGGCAGCTTCACGCTGGGGATCACGAAGGGGCCGAGCGCCAGGAAGCCGTTGTCGAGCCTCAGAGGCGGCAGCGGCGTCAGGGCCGGTTGCCCAGGCTTGGCGGCTTCGCCCGAGGGGCGGGCGCCGCCGAGCAGGGCTCCGAGCAGCGCTCCGCCGGTGCGGTTGCCCATGACGGCGCCGAGAATCCCGTCGAGGCCCGCGGCCGAGACGTTGAGGAGGCCCGAGGGGCGGTGCTGGTCATCGAGGCCGAGCTCTCCCTTGGCCTCCACCCGGCGGGCGCCCTTGCTCAGGGACAGCATCTCGACCGTGAGCCGGCCGCCGTCGCTGCGCCAGCGCTCCAGCTCCTCGGCCATCGGCCGGCCCCGGAAGCCTTCCGCCTGGGTTACGGTCAGGTCGGCCTGCAGATCCGTCGGCTCGGCGCCGCCGATCAGGTTGTCCAGGAGCGGCAACCGCGCCTTGTCGACCGAGAATGCCAAGTCGTAGGCCTTGTCCTGGCTGCGGGACGGGTCCGGCCGGAGATGGGCCTCCATCTCGCTGCCCGTCACGGCGATGGGGTCGGGCGTCAGGCCGGTCACCGTGACGGAGGGGTTGCGGGCCACCGCCGAGAGCCGCTGCAGGCCGGCTTTCGTGGCATGGACGCTGGTCTGGAGCAGGTCCCAGCGTCCCTCGACCGTGACGGTGCCGTCCGTCCAGCGGAAGGGGCCCTCGACTTCGGTGATGACGAATCGCGGCTGGTAGACCTGCGCCACCGCTTCGACGCGCCCGAGCGAGGCCTTCACGGCGCCGTGGGTCAGGCTCAAAGCGCCGCAGGTCACCTCCATCCGGAACGGGAAGCCTCCGACACTCCGGTCCTGGCAGGTCCATTGCCGCCCGGCCTTTGCCTCCAGGCCGAACCAGGTGTCGATGGAATCGCTCGTGCGGTTGCGAATCACGAACCACGCGATGCTCCAGGCAACGGCTATCAGGAGCAGGAGCACGAAGGGCATATAGAGCCAGAAGCGGCTGGAGCGGCCATTCTCTGCGGGGATCTCGCCCATACGGGTCTCCTATTGTGTCGCTTCCCGGTAACTGCTAGCCCATCCACCGCCGAGGAGGCGGCGGCTCCGGCCGGCCATGCGCTTCCATAAGGGAGAGCGGGACCGGGTGCAAAACCCATCCCCTGGAGCATCGTGCTTTAATCCCCGATCCGGGCAAGGATCGGGCATGGCGGTGAGCATGCAGGACACCGACAGTTTGTGGGTCTTCGGGTACGGCTCGCTCATGTGGCGGCCGGGTTTCCCCTTCGTCGAGCGGCAGCGCGCCCAGCTCTTCGGCTATCACCGCTCCCTCTGCGTCTTCTCTCATGTCCACCGCGGCACGCCCGAAAGGCCGGGCCTCGTCCTCGGCCTCGACCGGGGCGGACGCTGCCATGGGGTCGCGTTCCGCGTCGCGCCGGAGGAGGCCGACGCTACGATCCATTACCTTAGGGAGCGCGAACAGGTGACGGCCGTCTATCTGGAGCGACGGCTGCCCGTACGCCTCGACGACGGCCGGAAAATCGCGGCCCTGGCCTACATCGTGGACCGCAAGCACCCCCAATATGCGGGCCGTCTGTCCTTCGACGAGACCGTGGAGCTCGTCCGCCGGGGCGAGGGGATCTCGGGCCGCAATCCGGACTATGTCCGCTCGACCCATGAGCATCTGATCGGAATGGGCGTCGTCGATCCGCTGCTGGAGCGGCTGACCGGGGCGATGGAGTCATAATTTGTCCACCGTCATTCCGGGACAGCGCGGAGCGCTGGGCCCGGAACCCATAACCGCTGACGATGTAGGATAAAGCACAGCGGTTATCGCTAGCTTTGTTCTCAAACGCCGGTGTCTATGGGTTCCGGGCTCGGCTGCGCCGCCCCGGAATGACAGGGGCGATGTCATCAGCCTCAGCCGTCCGATTCGTCGTCCTGGCGCAGGTCGTCGATCATGGCACGCCGCTCGCCCTCGTCATGGGCGAGGCGGTGGACGTGCATTTCGTTGGCGCCCCGGTTCTGGACCTCGGCCACCCAGCGGGCGCGGGCCTGCTCGCCCGGATAGGAGGAGGCGGTGGCGACGTCGATGACGTGGGCCGTTCCGGCCTCGTCACGCTTGACCGCGAGAATCACCGCATCGGTCGTCACCTCGAAGACCTCCGTCTCGGCCAGGGGATGGACGCCGACGATGTAGCGGCGGCCGGAGCGGCCACGCCAGGAGCTCAGGGTCTCGGTGGTCCTCAATCCTGCGGTCGCTCTCAGGCGCTCCTCACGCACACCTGCTCTCCTCGCCCGATCGTTGCGGAGGTCCCGCATGGCCATGGACCACGATATGGTTCGTTTGTTCGCCATTTGTTCTAAGATAAGAATTGTTGACGTAAGCGTCAAGAATCCTTGACGCGCAAACGTTCCAAACCCAAGCGTTTCAAACCCTTGTGAGGTCAGGCGTCGACCCCGTCAGGTGCAGGGTGCGTGTGCAGGCCCAGCTCCCGCCGCCCCTCGGCGACGAGTTTCCCGGAGCTTCCCTCGATGGCCTCCTGCATGCGCCGGAAGAACGCCTCGCGGGGCAGGCCCGGCGGGATCGGCTCCAGGATCTCGACCAGGATCGTCCCGGGCCGCCGGATGAACTGGCGCCGGGGCCAGAAGAGGCCGGAATTCAGCGCGATCGGCAGGCAGGGCACGTCCAGGTTCTGGTAGAGATGGACCACGCCGAACTTGTAGGCCGGCGCGGCGCCGGGCGGACGCCGCGTCCCCTCGGGGAAGATCACGATCTGGCGGCCTTCCTGGGCCTCCTCGTGGGCTCGCGCCATCATGCGCATCAGGGCCTGTGAGCCTGCCTTGCGGTTGACCGGCACGCAATCCGCCTTGCGCGCATACCAGCCGAAGACCGGGATCCACATGAGCTCCCGCTTCAGGATGAAGGTCGGATCCTTGAAGAGGGGCAGAAGCGCGAAGGTTTCCCACAGGGACTGGTGCTTGGCCGCCACCAGAAGACCGCCCTCAGGAATGCGTTCGTGCCCGCGGATCTCCACCTTCGTTCCGGCGACGACCCGCAGCAGCCAGAGGGAGGACAGGGCCCAGAGCTGCGCACCGCGCATGAAGACGCGCCGGGGCAGCGCGAAGGTCGGAATCAGCGCGATCATCCAGAGGATGATGTTCACGTAGAAGGCGATGTTGAACAGGAGGGAGCGGAGGATCAGCATGGCTTCGGCGGGAAAGGGCGGGTTCTTCCCGCGTGACTCTCTAAGCCATGTTCGCGCCCGGGGGACAAGGAAAAACCGGGGGCAGGGGCGCGGATCCGTGCCCGTCAGCGCCAGAGCGGGCCCGCCGAGACGTGCTGGATCGGCCGGCCGCCGCTCATGATCTTCGCGGCCGAGGAATGCTCCGGATCCTTCTCGAACCGGGTGCGGACCCAGACGACCAGGAACTTCAGGTATTCGGAAAAGATCACCTTGGCGGTGGCCGGGTTGCGCCACCAGTCGTGCGGGTCGATTGTCGCGGCCACGGGGTAGGGGATCTTCTGCAGGTTCGGCAGGGCGTGATCGAGCTCCACCAGGGTGCGGGGCATGTGGTAGTTCGACGTGACCACGATCAGGGCGTCGAACTGGTGCTGTTCGGCCCAGCGCCGGGTCTCGATGGCGTTCCCGATGGTGTTGCGGGCGCGGTAGTCCAGATCGACGCAGCAATCGAACAGGCGCCGCTGGCCGGGATTGAGGCGGAAGATCTCGTCGCGGCTGGTCTTCTCGTTGACGCCGGAGATGAGGAGCCGCTTGGCATAGCCCTGGGCGAGCAGGTCGATCGCGTCGCCGATGCGCTGGGCGCCGCCCGTCATGGCCACGATGCCGTCGGCCCGGGTCTCGGGCTTCTGCTCGAAGCGGTCGAGGGAATAGACGAAGACCAGGAAGCCCGTGAAAAGCAGCACCAGGCAGACTGCCGCAACGTAAAAACCGCAACGCAGCACGCGTCTCCTCCGCGACCGCCTACCGGGAGCGGCGGGCGATCCCGGCATGGTCCAGCCCCAGCCCAGGGCTTCCATCGTGTCGGCGGCGCCGACGACCGCCAGGTTCTGCGTACGCGAGGTCATCACGGCGGACGATAATGCAGAATGCGGCAATGGAGAGGCAACCCTTTTGACCGACGGGAATCATCAACCATTTCCGTTAAGAAAGCGTCTCACGGTCAGCCGCGACACGATTCCCGTGATCAGCGCCACCGCGAAGGCGATCAGGATCACGACCACATACCCGCGCCAGCCGATGTTGAAGGAGCCGAACAGGGCCTCCAGCTGGTCGCCCGTGGGGCTCGCGCGCCAGGTTTGGGTAAGGAGCCCGAGGCTGATCGTCATCACGAGGGCCGCGCCGGCGCCCACGGCGCTTCCGCGCAATCCGAGCTTGAAAAACCGGCGCTGAAACTCGCGGGCGATGAAATCGTCGGTGGCGCCCACGAAGTGCAGAACGTCCACCACCTCCCGGTTCCCGGCCATGGCGCCTCGGGTCGCAAAGGTCACGGCGAGCCCGGCCGCCAGGAGGACCAGGGCGACGAGGACAACGCCCACGCCGATGATGGTGTTGGCCATGGTCGAAAGGCGCGAGACCCAGAGCGCGTGGTCGTCGAGGCTGGCCCCGGGGACCTGCTCGCGCAGGGATTGCCGCAGCTTCGTAAAATCCGGCTTCGCGCCGACCTCCAGCTTCAGGACGATGAGGCGCGGCACCGGCAGGTCGTTGAAGTCGAGCCCGGTGCCGAGCCAGGGCTCCAGGAGGCGCTCCGATTCGGCCTTGGAGAAGGCCCTGGTCTCCTCGATTCCGGGCGTCTGCCGGGCCAGGGCCACGGCCCGGGCCACATCATCCTCCATGGAGCGCTGCGGGTTCGGGCGGACCTGGATGGTGACCTCCCGGGCCACGTCCGAGCGCCACTGGGTCGAGCTCGAGGCCACGAGCTCGGCGCCGCCGGCGCAGAGGGCCGCCAGGAAGGTCAGGATGGCGATCACGGCCGCAAGCGCCTGCCCGCCCGCCGAATCGACCGGCACCAGGGGCGCGTTGCGCCGCAAGGAAGCCGGCAGGGGGCGCTTGTCCTGGGCCTGCGGGCGGGGGCCGCGCGTGGGGGTGAGATCGTTCATGTCGCTCACCCGCCGCTCACTCGTCGATGTGCAGCCGGCCGTCGCCGAGAACGAGGCGGCGGACGTCGAGCTGGTCCATGAGGCTGAAATCGTGGGTCGCGATGACGACCGAGGTGCCGAGCCGGTTGAGCTCGATGAACAGGCGCAGGAGCCGCCGGGCGAGGGAGGGGTCGACGTTGCCGGTGGGCTCGTCGGCGAGCAGCAGGTCGGGGCGCACAATGAGCGCGCGCGCGATGGCGGCACGCTGCTTCTCGCCGCCGGACAGGACCGGCGGCAGCACGTGCATGCGGTCCCCAAGGCCGACCCAGCGCAGCAGCTCCACCACCTCGGCCCGGTAGCTCGCCTCCTCCTTGCCCTGGACGCGCAGGGGGAGCGCCACGTTCTCGTAGGTGGTGAGGTGGTCGAGAAGGCGGAAATCCTGGAAGACGACGCCCATGCGCCGCCGCAGGTCCGTCAGGGAATCCTTGGAGATGCCCGACACGTCCTCCCCGAACAGGGAGATCAGCCCGCGCGTCGGCCGCACGGCGAGGAGGATCAGGCGCAGGAGCGTGGTCTTGCCGGCACCCGACGGGCCGGTGAGGAACTGGAAGGAATGGGGCTCGATCGAGAAGGTGAGGTCCCGCAGGACCTCGGGCCCCATGCCGTAGCGGACGCCCACATTCTCGAAATGGACGACCGGATCCGCATCCCTGCCGAATTCGCTATCGTAAAACGCTTCCACGCGCAGCCAGACCGTCCTTCACGGGGTTTCTTTCGAGCGGCGAAGGGCCCGCCGCATTTTCGATTCGCATTGCTTATGGTCCACCCGCCGCAAACAAGTCCACCAGATCCGGGGTATCGAAGGGCGGGAGGCCCAGGCGCCGCGATGCTAGCGGAACTTCGCGGCCGGATGAACCTCTCTCGGGCTGTTCGGGAGCGCATTGAGGCCGCAGGGCGCCGGAAACCCCGACTTCTCCGTTTGACTTCGCGGCGCCGTCATGGTCACGAAGGGGAAGCACTTCCGGCCCGGCTGTCCTGCAGCGGGCCTTTCTGCGTAAACGGATTGACGATGACAGGTACCCCCCGCATCCGGGTTCTCTTCGACGAGGAGACGATCGCCAGGCGCAACGAGGAGCTGGCGCAGGACATCGCGCGCTCCAAGCCCGAGAATCTCCTGGTCGTCGCCATTCTGAAGGGAAGCTTCATGTTCGCGGCCGACCTCATCCGCGCCCTGCACCGGGCCGGGCTCGAGCCGCAGGTCGAGTTCGTGCACCTCTCCAGCTATCTCGATGGCACCGTGTCGTCCGGGCAGGTGGCGATCCTGCGCGACGTGGAGAGCGACGTGCGCGGGCGCGACGTGCTCCTGGTGGACGACATCCTGGAATCCGGCCGCACCGTCACGTTCGCCAAGGACCTGCTGATGGCCCGCGGCGCCAGGCGCGTGATGACCACCGTGCTCCTGGAGAAGCCCGGCAAGCGGGCCGTGTCCATTGATGCGGATTTCGTGGGCTTCACCTGCCCGGACGTGTTCGTGGTCGGCTACGGCATGGACGTGGCCCATTCCTACCGCCAGCTGCCCTTCGTGGGGGTGGTCGACCACCTGGACAAGAACCCGGACCTGTTCGATCAGCGGGCCGAGCCCCAGTCGGCTAAGGGTTCGGCTAAGGGTTGAGCTAAGGGTTGAGCTGCCAGATGGCGGCGTTCAACGCCGTCGCATAGGCCACCCAGGCGAGATAGGGCACGAGCAGCAGGGCCGCGGCCCTGTCGAGGGGCCAGAAGGCACGGATCGTCGCCACGATGGCGACGAGGAGCGCGAGAATCACCACGAGCCCGGCGACGGGCGCGTGCGCGCCGAAGAAGGCCCAGGACCACAGGGCGTTGAGGGCGAGCTGGACGAAGAAGGCCACGACGGCTCCCGGCCGCCCCGGGCGGTCCTTCGGCAGGGACAGGATTCGCCAGAGCGCATAGGCCATCATGGCGTAGAGCAGGGTCCAGACCGGGCCGAACAGCCAGTTCGGCGGCGTGAAGCCGGGCTTGGCGAGATGCGCATACCAGGTCGGAATGTTCGGCATCGTGGCGATCGATCCCAGCACGCCCGCCGCTGCGACCGGCAGGACGGCAGCCAGGAAGCGCCGGAAGGGCGATGTCGGGCGGTCGGACAAGGCGGTCTCGCCGGGGTGCATGACGGTTCGATTCCCTGTAAAGGCCGTGTTCTGTCCTGTCTGCAACCCGTCCCGTTTTCGGAGGTTCCGATGTCGCCGTCGCATCTGCTCTGGTCCAAGCGTTCCCTAACGGCACAGGCCATGGGCCATGTGGATCCGATCACGAAGGCGGTCGTGCCGCCGATCCATGTGGCGACGACCTATATCCGGGACGAGGACAACGCCTATTCGTCGGGCTTCGTCTACGGGCGCCCGGACAACGCCACCGTCCGGGAGGCGGAGGCCGTGCTGGCCATGCTCGAAGAGGCCGATGCCGGCGCCCTGCTGTTCTCCTCCGGCATGGCGGCCGCGACCGCCGTGTTCCAGGCGCTGGAGCCGGGCGACCATGTGGTCGCGTCCAAGGTCATGTACTGGGCCCTGCGCAGCTGGCTCGCGACCGAGGCGACCCGCTGGGGCCTTGCGATCGACTTCGCCGAGACGGACGACCTCGAGGCCCTGCGCAAGGCCGTGATCCCGGGGCGGACGAAGCTGGTCTGGGTCGAGACGCCCTCGAACCCCCTCTGGACCATCACGGACATTGCGGCCGCGGCCGAGATCGCCCACGCGGCCGGCGCGCGGCTCGCGGTCGATTCCACCACCGCCTCGCCGGTCCACACCCGGCCTCTGGCGCTCGGGGCCGACATCGTCATGCATGCGGCCACCAAGATCCTGAACGGCCATTCGGACGTTGTGGCGGGCGCGCTCGCAGGCGCGAAGACGGACGAATTCTGGAACCGGATCGCCTCCATCCGCAAGATGCAGGGCGCGATCCTCGGCCCCTTCGAGGCCTATCTCCTCATGCGCGGGATGCGCACGCTCCACCTGCGCGCCGCCGCCCAGGCCCGCAGCGCCATGGTTCTGGCCGAGCGCCTGAGCGAGCATCCCAAGATCGCCCGCGTGCTCTATCCAGGCCTCACGCAGCACCCGGGACATGACGTTGCGGCACGTCAGATGGAGGGCGGGTTCGGCTACATGCTGTCCGTCCAGCTCACGGGCGGGGAGGCGGCCGCTATCCGGACCGCCGCGCGGGTGGGCCTGTGGAAGCGGGCCACCTCCCTCGGCGGGGTCGAGAGCCTGATCGAGCACCGGGCCTCCATCGAGGGGGCCGGCACGCCCTGCCCGCCGGATCTGCTTCGCCTGTCCACCGGCATCGAGGACGTGAACGACCTTTTCACGGACCTGGACGAGGCCCTGCGCGCGGCCTGAGCGGCCCTTGTTGATCTTGTCACAAAACTCGTGTTCTCCTCGGGCTCAAGAAGAATGACCTTCCGAGAGAAACACACATGACCTCGCCCTCGATCACCCGCCGGCGCGTCCTGCAGACCGGTGTCGCCGCTGCCGCCGTCGTGGCCCTGCCGAAGGCCGGCTTCGGTGCCGAGCCGGTGGTGAAGCTCCGCATCCTGGAGACCACCGACCTCCACGTGAACATCATGCCGTACGATTACTATCGCGACGCGGCAGACGACACGGTGGGCTTGGCCAGGACCGCGACCCTCGTGAAGGCCGCGCGGGGCGAGGCGAAGAACAGCCTCCTGTTCGACAACGGCGACCTGATCCAGGGCTCGCCGCTCGGCGATTTCGTGGCCTATCGCCGCGGCATGAAGAAGGGCGACGTCCACCCCATGGTCGCCGCCATGAACACCCTGAACTACGATTGCGGGACGCTCGGCAACCACGAGTTCAATTACGGACTCGAGTTCCTGGAGAATTCCCTCGGAGAGGCGAAATTTCCCATCGTCTGCGCCAACGTGATCAAGGCCAATGGCGAGACCCTGCGCAAGCCCTGGCTCATCCTCGACCGCGAGGTCACGGACGAGGCCGGCGCCACCCACAAGCTGAAGGTCGGCGTGATCGGCTTCGTGCCGCCGCAGATCGTCCAGTGGGACAAGGCCAATCTCGACGGCAAGGCCACCACCATCGACATCGTCGATGCGGCGCAGAAGCACGTGCCGGATCTCAAGAAGGCGGGTGCCGACATCGTCGTGGCGCTCTGCCATTCGGGCATCGCGGGCGGCGAGCGCAAGGGCGGCGAGGAGAACGCGGCCCTGCACCTCGCCAAGGTCGACGGCATCGACGTGATCCTCACCGGACACCAGCATTTCACCTTCCCGGGCGGCAAGGAGTTCAACAACATTCCGGGCGTCGACGTGAAGGCCGGCACCCTGCACGGCAAGCCTGCCGTCATGGCGGGCTTCTGGGGCAGCCATCTGGGCCTCGTCGACCTGGAGCTGGCGCGCGACGGCAATGCCTGGAAGGTCGCGAATTTCCGCACCGAGCTGCGCCCGATTTACGACCGCGTCGACCGCAAGGTGGTGGCGAAGACCGAGTCGGACGCCGCCGTGGTGGCGGCCGTGAAGGCTGACCATGAGGCGACGCTGAAATATGTGCGCGAAGCCGTCGGCTCGACGAGCGTGCCGATCCATTCCTATTATTCGCTGGTGGCGGACGACGCCTCCGTCAAGCTCGTGGCCGAGGCGCAGGCCTGGTACGTGGCGGACCTGCTCAAGACCACGCCCCACAAGGACCTGCCGCTCCTCTCGGCGGCCGCGCCCTTCAAGGCCGGCGGCCGCGGCGGCCCGAACTACTACACCGAGATCAAGCCGGGCCCCCTCGCCATCAAGGACATGGCGGACATCTACATCTACCCGAACACCATCCGGGCCGTGAAGGTGACGGGCGCCCAGGTGCGCGAATGGCTCGAGCGCTCGGCCGGCATCTACAACCAGATCGACCCCACGAAGGACGGCGAGCAGGATCTCATCAATCCGAAATTCCCGGCCTACAATTTCGACGTGATCGCCGGCGTGCAGTACAAGATCGACCCGACGCAGGCCTCCCGCTACGACAATGACGGCAAGCTCGTGAACCCGGATGCGCACCGCATCAAGGATCTGACCTATAACGGCAAGCCCGTCGCGGACGATCAGGTCTTCATCGTGGCGACGAACAATTACCGCGCCGGCGGCGGCGGCAATTTCCCCGGCAACGACGGCACCACCATCGTGCTCGATGCGCCGGATCTCACCCGCGACGCCATCATGCGCTACATCATCGAGCGCAAGGAAGTGGCGCCGAAGGCCGACGGCTCGTGGTCGCTCCTGCCGCCGTCCGGCAAGGCGATTGTCACGTTCACGACCGGCCCCAACGCGGCGGCCTACCAGCCGGCCGGCATCAAGGTGGAGAAGATGGGCGACGCGCCAGAAGGCTTCATCAAGTACCGCATCGTCGGCTGACGCACCCCTTCGGGCGACATTCGGCGGCCGGGATCCTTCCGGCCGCCTTTTTTATTGCCGGAAGCCGTCAGCCCTTACGGAAGCTTCACCACGTCCTCGACCTGGTCGTAGCCCTTCATGTCGTCGAGGCGTCCGTGCTTGGCCGCCTGGATGGTGCCATTGAGCTCGCCCCCGAAGAGGAAGATCGCCCCGAGCGTGTAGAGGAAGATCAGCGCCACCATGGCGGTGGACAGGCCGCCATAGGTCGACGCATAGGCGCCGGGGTAATATTCGAGATACCAGCCGAAGCCGAGGCCGCCGAGGAGCCAGAGCAGGAGCGTCACGCAGACCCCGGGCAGAACTGAGAGAATGCTGCGCCGCCCGGCCGGGATGAATTTGTGGGCGACCAGGAGCCCGGCCACGATGATGAGGGTGGCGGTCCCGATGCGCACGAAACCGATCAGGCTGTCCAGGGGCCGGAGCGCCGGAATCCAGTAGAGCGCGCCGCGCCAGACGAAGGGCCCGAGCACCACCAGGAGGGCAAGAGCCAGCATCACCAGGGCGCCGCCCATCACGAAGGCCAGCGATTCGAGGCGCGTGAGCCACCAGGCCCGCGTTTCGCGCAGGCCATAGGCGCGATTGAGGCCGACCCGCAGGCTCTCGACGCCGCTCGACGCAAAGTAGAGCGCCAGGACCAACCCTAAGGTGAGCACGTCGCTGCGGCGCCCCGTCAGGATGCGGTGGATCTCCCCGGCGATGGGCTCCGCCACCTCCCGCGGCCATGCCTCCAGAATGATGTTCGCGGCCTCGTCGGCCAGCGTCCCGGTGCCGAACAGGCCCGCCAGCGCCGTGAGCAGGATGAGGAACGGGAACATGGAGGTCAGCACCGAGAGGGCGATGTGGCTGGCGATCGCCCAGGCGTCGTGGAGCAGGAAGCGGTTGGCCGCGATCACGACGATCTCGAAATAAAGGCGCAGGCGGTTCAACAAACTTCCCCGACCGGTGAAACACAAGACAGGGAACTTAGGATGCTTCGCGGGCGAATCGATAGGCCTTTCCTGCGCGCCTCCACCGGTCCGGTGCTTCCTCTCCGAATGAGGGCATCGTCCCGGTGCAAACCGGTTCCCACTTTTGTGTCCGATGCTCTAGGATGCCGGCCCGCCGCGGCCCGGCGCCCTGCTCCTCTCTCCGTGTTCCTTCCCATGTCCTCCGACACCCCGACCTCCGAACCCCTTCTGGCGCGCCTCGCGCCGCCCCTCTTCGTCGTGATCTGGGCCACTGGCTTCGTGGTCGCGCGGATCGTCGCGCCCTATGCGGAGCCCCTCACGTTCCTGCTGGTGCGCTACCTTCTCGCCCTCCTGGTGCTCGTCGCGGTGGTCACGGTCGCGCAAGTGCCCTGGCCGCGGACCGGGCGGGAATGGCGAAACGGCCTGATCGCCGGCATCCTGCTGCACGGCTTCTACCTGGGCGGGGTCTTCTGGGCGGTGAAGAACGGGCTGCCGGCCGGGATCATGGCCCTGATCGCGGGCCTCCAGCCGCTTGCGACCGCCATTCTGTCGCGGCCTCTCCTGGGCGAGAGGGTCTCGGCCCGGGGCTGGGCCGGCATCGCCATCGGCTTCCTCGGCGCTGCGCTGGTGATCCTGCCGAAGCTCGGGGAGAGCAGCATGCCGCCTGCCGCCCTCACGGTCGGCCTTCTGGGTATGATCTCGATCACGCTCGGCACGGTCTGGCAGAAGCGCACGGGCGGCTCCGGCGACCTCAGGGCGAACGTCGCTATCCAGTATCTGGGTGCGGCCGCCGTGACGGTGCCGATGGTGCTCCTGACGGAAGAGGGGCGGATCGAATGGGCGCTGCCGCTCCTCGGCGCCCTGGCCTGGGCCGTGCTCGGCCTGTCCATCGGGGCCATCGGCCTCCTGCTCTATCTCATCCGCCGCGGGGCCGTGGTCGGGGTCGCGACCCTCCTGTACCTGGTGCCGCCGGTGGCGGCCCTCATGGCCTTCGCCCTGTTCGGCGAGACCCTGAGCCTCGTGCAGATCGTCGGCATGGCCCTCGCGGCCTTCGGCGTCGCCATCGCGAGCCGACGCTAGGATTTGCTCGCTTCCTCTTTTGGAGAAGAAATCGTGGCGAGCCCTACCGTCATTCCGGGATGGTCCGAAGGGCCAGGCCCGGAACCCATAACCACCAACTTTTCAGAATGAAGAGCAAAGGCCGCTGCGCTCTCTTCTGCACCGTCAGCAGTTATGGGTTCCGGGCTCCGCTGCGCGGCCCCGGAATGACGGGGGAAACACTTCCTCTCGACGATCCATACTCCAGACGCGCGAAAGCCCCAGACGGGAAGCCTGGGGCTTTCGCGGGACGGCAGCGTCCTATTTCGTGATCTTGACCGAGACCGGATCGCTGGCCGGGAAGCTCTCTTCCACGCCCTCGTCCAGTTTGCGGTCGAGACTTTCCTTCGAGTTCTCGGGCAGCTTCCTATCCTTGACGTCGCTCTTGTTGTGTTGCGACTCGCGGTTATGAGGCTTGTCCTTCATGAACGATCTCCTGCTCGGGCGATGGCCCGCTAAGGAAACAACGCCCGAGAGCCCGATCCGATCCCTCAAAGGGACAAGCTTTGCGTCAGCGCGGCTGGCCCTGCTGGGTGTAGACGAAGTAGTCGAACGGCAGTTCGGCGATCCGGAACCAGGTATATTCCTTCTCGCGGAAGGCATTCCACGAATCGTAGATCTTCTTGAACTTCGGGTTGGAGGCCGCGATCTCGTTGTAGAACGCGTAGGCTTCCTTGTAGCTCGCCTCGAGAATGTCCCGCGGGAAGGCGCGCAGCAGAGCGCCCTGCGCCACCAGACGGCGGACGGCCTCGGCGTTCTCGGCGTCGTACTTCATGACGCACTGGGCGTTCGCCTCCGCGCAGGCCGCTTCGAGGATCGCCTTGTAAGAGGCCGGCAGCCCGTTCCACTTGTCCATGTTGACGTAGAGCGAGGGCTGCGCCGATCCCTCCCAGAAGCCGGGATAGTAATAGTACTTGGCCACCTTCACGAAGCCGAGCTTCTCGTCGTCATAGGGACCGGAGAATTCCACCGCGTCGAGGGTTCCGCGCTCGAGGGCCGGGTAGATGTCGCCCGCGGCGAGCACCTGCGGCACGACGCCGAGGCGGGACATGATCTGCCCGCCCATGCCGGCGATGCGCATCTTCAGGCCCTTGAGGTCCTGCGCGGTCTTGATCTCGCTGCGGAACCAGCCGCCCATCTGCGCGCCGGTCTGGCCCGCCGGGAACGGCATGACGTTGTAGTCCTTCATGAACTCGCGCACGAGCTGAAGGCCGCCGCCATACATCATCCAGGCATTGTGATGACGCACGTTCATGCCCCAGGGCATGGAGGTCTCGAACTGGAAGGTAGGATCCTTGCCGATATAGAAGCTCGACAGGGTGTAGCCGCACTCGACGGTGCCGTTCTGGACGCTGTCGAGCACCTGCAGGCCGCTCACCAGCTCGCCGGCCGCGAAGGACTGGATCTGGAACTTGTTGTCGGTCGCCTCCGCCACGCGCTTGGCGATCTGGGCGCCGGCGCCGTAGAGGGTGTCGAGGCTCTTCGGATAGCTGGAGGCCATGCGCCAGCGGATCTCCGGCTGGGTCTGCGCGATGGCCGGAGAAGCCACGCCTGCGGCGGCGGCCAATCCTGCACCCTTGAGCATCGTTCTTCTGTCCATGGGGTTCCTCTCCCTGCAATGATCGTTCTCGGCCCGGTCGCGTCCTGAGGTCCGCGCCGGGAGCGTCGAACAGGTAGCATTGCACATCACGTAAGGGAAAGAGATGGGCTGGAAGCGAATGGGCGCGTCGGCTCCGCGCATGGCTTAAGGAAACGGCCCCCGCCCGTGTGGGCGAGGGCCGGGATTGAGGGGGAGCAGGCAGGGCCCTTCGGTTCAGCGCTCCTCGCTGCCGCCCTTGGACAGGGGCCGGCTCATCTGCGGACCGTCGCCGCGGGCGGAGCGCTTCGGCGGCTTCTCGTCGCCCGTGGAGGATTGCGAGCGCCCGCCGGCCTGCGTCGCCGTGGGATGCCCGCGCACGAAGGCGCCCTTGGGGGCCGAAACCGCATTGCCCGGGGCGGGGACGCGCTGACGGCCGGAATCGGGGGTGATCGCCATCGGGCGCTCGGGGGAGAAGCCCACGCTGTCCGGCGTCCGGGCGGGCGCCGTGGCCGGGCTCTTGATGGCCGTGGTCGGCACGCTTTCGGCGATCTCGGCATTGGAGAGCGTCACGCTCACATCCTCGGCGCCGCGCTCCGGCGGCACCTCCTGGAAGCCATGGACTCCGGCATTGGAGCCGCTTTTCACGCGCCCATCTTCCACATGGGTGATGTCGAGATCGGGGTCGAGCTTCTTGGTTGCGCCCATGATGCCGGCGGCCTTTGCGGCCGCGCGCTTGGTGTTGCCGACGTCGTTGCGCTGGGTCGGCCCTGCGATGAAGTCCTCGCCGCCCTCTTCCGCCTGCAATTCTTCATTGAGCACCTCGTCCACATCCGGTTCCGGGGGACGGCCGCGCTTGTCCTGCGCCATGGAAAGCTCCTTTTTGCTGACGGCGGGCCGGATGCCCGCCCCTTGCGGGGCCAACGCCCCTTCGGGAAGACGGGTTCCGGAAACAGCGCGCTTGCGGCCGTTTCAGTGGCCGAGCTCCTTCTGGATGTCTTGGAGCAGGGCGATGTGTTCCCGGATCTGGCCGAGCGCGAGCCTCGCCACGTTCGTGAGCTCGCGGTTCTGCGGGTTGCCCTGCAGATAGCGCTCCTGCATGGCGAAGAGGTCCTGGTGGCCCTTGAGCTGCATGGCCACGTAATCCTTGTCGAAATCCGGGCCTCCTTGCGCCTTCGACATGCGCTCCATGGCGGCCGCATCGGCCTGCGGCAGCTCAGGCGCCGTCGAGGCCGCCTGCTGCGCTCCTGTCGTGGTGGAGGAGGTGGCAGTCGGCTCGGCCAGGGAATGCATCACCTCCGACAGGGTGTTCTGCTCGGCGATCTCGAACCCGGCGAACTGCTTCACGCGCGGGTTCTGCGCCTTCGTGGCGGCGAAGTTGGAGGCCTGAAGCGAGACGGTGCCGGCCGCGAGCGTCTGCTCCACATATTGCCGGTCGGCCTGGGATTGCGGCTGGCTCATCTGGGCCGTAGCGCCGGCCGGGCCTTGACTCTGGTTCGTCTGTGCTCGTGTGTCCTGGGGCGCGCCGCCCTGGCGGACCCGCTGCTCGCGCTGCTGGGCGTTCTGGCCGAGACCCTGGTTGGTCTGCGTTTCCGCAGGCTGTGGCGTGACCGGATACGGGATGGCCTGGTTCTGCTGCACCTGTTGGGCGAAGGCCGGACAGGCGAAAACGGCGGCAAGGCCGACGACGGCGAGACGACGGGGCATCGGATGTCTCCTGCTGGGGCTCATCGGGGCGAACGCGCGTCGGAGCCGGTTTGTTTCGGAGACGTGTTCCCGCCGTGCCGCCGGGAAACGATGCAAAAGAAGCCCCGCGGTCTCCCGCGGGGCTTTTCATGATGCGAATGAGTCCGAACGGCCTCAGTTCAACCGCACGCCCTCCGGCGCACGCTCGGCGGACCGTGCCACCGGCACGTCGCCGATCATCAGGCCCTCGGGGCCCGCATGGACGGTGACGTGTTCGCCGTCGTGGATCTCGCCGGCCAGGATCTGCTCGGCGAGCGGGTCCTGCACGTTCTTCTGGATCACGCGCTTGAGGGGGCGTGCGCCATAAGCCGGATCGTAGCCCTTGTCGGCGAGCCACTCGCGCGCCTCCGGATCGAGCGCGAGGGTGATCTTGCGATCCTCCAGGAGCTTCTGCAGGCGGGCGATCTGGATATCCACGATGGCGCCCATCTCGGACCGCTTCAGCCGGTGGAACAGGATGATCTCGTCCACGCGGTTGAGGAATTCGGGCCGGAAATGCGCCCGCACCACGCCCATCACCTCGTCGCGGACCATATCGGTGTCCTGGCCTTCCGGCTGGTTCACCAGATACTCGGCCCCGAGATTCGACGTCATGATGATCAGCGTGTTGCGGAAGTCCACGGTGCGGCCCTGGCCGTCCGTGAGACGCCCGTCGTCGAGCACCTGAAGCAGCACGTTGAACACGTCCGGATGCGCTTTCTCGATCTCGTCGAACAGCACCACCTGATAGGGCCGGCGGCGGACGGCTTCGGTCAGCGCGCCGCCCTCCTCGTAGCCCACATAGCCGGGAGGCGCGCCGATGAGCCGGGCGACCGAATGCTTCTCCATGTATTCCGACATGTCGAGGCGGATCAGCGCCGTCTCGTCGTCGAACAGGAAGCTCGCCAGCGCCTTGGTCAGCTCGGTCTTGCCGACGCCCGTGGGGCCGAGGAACATGAACGAGCCGATAGGCCGGTTCGGATCCTGCAGGCCCGCGCGGGCGCGGCGCACCGCGGTCGAGACGGCTTCCACCGCCTCGCGCTGGCCGATGACGCGCTTCGCCAGCTGCAGCTCCATCTGGAGAAGCTTCTCGCGCTCGCCTTCGAGCATCTTGTCGACAGGCACGCCGGTCCAGCGCGAGACGACCTGCGCCACGTGGTCGGGCGTCACGGCCTCTTCCATCATGCCGCCGCCATCGCCCTTGGCCTCCGTTTCGGCGAGCTCCTTCTCCAGTCCCGGAATGATGCCGTAGGAGAGTTCGCCCGCCTTCGCCCAGTCGCCCGTGCGCTGCGCCTGGCCGAGCTGCGTGCGCGCCTCGTCGAGGCGCTTCTTCAGCTCCGCCGCGCGGCCGAGCTTGTCCTTCTCGGATTTCCAGCGCGCCGTGATGGCGGCGGACTGCTCTTCGAGGTAGGCGAGCTCCTTTTCGAGCCGCGCGAGACGGTCCTTGGAGGCGGCGTCCGTCTCCTTCTTGAGCGCTTCCTGCTCGATCTTCAGGCGCACGATCTCGCGGTCGATGTTGTCGAGCTCCTCGGGCTTCGAATCGACCTGCATGCGCAGGCGCGAGGAAGCCTCGTCCACGAGGTCGATGGCCTTGTCGGGCAGGAACCGGTCGGTGATGTAGCGGTTCGAGAGCGTCGCGGCAGCCACAAGCGCCGAGTCGGTGATGCGCACCCCGTGATGCTGCTCGTACTTCTCCTTCAGGCCGCGCAGGATCGACACCGTGTCCTCCACGGTGGGCTCGTTCACGAACACCGGCTGGAATCTGCGGGCGAGCGCCGCGTCCTTCTCCACATGCTTGCGGTACTCGTCGAGGGTCGTCGCGCCGACGCAGTGCAGCTCGCCGCGAGCGAGCGCGGGCTTGAGGAGGTTCGACGCATCCATGGCGCCGTCCGCCTTGCCGGCGCCGACCAGCGTGTGCATCTCGTCGATGAACAGGATGATGCCGCCTTCCGCAGCCGTCACTTCGCTGAGCACGGCCTTCAGGCGCTCCTCGAACTCGCCGCGGTATTTCGCGCCGGCGATCAGCGCGCCCATGTCGAGGGCGAGCAGCTGCTTGTCCTTGAGCGATTCCGGCACGTCGCCGTTGACGATGCGCAGCGCCAAGCCTTCCACGATGGCGGTCTTGCCGACACCGGGCTCGCCGATGAGCACGGGATTGTTTTTGGTGCGCCGGGACAGGACCTGGATCGTGCGGCGGATCTCCTCGTCGCGGCCGATCACCGGGTCGAGCTTGCCCTCGCGGGCCGCTTCCGTCAGGTCGCGGGCGTATTTCTTGAGCGCGTCATAGGCGTTCTCGGCGGTCGCGTTGTCGGCCGTGCGGCCCTTGCGGAGCGCATTGATGGCGGCGTTCAGCGATTGCGGCGTCACGCCCGCCTGCGCCAGGATGCGGCCGGCATCCGTGTCCTTCTCCATGGCCAGCGCGAGCAGCATGCGCTCCACGGTGACGTAGGAATCGCCCGCCTTCTCGGCGGTCTTCTCGGCATTGTCGAAGAAGCGCATCAGCTCGCGCGTCGCCTGCGGCTGCGAGGCCGCACCGGAGACCTTGGGCTGCTTGGCGAGCCATTGCTCCACCGCGGCATGAGCCTCGCGGGAGCGGCCGCCGGCCCGGTCGATCAGGCCCGCGCACAGGCCCTCCGGGTCGTCGAGCAGCACCTTCAGCACATGGCCCGGGGCCAGCTGCGGATGGCCTTCGCGCATGGCCAGGTTCTGGGCCGCCTGCACGAAGCCGCGGGCGCGCTCGGTGTATTTCTCGAAATTCATCTGTCACCCCTCCTGGAGCCTGTCCGTCCGTCATGCGGCCCGGGCAGGTCCTTTCGATGTCGGACCTTCCTTGCGAAGCATCCGCTGAGGGTAAGGTGGTGTGGCGGATAGGCCACAACAAGAGGGGGAACCGCTTTGCAGGGCTCGCATTGACCCCCCAGCAATCGAGGAGATGAGCATGACACGCGATCCGCGTTCCGACGCCGAGAAGGCCCGGGCCGATCTGGCCCGCAATTCCGAGCTCGGCATGGCGGTTCCGGAGAGCCCGGCGGAGCGCGAGCCCTCCGTGACCCCGCGAACCTTCGGCGACACGACCCAGAAGGCCAACGACTTCGTGGCCCAGGAGGGAATGCAGGCCGGCCCCGAATGGGACGACGGCGATTCCACCGGAACGGGCACGATCCCGCCGAGCGGTCAGGTCCCCGTCTGGCCCGAGGGATCCGAACCGAGCCGCAATGCAGATGAAACCGACGAGGACGTGCTCTCGCGCGCCAAGGAGTAAACGATGATCTTATCCAAGTTGACCGGTGCCCTGTCCAGGCTCAACCCGAAGACCCGCCGGGCCGAGAAGGCACGCGAGGAGCTGCGCGCCAATGCCGAAAAGGCCCTGCGCATGAAGCAGGAGGCCGAGAGCGGCTCGCATGTCCCGCCGCACCGGACGGCCAACGAGGGCATGCAGCCTCATGAGGCCAAGAACCGCGACCACATTCCGGCTCGGGAAGGCTTCAACACCGCCGAGCTCAAGCGTTCACGGGTCGCCCGGTCAGGCGATGCCTCATAGGGATTTGCAATAGAGAGCCGACAGGTCCCTCGGCTTGAAAGCCGGGGGACCTTGCCGGTCTCCCGTAGGCCGATTATCGAGGAGGCATGAGCATCCGCATCGCCTCCCTCCAGCGCTACCCCGTCAAGGGGCTTTCCCCCGAACGATTGTCTTCCGCGGCCCTGACCAAGGGCGGCTACTTTCCGGGCGACCGTCTCTTCGCCATCGAGAATGGCCCGGCCGGCTTCGATCCAGCGGATCCGCAGCATCAGCCGAAGATCAAGTTTCTGATGCTCATGCGCAACGAGAGCCTGGCGCGCCTGAAGACCCGGTATCTCGACGCGATCACGACCCTCTTCATCGAGGAGGGCGGGCGCGAAGTGGCGCGGGGCGATCTCTCGACCCATCAGGGACGTCTTGCCATCGAGGCGTTCTTCCGCCGCTTCATGCCGGCGGAGCTGCGCGGGCCGCCGAAGGTGCTCTCGGCGCCGGAGGGCTTCCGCTTCACGGATTCCCGGCGCGGTTTCGTCTCGCTCATCAATCTCGCCAGCGTGCGCGCCCTCGAAGGGCTTGTCGGCGCGCCCGTCGATCCCTTGCGCTTTCGCGGCAATCTCCATCTGGAGGGCCTTGCCCCCTGGGCCGAGCTCGACCTCGTGGGCCAGGTGCTGACGGCGCCGTCCGGCCTTCGCCTGAAGGTGACGAAGCGGATCGAGCGCTGCGCCGCCACCAACGTGGACCCGGATACCGGGATCCGCGACCTGCAGATCCCCAAGACCCTCATGGCGGCCTACGGGCATTTCGATTGCGGGATCTATGCAGAGGTCCTGTCGGACGGCGTCCTCGCCGAGGACGACAGCCTCATGCCCGAGCAGGCGACGCTCGCACTCTAATCATCGCCCCAGAAGTGGACATGCACCTTTGGGTCCGATGCATTCTCTCTACCGGACATGAAAAAGGGAGAGCCGGAGGCTCTCCCTTTCGATTCTTGCATCCGCGTCCGGAGCCTTATTCGGCAGCCGGAGTCTCGACGCCCTCGAAGCTCGGAGCGGTCTCGGCTCCTGCCTCGTCGGCGGTGCGGCGGGGGCGCCGGGTGGTGCGGCGGCGGGGACGGGCGTCCTCGTCGTTGGCAGCCTCCTGCGGGGCCGGCACGGGGCTCGCCTCGGGCGCCTCGACGGCCGGCGCGCTGCGGACCGGGTTGGTCAGGAAAGCCGGAAGGCTTCCCGAATCCTGAGCCTCGGCGGCTTCCTCGCGCTGGCGATCGCGGCGGTAGGGCGCGCGTCCGTTGCGTTCCTGGCGCTCCGTCCGCTCTTGGCGTTCAGCCCGTTCCGGGCGCTCCGTCCGCTCCTGACGCTCTGCGCGCTCGGGCCGGTCGAATTCGAGGCGGGGCTGCTCGTCGCGGGCAAAGTCCTGACGCGGACCGCGGTCGCGCTGGAAGCGCTCGCGCCGCTCGCCTCGGTCCTGACGGTCGCCACGTTCCTGGCGCTCACCCCGCTCCTGACGGTCGCCCCGGTTCTGGCGCTCCTCGCGGTCGAAGCGGGACGGGCGTTCACGATCGCCGTCCTGGCGCGACTCGAAGGGCTGCGGCTGGGAGCCGGGATCCATATCATCGCCGTTGGCGTAGGGCTGGCGGTCATTGGCCGAGAAGCCCTCGTCCTCGCCATCCTCGTCATAGGGACGCTGCTGATAGCCGTACTGCTCGCGCAGCTGCTCCTGAGCGGCCGCAATGATGCGGAAATAATGCTCTGCGTGCTGGAAGTAGTTCTCGGCCGCCACTGGATCGCCGCTCGCGGTCGCGTCGCGGGCCAGCTGGCTGTATTTCTCGGCTATGTGCTGCGCGGTGCCGCGGATTTTCACATCCGGGCCGTTCGACTCGTAGCTTCGGGTCAGGGGATTGGGCCCCTTGTTGCCGTTGCGGTTACGACCGCGCATGCGCCTGTTCTGTCCTGGTCTCATTCTGGTCTACGACCCTCGCTGGTTCTTCAAGCCCACGCGATGCAAGCCTATCTCTCACCGAACGGGCTCAAGCCCACCGTTCGCGTGGCAACCGTCTGTCGTTAAGCCACAGCTTTCAAAGCCTTGGCCATCCTTCAGTGTCGGGTTCAAGTGATCACGCCCGGCTGTTCAAATTGCCCCTGCCTGCGTGATTGATATCGTTTGGTCTCCGGCATTCGCCCGTCGGGGCTCCACCGATTTATGTCGACCGAGGACGATCTCTGAACCCGAATCTAGCGGGTTCCGCCCCGTCCAACAAGCGATATTTCAGTCTTTATCCCCTGCCGGAACGGGAACCGTCCTCCCATGGGATCGTGTCCGTTTCAGGGCGATGCAGCGGGGGTTACCTGATAGATCGTGCGCCAAGCGCATGGTTTCAAGGGCATGGGCCGCAGCCAAATGTCCGACCGACTCGGCCTGATCGTAGCCGATCTCGAACACCATCAGGCCTTCCGGCGTGAGGAGGCGATCCGCCTCGCCGAGCAGCACTCGGTAGGGTTCGAGCCCGTCCGGGCCGCCGTCGAGGGCGAGGCGGGGATCGTGCTCCCGCACCTCCGGATCGAGGGTCCCGACGACCTCCGAGGCGATATAGGGCGGGTTCGACACCACGAGATTGAAGGGCCCCTTGAGGGAATCGGCCCAGCTTCCGACGACGAAGAACGCCCGCTCGCCGACGCCGTTCGCCCGGGCATTCTGCCGCGCCGTCCGGGCTGCCCCTTCCGATAGATCGACGCCGATTCCCCAGGCCTGCGGCAGTTCGTGCAGGAGCGCCGTGAGGATGGCGCCCGACCCGGTCCCGAAATCGACGATCCGGAGGGGCGCCTGCCGGTCCGGCAGGAGCGCGAGGGCGGTCTCGACCACCGTCTCGGTGTCCGGCCGCGGCACCAGGGTCTCGGCGGACAGGCGGAACGGCATCCCCCAGAACTCCCGCTCGCCGAGGATCCGCGCCACCGGCTCGCGGCCGAGGCGGCGGCGGGCGAAATCTGCCAGGGTCTCGGCCTGCCGTTCCGTCAGGGCCGCATCGGGCCGCATCACCAGCTCCTCCGGGGGGATGTCGAGGGCCGCGAGAAGCAGCAGCCGGGCATCGAGGGCCGGATTCTCGATCCCGCCCTCGGCCAGGCTGCGCCTGAGCCGGGCGAGAGCCTGAGCGCGGGTGGTGGTCGCTAGATCACACGGGAGGGTCGAATCTCTGCTCATCGTTTTGGGCCGTATCCCTTCCGGATTTCCTTCGGAGCACGCCGCCGGGGCGTCGACAGGGGGTACGCCTGCTCCGGCGCGAGCGCAAACCGTTGCGTATCCTGCCCTGTCATTCCGGGACAGCGCGGAGCGCTGGGCCCGGAACCCATAACCACCAGCGTGTCAGAAGAAAGCACTGCGAGAACCGCTGTTCTTTATCCTGTATCGTCAGCGGTTATAGGTTCCGGGCTCGCCTGCGGCGCCCCGGAATGACCGTGGAGGGTAATCCGTCAGGCCGCCTCGTCCTGGGCGGCAAGCTGGGCCGCCTGGTGCTCCGTCACGAGGGCGTCGATCAACTCGTCCAAGGCATTGCCGGCCAGGATCTCCTCAAGCCGGTAGAGCGTGAGGTTGATGCGGTGGTCGGTCACGCGGCCTTGCGGGAAGTTGTAGGTGCGGATGCGCTCCGAGCGGTCGCCGGAGCCGACCTGGGACTTGCGGTCGGCCGCGCGGGCCGCATCCTTGGCGGTGCGCTCGGCGTCATAGAGCCGGGCCTTGAGCAGGGCGAGCGCCCGGGCCCGGTTCTTGTGCTGGGAGCGCTCGTCCTGCACGAAAACCACCGTGCCCGTGGGGATATGGGTGATACGGATGGCCGATTCGGTCTTGTTCACGTGCTGGCCGCCGGCGCCCTGCGCCCGCATGGTGTCGATCTTCAGGTCGGCCTCGTTGATCGCGATGTCTACGTCCTCGGCTTCCGGCAGCACCGCCACCGTGGCCGCGGAGGTATGGATGCGTCCCTGCGTCTCCGTGTCGGGCACCCGCTGGACCCGGTGGACCCCGCTCTCGAACTTGAGGCGGGCGAAGACCCCGCGCCCCTTCACCTCGGCCACGACCTCCTTGT
>Ga0065721_10048713_pt1 | contig 116283 bp, 97 predicted proteins | sample Mesricmetagenome_FD_59108 | JGI IMG/M metagenome (GOLD analysis project Ga0065721, IMG submission 59108) | Mesophilic microbial community from rice straw/compost enrichment Sample: eDNA_1 v2 (version 2) | ecosystem: Engineered > Solid waste > Grass > Composting > Bioreactor | place: USA...
GTGGAGGCTGCCGCGATCTGGCGCGCGCACAGCTCGATGAATTTCAGGTCGGCCGCCATCCCCTTGCCCTTGCCGTAGGTCTTGGTGGGCGTGTTCACCGAGATGAACACCATGTCGGCCCCGGCGATGGCCGCGTCAACATCCGTCGAAAAAAACAGGTTGCGCCCCCGGGCTTCGGCAACCACCTCAGCAAGCCCCGGCTCATACACCGGCAGTTGGGAAAGATCCGCATCGTTCCAGGCAGCGATCCGCTTTTCATTCATGTCTACGATCCTAACCGTGATATGGGGGCACTTCTGGGCGATAACCGACATCGTAGGACCCCCTACATACCCTGCACCGATGCAGCAGATATTCTTTATTTTCATTCTTTATTACTTCAATGAAATTTTTCATTGCAATGAGCAACAAAGGTACTCGTTTAATTTAAACGTAACAAAAACTACCAACAAAAAAGCTTAAGCTTCGGATAATAGGGCATTATGATGTAAGAGGGCTTGCTGCAACCCCGACAGAGCATTAGGAGACAAGTGAACCGTTATAAGTTGGTCAACGTCAATTCCATCACTAATGCCTGTAGTCACAAGTCGGATTAAACCCACTTTCAACAATATTTCCGCCCTCGATTTGGCACGTTGGCCATATACACCTATTAAAACCATCAAATCAAGATGAAAGAGACATCCCAAATCCGTCAAATACTTAAATGCAGACAACTTAAAATTAGCAAATTGTTGTGGAGTCCTGTGTAAGATAACCGGCTCATACCCTCGTGCACGAACTTCGAACAATGGTCCTTTTAGACCGCGAACAGAGTTCAAATCTCGCAAAACAAATAACACGTATTTATCCCTATATGCTTTCGGGGCAAACTGTTTTACGCCAGCTTCTATGTTTTCATCCAGCCAGTATGACGGTATGATTTCAGCGTCTATTCCTTCTACCACTGATGATACCGAGAAATCCGCTTGAAAACGATTATCCCTGTCCCATTCGATATAACTGATTGGATTGGTGGCAAACACTACCCGTCGTACCCCTAGATTACGCAAAGCATTTAGGCGCTCTGCTATACGCGAAGAGTGTTCCTGCTCCAGTGGCAAAGCAAAGTCAGCCATTAGCTTATCCTTTAATGAAAAGAGCTGCTTTTTCCTTAATCCTATCATGAATGATACAGTAGAGATTTTGTTTCTTGAACATCTAAAGCTTCAAAGACACAGTTATTACTCACAAATTCGGGAACTAAGGTTTTTATCTGTAGTACCAACGTAGTTTCATCGCATTCGTTCATCCTCGATAATAGCTGGTTAACCTCTTGATTGATTACAGTATAATTGCTACACCGCACCTGAGCAATACTAATCTTAGGATGATAAGTAGGCAGCACCTTTTCCGCATCATTGAGTAACTCTTCGTACAGCTTCTCGCCAGGTCGGAGCCCGGTATATACTATCTCGATGTCCTTGCCCTCTTCCAAACCACCCAACCGAATCATTTTCCGTGCCAAATCTGCAATCCGCACTGGAGTTCCCATATCAAACACTAAAATTTGCCCGCCATGTCCCATGGTACCCGCTTCTAAAACGAGCTGGACGGCTTCAGGAATGGTCATAAAATACCGATTGATTTCCGGATGAGTAACGGTCAACGGCCCTCCTTGTTCTAGTTGCTTCCGAAAACGAGGAATGACAGAGCCGTTTGACCCCAACACATTACCAAAACGAGTGGTGATAAATCGCGTACCGTTTTCAGGTTGTTCCGCATCCAGAGCTTGCACATATAACTCCGCAACCCGTTTGGACGCACCCATTACGTTAGTCGGGTTCACGGCTTTATCGGTAGACACCATCACAAATTTCCTCGCGCCATATTGCACGGCCAAATCTGCTATGGTCTTGGTACCTCCTACATTAGTATGGATGGCCGCTGCTGGATGATGCTCCATCATCGGCACATGTTTATAAGCTGCGGCATGAAAAATAATATCAGGTTGATAGCGAGCAAATAACTTTTCCATACGCGCAACTTGAGTGACGTCTCCAATATAAGGTATGAAACGTTCTTGAGGTACTGAATCCCCGAGTTCCAGTTGTAACTCGTGTAAGGCGCTTTCAGCTTGGTCGCATAAGATAACCTGTTGCGGTCCGTATCGGAGGACCTGTCGAGCGATTTCCGATCCGATAGAACCTGCGGCACCAGTAATCAAAATTCGCTTATCCCACAGATCATCTCCGATTTTGTCGTTGTCGATCTTGATGGGAGGGCGTTGCAACAGGTCCTCAATCTGTAAGTCTTTGATTTGACGGGAACTGATCTTGCCCGTGAGCCACTCGTCAACCGGTGGTACAGTCAATACCTTAATACCCAGGCGTAGGCAACGCTCTAACAGCACTTTACGGTCCCGTTGGTCTAATCGTTCCTTAGCTAATACGAGATGCGTGATACCTTTTGCTTCTTTCAGCGTGGACAAATCTTTAATATGATATACCCGGCGCTGTTCAATAGTGCTGTGTAAGCGGCTGCGACTGTGATCGATAAACGCACGAACACGCGCGCTTAGTTCCGGCATACTTTCCAGTGCATGGCGGATCATTACTGCTCCATGGTCCGTGCCATAAATGGCTGCAATTATCTTGGGCTCTGTCCGGTATTGTACAATTGCAAAATGTACCTCCTTAATGAATAATCTCATAATGACCAACAGCAACGAGCCAATAGCCCAATTGACGCCTGATAGCGCGAGCACACCCGTGGCCGCCGCAAAGAAGGCCTTGGGCCAAAGCAGCGCCCACAGGAAACAAAACAACATATTTCCAAGTAATGTTGCGCCTACCGCTCGGCCGATATCGGCTGTATTGGTGTATCTCACCAAGCCACGGTGCATGCGAAATATAAGCAGTGCCATGAGTGCACAGGGAAGGAACCCTGCCGCGAGATGCACGAGTGGCACGGGGCTACGGAATAATGGAAATGGCCTTTGAATCAACCAGTAGGACACCACCAGTCCGACTATTAACAACATTGTATCTGCGAGCAGTACTGTCCAGCGGGGGAAATTTCGCCCTGTCTTCAGTTTGGATATATTCATAAGGTATTGATGTAATGCGTACAACGTCCTTCTTCTAGACAGAAGATAAGAACATACTTTTCCCTTAATTGTTTTGGGAATCGTCCCTCGTTATCCTTAAATCTATGCTTTGCAACACTCGCTTGGGTGGTAGATGTCGAGTTGTTTTTGTTTTAATTATGTACGCGATAGCAAAACATAGCTATATTAATTGATGTTTTTTCGAAAACAAATATACTACTCTACTTGTTAAGTAGCGATTAATTTTATGTTTTTATTTGTCAAAACCGCCTACCCAGTCGCTGCAGGATACGTTCCCATAACGTTTTTGGCGCTTCAACACCGTAGCCGTAGCCATATCCGTAACCATATCCGTAACCGTAGCCATTCTCGGCCCTAGCATCGTTCATAACCACCATAAGGTGTTTAAGTTTCTGGTTTTCCACGACATCCTTGACAATGTGAATGTTTTGCTTATACGTGTAATTATACCGAACCATATAGACGACCAAGTCAGTATGCTTACCCAGTAAAAAGGCGTCCGCCACTTGTCCCACGGGAGAAGTATCGATGAGTATATAATCAAAGGCGTGCCGCAACTCGGCAAATAATGCGGCTACGCGGGGATGTGAAAGCAACTCCGCTGGATTAGGAGGAATCGGACCCGCACCTATAAAGGATAAGCCCTCCAATTGATCTGAAGGAATAATTAGATCTTCCAGCTTCAGCGATGAATCCACCACGTAATTGGTAATACCCGGCTTAGTTGCCGCAATACCTAGATCCTTCAATACCCGAGGCCGACGGATGTCAAACTCCAATAATGCCACCCTTTTGCTCGTGATGGCCAGACTGGCGCTGAGGTTAATGCAGAAAAATGTCTTGCCTTCCCCGCTCATGCTGGACGTGGTCATAATCACTTGCGTATTGCCAACGTGTGGAACCGCAAACCCTAAATTTGTCCGAATAAGCCTAAACAATTCTGCAATTTCTGTACGTGCTGAGCGGTTGACCACTAATACCTCATCCGAATCACTGTGGCTTAGTTCGCCCAATATAGGAACGTCTACCACCTTGGTGACATCCTTATTTGTCTGCACCTTATCATTTAACAAGTCCTTTATATAAAGAGCACCTACTGGAATGCCTAGTCCCATTACTACCGCAAATAACAAAATCAGCATGCGTCGGGGCTTAACAGGTTTATCTCCCGCCATCGCTACATCGATTGTACGGGAGTTGCTGATATTGGAGGCTAAGGAAATTGCGGACTCTTCCCGTTTCTGCAACAAATATCCATACAGGGCCTCCTTAATTCCCTGCTCCCGTTGGATTTCCAATAGGTTACGCTCAATAGAGGGTACGTCCTGAATACGAGAACGGAACTGACCCGTATTGGTTTTGAGATTATTCAGGGTAATCTGTAAGCTGCCCTTGATGTTCTGTAAATTTTCTAAAATATTACCGCGCAAATTAACTAATTGATCATCTATCGCAGCTACTAAGGGGCTGCTCTCTTGCGTAGTGCGCAACAGTCGTAAACGCTCTAGTTGTAGTTCGTTGAAACGAGCGATAAGACTCTGTAAAGTAGCATCCGAAATATTGAGTGCGCTGGGTACTAGCCCGCCATTGTTATCACCGTTTTTAAGGTATTGCTCAATTGATTCCAAAACACTCAGCTGAGTTTGATTTTCCGCCAATTGACGGTTATATTGTGTAGCCTCTTGCAGATAGCGCTCTGCTTCCGCGCTAACGTTGGTGATCTCGTGCTCCCGCTTGTACCGTTCCACATTACGCTCTACCTCTGAGAGTTCTGTTACCAAAAAGTTCAACCGCTCATCTATAAACTTGACCGTATGAGCTGCAATCTGATTTTTATCTTCTACGGTTTCGCGATTGTAGACTTCCACCAGTTTATTGATGATATCCACTCCTTTAGCCACCACTGGTTCTATTAGCGAGATGGTAATTACACTCGCATCCTTGTTAACCGGATTGATCTCAAGTGCCCCACTGTACCGATTAGCAAGCCTTCGCAAATCATTGAACTGGATACGAACCGTTTTGCCTAATTCGGCATGCTGGCGAGCTGTAACAGTGAACGTACCGTAGCGTCGGTTGATTTCCTTGCCGAAGGTAAACGTCTCTTTAGTTCCATCTTCATCACTGAGTTCAAACTGATTACCTTCAACAAATCGAATCGTAAAAGGCTGCTGATATGCTGCTGAGTCTAATCGATTGACGGTGATGGCTATCGGAGAATTTTTATAAAGCTCCGTGGATTTGACACTCCCGTCGACAAAATAGGATGTCTCTAGATTTAATTCTGTGAGTACACGTTGCATCAACCCCTTGCTTTTCAACAGCTCAATCTCATTATAAATATTTTGGTTGGATTTAAAGATACTCAAGTCCGAGAAAGCCGATGCCGCGTCGCCTAATGACCCCGACCCCCCCTTTTTGTCATCCTTTATCAGCAAAGTGCTCGTAATCTGATATTCAGGCGTAGCATAACGCAAATACAATATCGCAAACAACACGCAGAAAACAAGTGCAATCGCAAACCAATACCAATGCCGGACATAATTAAGCAGTATTGCTTTGACATCAATTTGCGCTTCTTCGGCGGGTATTGGATTAAGGGCTTGATTCATGAATAAAAACCTGCGATGTTAAAATACTCGATAAATAAACAATCCAACGGCTGTAAGTCCCGAAAAAACAGCTGTAAGTACCCGCAAGGTCCGATCACCACTGGGATCTCGATATCGAGTCGGCTGCACATACAATACATCGTTTTGTTTTAAGTAGAAGTACGGAGAAGTTAGGGACTGCTTATCGTTAAGGTTAATACGAGCTAATGTACGCTGACCGTCCTCCTCACGTATAAGCAAAATATTATCTCGCTTTCCGAACTGAGTAAGGTCTCCGGCTAAACCCAATGCTTCGATGATATTAATGCGATCATTTGGCACTCGAAATGTTGCCGGGTTATTCACTTCACCCACCACGGTAATTCTGAAGTTGGAAAATCGGATATTAATGATGGCATCTTTGGCGTACTGTTCTACGAGCTCCTTGATATGAAGCCGGGCCTGTTCTATCGTAAGCCCCGCCAGTTTCACCTGTCCCACTACAGGAAAACTAATATATCCATCGGTATTAACCAAATAACCTTCTGCACCCACATTGCCCTCATCTGATGACGCATAACGAGCTTGTTGAGGATCGGTTTGTAACGTTCCGGTATTAAAGAGCCGATTGGTCTCAGCATTAAGACTATTCACCTGGATGCGCAAGATATCGCCAGACCGAACAATAGGCTCCGGAACGGCAGGAGCTTGTGACTGATAGGCAACGGTATCCGGCAAATTATTAAAATAGACCAAACTACGACTATTTCCACAACCCGCTAAAAAAAGACCGATAAGGCTATAAAAGGCTAGTTGGACAATCCAATTTTTCTTCATTTTCACGTGTTTTCACCACCAATGCGTCTGCAAAAATAAATAAATACTCATAGGGTCAACCAAAATTATGACAATTTAACGAACAGGCTAGTTACACAGCTATGGAGCCCTTCGCTTCGCTAAACGCCCTCACCAATTCTTCATTGTGTATCGTTAGGTTCTCTAATTGATCCGCCACTTTCTGCGGAATCACATAATTTTTTAAATGTTTCATATGCCGATCATGGTGAACGTCCGTAGCAATATAGTCCACCAGCGCCTGGTCAACCAACCACTGGGCAGCCTCTTTCTCCGGTTTTCCATAATAACCCCGCAACGATAAGGCATTCAATTGGAAAGCAAAGCCCAGTTCCTTAAGCTTTTCATATTCATCCGGCTTATTGAACAAATAATGATATCGCTCAGGATGCGCCAGAATAGGCTTGTACCCCGCGGTGGCGAGCTGAAAAGATAAATGCTCCAAATTTAACGGACGATGTAAGTAGGGTGTTTCTACCAATACATACGAAGAATTTCCATACGGAATAATGCGATTTTCTGCCAACAGCGCCGCAAACCCCTCATCCAGCATATGTTCAGCAGCGTAATATAAGGTAGGCAAACGCCCGTGCCCTGACGTGGCGGCTTTGAGCTTCGCAAATGCGTTCTGAATGGTTTGCTGATTGTTCCGATGAAGATCCACCATCACGTGGGGGGTGCCAATAACCGTTTCAAAACCCAAGGTATGCATCCCCTGCAACAACTGTAGGGAAGAGGCTACATCGGCTGCGCCGTCGTCAACACCCGGCAAAATGTGCGAATGAATATCTGCCCGTAGGTAACGACCTATCGGAAAGGCAATTTCGCGCTTTTTGGAAAAGAAAAATAACGACATAATCTTCTATGCGTGTAAGTTTATACAAATACTAGGCCATTTTACAAACCTGCGCTCGCTAGTTTAGTTTATAGGGCAAACGAGCCCAAGATAGATTGTGCTACAATTGTTGTTTGACTCGGTCAAGCGATGATACATGTAGATCTTTCAAACCGCAAATATAGGTTGAATTTTTTAACGGTATGGTAACTTTTTTATTGCTCAAACAAAATTAGCCCTCCGTTCACCTTCGTGTCCCGCAAAGTGAAGACCACTTTCCGGCCAATTACACCTTCAATTTTGGGGGCTAGTTGTTCCATATAATCTGCATTGAGGGCGGGTCCTACGATGGTGACTTCAATGGTGCCGCTGTCCCGGCCCTCGGCGTAATCGCCTGTAACGACTACTTGTTCCACCTCGCCCATACGGCTTAGAACGGTTTCGACAATGCGGTCCAGTCCCAAATACTTGTGCACGATATTCTGCAAGGCATCAAACAATGGATGTTTTACATTGGCGCGATAGGAGACGCGGTTCTGCTCGGCTTCTTTCTCCAGATATCCGGCTTCCGATAGATTATTAAGCTCCTTTCGGATGGAATTGGTGGACTCATTGAATTCTTCTGCAAGCCCCCGCATGTGGCCACGGTTGCCCGCGTTGATGAAAAATTTCACCAGTAAACGTAAGCGGGTCTTGGAGGTAATGAGTGAATCGAGCATGAACTTCCTATCGAGCAACAAAAGTACTCTTTTTTTCTTAGCTTGCCGAACTTGGTTCCGTTAAAATTTAACCAATTCATAACATGAGATCCGCGACTGTGTCGCTACCTTGAATTAATTTTGCCCACGGTATGGAAGTTGACGTTAACTGGAGCAACGAACGTTTATTGACCCAACTACGCGAAGGCAGTCCGACTGCCTTTGAACAGATTGTTCATCAATATGCCGATAATTTGCTGCAACGTGCCTTCCAATGGACCAAAGATGAGAACCAAGCGGCCGATTTGGTACAGGACGTACTCCTCGATCTGTGGGAAAGCCATCCTACCTTGCAGGTCACTCATTCCCTTGAGGGTTACCTGTATCGCATGTTGAAACATCGCTTCCTGCGGTTGGTTTCCCGGAACAAGCTGCACGAAACGGCCATGACTCACTTGATGCAGCGAATGGATGAGATGCAAGCCACCGTGTTGGATAGCATTGCAGCGTCCGACCTTCAACAGACGTTGGCCGAGGTGGTGGGGAAATTGCCCGAAAACATGCGGAAGATATTTGTCTTGCGCAATGAGGACTATTCGCTGCGGGAAATTGCACAGGCACTGGGTTTGGCCGAACAGACCGTAAAAAGCTATCACTCGGAACTGAACAAACGGATCAGGGAAGGCATTTTGGCACGGCATCCGGATATCAGTCACTCCCTGGTTGCGCTGCTGATTATCCAGTTAATGTAATATCAACAAACTAATAACCTTAATTTAATATACTTTTTAAGCACTCATGTCCCTTTCTCCATGTAAAGCGGCATACAGTGAAATTCTTTCGGCTAAAGAAATTAATACAGAGGTACCAACAGGGTAAGGCTTCTCCTGCCGAACGGTATATCGTCGAACGTTGGCTCGAATCCTTCCAACACGACGAGCAGCGGCCATGGGGGACGGCTGAGAAGCTTCAAAATTTCAAGCAACATGTGCTGGACCGTGCGTTTGCGGGGCGAACGGTACGACCCCGGCCGAACCTGCGTGGGATAAAATGGGCGGCAGCGGCCGTGGTGCTGGCGACCGTCGTCATTTCACTCTTGCTGTTTCGTACTGACAACGCACCGTACGTGCTGGCCACGGGCATCAAACAGATTAAGCACCTGACGTTGCCGGATAGCACCTCTGTATACCTCAATGCCAACAGTCGGCTGACCGTGGATTTCGGGAAACGGGAGCGGGTGGTGATTCTCGAAGGGGAGGCTTTTTTTGAGGTGACGCCGGACCAATCGAAACCGTTTAAGGTACACACACGTGGCCTCGACATCGGGGTACTGGGCACCGCCTTCCATGTGAACGCCTATCCTTCCGTTGATGACATACGGGTTACGGTACGCTCGGGGAGTGTGCAGGTGGCGGATTCAGGGCGGGTATTGGCGGTACTCAAGGCTGCCGATGGTTTGACCTATAACCGTCATACCGACGAATTCTACCGGACGGAAATTTCCGCCGGGGAAGAGCCTTCGTGGTGGACGGGGGTTACCGTATTGACCGATGCCAGCTTCGCCATGCTGGCTCAGAGCCTGTACAATCAATATGGCATCGTACTGGAAAGTACGGACGATGATGTGCGCGCCGCTACCTATAACGTTACGGTGCGCGCAAGCCGGACGCTGGAGCAGACCCTGAGCCAACTGTGCGCGATGGTGCAAAAGAAATATAGAAAGGAGGGCAACCGGGTCGTCATTTACTAACGCAAAAACAGGGTCGCAAAGTGCGACGCCTGCCTGAATCGGTATGCAGCAATGAGATTGGACCCTTGCGCTGCCACCGCGTGTTAATCAACAAAATTACAAAATATCCGCTATATGGAGGATAACAACACATAGTATATGAACTTTTTGCCGCGCTTAAGGTGGTATATGAAAATTACAACATTACTCCATTTTTTATTGATCGCAGCTGCCCCGCTCCTACAGGCTTCGCCGGGGCATGCGCAGGTGTTAAAAAAACGAATTACCGCAACGTATGGTCATACGACACTCCGGGATGTTATCCAGGACTTAACTCGACAGACGCATGTGGATTTCGGCTTTACCAAAGAACTGGGGCTGGAAAATCGGACGGTAACTGCGGTACGTTTTGAAAACCGGGAATTGGGAGAGGTATTGACTGCGTTGCTTGAACCGCACGATCTTGCTTTTAAGGAGGTGGCTGGAGCAATTATCCTGTCACGCAAGCAGCAGCCCGGGCGCATCACCGGCCGGGTAACTGATGAAGCTGGGCATCCCCTGGCGGGAGCGGGTATACGCATTGTGGAGCTGGGTGAAAACCGTAGTACGGACGCAGACGGGAATTATTCCCTTACCGCACCTCCGGGGGTGTATACGCTTGCTGTTACCTACATTTCCTACCAAAGCCTGCGCCGAGGAAACGTGAAGGTGACTGCAGATGGGCATACGGTGGTGGATTTTGTCTTGGCGGAAGACGTGGAAGCACTTAACGAGGTTGTGGTGATCGGATATGGCACGACCAAGCGCAGCGACCTGACGGGCGCGGTTACGGATATCGCCGCGGCAAAGCTGGGCGACCAACCGGTTACATCCATCGATAACCAATTGGTGGGAAAAGTTGCGGGTATGCAGATCCGTCAGGGTTCGGGCGCCCCGGGAGCGGGAACCTCGGTGCAGATCCGCGGAAGCGGCTCCTTGGGGGCGGGCAACGATCCGTTGTACGTGATCGATGGGATGCCCTACTCGTCAGATTCCAACCTGGATATTAATCCCTTGTCGTTTATCAATCCGACAGATATCGAAAACATATCGGTGTTGAAAGATGCGTCGTCAACGGCCATCTACGGTTCCCGCGGGGCAAATGGGGTCATCCTCATCACCACAAAAAACGCCGGCAACGCGTCAAACGAGATCAACGTGTCCGGATATGTCGGCATGAATCAAATTCCAAAAAAAGGCCGACCGGAGATGATGAATGCGCGGGAATTTGCGGAATACCAGCGCGATCGCATTGCGCAGGGAATCCGCAATCGCCTGGACCGAGAACCGGTTGAGACCGACTATCCTGAGGTGTATCAGAACCTGGAAACGTTGGGCGAAGGGACGAACTGGTATGACCTGATTTTGCAGAATGCCTCCGTGCAAAATTACACCGTGAATCTACAGAAGTCGCTGGATCGTTCCCGCTTTTACCTCGGGTTCGGCTACTATGACCAGGAAGGGGTGATCTACAATTCCGCGTTCAAGCGGTTTTCAACGACGTTCAATTATACGTTTAACTTCAACGATAAGGTTCAGATTGAAGCTTCCCTGCGGCCATCCTACGTGGATCAAGACCGGGTGGAAAGCGGTATGAGCCGCAATGATCCCTTGAGTATCGCCCTGTGGGCGCCTCCAGTGATGGATGCTTACGATGCCTCGGGCAACCTGATTCCGTTTATTCAGATGCCGACCAGCGCCTATGCGTCCAATCCCTGGAGCTTCCCGAACCCCTTGTTTGTGCTGAAAAATGTAAGCCAGCGCTACAACGAACTGCGCAACCTCGGCAACGTGGCGCTTCAATGGGAAATCACTCCGGGATTGAGGTTCCGCACGGCGCTGAGCACGATCTACAATACGTCGAACTTTAACTCGTTTACTCCCAGCACGGTTGGATCGCCCAATGCGGCTCCCCGTCCTTCTTCTGCCACAGCTGGCCGCTCGCGGAGCAATGGCTTTAACTGGTTGGTTGAAAACACCTTGAACTACACCAAGACCTTCGGACAGCATGCGTTCTCCGGGGTAGCAGGGTATACGGCCCAAAAGAGCACCGCCCGCGGACTGGGCCTGAATGCGGGCCCGTTTGCAAACGACTTACTGGAAACGATCAACGCGGCACCGGGCATCACGTCGTGGTCTGAGAGCATCAACGAGTGGAGCATGATCTCCTACCTGGGGCGCGTAAATTATACTTATGCCGATAAATACCTGGTAACCGCCACGTTGCGGAGCGACGGCTCCTCGCGGTTCGGTGCCAACAACCGGTTTGCGTTTTTCCCCTCGGCTGCATTGGCCTGGCGGATTTCCGAAGAGGATTTCTTGAAAGATGTTGTGGCAATCGATCAGCTGAAAGTGCGCGCTACCTACGGCCGCAGCGGCAACAACAACATCGGGAATTATTCGCACCTCTCGTCTGTGAATGCGACGCAATATGTGTTCAACAACCAGACGGTTTCTGCCGCAACCATTAGCCTTTCCAACGCCAACCTGGGCTGGGAGGAGTCTGAACAGATCGATGTAGGAGTCGACCTGAGCTTGTGGCGGGAACGGCTGTCGTTTACGGCCGACCTGTACCGGCGGCGGAGTGTGGAGATGTTGTTGAATGATTACATTCCGACGATTACAGGTTTTTCCTCCCAACTGGTGAACAAGGGGAACGTGGAGAATAAGGGGATCGAGTTGACCCTCGACGCCAATCCGCTCCGCGGAGCGTTTACATGGAATGTAGGTTTTAACATCGCGATCAACCGAAATAAAATTTTATCAACCAATGAAAACGGTGATCGCATCTTATCCGGAAACGTCGATGGAAGGGCATCCAACGTGTCCGAAGTCGGCAAGCCTATCGGGATATTTTATGGATTCATCCTTGATGGGGTGTATTCACCCGCGGATATCGACAACCCCGAGGTACCTAAATACCCGGGTGCAACGGCGGGATGGCCCAAATACCGGGATCTGAACGGCGACGGCATTGTTTCGGAAATATTGGATTATACCACGCTCGGCAGCCCGCATCCTAATTTTATCTTTGGGTTTTCAAGCTCGATGACGTATCGGAATTTCGATTTTTCGCTCAGCGTTAACGGCCGCCAAGGTGGCTACATCATGAACGGCATCCGGCAAACGACCGATAATTTGCAGGGGCTGTTTAACGTGGGAAAGGAATGGGCCAACCGATGGCGTAGCCCCGAGAATCCGGGTGATGGCCTGCATGCTGCAGGACCGCAGATTGTACACCGGGTGAATACCTTGTGGCTGGAAGATGCGTCTTATCTGCGCATTACAAATGTCTCGCTGGGCTATACATTGCCCGCAGGTTGGTTTGGCTCGGCCAATGTGTTCAAACGGTTCCGGCTGTATGCGAGCGCGCAGAACCTGCTGACGCTGACCAATTACAAGGGAGCGAATCCCGAGGGACAGGCATCCAACGTAAATAACACGTTGTCGCCTGGCTTCGACACCAATGCGTATCCGGTACCTCGCATTTTCACTGCGGGCCTTAACGTTAAATTTTAAGTTGCTGTATTATGAAACTTCACTATATCTTACTTGGCCTTGCCGCGTTGCTTACTTCCTGCTCCAGCGATTTCCTGGATCTATACCCCAAGACGGGTCTGAATGAATCGAATTTCTACCGGTCGGACGATGAGTTTGTCTTATTGGTCAACAGTAGCTACATCCCGCTGCGTAACTTGGGTAAGACGGTGAACTGGGATATAAACGAGGTGAAGTCAGACAACATGGGTTTACAAGATCTCAACACCAACATTGAACAATCCCGGAACGATGGGTTTGTGCTGAGTTCTGCCAGCACGGTGCATGCAAGCCATTGGAACAATTCGTATGCGGGTATCTACAACTGCAACACTGCCATCACAGCGCTGGAGACCGTAGCGCATACCTGGGCGAATCCGGCGTTGAAGGAACGGTCGCTGGGTGAGGTTTATTTCCTGAGGGCATTGTATTATTTTGACCTGGTGCGCCATTTCGGCGGCGTGCCGCTGGTTACCAAAGAGGTTTCTGGTGAGGAAGCGGTGGGCATTAAGCGTGCGACTGTCGACGCTACTTATGAACAGATCGTCTCCGACCTGAAGACGGCCATCGGCCACCTGTCGGGTGCCATCGATGTGGATCAGCCAGGGCGGGTGAACCTCGGGGCGGCGCAGGCGCTACTGGGCAAGGTGTACCTGACCCGCAAGGCGTACGCGATGGCCGAGGAACAGCTGTATGCGGTGATCCGGTCGGGACGCTTCGGCTTACTGCAGGACTATGCCGATGTGTTTGATCCGACCAATAAGGATTATTTCGAAACGCTCTTTGCGATCCAATATTCCGAAACCGCGGCAGACCTGTGCAATACGTTTATCTTTTTCAATGCGCCTACCACCTCAAAGGGCGAGGTAACGGGCCGCCCGAATGTCGCGCTTCCGGTCTCCATCGCCATTAAGCCTACGGCGGATCTGCTGGCCGCGTTTGAGGAGGGCGACAAACGTTATGACGTGTCAATCGGCACCTGGACCGGTCCGGACATGAACGGTGAGGAAAAGGAATTTTTCTATTGTGCCAAATACAAGGGGCCGCAAACGGCGACGTTGGGATGGTGTGGCGATAATTTCCCAATCCTCCGCTATTCGGATGTGCTGCTGATGTATGCCGAGGTGCTCAATGAACTGGGGCGGACGGAAGAGGCGATTCCGTTTGTGCGTGAGGTACGGCATCGCGCCGGCCTGATGAACGATCTGACGGCCTTGGGTAAAGCTGAACTAACGGCGTTGATCGAGCGGGAACGCCAGGTGGAATTTTGCTTCGAAAATCAGCGCTGGTTTGACTTGCTGCGCACCGATAGGGCGTTGGAGGTGCTGCAGGCACAGAAAAAGAATATTCAACCGTTTCATTTGTTGGCGCCGATTCCGGGAGAACAGGTGCTGATTAATCAGATTGAACAGAACCCGGGGTATTGAACGTGATAAAATGACTGGGATGAAAAGCTGCTTGTTGTTTCTTTGGATGATGGTATGTGTGGCCGATGGGGTGGCAAACGAACGGCCGACGCGGCCCAACGTAATCTTGATTGTTGGCGAAAGCCATCGTGCGGAGGCCCTCGGGATGGCTGGAAACACCTTTGTGAAGACACCGTGCCTGGATGCCTTGGCTGCCACGGGTGTGCGGTTCAGCCACGCATACGTCACCACAGCCATCTGCTCGGTCAGCCGGGCCAGTATATTGAGCGGGCAGCACCGGGCGCGACATGGGATCAACGATTTTTCGTCTGATTTTTCGGACGAGGCTCTTCAGCAAACGCTACCTATCGTACTGAAAAATGCCGGCTATGCTTTGGGATGGGTGGGCTTTTTCGGCGTCGGAAAAAACCCGCCCGGTGCGTATTTTGATTTGTGGGAACCCGGTATTCCGTGGAAGGATGCCGACGGCGTCCACCATACCGATGCCGTGGCTCGTACCGCCATGGAGTGGCTGGAAAGCGACAAGGGAGCCAAACCTTTTTTCCTGCAGCTGAATTTTAATGCGGCCCACGAGATTGATCCGACTCGGGAGCAACCGGCCCATTACCTGGTGCAAGACCGATTCCGCGGACTTTACGCCGACGTCGATGTTCCGGTACCGCGAACGGCGGATCCCCGCATCTGGGAGTCGTTTCCCGATTTTTTCCGGACCGACCGAAACATCGCCCGCCAACGGTGGCACGGCTTCTTTTCTTCGCCTGATCTTTTCCAGCGGAATGCCAAAGATTATTACCGGATGATAACGGGGGTAGACGAGGCCGTGGGTAGCGTGATACGCAAGTTGGAGGTACTGGGGCTTGCCGAAAATACCATCGTGATTTACACGAGCGACCACGGGTTTTCACTGGGTGAGCATGGCATAATGGGCAAGTGGTATCCGTTTGATAACAGCATTCATGTTCCATTGTTGATCCATGATCCGAGGCAGACGGAGCTGGCTGGCACGGAAGCGGACGCGATCGCACTGAACATCGATCTGGCACCAACCATCCTGGGTATGGTAGGCGTGCCGGCTCCTGCCGCTATGCAAGGGGTGAATCTCATGCCTGTAATAAAGGGACAGTTGCCCGGGCGGTCGCAGTTTTTCTATGAGCATACTGTATTCAGTTCACCGCTTCTACCCAAGGTGGAAGCGGTGATTACGAAACGGCTCCGGTACGTGAAGTACATTGAACACGACTACGAGGCGTTGTACGATTTTGAGAAGGATCCGGATGAATCCCGGAATCTGGTGCATGACCCGGCCTACGCAAACGACCTGGCCGAGATGCGAGCATTGTACCGGGCAGAACGAATCGGGGTTCGGCATCCACATCGCCAATGAGCCCATACACCGGGCCGTTGGCATTCTTCATCTGGTCCGAATACGACAGAGAGATAGGGCTTCGATAGCGGCCAGGTCGTTGCCTTTATTAAAAAATCCGTATCTTTGTTTTTTGTACAAACGACTAATAACGAGGGATGTTATCCAAAAAGACCAAATACGCCATCAAAGCGCTGATCGTTTTGGGCCGAAATTACGGCAAGGAACCGATGCAGATCCTACGCATCGCTGAGGAGGAACGTATCCCCAAGAAATTCCTCGAACAGATCCTGCTGGAAATGCGCAATGCAGGAATTTTATATAGTAAAAAGGGTGCGGGAGGGGGCTATAGCCTCAACAAAGCGCCCGAAGACATCCGTTTATCGCAGGTGATGCGCCTCATTGACGGCCCCATTGCGTTGCTGCCTTGCGTAAGCCTGAACTTCTACCGGGGCTGTGACGAATGCAAATCGGAAGAGATCTGCGGAATCCGGGATACCTTTATCGATGTGCGCAATGCCATGCTTCAAATCCTCAACGATACCAGCATAGCCGACATCATCAACAAAGAGAAACGGTTGGAGCTGGAGGTATAACCGCGGGGCACGCTTCCAAACATTTTGGACCGATCCGGCGTTTCTCCCTTAATGAGACCCCTTTGGAAATGGGCGATCGGTATAACCGCAAGCCTACTCGTTATCTTTTTTATTGCTAATTGGTACGTAAACTACCGATTGAAGCCTAGGTTGGAAGCCCAGCTGAAGGAGCGTATCCACAGTGGAACGGATGGCCGCTACCGGTTGACGTACGAACAATTGAGCTTATCACTGCTTCGGAGAAGCGCTACGGCAACCGATGTGCGGCTCGGTGGGGATAGGAACGCGATGTATCAGGTGCACATACGCCGGTTGCGGATCAGCGGCGTGGGACTCCTCCGGCTGCTTTTGACTAAAAAACTGCATGTAGGTATGATAGCCATTGATTCCCCGTCGGTAACGGTGATGCGCCGTCCGCCAAGCGATGCTACAGCGGTGGATACCGCTGCGGCATCGCCGTTAACGAGACTGACCGAAATGGTATCCCGCATACGGGTGAACCGAATCCTCCTCCGGGGAGGGCGATTGCAAATGAAAGAGCGGGGCAATGCGGCTCGCTTGCAGGTGCAGGGCATCCACGCAACCCTCCGCGACCTCCGCATCGATTCGACTTCGTTGGCGGACACCACCCGCCTATACGGTGCCGAATCGATCGAGGTTCAGGCACGTGGGTTGAACTATCTCCGGCCGGACAGCCTTTATTTGTTACAAGCCGGACCGCTGCATTTCCGTACGGATGCCGGGGAACTAACCGTCGACAGTCTCCGCTATGGAATTACCGTAAGCAAAGGCGAGTTCTATCGGCGGATGCAGCGGGCGGAAGACATTCCGGATATCGAGGTTTCGCGCATTCACTTAGCCGGAATCAATAAGGCTGTTTGGGTAAAAAGGAAATTGCTCGCGGCCGCATCGCTACACATTGACAGCGGGCATATTGCCATTTATAAGGATAAAACACAGCCGAATCCACCCGAAAATAAAATCGGCAAGTCTCCGCATCAGCAGCTGCTTAAGCTGGAACAACGTTTGGCTATCGACTCGGTATCAATCCGGGGTGTGGACGTCCGCTTTACCGAGGTCAGCGATAAAACCGGCAAAGCGGGTACCGTGACCTTTGACCAGACCGACGGCGTTTTCCGGAACGTGACCAACGACTCCGCGGCATTGGCGCGCGACCGTTACATGCGACTGCATGCTCGTTCTCGCGTCATGGGCACCGGAGATTTAACGGTCGACTTCCGTTTTGACCTCTTGGATAGCTTGGGCGCGCATACGTATTCGGCGAAACTGGGTGGGATGGATGGGACTGTCTTTAACCGGATGATCACGCCGCAGCTGAACCTGGAAATTGAACGTGTGGATATCAAGGGAATGCGTTTTGACATGAAGGCTGACGACCGCGGTACGGGTGGGACACTGCAACTGGATTACGAAAAGCTGAAGGTGATTTTTCTCAAGGAAGGTAACGATGGGGGAATGGCGGAGAAACGGGTATTTTCGTTTCTGGCAAACCGGTTTCTGCTGAATGACAGCAATCCTGATGCGAATGGCGTACGGCATACGGGGAATATATACATCGAACGGCCAAGTGATTTTTCGTTCTTCAAAATGATCTGGCGCAGTATCCGCGAAGGGACCAAAGAATGTATCGGACTCCCGGCCCCGTAGTGGTTTGTTAGATTCCTGCTGAATGGAATTGCAGTTCGTATAGCCGCCGGTAGTAGCCGTCTATGCGCAGCAGCTCCTGATGAGATCCCATTTCCTTCATTTCTCCTTTATCCAGCACGATGATTTTATCGGCCTTCTGAATGGTGGACAACCGATGAGCAATCACGATCGAGGTTCGCCCTTTCATCAGCGTATCGATGGCGTGCTGGATAAGTCCCTCCGTTTCGGTATCTACCGAGGAGGTCGCTTCGTCCAGTACGAGTATTTTGGGGTCGTGCACCAGTGCCCGGATGAAAGAAATCAATTGCGCTTGTCCAGAGGAAAGGGTGGCACCCCGTTCCTGGACCTTATAATCATACCCGCCCGGCAACCGAATGATAAATTCATGGGCACCTACCTGCTTCGCTGCTTCGACGATCTGCTCACGGGTAATCGCGGGATCGTTCAGGCTGATGTTATTGGCTACGGAGTCGGAAAACAGGAAAACGTCCTGCAATACAGTCGCAATGGTACGACGCAGGTAGTTGAGCTCATACTTGCGTATGTCTACGCCGTCCAGCAGAATCGCTCCTTTATTCACTTCGTAAAAGCGGCTCAGGATATTGATGGTAGACGACTTGCCCGCGCCGGTAGCTCCTACCAGGGCCAAGGTCTCACCGGGTCTTACATGAAAATTAATATCTTTCAGCACCCAGTTGTCTTCGTCGTAAGCGAACCATACCTTGTCAAATACAATGTCGCCCTGGACGACACCGGGGGTTTGCGTGCCGGTATTGGGGGTTTGTTCCCGGGTATCCAACACCGCAAATATCCGCTCGGCACTTACCATCCCCATTTGTAAGGTATTGAATTTGTCTACCAGCTCGCGGATGGGGCGGAAGATCATGTTGATGTACATGATAAAAGCGACAATGACGCCCGGCGACAGTGTTCCGGCCAGCACTTGCTTTGAACCATACCATACCAGCAGCCCCAGGGCAATGGCCATAATGACTTCGATAACCGGAAAGAAAATGGAGAAATACCAGTTGGCCCGGATGTGGGCGTTTCTATGTTCTGCATTGGCGGCCTTGAACTTGTGCATTTCCTGGTCCTCGCGGGCGAAGTATTGAATGACGCTGATTCCGGAGATATGTTCCTGCAGAAAGGTATTGAGATTGGACACCCATTTCCGCACATCCTGAAAGGCTGATTTCATCGCCTCCTTGAATACATAGGTGGCACCGATCATCAAGGGCATCGGGATGAGCACGATCAGCGTGAGTTTCCAATCGGTATAAAACATAACGCCGAGAATGACCACCAACTGGAGAATGTCTCCGATAATCTGGATGAGCCCCTCCGAAAAAATGTTTGCGATGGTTTCCAGATCGGAAATCGTGCGGGTAATCAACCGACCGATCGGCGTGCGGTCGAAATACTTCAGGCGCAAGCCGGTAATGTGATTGAACACGTCGATGCGCAAATCACGGATCACGGATTGCCCGAGCGTGCTGGTCATCAACGTGTGGAAATAACGGACGACCGTCTGGGCAACAAGCAAGCCCAGCATGACCATCAGCATCAGTTGCAGTCCGTCGGTGTCATTTTGAAGGATGAACCGGTCCAAGGTATACTCAATGACCATCGGCAGCGCGGGCGCAACCCCCGCCATGACGATCGTTAGCACGACGGATACGACAAATATTCCGCGATAAGGCTTTACATACCGCATCATCCTGCGAAGCAGGTGCGCGTCATACGTCTTGCCGGATATTTGGGGTTCGCTCATGGGTAGCTGCAAAAGTACGATATTTGCCGGGCAAATCGAACCGGAATCGTGGATCAAAGATACGGATAGGTTACTTCCGTCAGGTACAATCCTTCCGCTGGCACAGAAACACCCGCTACCGAGCGGTCCTTGCTTTGGATGACGGTATGCATGTATTCGGGCGCATGCTCGCGTCGGCCGATTTCCAGCAAGGTTCCGACAATGGCTCTGACCATGTTACGGAGAAACCGATTGGCGGAGATATAAAACACGAGTTGATTTTGTTGTTTGCCATCCGCCCAACGCCACTCGGCGCGCGTGATGTGACAGTTATGGGTATGCACCTGCGTATGGGACTTGCTGAAGCAGGCAAAGTCTTCGTATTGCAATAGTATCTCTGCCGCCGCATTCATAGCCGCCACATCGGGTCTATCGCGCAGCAGCCAGGAACGCCCTTGTAAAAACGGGTCTTTATGGAAGTGCAGATGGTATTCGTAGGAGCGCTTGGTCGCGTCAAACCGGGCATGGGCCTGCGGCGCTACGGCAAGAAGCCTTTTTGCTGCAATATCCGTAGGGAGCAACGCATTGAGCTGATACAGAAACTTGGGAACGTCTTCCGGAACCAGCGCCTTATCGGTGTCAAAATGGGCATACAATTGCGTGGCATGGACGCCGGTGTCCGTACGTCCGCAGCCGACTGTATTGATATTTTGGCGAAGCAGGATACCCAGGACGCGGTCGACCTCCTGCTGGACCGTCCGCGCATTGGGTTGGACCTGCCAACCGTGGTAAGCACGGCCATCGAAAGCGATTTCTAGGAAATACCTGTTGGTGGTGTTCACGGAGACAAAGGTAAAGAATATGCTGTAGTTATGTACGACGGAACTGTAACGCTCCCTTCGGTCCGCGTCACTAGGTTCCTTTCGTACATAACTACAGCAAGGAGGGGAAGAAAAGGGACTAGGTTTCTTTCGTACATAAACTACAGCAAGGAGGGAAGAAAAGGGACTGGGTTCCTTTCGTGCATAACTACAACTTTTTTTTCCTGCGAGACAATGACGCGGGGTCATGGAAAAAAACGGGGCGTGTGGGCGGAGTAAGCGCAAATTTGCGAATCGGTGATTTAGCAAATCATCAAATTAACGTATCTTTGCGCACTATGATATATCTTACACGGCGCGAACGATTTAACGCGGCGCATAAACTATACCGCGAGGGCTGGACGTCCGCGCAAAACGAGGCGGTTTTCGGCAAATGTTCCAATCCGAATTGGCATGGCCATAATTATGAACTTTTTGTCACCGTAAAGGGCGAAGTCAATCCGGAAACGGGGTTTGTCATCGATCTGAAAGAATTGAAAAACATCATCAATACGTATGTGATCGACAAGCTTGATCACCGGAATGTCAATCTGGATGTTGATTTCATGCAAGGGAAAATGGCTTCTACAGAAGTACTGGCCATCGAGATTTTCCATCAACTGAAACCTCATGTCGAAGCGCATAGTGCAACATTGCATTCGGTACGGTTGGTCGAAACCGAAAACAATTCGGTAGAATATTTCGGCGACTGATCGCCGATCACTAATGGACACATTATGGAAACGAACTTTCCACTTAACGAGGAAGAGCTTGACGGATACGTCAAAATAGACCGCTACAATCCGGAAAAAGTAGCCCGCATCGCCAGTCACTATACAGAAATCCTTGAGCTGTTGGGAGAAGATCCCTCCCGCCATGGGCTCTTGAAAACTCCCGAACGGGTGGCGAAGGCCCTGCAGTACCTTACCCATGGCTACGACCTGAATGCGGCCGAAATACTGCGCGGCGCGATGTTCGAAGAGGAATATAGCCAGATGGTTGTAGTCAAAGACATTGAGGTGTACTCGATGTGTGAACACCACATGCTGCCATTTTTCGGCAAAGCTCACGTAGCGTATATTCCAAACGGCCGTATCGTGGGCCTCAGCAAAATTCCACGGGTGGTGGACGTATTCGCCCGCCGGCTGCAGGTGCAGGAGCGGCTTACCAATGAAATCCGTGATTGCATACAGAGTACGTTGAATCCCGCCGGCGTAGCCGTGGTGATTGAATGCAAACATCTATGCATGTGCATGCGCGGCATACAGAAGCAAAATTCCGTAACGACCACGTCGGCATTTACCGGGGAATTTGCCCACGAACGCACACGCAGTGAGTTCCTAAGGCTTATAACGGCGTCTTTGGATTAACAGCATCTAACAGCAACGCCCCACAAAGGTGGTCGGTCAGATGGGTCAGGTCGGCCAGGTCCGTCAAAACAGTCGCAGGCCGATCCGGATAGCACCCTTGCCGTTTAATTCCGGATTGCTGCTAAAAGCGTGCGCGTACATCACACGCAGCCGCTGCCATTCCAGCCCTGCGTGCGCTTCTGCATAATGGGTCATTCCAGACGTACGCAGGTAATGAACCCCAAGGATTTCGTGTAACTTGAGTTTGCGGAGCAGCGGTACCTTGCTGGTAAGCAGGGTGGATAGGTTATATTCGGCATGCCCTTCGATGAAGTTTCCGGCGGTGCTGTGCAGGTAGTAGTCCAACAGCAGGAAGGTGCTCAGGTGTTGGTCGCCCACCAACGTCTTGGCTCCCCGAAAATGCCGGTAATCAATGAAATACAAGGGCTTGTTACGTAGAAATGTGCCGCCCTGGATGTCGAACGAAAGGCGGCCAAACAGGCCCAGTCCAATCCCGGTTTTGTGCAACCTCGCTATCAACGCATCGTAGTCCGCATCGCCTCCAAAGACACCCGGAATGGCTTTTGTATAGTGAAGCGATAGCGTAGGCCACTTGGAGGGAAGATACACACGCCGATGGGGATAGGTTTCATAGACGGTACCGAAATCATACAAAAAGCCTACACTTAGTTTGAACGCCTGATTTTCTTCAAATAGAGGGGTATCGTTTTGCGGCGTAAGGGGATTATTTGACGTCAGGTAACGCTTATTCCGCTCCCAAAAAGTATAGTTTGTGCCATTGGGCAACCACAGGCGGCTTTCCCATTCCGCCGACGCAGTCAATTTCACATTCGCAGGCAAGGTATATTGCCAGTTGGCCGTCGCAAACGTACGTTCGTAGAGTTTTAGGTAGTTTCGCCCGAAGAAGGTGGTGCTTATCGTATTGAAAAGCGGCAGCAGCGACCCGCGGTTGTTCAGGTCCTGGATGTTACTCCCTCCGGATACATGGAGCATGCTCTTCCCAACCGGAAAGCTAGCACCGAGGTATCCGTTGAACCGGTGGTTGGCAAAGCCATAGCGCGCGTTGCCGTAAACCGTCAGATCCCGGTCGAGCAGGGTGTCTACGCGTTTTACGTATCGTACGCCATAATTGATTGCCAAACCTTCTACACTGTTGAACAATACGGAGGTTGCCAGGCCATCCACCGAAAAGCGCCAACGCTGTGCCCGGCTCCGGTACGTATACCCGCCCAACAGAAAAGTCTGAGGTTGGAAGCGGTTAGACCTGCGATCCACCGAATCCAGGTACGCCCTGGACTCTCGACGCCGTTGGAGGCTATCTTTGCGGATATAGTCCATCCGTTCGGCTTCGGTAAGTGGCAGCGGACGGTGTTCAGCCCAGTAGGCCGAGTCCCGCTGGTTGACCCCCTCCGCAATGCGCAAGACTTCGTTGAATGTTTTCTTCTCCAACCCGGGATTTAAGGCGTAGTCACTGTACACAGCCGCGAAGTAACCGCCTATCAGGAAGTTGAATAGTCCGCCTACAAAGTCGAAGCGAAGGCTCGACGGCTGCCACTGCCCGCTTTCCAGGGGAATGTATTCCTGGCGGATACGCAGCGTATCCAGGATGTTGATGCCCATTTCCTTGGTAAGCTCCAGGTTTAGGCCGTAGATGCGCCATAGCCCTTCGATGATATACAAATCGCCTTGGTAGAGCGGTTCGGCTTTGCGGCGGGGTATCACCTCGATTTTATGGATGGTAAAGCCCCCTTCTTCAGTAGTCCCCAAGAGACGATACCGGTAATAGCTCAGCGCGTTGTCGGCTATCGGCGATACGAAGGGACGGGCACTGAGCCCGTCAACGATAGGCTGGTGGTTTTCGTAAAAATTAAGTTTCAGGTCGGCTGCCCGGTTGAAGCTAAATGCCCGGTTATTGCCCGAAAATTTCGAGCTGATCATCTCTTCACGAAAATCGTCGGGCGGACGCACCGTAATCCGCGATTCGGATTCCGAAAGGTAAACAATGCCGGTACGGTTGGAATCCAACCCGATTTCCCTGCCGATTTCGTCGAGATCGATGCCCAGAAACTTTTTGGGCGCCTGCAGCAATCGCTGCATGCCCCTGATGTATACGCGAGCTGTATACGGGGCCGCTTCGTTCAGGTATTGCTTACGCCGCCGGATCGCTTGCCGGATGATCGCATATGCGGGATCTTCGCCGGTGCCGATGACCACTTCATCGAGCAAATACGCCTCAGTCTCCAGCGTAATGGAAACCTCAATGTCCCGATTCAGAGCGACATCCTGGACGCTTTGCCGGTAACCGACGGCCCTGACGAGCAATTCGTGGTTTCCGGCCGGCAGCCTTAGCTTGAACCTACCCTCGCTATTGGCGGCGGTGCCCACACCGCTTTCCCGTTTATAGATACTTGCGAACGGGACGGCTTGACCACGCTGGTCGACAACCTGGCCGGTCAGCTGGTACGACTGGGCATGGGCCGACAGCGAAAAGACAAACAGCAAAAGCGTGACTATGCATCTGGGCATCTTCAAACATACAAAAGGTTGCGTATTCGCCGATGTTAAAAAATGTGATTAAGCGCAATGCCTAATTAATCTTCAAGAAGGTCGGGCCGCCGCTCCTTGGTACGGGCGATGGCCTGTTCATCCCGCCAGGCGTGGATAGCTGCCTCATTGCCGCTTAGCAACACATCCGGCACCTTATGCCCCCGCCAGTCGGCCGGCCGGGTATATACCGGCGCATCCAGCAAACCGCCCTGGAACGAGTCGGATAAGGCCGAGGTCTCATCAGACAGCACCCCCGGAACCAGCCGGACCACCGCATCCACCAATACGGCGGCGGGCAACTCGCCGCCCGAGAGCACGTAATCGCCAATGGAAAGCTCCCTTGTGACAAAGAGATCCCGGATGCGTTGATCTATACCCTTGTAATGTCCGCAAAGAACGATGAGATTTTGTTTGGTTGAAAGGTGATTGGCGATGGTTTGATTGAGTGTATCCCCGTCGGGAGTCATGAAAATGATTTCGTCGTACTCCCTTGCTGCCTGGAGTTGTTCGATACAAGCCGCAAACGGTTCGATCTGCATCACCATGCCGCTCCCGCCACCGTAGGGATAATCGTCTACGCTTTTGTGCTTGTTGTTGGCATAGTCACGCAGATTGTGCACGACGATCTCGCAGATTCCCTTTTTTTGGGCACGTTGCAAGATCGAATGCGCAAACGGACTTTCCAACAGGCCCGGAAGCACTGTGATGATATCAAACCGCATTTTTTACCTCCTACCAGAAGATCGTATAGACGGCGATAAGCAGCCCAACGATGATGATCGTACCAGCCAGGAAACCGGGATGTACCTTAAACATACTGCGGTCTACTTCCAGACCCTTGGGTACCACGCCGCGCTTGTTCTCGATGATACTGATGATAAACATCCCTAAAATACAGAAAAGGAACACAATCCCCATACGGTCGATGAAGGGAATTTCGTAAATGCCTGCTGCATTAGGTACCGCAAATCCGATGGAATATAAACCGGACAGGTCGGTCCATTCCGGCAAAAACTTCAGGATTACCGACAGGGCAAAACCGCCGACCGTTGCAAACAATGCCGCATTGGAGGTCGATTTCTTCCAGAAGAATCCCAGGATGAACATGGCAAAGATACCGGGCGATACAAACCCCGTATATTCCTGTATATACTGGAAGCCGCCCTTTTCGATACCGAGATGCGGTGCAATGACCACGGCCATGATCATGGTAACCACGATCGTCACCTTACCGATGTTAACCAGTTGACGCTCGGTAGCTTCCTTATTGAATATTTTCTTGTAGATATCCAGCGAAAAAATGGTTGCGATGCTGTTGGATTTCCCCGCCAGGGAAGCAACCACCGCCGCCGTCAACGCTGCAAAAGCCAATCCTTTTAGCCCTGCGGGAAGCAGGTTAAGCAGCACGGGATAGGCCTTATCGGGACGAACGGTATCGCCCTCCAGCATTTCGGTTTGAAAGAACCCTTCCTGATATAACACATACGCGGCGATACCGGGCAATACCACGATAACCGGCATGAGCATTTTCAAGAACGACGCAAAAAGGATCCCATTCCGGGCGGTTTTGAGATCGGCCCCCAGCGCCCGTTGCGTGATGTACTGATTGCATCCCCAGTAGTTAAGGTTGACAATCCACATCCCCCCGATGAGGATGGACAACCCGGGCAAACTGATGTAATGTTCTTGCGTTTTATCAAAAATCATATCGAAATGCGAGGGGGCCTTTTCGTGCAATAAACCCAATCCGTTAAGTACCCCTGACGATCCGTAGTGATCGGCCACCATGTTCAGCGCCAGGTAAGTGGTGGCCAAGCCCCCGAGAATCAGTACCAACACCTGGATGACATCGGTATACCCGATCACCTTCATGCCACCCAATGCGATGAAAATGGCGAAGATCGCAATCCCGTACATACACACCGTGAAATTGATGCTCGAGATGGCCGAAACTGCCAATGCGCCCAGGTAGAGGATGGAGGTAAGGTTGACCACGACGTAAAGCAGGAGCCAGAATACGGCCATGATGGTACTCACCGTTCCGTTGTAACGCTGGTTCAGGAACTGGGGCATCGTATAAATCTTATTTTTCAGGTATACCGGAATAAAGAATACCGCTACAATAATCAGTGTGGCCGCTGCCAGCCACTCATAGGCTGCGATGGCCAGACCCAACTTGAACCCGTCCCCGCTCATGCCGATAAACTGTTCCGCCGAAATATTGGACGCGATCAGCGATGCACCGATGGCCCACCATGTTAATGAGCCTTCAGCCAGAAAATAATCCTTGGTATTTAATTCCTTGGTTTTCTTTCGATAGTAAATCCAAAGGCCATAGCCCGAAATAATAATGAAGTAACAGAGGAAAACGATATAATCCGATGGTGCCAAGGTTTTCATTTGCCTTTTGTTGAGATAAGTTTATAAAGTTGGCTAAAGTAAATATTAATCGGAACAATCGCAATGTGGCCGGCCGAAATAAACGCAACAACCTTTTTTTGAGCACCTTAAAATAGTGTTTCGGACACACTAAGCATCTGTGTAAACTGACTGATGAAATGCTGGATGACCCACGGATGTACCAAGAGGGTTAGCACGATTCCGAAGACCGCCCCATAAAAATGCGCGTCGTGGTTGATGCTGTCCCGCGCATTTTTCGACGCCCACACACAATATCCCAGATAAAGAATGGCGAACAGCCAGGCCGGCATGGGAATGATTAAGAAAATGCCCAGCATGGTCATAGGTTGGAAAAGGATAAAGCTGAACAAAACGGCACTGATCGCTCCCGACGCACCCAGACTATAATAATGGGGATTATTGCGCTCCTTGAATACCGTACGGACGTCGCTCAATATCAAGCCCAGCACATAGAGTAGCGCAAACTGCAGGTGTCCCCATGCACTCAGGCTTGCGAAGATGGATTCCAACGCGAAACCAAAAAAATAGAAGGTGAACATATTGAATAACAGGTGCATCCAATCTCTGTGAATCAGTCCGCTGGTGATCAGCGTATACAACCGTTTCCCCCGGCTGACCCGGTACGGATGCAACATGAATTTCTCGAAAAGGTGGGGATTCGAAAATGTATAAATGCTGGTGACGATGGTGAAGGCAAAAATAAGGCTCGCCACCGGCGTATTGATCAAATATTCTCTTATTTCCATAATCTTGCGCCGAAAGTAAGAAAAAATATCCGCCGTCAAACTTAGATCACGTTGCTTTTTTATACAAACGACAATCTCGTATAAAAAAGCAACGTGATCGGTCTCTCCGCTGCGTTTGAGAGACAACTTAGCCAGCGGAAAACAAATTCAGCTGACGGCCGCGCTGCGGGGCAAAGAGGTCCAGCCGCAAATCGGGCATCGGAACCGGTGGCATGTATCGTCTGACGGCGACCTTGAACAGTTGCCGGATGCTGGCGGCCAACTCACCTTCTCCGCGCATCCTGACGCCCCAGCGACTGTCATTCAGTTTTCCGCCGTGGCAGGCTTCAATGCTGTGCAGCACTTTCTCGGCCCTATCGGGATAGGCTTTATGCACCCAATCGGTAAATAGCTCACCGATAGCACCATTTAAACGGACAATCGTATATCCTGCTCCCCTTGCACCGCATTGGGCAGCCGCCTTAATGACCTCCGGCATCTCGTCGCTGTTAAGGCCCGGCACGATCGGGGCACACATCACCATGGTGGGTATGTTCCTTTCACTGAGCGTTTGTATTACTTTCAACCTTCCCTTGGCAGTTATGGTCCGCGGCTCCATCTTCTGGCGAAGTTCTTCATTCAGTGAGTTCAGCGATATCGCGACTTGTACGAGGTCCATTTTCGCCATCTCGGTAAGGATATCAAGGTCACGTAGGATCAGACCGTTTTTGCTGATGATGGATACCGGATGCCGGTATGCCAGCATCACCTCCAAAACTGAACGTGTGATTTTAAGCTTCCTTTCAATGGGTTGATAACAGTCGGTATTCCCCGATAGCATGATGACTTGCGGCTGGTAACCTTTGGCATTGAATTGTCGCTCCAACACCTCGGCTGCGTTCCGCTTAACGATGATCTTCCGCTCAAAGTCGAGTCCTGCACTGTACCCCCAATATTCGTGTGCATTGCGGGCATAGCAATAGATACAGCCGTGCTCACACCCTTGGTATGGATTGAGCGAATACCCCATAGGTAAGTCCGGACTGTCGTTTTTACTGATAATCTTCTTGGGGTGTTCCTCAATGAGTTGGGTATCCGAATTTTCCAGGAATTCTTCATCAAGCCCTTCGATATGCTCGGCTACATACCGTTGGGCGGCAAACTTGTTATGCGTATTGACCTGAGCGCCCCGTCCCTTGAAATAATCGGAATTCTGTATGGTATCCATACAGCAAAAATACTAATAACTTTAGTTTTTTGCTTGTATTATTTTAAAAGCATTCATGCTTCCTCTTTCATCAGAGGTGCCCTGATAAAACCTGCATGAGCTACTGCTCAAAAAAAAACAAAAAATTTAATCGATCATGAACACATAAAGTTCTTTTGGGCCGTGTGCCCCCAGCACTAAGGTTTTCTCGATATCGGCTGTGCGGCTGGGCCCCGTGACGACGCTGATTAACGAGGGCAACGCGGCGCCGTACTTCTGCTGCATGAGCGACAATCCATCTTTGATGTCCATGACCAGCTGCGACGTGTAGGCAATTACCACATGGATATTGGGGTAGATGCCCAATCGCCTGCCGCCGGCATTGCCGTTACTCACCAGCACACTGCCGGAACGTGCGATCAATGCTTCACAGGTGGTAATCCCCGCTTCGGCCTCCGCAAAGTCCTTCTCCGTGCGAAAAAATGGAAATTCATACCGGTCCAGGAGCTGTTGTACCGGCGGCTCCCAAGCGTACATCTTCCTAAGCTTTTCCGCCTCAGCAAGGGACAGGAGGTTTTCGATGAGACTTACCTCGTCCTCGCAGTACACAAATTTCCCGGCTACGGCTGTCAGCCGCTCAGCGAAGAGAATATCCAGCGGATGAGTTTCCTGGACATGCAGAGCCGTTTCTTCGAAATTCGGGTATGGGTGCTCCCGCTTCTGGAGCAGTGCATGCCGTATTTTCTTCAGCATCTGCTCCTTCGAAGTGGTATTCTTTATGTTTTTTTGCATCCGGCAGGGTTCTACTGCGTATCCTCTTCCGACGGTTTATTGTCAAAAGTGCCCGAGTTATCTCCTACGCCATCGTGTACCAAACCCTCTGCCGCCTTACGCTGATCGCCTTCGGTTTCACCGTTCACGAACTCGTCGTAGGTGGTACGATGATCAAACGGCCGCTTGCCTAGAATGTCTTCCAGATCCGCCTGGAAAAGGATTTCTTTTTCGAGCAGCTTCTCGGCCAGAGCAATAAGGCCATCCTGCTTGTCAAGCAGCAACTTCTTGGTTTTTTCGTAAATGTCGGCGATTAACCTGCGGACTTCCTCATCGATCAACTCGGCTGTTTTCTCCGAATACGGACGCTGAAATTGGTTTTCCTGGCTGTCGTTGAAGGAGATATTCCCCACTTTCTGGTTCATACCGTATACAGCCACCATCGCATAGGCCAGTTTCGTGATGCGTTCCAAGTCATTTTGGGCGCCCGTTGAAATCTTTCCGAAGGTGATATCTTCCGCCACACGTCCGCCCATGGTCATGCACATTCCGTCGATCAACTGCTCAGTCGTGTATAAAAATTGCTCTTTGGGCAGGTATTGCGCATATCCCAGTGCGGCCACCCCGCGGGGTACGATGGATACCTTCACCAGCGGATCTGCGTGTTCGAGGAACCAGCCAGCGATCGCATGCCCCGCTTCGTGGAAAGCAACGATACGTTTTTCTTCGGGCGATATGATTTTATTTTTCTTTTCCAGCCCACCGATTACCCGATCGATTGCATCCTGGAAGTCCTGCATATCAATGGAGGTCTTGTTACGTCTTGCCGCAATCAAGGCAGCTTCGTTACACACGTTCGCAATCTCGGCGCCGGCGAAACCTGGCGTTTGTGCCGACAGCTTCTTAGCATCGACCTCTGCCGCCAATTTCAAGGGCTTGAGGTGCACTTTAAAAATCTGCTCACGTCCCACCAAATCGGGTTTATCAATGGAAATCTGGCGGTCGAACCGTCCCGGACGAAGGAGTGCCGAATCGAGTACATCGGGCCGGTTGGTTGCGGCCATGATGATAATTCCCGAGTCCGTGCCGAAGCCATCCATTTCGACCAGTAACTGATTGAGCGTGTTCTCGCGTTCGTCGTTACCGCCCATGACGCTGTTTTTCCCTCGCGCGCGACCGATCGCATCGATTTCATCGATAAAGATGATACAGGGCGCTTTATCTTTCGCTTGGCGGAAAAGGTCCCGCACACGCGAAGCCCCTACCCCCACGAACATCTCCACGAAATCGGATCCCGACAGCGAGAAAAAAGGCACTTGGGCTTCGCCTGCGACCGCTTTGGCCAGCAGGGTTTTCCCGGTTCCGGGAGATCCGACCAATAGTGCCCCTTTGGGAATCTTACCGCCCAAGTTGGTGTACTTCTTTGGGTTTTTCAGGAAATCCACGATTTCCATCACTTCCTGCTTTGCTTCTTCAAGGCCGGCAACATCACTGAAGGTGATGGCCACTTGCGATTCTTTATCGAATAGGGTTGCCTTGGATTTTCCGATGTTGAAAATCTGCCCGCCGGGACCGGCACCGCCGCCCCCCATGCGCCGCATGATAAAAATCCAGAAAACGATAATCAGCACCAATGGCAACATGATGGAGAAAATCCAACCGGTCCATGCATTGGTACGATCTTCCAATCGCAGCGAAACCTGCTCATTCGGATCGAGGCCTTGTTGTGCTTCACTTAGCTTACGTTCCAAGGCATCGTAAGAGCCATCCGTAAAGAAATATTGGGGGCCGGTCGACGGCGTAAGCATCAGCCCATTCGAACTGGGCTGTACATTTTTATATTTCGGATCGGATAGCCGCTCTTTTTTTATAAAAACTTCGACAAAATACAGATCATTGCGCTTATAGGCGACCAAGCGATCCACATCGCCGGGCTTCAGCATTTTTTCTTCAAACTCCTGATAGGTGATCTGTTCCGCTTTGTCGTCGCTGAACATATATTGCAGGGCAAAAAAGCCGAAAATCATCGCCACCCACAACCACATGATGTTGAATCGTGGCGGTTTTGGCGTCACCTTTTTGCTGGGTATTCTTTTTATTTTATCGGGTCCGTTAGGCATACCTGTTCTTCTCTTTTGTTTAGTCTCACTTTTATTACGCACTCTGATAATACTCTAATTCGGCATCGCCCCAAAGTTCCTCGATGCCATAAAATTTGCGTTTGTCTGTTTTGAAAATGTGTACAACCACGTCTACGAAGTCAAGTAAAATCCATTCGCCATGCTCAAGTCCCTCTTTTCGCCAAGGCTCCTGGTGTAAGGCTTTGAATACTTCCTCTTCGACGCTTCTGGCCAGCGCATTGACCTGTGTGGCAGAATCTGCGTGGCAAATTACAAAATAATCCGAAACCGAACTACGGATGTTTCTCAAATCAAGCCGCACAATCTCATTCCCTTTCTTCTCCTGCATACCGTGGATAATGACCTCCGATAAGCGGGCTGACATGGCTGATTTTTTGTTTTTTATCATTAAAAATAATTATAGCTTTGGGCAATATTACCCCTTTAACTTTATTTGTATTGCAAAGTAACACATTTTCGGGATTATTTGACTGTCGAAATGTTATTACGTTACAGCGGGTATCCTCTACCAATGAATTCCTCAAGGAAGAACTGTCAAAATCCACGCCACTTCCTGAAGGCACTGTAATAATGGCAGTTGACCAATACGCTGGCAGGGGACAAAAGGGAACCGTGTGGCAAAGCGAACCGGGCAAAAATCTAACAGTCAGCCTACTGCTCATGCCTTCTTTCTTGGATCCCAAAGATCAATTCCGCCTCACGGTGGCCATCAGCATTGCCTTGGTTCAATGGCTGGAAACCTTGCTTCAGACCCCCGTAAGGATAAAATGGCCCAATGATATGTATGTGGGCAACCAGAAAATCGGGGGCATTCTGATTGAAAATATCCTTAAGGGAAAAGTCTGGAAATCGGCCATTATTGGCATCGGTATCAACGTAAACCAAACCGCCTTTGATCCCGCTATTGATCCACACACAACTTCCGTCAAACAAATTTTACAAAAGGATTTCGATCTCACTGAATTGTTGACTGATCTTTGCGTCCTTATCGAGCAGGAATATGAGGGGCTAAAAAAGGCAGCCTACAAATCCCAGTTCGCATTCTACACGCAACACCTGTATCGCCTCGGCGAATCGCATCCGTTTCTGGTGGATGGCGTACGCGTACAAGGCGTGTTGAGCGGGGTAACCGAAACCGGGCGGTTACAGGTCGACTTTAACGGTCACATAGTCGACTTCGACATCAAGGAAATCGCCTTTGTCGTTTGAGCAGAATTGCTTACCTTTGCAGGCCAAACACCTGGAAACTCATAGGATTAAACCTCTGTAGGAAAGTAAGGTCTTATTCCTATATTTTACATGTAACATGAATGATTATGACGAAGAATTTTTTATTGGCGGCAATCGTAGTTTTACTTGCAGCCACCGGTGTTTCGGCGCAGATTGAGCGGCCCGTTAAATGGCAGTTCGGCGCGAAGAAAATCAGCAAAGACGAGGCCGTTATTTTTATGAAAGCTACCATCGATAACGGATGGCATATCTACTCGCAGCATGTGGAAGAGGGTGGCCCCATCAAAACCAGCTTCGCCTTTACACCTTCCGGCGATTTTACGTTGACGGGCAAAACCGCCGAGCCCAAACCGAAGGTTAAATACGAGGAAGTATTTAAGATGGATGTGGGTTACTTTGACAAAGAAGTGGTGTTCCAACAAAAAGTTAAGCTGAAAAAGGGACAAACCACTGTCAAAGGATCTGTTGAGTATATGGCGTGCGATGCCGAACGCTGTCTACCCCCGGACGAAGTTTCTTTTACCGTGGCCGTGAAATAAATCTCTGCCCGGGAAAAGGATCCCAAAAGGCAGTCTGCTGCCTTTTTTTATTAGTATTTTTGCAACCCGTTTTTAATGCATATTAGATTCATGAAGCGTCTTGTTCTTGCGTTATCGTTTCTGTTAGGCACAGTCATCTTAACCCTGCCCCATGGCTTTGCCCAAGATACGTTACTCAATTTCGACGACGTTGTATTTACCGATGGGCAGGATACCTTGACCGAAACCACTGACGATACGTTGATGGAAGTGCCCCAGGATGTCGTATTCACCGATGGGCAAGACACTTCTGCTACCGCGTCAAGCGTCGCGGCGCCCGCTGAATCGACATCAGGTGTGACGGATACGCCCAAATCGTTGTGGGGCATCTTCGTGGCCGGCTTTTTGGGTGGTTTCCTAGCGATTTTGATGCCTTGTATTTACCCGATGATTCCCCTCACTGTCAGCTTTTTCACGAAGCGGGCAGAAACCCGCGGCAAGGGCATACAGGGGGCGTTGCTTTATGGGCTGTCCATCATTGTCATTTACGTAGCATTGGGATTGCTGGTCACGATCATCTTCGGCGCCAGTGCACTGAATGAACTCGCCACGAACGGCCTATTTAATCTATTTATCTTTGCGGTGCTGCTGGTCTTCGGCATTTCCTTTTTAGGCGCATTTGAGATCACTTTGCCCAGCTCGTTTGTCAACAAAGTCGACTCAAAATCGGATGCCAAGGGATTAATGGGCATCTTTTTCATGGCCGCTACGCTGGCAGTGGTATCCTTTTCTTGCACCGGCCCCATCATTGGCAGCGTTATCGTATTGGTCAACCAAACGGGCAATTACCTCGGACCGGTCATTGGCATGTTCGGTTTTTCGCTGGCACTTGCATTGGTCTTTACGGTTTTTGCCATCTTTCCCAGCTGGCTCACGTCCATACCAAAATCAGGGGGATGGCTCAACTCCGTCAAAGTTGTGCTTGGATTCCTGGAGATTGCACTGGCGCTGAAGTTCCTGTCGACCGCTGACCTCGTTTACCATTGGGGAATCCTCGATCGGGAGGTATTCCTCGCGATATGGATTGTCATTGCCGCCTTCATTGGCCTGTATTTGTTGGGCAAAATCAAATTGTCGCACGACGCCGACCTGCCTCACGTTTCCATCATCCGCATCTTTTTGGCGGGCGGCTTTTTTGCTTTTGCCCTTTATATGGTACCGGGCCTGTGGGGAGCACCGCTTAAAGTGATCAGTGGTTTGGTTCCCCCCATGCATACGCAGGACTTCCGCGTGGCCCCGTTTGATCAGCGGGCGTCGGGGCCTTCGGTATCGGCAAGTTCATCCATACAGAAGAAAAAATATGCCGACTTCCTACATGTCCCCAATGACATCGATGGTTTTCTGGATTATGAGGAAGCGCTTCAATATGCCCGGTCGGTCAATAAACCGTTGTTTCTCGATTTCACGGGACACGGCTGTGTCAACTGCCGGGAAATGGAAAACAACGTATGGGTCGATCCTCCGATAGACAACCTGCTGCGCAATGAATACGTTGTCGTATCGTTGTATACGGACGAACGACGCGAATTACCGAAAGAAGAGCAATTTTATTCGGACGTACTCAAAGCGCAGGTCAACACTGTGGGCAAAAAATTTAAGCACCTGCAGGCACTACGCTTCAATTCGATTTCACAGCCCTACTATGTGCTGTATTCGCCGGATGAAGAACTGCTGGTATCGCCCCCTATCGGCGCTGAATTTAATAAACAGAAATTCCTCGCATATTTGGAACAAGGATTAAAAACTTTTAACGAAAAGCAAGCACAATAACCTACAATGAGCAACATTAAAAACATCGCTGTGTTTACATCCGGTGGGGATGCACCGGGCATGAATGCGGCCATCCGCGCCGTAGTCCGCACGGGATTGTATTACAACCTGAATGTATTTGGGATCGGTCGGGGCTATGACGGAATGGTCCATGGCGACATCTTCGCCATGGATGCCAAATCTGTCGCCAACATCATCCAACGTGGCGGTACCATTCTCAAAACTGCACGCAGTGAAGAATTCCGCACCGTGGAAGGCCGTCGCCTCGCTTTTGAAAATTTACGGGAAAAAGGCATAGACGGATTGGTGGCCATCGGGGGAGATGGTACGTTTACCGGAGCCGCTAAATTCATCGAGGAGTATAACATCCCCGTCATCGGCCTTCCCGGCACCATCGACAACGACCTGGCCGGCACGGACTTTACCATCGGTTATGATACCGCCATTAATACTGTCATTGAGGCCGTTGACAAAATCCGCGACACGGCTGAATCGCACGATCGTGTGTTTGTCGTAGAAGTAATGGGGCGCGATTCGGGGCTTATTGCTTTGCGGTCAGGCATCTCCGTAGGCGCCGAATGTGTACTCATTCCAGAGATCAAGGTGGATTACGAAGCCATGATGGACCGCCTGGACCGGACTCGGAAAAACAAAGCGTCACGGGTCATTATTGTAGCCGAAGGCGATGATGCCGGCGGGGCTTTTGCTGTCGCCGACCGCATCAAAGAACGGTTTCCGCATTACGATATGCGGGTTTCGATCCTAGGCCATATCCAACGGGGAGGCAGCCCCTCCTGTATGGATCGCGTATTGGCCAGCCGGTTGGGTGTAGCGGCCGTGGAGGCACTTATGGAAGGTCGTCGCGGCGAAATGGCCGGATTAATTCATGGCCAGGTGGCATTCACTCCTTTTGAAAAAGCCATTAAGCACATCGGAGCGGTGAATGACAACCTACTCCGCATTGTGGAGATCTTATCGTCTTAATATTCCAAAGCGCGCCGGAATGGCGGCAAGGACCAGCTGAGTTGCCGGTTAATCCAGCAGCTCAGCTAATTTGTTATGCAGGTCTTCTCCACGCAGATTCTTGGCGATGATGCGTCCTTCCGGATCCAACAGGAAATTCGCGGGTATGCCCTGGAGTGCATATTGTTGCACCACGTCCGTTTGCCACCATTTCAGCTCAGACACATGTGGCCAATCCTGTAATCCGTCTGCGTGGATCGCCTTTATCCAGTCTTCTTTTTCCCCCGGACGATCAAGCGATACCCCGAAAACGGTAAAGTTCTTATCCTTAAACGCCCGATAGGCGGCGACAACATTTGGATTTTCCTGGCGGCAGGGTTTGCACCAGCTTGCCCAGAAATCGATCAGCACGTATTTTCCCCGCAAGGAGGACAGTGCTATGGGGTTGCCTGCGGTATCAGGCTGGCTGAATTCCGGGGCCACTGCACCGATATCCAACCGTTTGATTATTGCCAGCTGTTCGGAAATCGCCTTCCCCTTTTCAGAGTTCTTCAACGCAGCAGATAGTCCGTTAAATGCAGGCTCGATTACCTCTGCAACCGACTCTGATTCGATATAGGGACCCAGCACGTCCAAGCTGACCACACTGGCCGGGTAGTCCTTGATATACTTGAAATCGACGGTCTTTTGCTCTTCCTGAAGGGACATTGCCTCCGCTTGAAGCCCTTGCATGAAGACGGGATCCTGCTTTTGTTCGTCTGATGAAGCGGTATATCGCGCCATTAGCCCACCCATTTTGGTTTGTATGGGCTCCAACCACTTTTGGTACGTAGCGAAATCCTTGTTGATGGCACCGCCATCTATTGACGCATTTACCAACGAATCCGCTGCGGTAATCTTGATCGCTCCCCTTTCTAGATAGATGGCTACCCGGTCCGGATCTTCCATCTGACGGATATCGCCGCCCTCATGTGCCAGAAGTACGAGCGCTTGCGAAGGTTCCGTCACGCTGCCGTGGAACTTGAATGCACCATCCATCACGTCGGCAGAATCGAGTTCCGCTCCGGTGGCTGTGCGGTAGCTTAGGTAAGCCTTGGCCGGGGCATTCAACTTCCCGACCTTAGCGGTTATCGTGAAATCTTCCTGGGCAAGAGTCATCATGGGCAATGCAACGACTGCCATCAAAGCGATTTTACGCATATTTTTTTTCTGTGTGCGATAGTACATGCTACAAAGATCGGAATTTTTACGCAAACGATGGCAACGGGTCACAAATACTGTCGCGCCTTGATTTCCAAATATTTGTTTATCGTATTGACCGTTAAGTCTTCCGGTGCCGTCAACACGGCTTGTATGCCATGAAGGTTCAATTCGCGGACGATTTGTTTCTTTTCGTAGGAAAACTTAGCGGCAATCGTATGCAGATAGATTTCTTCTACGTCCGCAGCGGGTCTGTCCGTTAGTTTTGCCAGTTCCGTATTTTCGAAGAAAACTACGACCAGCGCGTGAAATTTGGCTATGCGTTTCAGGATGGGAAGCTGGCGTTGCATACCGGATATACTCTCAAAATTGGTAAAGAACACCAGTAAACTCCGCTGCTTAGCGGTTTGGCGGATGGTGGTGTATAGCAGTTCCAAATTGGTCTCCAGGTAGCGCGTTTTTTCTTTATAGAGGACCTCCATAATGCGGCTAAGCTGTCCAGTCTTCCGGTCAGCCGGTATCACAGCTCCCTTTCGATCGGAAACGGTAATCAATCCGGCTTTGTCGTCTTTGAGCATCACCACTTTGGCAAGTGCCAGGCTAGCGTTGATGGCATAATCAAGCAGACTGAGCCCGTTGAACGGCATGCGCATGCCCCGTGACTTGTCAATAATGCAATAGATGGATTGCGACCGCTCGTCGGTATACGCATTGACCATTAATTGGCCCTGCCGGGCCGTTGCCTTCCAATTGAGTGTACGATAATCGTCGCCCGGAACGTAGTGTTTGATCTGATCAAACTCCATGCTATGTCCCAAACGGCGTATCCGTTTGGCTCCAAAGTCGGTAAGCTGTTGCGATATGGCCATCAGCTCGTAGGTTCGGAGGCGTATGAACGAGGGGTAAACCGGTAAGGTTTCTGTCTCGCCCATGGTGAACCGCCGTTGTACCAACGCAAGGGGGGTTTGTGCATACAACTGGATTTTTCCGAAGGCGTATTCGCCTCGTTTGACCGGACGCAATTGATAGGTAAGGGTCTTGCGACCACCGATCGGCAATTTGATTTCGAACCATACGTCCCTCCGTTGGAACTGTATCGGCACTTCATCGATTACACCTATCTGAACCGGAAATCGATACCGATTTTCTATATGGATATCAATGGGGTTATCATCCCCGTTGCTCAGTCGCTCAGGGACATGCCGATAGGCGTGAAGCCCTTCACGTCGGCGGTAAAGCAAAAGAATATCGATACCCAAAAGCACCACCAGCACATAGAGACCCACGGTAGGCAGTACATCGATGACCGGAAAAAAGAAAGCGAGCAGGTAGAACGCTGACAGCGCACCCAACGCCATAAACAGGCGTCCGGTGAGGAAGAGGTTCAAGTAAAAGTTTTGAAAAAACCGCTTCACTGGCTATGTGCAAATTTCCGCTTACCACCTGCCGCTGGCACCGCCGCCGCCGAAACCACCGCCGCCGAAACCGCCGAAACCACCGCCGCCGCCGCCAAAACCGCCGCCAAAGCCACCGCCTCCACTACCGCCACGACCCATGCCGCTTAGCAGTGTCCACCACAGCAGATCGGAAGCCCCACGGCCGCCCAATACCCGGCCGCCACCACGGCCACCACCGCCGCGACTGAACAATGCAATGACAACCACGATGATGATCACGATCAGGAAAATGGAGCCAATACCGCCGCCACCTTGCCCTTGCTTTCGGGGTGGAGCGTCATACTCACCCTTCGTATAGGAAATAAGTGCATCGGTTGCTCTATCGATACCCGTAAAATAGTCTCCTTGACGAAAAGCGGGTTTGATTTCGTTTTCGATGATCCGGTAGGCAATTGCATCCGGCACGGCACCCTCCACTCCGTACCCGGTTTGGATGGTAACCGCGCGGTCTCCCAAGGCAACCAGCAGCAGAATCCCGTTGTCGTGTTCCTTACCGCCAATGCCCCAACGCTGGGCTAACCGTACGCCGTAATCTGCAATGTCGTATTGCCCGGTCGACTGCATGACAACCACCGCAATTTGGGTTGACGTACTGTCGTCAAAAGCAACCAGCTTGCTTTCCAATTGCTGTACCTGGGATGCTGAGAGCGTCTGCGTATAATCATTTACCAAGGTGTTAGGCGTGGCTGGGAAATCCTGCGCCCACACTACACCTAAAGACCATAACGCCGAGACGATCGTTAAAAACAGCTTATTCTTTACCATCACCAAAGGCTATATCATTAGGCAATTCATTGACGTCATCCGCTTCGCGGGGAAAAAAACGCCGCAATTGCTCTCCGGCGTGTACGATTCCCTCTATAAGTCCCTGAACAAAATCGCCCGCTTTAAAGTGGCGTAGCATGAGTTCTTTCGTTTCTTCCCAAAAATTGGCGGATACCCGTGCGTGGATCCCTTGGTCACCCAAAATCGCAAATTGATGGTCTTCGGTAGCAAGGTAAATTAATACGCCGTTGTGCTGTGCAGTTTTGTCCATACCCAGCCGCTTAAAATACACCATTGCCCGATCCAATGGCTCTCCCTGGCAATGAGGTTCTACGGCTAATCGGATTTCGCCCGAAGTCCGTGCCTCTGCCAATTGGATGGCGAGAACAATTTTCTCCTGCTCTTCTTCGGTGAATACTTGCATAATTCCTTAAAACTGCACTTCAGGTGCTTGATTTGCACCGGCTTCTGCGGTAAAATAGCCTTTTTGCTTAAATCCGAAAATACCCGCAGTCAGGTTGTTCGGGAAGCGCCTTACCGATGAGTTATATTCTTGTGTGGCTTCGTTAAACGCGCGGCGTTCAGTACTGATCCGGTTCTCGGTGCCTTCCAGCTGTGCCTGCAATTCCAGAAAGTTCTGGTTAGCCTTTAATTCCGGATAGCGTTCTACGGTGACCAGCAAACGTCCCAAGGATTGCGAAAGGGCATCCTGCGACTGCTGGAATTGCTGAATTGCTTCCGGTGTCAGATTTTCCGGATCGACCGTAACCGAGGAAGCTTTGGCCCGGGCTTCGATGACCTGCGTAAGTGTTTCCTGCTCGAAGTTGGCTGCACCCTTTACCGTGTTGACCAGGTTTGGGATGAGATCGGCACGGCGCTGATACGCGTTTTCGACCTGCGCCCATTTACCTTTCACGTTTTCCTCCAAGTTAACAAGGGTGTTGTAACCGCATGAACTGAATGACAAGGCGGCAAACAAGCCCACCATTGCAACCAATAATCGTCTCTTCATGTTGACTGAATTTAAATGCATTATTGCCACTAATTTACTACTTTGATGACAAATTTCATACCTTTGTTACACTTCGGGATAAAAACCCGACATCCTTGCATGCAAAAGGAAATAGAGTTAAGCATTCTTCCGGAAAAAGTATCCGATGAGGCGCACATTCTCGAGGAGGGCGCCGCACAACTGAATATCGCCTTAACACGCATCAAAGGCCTAAAAATACGGAAACGTTCGATCGATGCCCGGGGGCGACAGGTGCTATTCCGCATTCGCGTGATTTTCTACATCGATGAAACACCGGTTCCCGACATTTTGCATTTCAAGTATGCCAATGTAGCAGATGCCCGTCCGGTTATTATCATCGGCGCTGGTCCGGCGGGGCTGTTTGCCGCTTTGCGTTGTTTGGAAAAGGGTCTGCGCCCCATTCTGGTTGAGCGGGGCAAAAATGTACAGGAGCGCCGTCGAGATCTCGCTGCCTTGAATAAAGCCGGTGTGGTAAACGTCGACTCGAATTACTGCTTCGGTGAGGGTGGCGCAGGCACGTATTCCGATGGAAAACTGTACACACGGTCCAATAAACGGGGGGATGTGCAACGTGTGCTGCAGATTTTAGTGGCTCACGGAGCTACGGAGGATATCCTGGTGGATGCCCGCCCGCATATCGGCACCAACAAACTGCCGCACATCATTCAAGCCATACGCCATACGATTTTGGAACATGGCGGCGAAATCCATTTCAACAGCCGGGTGGTGGACGTTGAAGAACACTTTGGGCAGGTAAAGGGTGTGCGATTGGCTTCCGGTGACCACCTTGCCGCTGAGCAGGTAATTATGGCCACAGGCCATTCTGCGCGCGATATCTTCGAATTGTTCCATCGTAAGCGTTGGCCGGTCGAACCCAAGCCCTTCGCTCTGGGAGTCCGCATTGAGCATCCTCAGGAAATCATCGATCAGGCGCAATACCACTGTCCCGTGCGGAGCGAGCATCTACCCCCCGCATACTACAGTTTAGTGGAGCAAGTAGACGACCGGGGGGTCTTCTCTTTTTGCATGTGTCCCGGTGGCGTGATCGCTCCCTGCGCTACAGACAAGGGAGAAGTGGTGGTCAACGGTTGGTCGCCATCCAAGCGGAACAACCCGTATGCCAATTCCGGCACGGTGGTACAGGTCAATCTCGACGACATTCCGCAAGCGGTGCGATACCCTTTTGCGCTCCTGGACTTCCAGCATGAGGTCGAAGAGCGTGCCTACGTTGTAGGTGGCGGCAACCTGGTAGCTCCAGCCCAGCGGATGATCGATTTTGTACAGGGTAAACTTTCCAATACCCTGCCGGCTAACTCGTATAAACCCGGAACGAAAAGTGCGCTGCTTTCTGAGGTGCTGCCCGCCTTCGTGCATGAGGCGCTGCGGAAGGCGCTGCCCTTGTTCGGCAAGAAAATGAAAGCTTACTATACCAACGAGGCCATCCTGGTCGGCGTGGAATCCCGCACGTCGTCACCGGTACGCATACCAAGGGATAAGGACACGCTGCAACATCCGCAGATCAAAGGATTATATCCTTGTGGGGAAGGCGCGGGATATGCCGGGGGCATTGTCTCGGCTGCTATTGACGGTATGAACTGCGCGGATGCAATAAAGGCATAAAAAAATTTGGAAAATAGATGTCCGCGATACTACATTTGTAAATACCGATCAGCGAAAGTAGCTCAGTTGGTAGAGCATCAGCTTCCCAAGCTGAGGGTCGCGAGTTCGAGCCTCGTCTTTCGCTCCATTTACGCCCGAAGCGGCAGTACGCATCGGGCGTAATAGAATAAGCTGGAAGTTCTCATTTTTATCTCAAGAATGCCAGCAATTCTCCTTTGGGAAGTTCCTTCGAAGCATAATGGAGGCTTAAATCCTGATGGGCATGCTTCCTTTCCAACTGCGTCAACTCCGTTACAGCGATCGTCATGCCGACATTGGTCCCGTCCCCATCCGCGAAATCCCATTTCCTAAGGGTGTTTCCGCGCTCGTCCTTCACGGCAATACTCCTACCTGTGCCAATCCCGTTTCCGTGACAGTGCGTATAATTAATGCGCAGTTTGTCGTTTGCTTCGGCCTTTTCCAATTGCAATTTCCGTAAACTTAGCGGTTGGTTTACGTACTGTTTCAGGATGAGCCTGTTGTTAAGGTAGATTTCGTAACTGTCCAGACCCAGGTTAGCGGTGAAACCAAACGCCGTAAAGCTCAGTGCAACAAGCACACATAGCTGCATGAATGCTTGTTTGAATGTCTTGTGTTGCATAACTCGTTTTTTTGAACAATAGTACGCGAAAAGGAAAAGAGGCAGAAAAATAGTAGACCAACGTTCAAAAGAGTAGACCAAGTAGACCAACATCAGGCACCGGAAATCGCCCGCTCCATTTGGGCTTTATAATTTCTACCAATAGGTACCTGATGCTCGCCGATGACGATCCGACTTTTCACTATCCGTATGATTTTTTCCCGGGCAACGACAAAGGATTTATGAACACGGATAAACTGCGGCTCCGGAAACAGCTGTTGCATGGATTTGATAGAGCCTTTGGTAACAATTTTGCCCGTTTCGGCATGGATGATTGCATAATCCTTCAGTCCTTGGATATAGGTAACATCGGTAAAAAACAGTTTGATTTTCTGCACGCCGCTTTTTACAAAAATAAATTTCGGTTCATCCGTATTAATTTCAATGTCTGCATGCGCACCTTTCAGCGAAAGGAAATCCCCGACCTTTTCGAGTGAGATTTTGAAACGGGAGAAGGATATAGGCTTCAACAAGAAATCAATCACCCCTAATTCAAACCCTTCAAATGCGTAATCCCGGAAAGCCGTTGTAAACACCGTGATCGGTGGATTGGGTAACATCCGCAATAGATCAATTCCATTCATTTCTGGCATTTCAATATCCAGAAACAGCGCGTCAACCGTATTTTCCATCAAAAATACACGCGCATCAAACGCATTGTCAAAGCTCTTTAGCAGGTTCACATTCGGCAGTTTTTCAATGTAGCCTATCAGCACCTCTCTGGCGAGCGGCTCGTCCTCAACAACAACGCAGTTTAGCATAACAGATCTATTTTCAATAACACTTCATACCGACTTGGCTGTTCAGTGATCTGGAGCAGGTATTTAGCTGGATACAAGAGTTCCAATCTTTTCTTGAGGTTCAGCAATCCGATCCCTTGATTTTTGTCTTTTTCCTCGAACCGGGGCTTGTTGTTTGCTATCCGTACCTCAAGCGTTTGACTGATTTGAATATGAATATGCAAGTATGCCCCAAAAGCGGCTTTACCGATACCATGTTTAAATGCATTCTCCACAAGGGGTAATATCAAAAACGGTGGTATTTGACATTGATCCGCCGAGCCGGTGACCGTCATTCGGATGTCCGCCGGTTTACTCTGCCTGATTTTCTCCAACTCGAGGTAATTACTCAAGTAGTTGATTTCGCGGGCCAGTGATACGTAGGGACCATCACTCTCGTATAGCATATACTCCATCAACTCAGAGAGCTTTAATACGACACTTGGCGCTTCATCGGATTTTTTCAGCGTCAACGCATATAAGTTGTTCAGTGCATTGAACAGAAAATGCGGATTGACCTGTGAGCGGAGGTAATTAACCTCGGCCTGCAACTGGCCTACCTGCGCTTCCTGCAACATTTCCCGTTGCTCGTACCAATCGATGCTGAACTTCAGGGCCACGGTTAATAGCAGATACAGTGAGGTATGCGTAAAATTATAGATAAGTGAAGCAGACAGGTGCACGTTCCGGCTCGGACCCAAGACGTAACCGAACAGGTAATAGTCATATAGGCTTTGTATAACTAGGTAGCCGATAACCAGCAAAAACACCAGCCCAAAATATCCGCCATACCTGCGACGCAAGAGATAACGTGGGATCAGCCGATGGATGTTGAGCCATGCCAGGCCCATCAGTAGAATCACCCTGACCGCGGAACAAATGAAAAAATTCGGTAGTCCGGCTTTTTCGATCAGGTAGGTCCGGTCGTATAAAAAAATCAGGGTGACTAACCCCCAATAGGCTATGTAGATCCACGGGCGTCTTGCCATTAACCCATTCCTTACTTCCAAACTAGCCATACCCTGCATGTTACTAATTAATACAATTGTCGGAAGGAGCGCGAAATTAGTAGAGCAACTGCAAAAAAAGTAGATGAATCTACAAAATATAATTGGAGTTCCGGATTTCTCCGTCCGTTGGTTGCCACGGAAGACTTCTTAGGGGACTTTAGAAGGTACGGCTTATCGGATACGGGCTTTGTGCTTCGGGACGTCACCCTGACGCAGGACCTTGTCGTTCTCCTCTACCCTAGAAAGTAACGGGGACGGAAATCCACGTATGTATTTTCAATAGGTGATTGACCGACGGAGCGTCAGATAGCAGGCCTATGCATGGGCTGCTAACAATCGGCTAAAGCCCCTCCTCCACCAAATGCTCCACGTACTCACGTACCGCCGTATTGGCAAAACGGCTGGTTACATCAAACGCAAATGCGTGCACCAGGAGGATTCTCGCCTGCGCTTCGCTGATGCCCCTTGCCTGGAGGTAGAATAAAGCTTCGTTGTCAAACTGCCCGATGGTGCAGCCGTGACTGCATTTAACATCGTCTGCGAAAATCTCCAACTGAGGTTTCGTATACACAGCGGACTTCTCACCGATGAGCATGTTGTTGTTTTGTTGAAAGGCATTCGTTTTTTGCGCGTCGGTACGGACGAAAATCTTGCCATTGAAAACCGCCGTTGAAGTATCCTGTGTAATGTTTTTATACCATTCGTAACTTTCGCAATGTGGGCGGAGATGATCTACGATCGTGTGGTTATCTACAAATTGATTGCCGGCGGTAAGCGTTACACCGTATAGGTGGCTTTCCACTTCCATATCACCCAGCCTTACGTTGATGTTATTGCGGACAAAGGCTGGCCCCGGAAACGTACAATTGTAATTATTATAGAGGCTGTGCTTTTCCTGATGTATCTCGGTATGATTAAGGTAATTGCTCTGGGAAGCCGCTGTTTGCAAATAATAATGCTGCATCTTGGCCCCTTCCCGCACCACGATTTCGGTTACCAGATTATTCAGGCTCCGCTCCGCTCCGTCGTCGGTGACGAACGATTCCACGATTTCAGCTTCTGCAAATGCACCAACTACGTAGAGGTTCCGCACCTGATTAAACACCGGTTGACGCGCAGCAGAGACGTGGATGATATGGATAGGTTTCTGGACCTGGCTGTTTTTGCCGGCCTCAATGAACAGTCCCGAGGTAAAGAGGGCGGTATTGAGCGCAACAAACGGGTTGTCGGTTTTGTCGGCAAATTCAGCAAAATATTTGGCGAAGCACAACCGCTCAAACGCCTGGTCTATGGGTAGAATCGTTAATCCCGGTACGCCTGACACGTCATCGGATAGCCCGGCATGGTATTTACCGTCTATCAATACCACACGATAGGCTTCCAACTGCGGAAGGTTGGCTTTGTCCAAATCGAACGCTCCTAAAGGCGGTTCCGCATCCAGCTCGTAATGCTGACTAACGAGCGGCTGGATATTGGTGTATTTCCAGTCTTCGTTTTTAACCGTAGGAAATCCTGTGCTTTTGAAGCGCTCAAACGCCTGTTTACGGATTTCGTCCAACGAGCGGGGTTCAGCCGAGGGCAGATTTCCGCCGTAGGTCTTAATCAATTGACTGTATAATGAATCGCTTACTTGTGTAATCATGATGTTTATGTGGTGGTTCAGACCGCTCCTTCGGCATCCACCGTATCCTTAATCCAATCGTACCCTTTCTCTTCCAACTCCAATGCCAATTCCTTTGTGCCCGAGCGAACAATACGTCCCTTGTACAGTACGTGTACAAAATCGGGAACAATGTATTCCAATAGGCGCTGGTAATGGGTAATGACAATAAAGGCATTATTGGAAGACCTCAGCTGGTTTACCCCCCGCGCGACGATACGCAGTGCGTCAATATCCAATCCCGAATCCGTCTCATCCAAAATACCCAATTTAGGCTCCAGCATCGCCAACTGGAAAATTTCGTTGCGTTTCTTTTCGCCTCCTGAGAACCCTTCATTCAGTGACCGGTTGGCTAGCTTGGCATCAAACTCGACCAATTTCTGCTTTTCTTTGACCCGATTCAGAAATTCGCGCGCCTCTAGCGGCGGAAGTCCTTTGTAGGCCCGTATTTCATTAAGTGCGGTCTTGAGAAAATTAATGTTGGAAACGCCCGGTATTTCCACCGGATATTGGAACGCAAGGAAGACGCCTTCGCGGGCCCGGTCCTCAGGCGAAAGCTCCAACAAATCCTTGCCGTCCAGCCACACTTCTCCCGCGGTTACCTCGTAAGCGTCCCTTCCGGCCAGTACGTTGCCCAACGTACTCTTTCCCGAACCATTGGGTCCCATAATGGCGTGTACCTCTCCTGCTTTTACTTCGAGGTCCAGTCCCTTCAGTATTTCTTTATTGTCTATTGATGCGTGTAAATTCTTTATACGTAACATGGGTTTTTTTTCGCTCTTTATTATTCACTATCCTACACTTCCTTCAAGGGAAATGGCCAATAATTTCTGTGCCTCCACGGCAAACTCCATGGGCAATTGGTTCAGCACCTCCTTGGCGTAACCGTTGACAATCAACCCTACGGCCTTTTCCGGATCAATTCCCCGTTGGGTGAGGTAAAACAATTGATCCTCGCCTATTTTTGAAGTGGTAGCTTCGTGTTCCAACTTGGCGGTTTTATTCCGGTTCTCAATGTAGGGAAACGTATGTGCCCCACAGCGGTCTCCGATCAGCAACGAATCACACTGCGTAAAGTTACGTGAGTTTTCCGCGCCCGGGCCAATCTTAACCAACCCCCGGTAACTATTGTGACTTACACCGGCTGAAATCCCCTTGGATACAATTTTACTGCGCGTATTTTTACCCAGGTGAATCATCTTGGTTCCTGTATCCGCCAGTTGTTTATTACGGGTCAGCGCTACCGAATAAAATTCCCCCACGGAGTGATCTCCCTTTAAGATGACACCGGGGTATTTCCAGGTAATTGCCGAGCCGGTTTCAACCTGTGTCCACGATATTTTGCTGTTGTCGCCCTTGCAAATACCACGTTTGGTTACAAAATTGTAGATCCCGCCCTTTCCGTCCTTATCGCCGGGATACCAATTCTGCACCGTAGAATATTTGATTTCAGCGTCTTTGAGGGCAATTAATTCCACGACAGCGGCATGTAACTGATTTTCATCGCGCATGGGAGCGGTACAGCCTTCCAGATAACTTACATACGCACCTTCATCCGCAATGATCAGTGTCCGTTCAAACTGGCCTGTATTTTCGGCGTTGATACGGAAATAGGTAGAAAGCTCCATGGGGCAATGAACGCCTTTGGGGATATACACAAAGGAACCGTCAGAAAACACCGCTGAATTTAACGCGGCATAAATGTTATCTGTTTGCGGTACAACCGAACCCAAATATTGCTTAACCAATTCCGGATGTTCCTGAACCGCCTCACCGAAGGAACAGAATATAACGCCCTGCTCCTTCAACTTTTCACGGAAGGTGGTTTTGACCGATACGCTGTCAAATACGGCATCTACGGCCACCACACCAGCTAATATTTTCTGCTCGTTCAACGGGATACCCAATTTTTCAAACGTGGAAATCAGCTCGGGATCCACCTCATCCATGCTATTTAGCTGGGGTTTTGCCTTGGGCGCAGCATAATAAGAGATGTCCTGAAAATCGACATCGGGATGTTCAAAATTCTGCCAGCTAGGCATCTCCATCTGCAGAAAGTGACGCAATGCTTTAAGTCGCCATTCCAACAACCACTCGGGCTCGTTTTTCTTGGCAGAGATTAATCGAACGGTATCTTCGGTAAGCCCCTTTGGGGCAATATCCATTTCAATATCCGTCGTAAATCCGTATTTATATTCTTCGAGCGCTAGCTCTTTTAACAATTCATCATCTTTTGTACTCATAACACACCTTTCTCGATGATTAAAAATCAGGCAGACCAGCAGCTGCTGAACTTTCGAACTGCAAAGTTACAATTTAAGTGGCAATAAACCTTACATAGAGGTGCCTTCATTTAGGTCGTTGTCCGTTCCTGTCTACATTTTTACAAATCGGTGATAATGAACTGCATTTGATTGGAAGCCGATAATCTGGAAAATAAATTGTATTATTGCCAAATATAATTTGGTTACAAACATGCCTTTCCAACCAGACAAAACAGATTTCAAAATCCTGAAGCTTTTGCAGGAAAATGGTCGGATTACCAACCTGCAGTTAGCGTCCAGTATCGGGCTTTCACCTGCTCCGACCTTGGAGCGCGTGCGGAAACTCGAAAATTCGGGTTATATCAAAAGCTATCACGCGTTTGTCGATGAAGAAAAACTCGGGTTGGGTATCAAATCGTTCATTCAGGTGTCGCTTGATTTCCATACACACAATGCCATTCCTGAATTTGTGGAAGCTGTCAAAAACATCAAGGAAGTAACGGAATGCCATCACGTAACCGGTCAATGCGATTTCATCCTGAAGGTTTACGTGAAAGACATTAAGGCTTACGAAGCCGTTATCATGGAAAAAATAAGCAAGATTCCGTATGTGAAGACGTTCCAGACGATGATGATCATGTCCACCAGCAAAAAAGAGCCCATCGTGCCGATGGAATACTAACGCATCAAACCTGCCAGTCAATAGGCGCCAATCCCTGTTCGATCAGGAACTCATTCGCCTTGGAAAAATGCTTACATCCAAAAAACCCATTGTACGCCGAAAACGGAGAAGGGTGTGCAGCCGTCAAAATGTGGTGTTTACGATAGTCTATCAATGCGGCCTTATCCTTTGCGTACCGGCCCCATAGCAAAAACACGATTCCGCTCCGCCGTGCGGATAGTTCGGCTATGGCTTTATCGGTAAATGCCTCCCATCCTTTTCCTTGGTGTGAACCTGCGGTGTGTGCACGCACGGTCAGGGTTGCATTGAGCAACAGGACGCCACGGTTGGCCCAGGCCGTCAGATCTCCATGGGTCGGAATCTGGAATCCGGGAATATCGGTGCTCAGCTCCTGATACATGTTTCGAAGTGAAGGAGGGATACCCACGCCGCGCGGAACCGAGAAAGATAAACCGTGTGCCTGTCCGACATTGTGATACGGGTCCTGCCCCAAAATGACCACCTTGACCTGATCGAAGGGCGTATGACTGAAGGCGTTGAAGATCAGATTGCTGGGAGGAAATACTGTATGTTCTTTTTTTTCTGATTGAAGAAAACTTTTGAGTTCATGCATGTAAGGTTTTTCAAATTCAGGTTCCAGTACAGCCTTCCAACTGCTTTCTAATTGTACGCTCATATCGCAAAAATACAGTTATTTGTAAAAAGTTTACGCTTACCTGTTAAAGCGCCCGAATAAACGGATATTTCCGCAGAGTTGTTTCTCAGAGGCAGCGGAGGGAGCGATAAATTTGCTTTAATATGAACGCAAATTTACCTAAGTTTGCACGATTATTGAGCGCATTAAGAATTAAATCGAATCAACATGTCTAATATCGTCCGTATTATCATATCTTCCCTTCTCTTGATCGGCACCATCGCCCTATTCGTGCTCGGGCAATGGGGATGGGGCATATTGGGTGTTTTTATCACGATTCTGGCTTTTGTGACGGTATTTTTCAACGAAAACATGTTGATCGCACAGTTTTACCTGCGCAAGGAAAATATGGCGAAGGCAAACCAATGGCTAAATCGCATCACCCGCTACGAAAAGCAGTTAATCCGCGCTCAGCATGGATACTATCACCTGCTTTTGGGCCTTATGGAATCGCAGAAATCGCCCATGCAATCCGAGAAGTACTTTAAAAAAGCGCTGGCTTTAGGGCTGCATATGGGGCATAATGTGGCCTTGGCCAAGCTAAGCCTTGCCGGTATCGCCATGGCAAAACGCAACAAGCGTGAAGCTACCAAGTATTTGCAAGAGGCCAAGCGAGCCGATAAAAACAAGCTATTAGCCGATCAGATTAAAATGATGAAAGAGCAGATGGGCATGATGGACCGGCAGCAGATCCGGTATCGGTAATTTATTCTTCCTTCGCGGATGCTCCGATATAGGCGTCCAGAAACCTGCCGTCTTCCCGGCTATCTTCGAACACTATTTTCATTACCTGAATGGCTTCTACCTGGGGTGGAATTGCCTCCGCGGTAACGGTCAGCTTCACGGGTACCTTGGGCTGTAACAGGTAGTGCAGGTAGTTTTGTTTGTCCTCGAAACGCATGAGCACGCGTCCTAACGCAATCGACGAAAAGTAATAGGCATTCCGTGCATTGTCTACCAGCTGCATTCCATAAACATTGATTTTCAGTTCACGCGGTTTGTCTTTCAGGCTGGTAAGTGTTAATGTCACGGTTGCAGTATGGGTAGCAGTATCAATGAGGAACTGTTCGGCTTCAAACCGGATATCGTCCAGGATCACCACACTGGAATCCTGCCCCGTGACTTTCGTGGGCCTACTCTGCGCCGACGCAACCCAGACAGGAAGCATCCACATTCCGATCAATAAGAACCGTTTCATCTTAGCCGATCTGCCGATTTAATCAATTTTTCATCTTTCCGAATGCCGCCCATGGCCATAAACAGGAAAATAATGCTGATGGGCAGCAGAAAAAAACCTACGCCGATGTTCCGGGCCGAAAGAAACTGATTCGCCTCGGTCAGCGCCGCGCTCGCAGCCCCATACAGCCAGGCACCGAATAACAAAATAAGCACAATTTCCAGTACAATCAATTGAATTTGCTGCTTGCGGTTCCGGAACTTAAAGAGGATATAAAGGGGAAATATCCCCAATAGGACAGCGGCAACAGTTTGCAGGATAAAAAACTCTTCACGTATCGCCTGGCCGCTCATGCCATGATATACCCCGGTTATCTTCAGCGCTTTGCCCACCCCGCTGATGTCCGAATACTGGAGATAAGGAAAAAGGAATAGCGCAAACAGCGTGGCCGAAGCCAGAAATAACCAGATACTTTGGATACGTTGAATCATAACATTCTTGATTTACTGGAAGGCAAACTTAGCCAAACTTGCCTATAAATACAACAGCGGAAAAATGTACTTTTACTTCCATGATTGAACATCAACTGCTGCTCGTCCTTGCGCTTTTTTTTGCCATGGCACTGCTATACCTCCTCAGTCAGCGGATCAACATATCGTATCCGATATTTTTAGTCATCGGCGGACTAGGAATCAGTTTTATCCCGGGAGTGCCCAATATTACGGTCGATCCGGACCTCATCTTACTTATCTTCTTGCCTCCGCTCTTGTTTGAGGCGGCGTGGTATACATCGTGGAATAATTTTTGGCGTTGGAGACGGTCCATTCTGATGATGGGCTTTGGGCTGGTGTTTTTCACCTCCTTGGCGATTGCCTATTTTTCGGTCAACATCATCCCCGGTTTCACGCTGGCATTGGGTTTTTTGTTGGGTGGAATCATTTCACCTCCTGATGCCGTCGCTGCGACGTCGGTTCTCAAAGGGGTTAGCATGCCCCGTAGAGGACTTACCATCCTGGAAGGCGAAAGCCTTATCAATGACGCAGCCTCACTGACGATTTTCCGCTTTGCCGTGGCAGCGATACTTACCGGCCAATTCGTTCTCCAGGAGGCTGTCACCGACTTCTTTGTCTTGGCTGTGATGGGCGTGTTTGTAGGGTTAGTCATCGGCCATCTTCTCTATCTTATTCTTCGCTATTGGGCCAAATCCTCCAGCATCACGACGCCAATCACGCTGATTGCACCCTACATTATGTACGTGGTGGCCGAAGAGCTGGAATGGTCCGGAGTACTTGCGGTGGTCAGCGGTGGCCTATTCCTATCTTTCAGATCCAAGGACTACCTCAACTACCACACGCGTATGCAAACCAAGGAGGTCTGGGAAACCGTAGGCTTTCTGCTCAATGGGTTTGTCTTTATTCTCATTGGATTGGAACTGCCGGTCATTGTCGAAGGCTTGGGTAACTACTCAATGGAAGAAGCCATACGGTATAGTCTATTGATATCGGCTATGGTCATCGTCATCCGGATTGTCCTTGTATACATCACTGCGTTCGTTCCCCGATGGCTGAGCCCACGGGTAAGAGCAAAGGAGCGCAGTCCGGGATGGAAACTGCCTTTTATCATCGGCTGGGCAGGCATGCGCGGAGTCGTATCATTGGCTTCAGCGCTTGCGATTCCGCTAGCACTCCAAAACGGAGATGCCTTTCCCCAGCGCAACCTCATCTTATTCATCACCTTTGTGGTAATTTTGATTACGCTCGTTTTTCAGGGACTTACATTGCCTATCTTTCTCCGCCTGCTGAAAGTTGAGGAAATCGATGACATAGTACCTATCGAAGAACAGATGGAATCCATCCGGTTGCGACTGGCCAAAGATGCGATCGCACATCTGGACAGCAAATACCAAGAAGAAATGGCGGCGTATGAGACCATAGCACGGATCAAAGAGCAATTTGTTAGGAGCGTCCAAGCTACTGAACTAGCCCTTAATGAAGACGGCAAAAAAGAAGAGATTACTTCCGTAAGGAAATTGCAGAAGAAAATCGCATTGGAGCTGATCGAGTTAAGGCGCGCGGCATTACATCATATCGGCGAAGAAAAAAGGTATGACGACGAGGTCATCCGCGATTTGGAGCATAATCTGGACCTCGAAGAAGCTCGGTTGAACAAACAGTAGCCCGGTATCATAAAAATCCGTACCTTTGTAATTGAGTATTGTTTACCTCTTTTTTAACAGATAGCACCTACAACCATGAGCACAGAAAGTAAAAGACAGCAGCGGTTTGCTGGCGTCATCCAGCAGGACTTGGGGGAGCTCTTCCAACGGGAGGGCGGCGCATGGGCTCCTGGAGCCTTCATTACCGTTACCCGTGTACGGGTCACTCCCGACCTCGCCATCGCGCGGGTCTATCTGAGTTTCCTCAATACCAAGCAGGCAAAGGAAGACATGGCAAATATCAAATCCCACGCCAGTGAAATCCGCTACAAGTTGGGAGCCCGCATCAAAAATCAGGCGCGCATTGTTCCCAATCTCGAGTTTTTCCTTGACGACACCAACGAATATGTGGAGCACATGGATAAACTCTTTGATGAGATAAGCAAAGAACCAAGGCAACCGGAATAAGCCGGATGATCTTCCGATTGGACGAGCACGATCTCTGTTTCCCCAGCCCGGCGCTTGCCGAGCCGGATGGATTGCTGGCCATTGGTGGTGACCTGCGTCCTGAGCGCCTGCTGGAAGCCTATCGCCAGGGTATTTTCCCTTGGTATAGCGATGATACCCCTATCCTTTGGTATTCACCGCACGAGCGGTTTGTTCTCTTTCCTGAGGAGTTAAAAATCAGCAAAAGCATGCGGCAAGTATTGCGATCGGGTCGGTTTACGATCACTGTTGACCATGCTTTCGATCAAGTAATTTCGGCCTGTGCCGTGCAACCCCGAGTCGGCCAGAATGGCACGTGGATCACAGCTGATATGCAAGAAGCATACATGCGGCTCCACGCCCTGGGTCATGCGCATTCTGTCGAAACGTGGCGCAACGGCAAACTGGTGGGCGGGCTCTACGGTGTGGCTGTGGGCGGGGTGTTCTGTGGTGAAAGCATGTTTAGTCGCGAGGCCAACGCCTCCAAAACAGCGCTGGCGGCACTTTGCCAATCCAATACCTACCGGTTGATTGACTGTCAGGTGTATACCGACCATCTGGCCACCTTGGGTGCCCGGATGGTATCACGAGCGATTTATATGTCGCTACTCATCCAAACCTAAGCGCCCTTACGTGCGCAATACCATATCCGTATCGATTTCACTCAACTTTGAGCAGCCGGCTAAGCGCGCCGTGAGTTCAAAATCATTGAGCAGGTTTTGTATAACAGTCTCCACGCCTTGCTGCCCGGCTATCGCCAGACCGTAAGCATAAGGTCTCCCCAACAGCACCGCGTCAGCACCAAGGGCCAGCGCCTTGAATAGATCGCTGCCGCTACGGATACCGCTGTCAAGAAGCACCGGATAAGGTTTGGGGACCGCTTTTCGGATAGCCGTCAAGGCATCGAGGGCGGGTATCGCGCCGTCCACCTGCCTTCCGCCATGGTTAGACACGACGATGCCATCGGCTCCTGCGTCCACGGCCTGATGGGCATCATCTGCACGCAAGATCCCTTTGATGAGAATAGGTAGCGTGGTTTGCTGACGCAGCCAACGAACCTGCTCCCAACTCAATGCAGGATTGGAATAAATATTAACAAACAAACGCACCGCTTCCAACGGCGTCTTGCGAAGGAGGTTTTTAAAAAGTCCGCCCGGATAATTCGCCTTGAGCCGCAGCAAATTGCCGATCGTATGCAAGGTCACCCCGGGTCTAGGTGTTCCCGATATTGCGGCGCCTTCTCCTTTGTCGAGCAGCGCTGTAAATACCGGATCGGAAGTATACTGTGCTATTCCCATACCCCGTAAAAAGGGTAAATAGCCTAATTTCAGATCGCGGTTACGCCATCCCAGCAAGGTGGTATCGACCGTGAGAACGATCGCTCCGCAACCGCAAGCCTCGGCCCGCCGTACCAACGAAAGCACCAGCTCATCCGACTTACTCCAATAAAGCTGGAACCAACGCTGTGCAGGGCCCATGTCTTGTGCGCAAATCTCCATCGGTGTACCCGCTTGGTTAGAGAAGATAAAGGGAACTCCTACATTCCGGCAGGCCCGGGCTACTACACGATCCGCCTCGGGGCAGACCAGATCGAGGACCCCGATGGGGGCCAGCAATAAGGGAAACACCAAGTTTTGTCCAAATAACTGGGTCGAAAAATCAATCGATGCATCGCCCCGCATTACATGGGGCAAGATGGCGACTTTTGAAAACGCATCCCGATTGGCTGCCATCGTTAGCTCGTCACCCGCCCCTCCCGCTAGATATGCCCATGCTTGCTTGGATAAGCGTTTTTTTGCTGCCTCGCGCAGTTCGTTCGCGTGAAAGGGCACCACGGCACGCCTCCCCGACATGCCCGTTAAGAAAATGGCCTTCTGCCGTCGCGTAGCTTCGATATAGCCCATCTGTCCACCTTCGGTTTAACTGGACTTAAAGGTAGGCAAATTCATGAGGTTTTCCGCTCAGATACCCAAAAATTGTTGAAGCCCAACCCGCTCTGCAATTCCAAAAGTTGCTGTTGGAGCATTTCCAGAATGGCTAGGAAGTTGTAAACAAACTGCACCTTATTTTCGGAATTTTTAACGATGGTGCCGAAATCAAGCTTTTTATTGATGGCCACCAACGAGGCAATTGCCTTTTTTTGCTGTTCGATCGTATAAGGGTATTTGACCACCGTGTGCCGTACTTCATTATTCCGTGAGGTGTAGTTGTACATCAGTTTCTCATACACCAGCATCAGCTTGTACAGGTCGAAGGTCGTCAATTCCTCTCCTTGGCCCGCATGTTCGCCTGCCCGGTGCAGATCAGCGGCAATATTGCCCCGCTTGAACTGCATGAGCCGCTGTTCTTCGAGCAAACGCAGTTCTTCCGAAATTTCCTTGAACTGTTTATAAAGCACCAGCTTCTGCACCAGGTCTTGCTTGGGGTCGATTTCATTACCCTCCTCGTCCAATTCCGGCCGGGGCAACAGCATTTTGGCCTTAATACGCATCAATGTGGCTGCGACAAAGATAAATTCGCTGGCCAGCTCGATATTAAGTGCCTGCATATGCAGGATGTAATCTAAGAAATCGTTGGTAATCTTGGCAATGGGGATGTCGTGTATATTCAATTCATCGCGTTCGATGAAAAAAAGCAACAAATCAAACGGCCCCTCAAATTGCGGCAGCTTTATTTCATATCCTTCAACTTCCGTCATACGGTCCCAAAGATAAGAACTAGGGCAACATTACTGCAACCCGGAGTCCAACCGCCGTTTGGTTCCATACCGATTGGGTTGCCGGTGATATGCGGACCGAAACATCGTTGTCGACATTCCACTTGTATTTAAACATGGAATGGACATACGCTTCTACTGCGTTCAATGCATACCAGCCCACGGTGGTTAACATCATCAGGTCCCTGTTACGCCGGTAGTAATCCTTTCCGTTGACGAAAGCCTGTGTCGTTTGTGCGTCTGCACGCGGATGACGGGTGCCGACAGGGTATGCGTCGTTGTATCTGATCCGATATCGTGCCTCGTCGAGGTATATCCGGTAGTAACCGTTATTTTGATTGACAGCCCATATCGCTGCGGCAAACACGCCATAGATTACAGGAACCTTCAGCCACCACAGCCCACCGTTCGTATATTGTCCCCAGCCCGGTAAAATCAATGACCGTTTCCAGGTTTTGGCAATTTTGATCTCGGTGATTTTCCGCGTGGAATCCTTGAAAACTTCATGCGTCATCAAACCGGTTTTCCCCGGTTGGGCAAACGCATGAGTTCCCGCCGTCATGACAACTGTTAACCCTAAAAAAACCGGTTTAAGAAAGAATGGCATAATCCTTGGTTTCATAACGATAAAATTGCATTAATTTTTATAAATAGGCAAGAGAAATCCCTTCCTTGATAGCTCAAAAATATTCAGGCAACCGGGCGAGCAACAATTTCTCAAATCGGTTGTTCCTAATTATGGCTTGGCAATTATTAAGGGTGTAAGAAATTTACGACACGGGGTCTCAATAATTATTACTTAATTTGTATCGATTTTTCCAAACCGGGCGCTATGGAGATTGAAGCCGGAGAACTGCTTAAAAAAATAAACACCCCTGCGGACCTGAAACAGCTCAGCCAAGCCGAGTTGATTAGGTTGTGCAATGAATTGCGTCAATACATCATTGACACCGTCTCCGTACACGGGGGCCATTTTGCCGCGAGCTTGGGGGTTGTGGAATTGACCGTGGCGTTGCACTACGTTCTCAATACGCCCTACGATCAGCTGGTCTGGGATGTGGGGCATCAAGCTTACGGCCATAAAATTCTGACAGGCCGGCGTGAAGTATTCCATACAAATCGCGTATTGGGAGGCATCAGCGGATTTCCGAAACGGGGAGAGAGTGAATATGACACCTTTGGTGTGGGCCATTCTTCCACGTCCATTTCGGCGGCATTGGGTATGGCGGTGGCTTCCAACTATAAAGGGGAAACGGATCGGCAGCACGTCGCTGTTATCGGCGATGGCGCGATGACCGCAGGAATGGCTTTTGAAGCACTTAACCACGCCGGTATTGAGAAATCCAATCTGCTGGTTATCCTGAATGATAATTGCATGTCCATTGACCCGAATGTCGGTGCACTTAAGGACTACCTGACGAGCATTACCACTTCAAGGTCGTGGAACCGCTTCCGGGATGACATTGCCCATGTACTTACCAAAATCTCTGAAATAGGTCCCGATGCCTTGGGCATCGCCAAAAAGATCGAGAAGAGCATCAAAGGTACACTACTAAAAAACAGCAACCTATTTGAGTCACTCAATTTCCGCTATTTCGGCCCAGTAGACGGGCATGATGTCAAACGACTTATCCAGACCTTGGATGACCTTCGCGGCATTCCGGGGCCGAAACTCCTTCACTGCATCACCGTAAAAGGCAAAGGCTACGCACTGGCTGAAAAAGACCAGACTACCTGGCACGCTCCCGGTCTGTTTGACAAGATTACGGGCGAAATCAAGAAATCAAAGAGCGACAAACCCGTTGCGCCGAAATATCAGGATGTATTTGGTCATACGTTGGTGGAACTGGCGGAGAAAAATGACAAAATCATCGGTATCACACCCGCTATGCCGTCGGGATCTTCCATGAACATCATGATGAAAGCTATGCCAAATCGGGCTTTCGATGTGGGCATTGCCGAACAGCATGCGGTCACCTTTTCCGCAGGTTTAGCCACGCAAGGAATGGTGCCGTTTTGCAATATCTATTCCAGTTTCATGCAGCGTGCATACGATCAAGTGATACACGATGTAGCCATTCAGAATCTCCATGTGGTGTTTTGCCTGGATCGTGCCGGAATAGCCGGTGCCGATGGCCCGACACATCATGGCGCCTATGACCTGGCGTATATGCGGTGTGTCCCCAACTTGACGGTGGCCGCTCCGATGAACGAGGCAGAATTGCGCAATCTGATGTACACGGCACAGCAAGAAGGCATGGGTCCGTTCGTTATTCGATATCCCCGTGGACAGGGCGTTATGCCCGATTGGAGAAGACCGCTTGACGCTATCGAGGTTGGCAAAGGCCGTAAAATATGCGACGGGGAAGAACTCGCCCTTATCAGCATTGGCCACATCGGCAACGAAGCGGTCAAAGCTTGCATCACGCTCAATCAAGAAGGTATATACCCGGCACATTATGATCTACGTTTCGTAAAACCGTTAGACGAAGATCTTTTGCATGAAATTTTCGGCAAATTCAAAAAAGTAATCACCATTGAGGACGGTTGTGTCCAAGGAGGGATGGGCAGTGCGGTTCTGGAATTCATGGCAGACCACGGCTATCAAGCTACTGTGGTGCGCTTGGGTATTCCGGACGCTGTCATTGAACACGGCGAGCAGCAAGAGCTTTGGGCGTTTTGTGGGTATGATAGCAAGGCCATTGCCCACACCGTTCGAAATATGGCAGTGAGCCGCAAAACAAATACAATGGTGAGTTAGAAACCATTTTACTACCATGAAAACCAATTACGGGGGGTACTTGCGATTCTCGGCGACCGCGATCCTTTGGTTGGCTTTATACCCGGTTCATCTTCGGGCACAGAAAACTTCGTCAATACACGCGATTTCGATTAAACCGACAGTTGGCGCCGATATGGCCCATGCGGTAAAAGGCCCGCGTAATTACCTATATGGATTTCATGTCGGTTACGATCGCGACTTATCTGCAAACAACCGACCTTGGGTAGACCTACTCAACGTCAAGGGATTATCATTCGGATTTTTGTGGCATAACATGGCCCACATGCGGGAAATGATCGGTGGACAGTCGTACGCACATGGTATGGCTATTGGCATGCTAAGCGAAGTGGATTTCCAACTGGTACGAATTGGATCGGTGAAGTTTCTGTTTACGCCGGGCGTAGGTTTGACATACATTACCGAAACCATTGATACCCAGCCAGAGACCACTACAGTCGGGAGTCACCTGAACCTCGCACTGACCGCTGAGCTGGGACTTGAATTGCCGATAAATGACCGTACCAGCTTTTTGGCTGCGGCCAGCATACTCCACTATTCCAATGGTGGATTAAAAATCCCTAATGGCGGAATTAATACGGTCAATGGTTCAATCGGTATCAAAGCCGCGTTGGGCCATGCGCAGCCTGCAACATCGCCGATTGACCATAGCGATTTCCAACCGATAACCGACGGCAGCGCTGAACTCGTTGTCGGTGCAGGCCGAAGGGGTAAATATCGCACCGACGACGGCTTCTGGCGTACAGGCATTTATGGAGGTTACAATTATTTCTTGAACCAAGGTTTTGGTTTCAAAGCAGGTTTAGACCTGGTATATTACCACCAAGTATTCGATCTGGAAAACTTTGACGCAACCTTTCAGTATTATGGATCGTCGTACGACCGTATTCGCCTGGGGGCTAGCGCCGGTGCTGAGGTAGGACTTGGCCGCTTTGCCGTAAATGGAATGTTGGGCAAGTACCTCCATTACCGCAGTTTCCATGGCATCCAATGGTATTGGACGTCTGCGCTGCGCTACTACCTAACCCCGAATGTCGGGTTGCAAAGCACCCTTTATATGCACCGGATGCAGGCCGATTACCTTAACTGGGCACTGGTTTTCCGAATATAGCTGTATGCAACAGGCTTGTTACCTGTTGCTTTTTATTTCGTATCAGGATTTATTAACTTAGCCGCCCATACCCTAACAGTGAAATCAATGAAATTACGTATAGCGATTTTGGCCTTAGGCCTCTTTGCTTTGCATGCACAGGCACAGCAATCCGTTCAGCGCCCCAAACTGGTCGTCGGTATTATGGTCGATCAAATGCGTTGGGACTATCTTTACCGTTTTTATGACCGTTATGGCGAAGGCGGATTCAAACGCTTATTGAACGAAGGTTTTTCCTGTGAGAATACCTATATCCCCTATGTCCCTACGTATACAGCGATCGGCCATAGCTGCGTGTACACGGGCAGCGTCCCCGCCATTCATGGAATTGCAGGCAACGATTTCATCATCCAGCAAACAGGGCAGCGCATGTACTGCACCCAGGATGATAACGTAAACGGCGTTGGAACGGATCAGGCCGAAGGAAAGCAGTCGCCAAGAAATCTACTCGTATCGACCATTACCGACCAGCTCAAGCTGGCAACCAATTTCCGCGCTAAGGTCATTGGCATCGCCATTAAAGATCGTGGCGGCATCTTGCCTGCGGGGCATTTCGCTGATGCAGCTTATTGGTTTGAGGGGAAATCGGGTAATTGGATCTCGAGCACATTCTATATGCAGGAACTTCCCGGGTGGGTAAAAAAGTTCAATGCGCAGAAGCTGGCCGAAAAATACCTCGAACAGGATTGGAATACACTCTATCCGATCGAAACGTATACACAGAGTATCGAAGACGACAATGCTTACGAGGCGACTTATCGGGGTGAAGAGGCGCCGGTTTTTCCCAAAAAACTGCGCGCCTTGGTTAAAGATAATGGCTTGGGCCTGATCCGTACGACCCCTTTTGGCAATACGCTTACACTAGATTTGGCCAAGGCGGCCATCGACAACGAGCAGATGGGCCGGAATCCGGCAGGCTTTACGGACTTTCTAGCCGTTAGCCTTTCCTCCACAGACTACATTGGCCATCAGTTTTCGGTCAACGCCATTGAGATAGAGGACACTTACCTCCGGTTGGACAAGGAACTAGCTGCTTTCTTCTCCTACCTGGATGCACACGTGGGCAAAGACGATTATACGGTATTTCTTACCGCTGATCACGGAGCTTCCCACAACCCGCTGTTTTTTATGGATAAGCGCGGCAATGCGGGTTATTTTGATGAGCGTAACGCCCTGACAGGCCTCAATGCCTTATTGGCCGAAAAATTCGGACCCGAAAAGATCGTCCGTAGCCTGATGAACTACCAGGTACACTTGGATTACGACGCCATTCAAGCGGCTGACCTGGATGAAGAAGACATCAAGGAAACGGCAATTAAATACCTCCGGACACTGGAGGGCGTAGCGTTTGTAACGGATATGGAAAAGGCAGGCTCGTCCAGTATTCCCGAACGCATCCGCGAGCGGATTGCGAACGGATACAATCCCAAACGAAGCGGTTGCATCCAAATCATCCTCGAGCCCCAATGGTACAGTGGATCGCCGCGGGCAAGAGGTACAACCCACGGCACTTGGGCTTCTTATGATGCGCATATTCCCTTCGTAATGATGGGCTGGGGGATTAAACACGGCAGTACCAACCGCGAAACTCACATGACCGATATTGCTCCTACTGTGGCCGCACTGCTCCATATCGAAGAACCGAACGGGAATATCGGGCAACCGGTAGTTGAACTATTGAATAAGTAGCAGTCGAGAAGCAAGCGTAACGACCGGCTGAAGCGCGGAGCTTGTATACATGTGGATTTAGGAGGAATGTGTAACTTTGACTATGCATTTCCGTTGGATGGTAACCTTCGTCTCGGCTTACGTACTTGCTTTGGCAAGTTGGTTACCCAGCTATGCCCAGTCCAGTGAACCGGCGTACAGCTTATTGCAGCTGGACAACCGCTTTGGTCTGTCCAACAGTGCGGTTAACTGCCTGCTGCACGACAGCGACGGAATGCTTTGGATCGGTACTTGGGATGGTCTTAATCGATATGATGGGCAGGAGTTTCACGTCTTCAATGTGGGCGGCAGCGATGTCCAACGAGGACTCATCAGCAACATTGTCCGGGGACTGCTCGAAGATCAGGATCATCGTATTTGGATCAGTACGGTCGAAGGCATTTCCCGTTATGATAAGGCAACCGGCACGTTCAGACATTATTTCTATGATGCAAGTCCGAAGCAGGGTATTGGCGAAAATGGCTTTAGCTTAATTGCCGATACGAGCGGTCACTTATTTGCCCGTACGCCGACCGAGACATTGATGCGTTACGACGCCGCACGCGACACATTTGTGAACTGCTCGCTGCCCGGGGTTTCCGGCAGCCTTTCGGATTTCTGTGTCGACGCGGCCAATCGGCTCTGGATACGTTCGGAAGATGGCGAAATAGCCGCCTACCTGCCCACCCCTAGGGGCTTTCGTTTGGCCCGTCGCCTTGAAACAGCCGAAATATCTGTGTCAGGCCTGCACACAGCCAATGGCTTCTTATTTTTAAGCAGTTCTGAAGGTTCGCTTTTCCGAATCAATCCACGAACATTGGACCTGGAACAAATTGCCGACCTGGGAAGTGCCATGAGTGCCATCACATGGTATGGCGGTCGCTATTACATCGCGCTGGTTGCGCAAGGCTTACGGACATTCGATGCATCTTTTGCATCCCAGCCCCTGGCTATGGGCTTACAACCGCTGGAAGGGATGAAAATACGCGGATGGGCAGCATCCGGGCAGGAACCGCTGCTTTGGGTTGCGACCGACGGCAATGGCTTTGTACGGGTTTCACAGTACAATACGCCCTTCCGCACGTTATCTCCTTCCAACGCATCGTCTCGCCCCCCGGTACGGGCTTTTGCCGAGGTCGACGGGAATCTCTGGATAGGCACAAAGGGAGGTGGCATATCCGTCCTGTCCGACTTTGTTCCCCAAAACAGCGGCGAAGCCGCTTGGGACAACCGCCTGACCGAAAAGCTGGCCAACCGGGATGTTTTCGCCATTGTGCGCGGCATACAGAGCGATCTCGTGTACATTGGTACAGACGGAAGTGGCCTCAGTATATACGACCGGCGCAGGAAACAATTAATCAACTGGACACAGCTGGATGGACATGCCGATTTTCCGCCATTTGGTTCGGTGTATGCCGTTCTTGAAGATTCCGACGGCACACTTTGGGTGGGCACCAGCGGCTACGGGTTGCTGCATCTGCGGGTTGTCCGGTCGGCACATGGCCGTCTCCGTGCGCAGTTCATCCAACAATACCGGTATCAAAACCCGGGTCAGGGATTGGCTAATGACATTGTCTATTCGTTGTGTTTCGGCCGGGGCAATCAACTTTGGGTAGCCTGTCGCTACGGAGGGTTATCGTTATTAGACAAAACAAGCGGCCGGATTACCAACTTCAAGGCTTTCACCTACGAAGGCAGCCTTAGCAACAACGACGTCCTCTCGCTGTACCGCGACACCCATGATCGCCTTTGGGTCGGTACCAGCTACGGATTGAATGGACTGTCACTTACCGAAGACATCGACCCGGAGCCGGTCTTTCAACGCATGACGTCGACCGAAGGGCTACCCAACAATAGCATTCACGCTATCACCTCCGATGGGCTGGGCCAGATCTGGGTCAGTACTAACCGGGGGTTGGCCCGGATCGATCCCGCTAACGGCCAGGTTGTTCAGTTCCAGGAGAACGATGGCTTGCATCGGGCGGAATTCAGCGATGGTGCGGTATGGAAAGATCCACTTGGATTTCTTTACTTCGGCGGAATCTATGGCTTCAGCTATTTCCATCCCCAGCAGATTCCCCAGGATACCTTGCTTCCCAATGCAATCGTTCGGAGTCTGCGGCTCGGTAACCAAGGACTCGCCGACGGCCAATATTTCGTGTTGCACCCCAAAGAAGGGCTGGAACACCAATTTACATTATCGCGCAAAGACAATTATTTTTCGGCAGAAGTCCATGCCCTCAGTTATCTGTACGCGGACAGATGCCAGTTTGCGTGGATGCTGGAAGGGCACGATCAAACGTGGCAATACGACCGTTCAGACGGCCACCTCAGTTATAGCAACGTTCCACCGGGTACATACCGGTTGTTGATCAAGTGGTCCAATGGCAGTGGCATGTGGACCGAAGCTACGCCGGTAATGACCCTGCAAATAAATCCCTATTGGTGGCAGACCTGGCCCTTCCTGCTGACCGCCTTGTTTACGCTGGCTGGCTTTGCCTATTGGTGGTATCTAGGCCGAAAAAACAAACTCAACATCCAGCACCGGTTGCAATTGGAGCAAAGCCTACGCGAAAAAGATGAAGCCCTGCACGAGAACCAACTGACCTTTTTCACCCACATCGCCCATGAGCTGCAGACACCGCTCACCCTGCTTGTGGGTGTGGCCGAACAGATGGAGAGCCTGCAGGGAGACCCGGCACCCCGTCCTGCCAAGTCGCAGCCCTTGGTTGCACTGCTGAAACAACAAACTTCGCGGCTCACTTATCTGGTACACCAGCTGCTTGAATTTCGTAAGGCCCAGGCCGGACACCTCGCCGCCGATTACCAGCTACAGGATGTTTCAGCACTTCTGCTTCGGCTGGGGGAGGTATTCAGATCCTTAAGCGCACGGCAACAGAATACATACGAATTGCATATACCCGATGGCATGCAGTTCGCCGTGGATAATGACAAACTTGAAAAGATTGTTTTCAATCTCTTATCCAACGCTTTTAAACACGGCGGGATGTTTGAACACGTTACGTTCAACGCGCGTTGGGATACCCGTTTGTCGAGGTTACACCTGCAGGTTTCAAACTCGGGATGCCGCTTGGCGCCGGACGACAATGAGCGCATCTTCGAGCAATTCCAAAGCAGACGTTCCGGAGTTTCGGGCACCCATAGCACCGGCATTGGCTTGGCCTTTACCCGGGAGCTGGTCGGTGTACTGGGGGGCACGATCCGTGCCACCATCGAAGAAGGCTGGATCACCTTCGATGTCACACTGCCCATTCCCGCCAGCGAGCAATCACTCCCCGCGACTGCACCCCATCCGGCCATTGCGCCGATTTATACAGAAATGGCCACACCGGCTACCCACTCGCTCGATTCATCCGCCTACAATAAGGTGGCCTTGCTGGAAAAGCTCACCGAAGCCCATAAAAAATCCGTACTGGTAGTCGAGGACGAGCAAGACATTCGGTTCCTGATCCGAGAAGTACTTAAGGCACACTACATCGTTTACGAAGCCGCTGATGGCGTGGAAGCCATTGGCGTGCTCCAGCAACATCCGCCAGACCTGATTATCAGCGACGTAATGATGCCGGGCATGGATGGTCTTACCCTTTGTGACAAAGTAAAAAACGCGCCCGCTACCTGCCACATCCCCTTTATCATCCTTTCTGCAAAGGGTACGCTGGAACAGCGCAACGAAGGCTACCAGGTGGGTGCCGATGCTTATATCGCCAAGCCCTTCCATGCCAGCCATCTGCTGATCCGCGTGAAAAATCTTTTTGAGCAGCAAGCACGGCTACATAAACGATTCCGGCAAGCCGATTCCATCGAAGGAGTCATCCGTACCGGCAACCCCGAAGAAGAAAGCTTCCTAGAGCCATTGGTTGCTCAAATTATGAACCACCTCGAAGACCCCGAATTGAATGCCAGCGTATTAGAGCAAGCGTTGTCGATGAGCAAAATGCAGCTCTATCGGAAGCTCAAGACCATCAGCGGCATGACGCCTTCCGAATTTATCCGCCACATCCGGCTCAAGCAAGCCACGCAGCTTTTGGCCACCACTACGCTCACCGTCAACGAGATCTTTTATCAAACCGGATTCAACAATCAATCTTACTTCTTCCGCGAATTCAAGAAACATTACGGGTGTTCGCCGAACGAGTATCGATCTCGCATGCAGATTAATGCATAAGACGCTCATTTACAATTGATTTGTTAAGCTGTACATAAAATTGAAACCATAGTACAGCGGCTACTCCAGCCGTAGGGTTACATTTGCCGTTACCAATTGTACTGTATTAAATTTATGACGAATGGAACCAATTAATCAACTCCTTAACAAGCTGTCCATGTCACTGTTCGTACTGGTAGTTACGCTGGGTTTTACCTATGCGGCACAGCAACCTATCAATGGGCGCGTGATGGATGAACAGGGCCGTCCACTAGCCGGAGCTACCGTGGAACTAAAGGGGGGCACACAAAAAACGAGTACGGATAATGACGGAGTATTTACCATACGGGCTTCGCCGGGAGACATCCTGCTGGTAAGCTTCATCGGTTATGTTCCTCAAGAGATAACCGTTGGCAACGCGACTACGGTTTCCGTGGCTCTGCAGCCCTCGGCAAACGACCTGGATGAAGTGGTCGTGGTGGGTTACACCAGCCAACGCCGCACGGATATTTCCGGTGCAGTGGGCAGCGTGGATATGGCAGCCGCGGCAAAGCGGCGGGTACCCGATATCGGACAGATACTGCAGGGCCAGGTGGCCGGCGTGCAGGTGAGCCAAGCCACCGGTGCTCCGGGTGATCCCATCGATATTCGCATCCGTGGTATAGGTACCATCGGCAGCAATGACCCATTGTATATTATCGACGGTGTACCTTCCACCAATTTCACGTTCATCAATCCGCAGGATATCGAGTCAATGAATGTCTTGAAAGATGCCTCTGCGGCGGCAATGTACGGTGCACGTGCGGCGGCCGGGGTCGTGGTGATTACCACGAAGCAGGGTAAGTCAGGCAAAACGAGCTTAGATATTAACTACTTCAACGGCGTGCAGCGTGTAGCAGATCTTCCCCAGATGCTGAACACCCAGCAATACCTAGCCAAGTTGGAAGAGGCTTGGAATAACGCCGGCTACAGTGGCACCAACCCCTATACCGCCGACAAAAGCCGGACGGATCTCGCCAACACCGATTGGCTGGATGAGCTTTTTGAGACCGGCCATTCACAGAACGTACAGCTTACCGCCAGCGGCGGAACCGATAAAACAAGATATCTGCTTTCCGGCGGGTATTACCGGCAGAACGGCATCGTCGTATATGACAACGACAAATACGAGCGGGTCAACTTCCGGTCCAACGTCAATAGCGACCTTACGGACCGCCTGCGGGTCGGAACCAACTTGCAGTTATCTTATGAACAGCGCAATCCGCTTTCGTCCCGCGGTGATGCGCCGGGAATTATCCGGCATGCCCTGCTGCGACCTCCGGTGCTGAGCGTCTATAAAGATCCCTCGGATCCAACCTACACAGCGGAAGATCCATTTACCGATCTGCCCTTTTACCAGGGAGTGGGCGCCGACCAGCGAAGCAAATACGAGTTGACATCGAACCCAATCGCTCTAGCATACTTTACCGATAACACCCGTTCGCAGTTTAAGACCTTCGGAAACGTGTTTGCCGAATTCGACGTGCTGCGCGATAAGTCGTTAACTTTCAAAACCAATTTCGGTGTCGACCTCAACTTCAACCACAATAAAGCCTTTTTCCGTAATTTCGGCGATGACGATGGCGGCGGAAATGAGGTCGACAAAGGGTTGGGCCGCCAGAACCGGCCTAATACGCTCAATGAAGACCGTGGCGACGATTTCACATTCACCTGGAATAACACACTTAGCTACGACAAGATCTTCGGCGGCAAACATTCCCTCAATGCCCTGGCAGGGACGGAATTTATCCGATTTACGGGCTCTTCCCTCAATGCCTCGCGATCACGCTTCGAATACGAAGACGATGATTTCCGCTACATCGACCTCGGTGGCACGGAACTCGACTTATGGAACGGTGGCATTGGTTCCGAGTGGGCATTGTTTTCGTTATTTGGCACAGCTACGTACGTGTACGACGGACGTTACCTCCTGACCGCTAACCTCCGCGCCGATGCGTCATCGCGTTTCGGGCAAAATAACAAATGGGGGTATTTCCCTTCCGTATCGGCGGGGTGGGTCATTTCACGCGAAGCATTCATGCAACAGGTAGATTGGCTATCCAACCTGAAATTGCGTGTGAGCACCGGATCGCTGGGAAATCAGGCATCGTTGGGAAATTACGACTATCTGACCCTGTATCGCAAAGATGGCGACAACTTTGTCGTGTCCCGTTACGGTAACCCCGACCTGCGGTGGGAAACCACCATCCAGCACAACATCGGGTTGGATGTGGGATTCTTTAACCATGCATTCAGTCTTTCGGCTGACTATTTCATCAAGCAGACCAAAGACATCTTGCTGCCCATTGACCTGCCGGGTCTGGCGGGCGACGTAGACCCTACCGTAGTCAATGCCGGCGAGGTACGAAATGCAGGATTTGAGCTAGGGATCGGATACCGCAACACTACTTCCGGAGGATTTGGATATGCCGTCAATGCCAACCTGGCCACGTTGACCAATGAGGTTAAAAAATTACACGCGAATCGGCCGAATATACCGGGACGCGTGAGCAACACTACCCTTGGTCAGCCGCTGAATGCCTATTACGGTTACCTGATGGAGGGCATTTACCAAAATACCACGGAAATCGCCCAACACCTCCACGGCACCCCAAATCCAGCTGCGATGCCGGGTGATATCCGTTTTAAGGACCTTAATGAAGACGGCGTGATTAACGACCTCGACCGCACGTTCATCGGCAGCCCCATTCCGGACCTTACCTACGGCGTTAATCTATCGGCCGCATGGAAGGGGTTTGATCTGGCGGTATTGGTTCAAGGTGTTTCGGGAATCGATCGTTATAACGACGCCAAAAAAATCCTGGACTATGACACGCGCCCCTTTAACTACACTACGGCGGTATTAGGGAGCTGGAACGGCGAAGGCAGCACCAACCGCATTCCGCGGGTCAGCTTTACCGACAATGGCAGCAGTCACGTGTCCAGCATTTTTGTGGAAGATGCCTCTTATCTGCGACTGAAAAACGTGGAGCTGGGGTATTCATTCGGCGGCTTATTACAACAAACCGGATGGGGTATTCAGAACATCCGGTTATATGCGTCGGGGCAAAACCTGTTTACGCAGACCAAGTACACCGGACTGGATCCGGAATCGACTGATTTGATGGATATGGGTACGTATCCCCTTTCCCGGGCCTTTCTTTTTGGTATACATGTTACGTTTTAATCAGAAAAACCATGAAAACGATAAAAAAGACTTTCCCGATAAATGCCGCTCTGGCTTGTGTGGCTCTTCTATTTGTGGCCCTTCTATTGAGCAGTTGCGACAAGTACCTGGACCGTCCGCCCATTGGACTGATCGACGAAGGTATGATTACGACCGATCCATCCATTACTACTGTCAGTTCATTAGCTGATGCGGCTTACATTCCGCTATCGTCCACGTTGAACATCCTCGGCAACTGGGATTGGGACAACGGTCTGGTCATCCGCAACGATTTCGTTATGGAAGATATTGCTTCAGGCGATATGCTCAAAAAGTGGGCGCCAGACGGGGATCAGGTGTGGATGGATCAGATCAGCACGTTCAATTTCACTGCGGTGAATCCGGCGTTCAATGGCACGTGGATGTATGCGTTCGAGGGAATCGCACGGGCCAATCGTGCCATCGCCCAGTTGGAAAATGAAGCATTGATGACCCAGATCGGCATGAACACGGCATTGCGAAACCGGTTATTGGGCGAAATGTACTTCATACGGGCTTTCGACTACTTCGGATTGGTAATCAACTACGGCGACGTTCCGCTGTTATTGAAACCATTTACGAACTTTAACGAAATTTATGAAGCAGCCAAGCGGGCGCCTAAGGAGGAAGTATGGCGACAAATAAACGTTGACCTTGACAACGCCGAGGGCCTACTTCCCGCGGGTAAATACTCCGATACCGACGCTCGGTGGCGCGTCTCGCACGGCGCCGTACTGGCGTTGCAGGCGAAAGCTGCACTTTATAACCAACAATGGCAAACCGTGGTAGACAAAGTAACTGCGCTGGACCAGTCGGGTTACTATCAACTGAATGCCAACTATTTTGATGCATTTGACGTAGGCAAAGAATTTTCCGAAAATGAGGTGATTTTTGCGTACGACCACCGCCCGGGGCTGGTTCCCCGCCGGGGCAACGGTCTTACGGCGCTGATGGGCTGGGGATTTATTGCACCTTCTGAAGATTTCCTGTCGGAATTTGAAGCCAACGATCCGCGACTGGCCTACACCGTGGATACCGAAAACCGAAACGTCTATAAGTTGCTGGGCGCCACCAACGATGGGAACAAAGGCAACGAGGACGCACCCAATAACCGGATTTATATCCGGTGGGCCGACGTTTTACTGTGGAAAGCCGAAGCTTATAATGAACTCGGCGACTATACGGAAGCTATCGGGATTATCAACGAGATCCGTGCACGGGCGCGTACTACGCCGGTCCTCGGTGGAGGTACCGTACCGGCCGGAACACTGCCTGATCGCAACGTGGCCGTAACCGACAAGGCACAGATACAGCAGTGGATTGACCATGAGCGCCGCGTGGAACTGGGTTTTGAAGGTCATCGGTTCAGCGATCTCCGTCGTTGGGGCACAGCCAAGGCGGTGCTGACCGCCCTGGGCAAAAACTTTCAGGATCGCAATTATCTCTATCCCATCCCGCAGGGCGAAATAGATAAATCGGCGGGCACCATCACGCAAAACCAAGGTTACTAGAAAATGCTGACGAATTCCGATATTTCTATCCGTTTTGAACAAAATCCTCTGTTATCTCCGGCAGATCTTCAGCCCTCTACACCGGGGCTGGAGATTGCCTGCCTACTCAATCCCGGCGTATTCCGGTATCAAGGTAAGACCTGGCTCATCGTCCGGGTTGCTGAGCGCCCTCCCCAGCGGGAGGGTACACTCTCCTTCCCCGTGTTGAAACCCGAAGGCGGCATCGAAATCATTACCCTCCCGGCCAATGATCCCGACTTGGATGCTTCGGATCCTCGGGTAATTAACTTCCGGGGCGTGGATTACCTCACCACACTTTCGCATTTCAGGCTATTGAGTAGCCAAGACGGCATTACGTTCCGCGAAGAGCCTGGCTATGGCCCGTTGTGGGGCAAAGGAATTTATGAAACCTTCGGCATTGAAGATTGCCGCGTAAGCCAGTTGGACACCGGGTATTACCTGACCTTTACCGCGGTATCGCCGAATGGCGTGGCTGTGGGGCTGAGTACCACCCAAAACTGGCAGGATTTTATGAGCCACGGACTGATTTTCCCGCCCCACAATAAGGATTGTGCTTTGTTCGAGGCTAAAATCGGCGGCTACTATTACGCTTTCCACCGTCCCAGCAGCGTCGACCTCGGCGGCAACTACATCTGGCTCGCCCGTTCGCCTAACGGCATTCATTGGGGCGAACATAAGCTCATCGCGCGTACACGGAGTGGATATTGGGACAGTCGACGGGTGGGTGCGGGTGCTGCTCCCATCCGTACCGATCGGGGATGGCTAGCCATCTACCACGGTGCCGATGCCAATCACCGCTATTGTCTGGGGGCACTGCTGCTCGACCTCGAAGATCCATCGATCGTCCTCGGCCGTAGCGAGCAGCCCATTATGGAGCCCACTGCGCCTTATGAGACGACCGGCTTTTTTGGGCACGTGGTGTTTACCAATGGGCATGTGGTCGATGGGGATCGGCTGACGATCTACTATGGCGCCGCAGACGAACATGTTTGCGGTGCCCATTTTTCCATTCGTGAGATTCTCGATACCCTCTGACTTAATCCGCTGCAATATGTTCAATAAACTTCGGGCAGAGGCCGCCCATTTCCGGCAGCAACCGCGTAACTTCCGCGTGCTGGTGTTAACCAACCTCATTTACGCATTTGTCCTGCCGGTCATCGATATCTTCGTCGCTGCATACGTAATGCGCAATTCCAACGACCCGGTCAAGGTGGTGGTTTATCAATTGACCATCTATACCGGTATTCCACTCACATTCCTCCTCAACGGGTATTTGCTCAACCGCATCAACATCAAAACGCTGTATTCCGTTGGGATGATGCTCAGCGCGGTGTCCATGACGATTATGATGTCACTGAAAACCTTGGACATTGCCGGTATCGCGGTCGCCGGACTGACCATGGGCATGTCTTTTGGATTTTACTGGGCCAATCGGGATTACCTGGCTCTGGCTATTACGCATGACGGGAACCGCAATTACTACTATGGACTGGAAACCTTTTTCTATACCCTTATCGCCGTATTGGTTCCCATTGGGATCGGATGGTTCATTGAATGGGTGGGCCATACGGGCGGCGAGGCTAATGCGGCCTACCGCATCGTAACACTGGCGGTGTTCATCACAACGGTGATCGCGTCGGTCATGTGTTTCCGCGGCACGTTCAGCAATCCAGCCCGGCAGCGTTTCATTTATTTCAAATTTCACCCGCAATGGTACCGTTTGCTGTTACTCGCATCCCTGAAAGGACTCGCTCAGGGGTTTCTGGTTACGGCACCGGCCATGTTGATTATGCGGTTGGTGGGACAGGAAGGTGCCCTCGGTACCGCGCAATCCGTGGGAGCCATTGTCGCCGCGATCATTATGTATATCCTCGGTCGCCGAACCCAACCGTCACACCGCTTACTCATCTTCGGCATCGGATTGGGGTGTTTCGCATTGGCCGCCCTGATCAACGGTCTGCTTTTTAATGCCTTCGGCGTACTGCTGTTCATGCTATTTTTGCTGATCGCCAAACCATTGCTGGATCTGGCCTATTTCCCGATTCAATTCCGTGTAATCGACATCCTCAAACGCATTGAAAACCGGCATGAATTTGCCTACATTCTCAACCACGAAGCCGGGCTCTATACCGGCAGGTTGCTTGGGGCATTTACCTTCATCGCACTGGCTGTCTACATAAGTGAAGAAGCAGCCCTCCGGTACGCCATTATCCTGATCGCATTGTTACAATTATGTTCTATTTTTGTTGCCAAACGCCTTTTGCGCGGCAACACCGAGCTGAGCAAGCAGTTGCCGGCCGATAAACCCTATTGATTATGTTTCGAAATTCCATCTTTTTATTCATCGCCGGTCTTTGGCTGGTGTCCTGCTTCAAATCTCCGGCGATCCAAGGCACGCCCGTCGCACAACGGCGGCTGCCGCGTATCGACTCCATGGCGCAACTTCCGCAGCCACTCAATGTCATCGATTGGCGAATGATGGCCGAGGCTTATGACAGTATCGTATATGATTTTAAGGCTCAAGGCGAATATTGGCCCTTGATTTGGATGGATAGTACAAACAAGAATTTCGATCAGCCCACGTTGGGATTATACACCGCCATGGGCGATGCACGCCAGGGTTTACAGAACAACAAGGGTATGTTTCATGAATCGCTGGCGACGATGGGCGGCGTGCTGGGAGCGACGTTGGTTGGCATCGATAAACAAAACCAGGATGGCATGAACTACGTGGGCATGCTTCGCAATTACTTCAATAAAGACAACGGGTGGAACATCATGATGAACAACACCGCTCCGGAAGTTGCGCTGCTGGGCGGCGGCTATGGGCGCGACTGGTGGTATGATGTGTATCCCAATATGCTGTTTTACGCAATCTACGACCGTTACCCCGACGAAGCGGGTTTCGATACGTTAGCATATCGGATTGCCGAACAGTTTTACCGGGCCGATTCGGTGCTTGCAGGTAATTACAGCCATACATTCTTCGATTATGCACGGTTGAAGCCGGAATCCAATTGGATCTGTGCGCAGGAAGATGCCGCCGCCGGACATGCGTGGGTATTGTACGCAGCCTACCGGAAGTTCGGCGATCGCCGCTACCTGGAAGCCGCACAACGGGCCCAACGGGCACTCGAATCGCAACCCGAAAACCGCTTTTACGAAATTCTGATGCCGTATGGGGCCTATACCGCTGCACGGATGAACGCCGAACAGGGTACAGATTTTGACGTTCAAAAGATTCTGGAATGGACATTTAACGGCACATCGGTATGCCGCAAGGGATGGGGTGTTTTGGTGGGACAATGGAACGGGTTTGACATCTCCGGCATTGTAGGTAGCACCGTAGACCACGGCGGATATGGGTTTTTGATGAACACCTTTGACACCGCAATCCCGCTGGTGCCGATGGTCCGGTATGATCAGTCTTATGCCACGGCCATCGGCAAATGGATGCTTCATGCCGCCAATGCCGCCCGCCTCTTCTATCCGCAATACATTCCGGCCGAGCATCAGACCATTCCTCAGCTTGCCTCCGTGACCAAAGGTGTCATCGGATATGAAGGCCTGGTAAAGGAATCGACATTTGACCGCTATAAGCACATTCCGGCTCCTGTCGCCCAAGGCGATGGCCCCAACTGGGTGCCTGGCAAAAACCCCGACGTATCCCAGTTCAGTGTATATGGCAGCGCCCATGCCGGCGTATTCGGAAGCATCATCCACCGTACCGATGTCGAAGGCATCCTACAGCTCGACCTGTTGGCTACTGATTTTTTCAGGGATCGGGCCTACCCCACTTACCTCTGTTATAATCCCTACGGTGAAAACCGGGAGGTAACCCTTTCGTTGCCCCCCGAAAGTGGTGCGGTAGACCTTTACGATGCAGTACAGGCCCGTTTCATCGCCCATAACGTATCCGGCAAGGCAAAAGTGAGACTTCTCCCTGAAGGGGCGGCCGTCTTAGTAGTGGTGCCTACGGGAGCCGAACTCCGACAGGAAAATGGCAAGTTATTGGCCGGTGATGTGGTAATCGATTACCGATTTGGCGAGGCCCTTCAATAGCGGCCTCCCGGTTTATGCATAAGACGAGCTCTTATGGCGAGACGCTGAAGAATACCCGATCCACTTTTCTTAAAACTGAATCGTCCTACTTCTGTTATTAAGAGGCTATGACGCTCGATCAGTACCGGAAAAAGAGGGATTTTAAAAAAACCAGCGAACCAAGGGCAGGTAAAAGTCCCGACAGGAAGCTACTTACCTTTGTCGTGCAAAAACACGACGCTTCAAGGTTGCACTATGACTTCCGCCTCGAAATGGGCGGTGTGTTGAAAAGCTGGGCAGTACCTAAAGGTCCTTCTACGGATCCACAGACCAAAAGGCTAGCCATGCAGGTGGAAGATCATCCCATGGATTATCGGTTATTTGAGGGCATTATCCCCAAAGGCGAATATGGTGGAGGCACGGTCATCGTATGGGATGAGGGCACGTATGAACCGATTGAGCCATTGAAGACCAAGAAAGCGCAGGAAAAACACTTGCTGGAACAACTTCACAAAGGTTCGCTAAAAATCCGGCTGCACGGCCAAAAGCTGAAAGGGGAATATGCGCTGGTCAAGACATCGGGCATGGGCGAAAATGGCTGGCTGCTGATCAAGCACAAAGACGAGTACGCTCACAAATCTGATGTCACGAAAAAGGACAAATCAGTGCTTTCCGGAAAAACCATCGCTGCCGTGGAAAAAAGCAGTGACAAGGTATGGCGAAATGGACGTGAAACGGATGCTAAAAAGCCCAGAACAAACAGGAAAACCGTTAAGAAAACCACGAAGGAAGCCGACGAGCATCTTGCGGAGGATGTCGACGAAAGCACCGTACCGAAAAAACTCGATGTGGCTGCCTTATTAAAAAACGCACCGAAATCCTCCGCTCCCGAAAACGTCAAACCCATGAAGGCCACCCTTATTGACGAACCTTTTGATGATCCAGATTGGGTATACGAGGTGAAATGGGATGGTTACCGGGCGATTGCCCGGGTTACGAAAACCGGCGTAAAGCTGGTCTCACGGAATAGCATTCCATTTGACAAATATTACCCCATTCTTGATCTGCTGAAAACATGGCGCATCAATGCCGTAATTGACGGTGAAATCGTCGTATTGGATGACAAAGGGCTATCAGACTTCGGTGCGTTGCAGAACTGGCGGAGTGAAGCGGATGGAAACTTGGTGTACTATGTTTTTGACATCCTGTGGTACGAAGGAAAAAATCTGATGGATTTGCCTCTTTTTGAACGGCAGGCCATCCTGCAGGACATTTTGCCCACCGACGATAAGCGCATGCGCCTGAGCAAGGTCTTTGCCGCACGCGGCATTGAGTTTTTCGACGCTGCTGAACAGGTAGGGTTGGAGGGGATCATGGCCAAAAAGGCCGATAGCAGATACACCTCCGATCTCCGGTCGAAAGAGTGGTTGAAAATAAAAGTACAGCGGCGTCAGGAAGTCGTGATCGCAGGATTCACACGAAACGAAGGTACCTCCAAGGCATTTAGCGCCCTGGTATTAGGCGTGTACGACGGAAAGACGCTACGCTATGCGGGTAAAGTGGGAACTGGATTTTCAGACAAACAGCAGCAGGATATGATGAAGCTATTCAAGCCGCTGATCACACCGGAAAGTCCTTTCGATACCGTACCGGACGTGGACAAGCCTTCCCGTTTCCGACCCCGCCGCCTGGGTGCCAAGCCAACCTGGTTGAAACCCAAACTGGTGTGCGAGGTCAATTATGCCGAGGTGACCAGCGAAGGGGTGTTCCGCCAGGCTTCCTTCAAGGGCATGCGCGAAGATAAAGATGCCGATAAGGTGGTATTGGAAAAACCGGCTGATGCCGATAAGACTGTGGCAGAGTCAGAAAGCAAGCCACCAACGGACCGACGCACTCTTTTGAACCCGCGGGAAGAAACGCAAACCCGTAAAATCAATGGCAAGGAGCTGAAGTTTACCCACCTGAGTAAGGTATACTGGCCCGGCGAAGGCATCACCAAGCGCGACCTGTTCAACTACTATTACCGCATGGCGGAATACATCCTGCCTTACCTGAAAGACCGCCCGATGTCATTAAACCGCTTTCCAAATGGCATCAACGGGCCCAGCTTCTATCAAAAAGATGTGAAGGGAAAGGCTCCGGAATGGGTTACCAAGACGTTCCCCTATGTGACCAGTGAAGGCGAACACAAAGAATACCTCGTAGGCGATGATGAGGCCACGTTACTGTGGATGGCTTCCTTGGCCTGCATCGAGATGAATCCTTGGTTCAGCCGCATCCAGTCGCCGGACAATCCGGACTATTGCGTAATCGACCTTGATCCCGACAAAAACACCTTTGAGCAGGTAATCCAAGCTGCACAGGAAGTCAAAAAAGTGCTGGACGCCTTGGAAGTGCCCGGATATGCAAAAACATCCGGTTCCACGGGCATCCACGTCTATATTCCACTGGGCGCGAAATATACATACGATCAATCTCAGCTTTTTGCCAAGATAATCGTTAACCTTGTACACGAACAGCTGCCCGACTTCACTACGCTGGAGCGAAAAGTGAGCAGCCGCAAAGGTAAAATGTACCTGGATTTTTTGCAGAATAGACCGGGGGCTACCATTGCCGGGCCGTATTCGTTACGCCCGAAGCCGGGCGCTACGGTTTCCATGCCGTTGGCATGGGATGAGGTAAAGCCGGGCCTGAAAATGAAGGATTTTACCATTCACAATGCCCACGATCGCATGAAGGAAACCGGCGATCTTTTTAGCGGAGTACTGGAAAAAGGAATCGATTTGAAAAAGACGATTAAGAAAGCGCAATCGGCTCTTGAGTGATGAAATCCAAACTAACACCTGACATCTACTTTATCGGTTCAATTGCGCTATCCATTTTTTTTGATTCGATTATCCCTATATGGGAACTCATTCCTGATCGGTATGCCTGGGTAGGCGTCTTACTGATCGCCGCCGGAGCCTTATTAGTTTATGCGACCAATTTTGTCTTGCTGAAAAAGAAGACGTCCACACGACCTTTCGGCAGACCAACCGTATTGATCACCACAGGGCCCTTCAAATGGAGCCGCAATCCGATATACATGGGGATGACCGTTGTCCTGATTGGCATAGCTACGGTATTGGGATCGTTATCGGCCTTTATTTTTCCGATAATTTTTACGGTTTTGGTACATCGGCGCGTTATTCCGGTCGAAGAGTACTACCTTCAAAAACGGTTCGGCGAAGCGTATCTCACCTATAAAACGCGGGTGAAGCGCTGGATTTGATGATCAATCGTCGCGATAACGCTTAAACAGCTCGATGGTGTAATCCAAAAGAGAGGTTCCTCCGGGAGTACCGTGGCCGGGAATGATAAGCTTAGCGTCCGGATATTTAGCCTTCACCTTAATACCGGTCAGTGCCCAGTGACTGACTGTTGCATCTTCCAAATTCCCCTCCGAAGCGCCGAGTTCCTTGACCAAACAGCCTCCAAAGAGGACACGCGCCGCCGGGAAGTAACCGACTACATTATCTTTGGTGTGCCCTTCGCCGATAAAATCCGCCACTACGTTCTCATCCCCGATTTTTAGTTCAAGCTGTCCGGTAAACCCATGTTGGGGAACGGGCGATTGACTTGCCCGAGCGAGTTGTATCGTCAGCTTATTAGCATAAGAAGGAATGCCTTGGCGGTGAAATTCCTCCAATCCACCCAAACAATCCCAGTGAAAATGGGTCGCAACCACCGCCTTGATGTGGCATTCTAACTGATTTTGCACCCATCGAATCAGCACCGCCGATACGCTGTCGGTGGTGGGCGTGTCAAAGATTACGGCTTCACCTTTATGCATCGCGATCATGCCATTGCAGGGTACCTTGCCGAAGTCGTTGGTCTCCAGAAAACAGGTATGCATATAAACACCGTCGGCAACCTTCCGGATAATCAGGTCATCGGATACCAGGCTGTCTTTGCTTGTCTCCGCCTGGGCATCTTGTCCACAGAACAGGAATATGCTGAGAAAAAAGGAAAATATGTGCAGCTTTCGCATGATCGTTACTTGAATGTATGCTAGGTTGGGCATGGTCCGACAATGGCCACAAATCGCTATCTTACTTCTTTTGCCGGAGCACGTCTTCGTAAGCGGACATCAGCGCTTCCATTACCACCTCCCTGGCGACATCGTTCAGATTGAATGTAGTGGCACCTTTTTCGCCCCACTTATTGGGAACGGGATAGATGTTAACCGTATCCATCGAACAAAATAAAGCTTGCTCACTGGGCGTAAGGAAGATATTGGCCGTATTGTCCGCAGCCAGATAGCTGGCAAACATCCGCTTTCCGATGACACGGAATCCGGTCCGTTCAAAATGAGGCCGCTGCTCCGTCCCCGGGAAAGACAACGCCATTTTGGTAAATGCATCTCCGCTGATCATGTCGTTTGGTATCTTTTTCCGGCTAATAGCCGTCGTTTATTTCAATTATCTAACGCCGTCTACGCGTTATCCGTTTAGTAACGTGCTGTTTTTCACCCTGACAGTGCGACACGAAACGTAGAATTGATCAAGAATCCTTTTCTTGGGCGAGCGGCGGTAACCACCCTATCCCTCACTAGACAAACTTAATCATATTCGTTTTTAACAGAAAATTTTATTCACTGTTGCTGGGGGCAGGCCTGGCAGTTGGCTTCTAAAATCGCCTCTCAAATACCGATTTTTAGGTATTGCTTTTTTGTCTCTTATCCCCGAATTTTATTTTGATTTTAAAGTAATCTTCTTGATCACTAAGCGTTTGTTGGTTTGCGAGACCCAGAAATGGGTAAACCCACTGGTCGGTACGTGTACCGGCCAGTTCTTGACGAACCTCTGACCAAAGACTAAGCCGGGATCGGCATATAAACCGACGGTATATCACCCCATGCAGTAGTGATAAGTGGGTAATGAATCCAAATTAAAATGAACAGGTTATATAAATTCCTACTGAAATTATACAACACCGTCAAGCTTAACCTATTTTATGTTTTGCTGTCGCTCCTAGTGCCAGTCATCCTATGGAAGGTTCAGGTGGGCAGGGATATTGTCGTGAGTTTGGCGGAGCCTCCGCAACACGGCTATGTTAATCTCCCGCTGCTGATCGCCTCGTTTTCGCTATTGGCGCTGAGCAATTGGGCAATCCCCGTGTTGGCAATCGACATCTGGCGGATCCTAACCCGGAGGCATGCCAACCCACAATCGTTGTACAGCGGCCTCATCGCACTGTACAATGGCGACTCGGTAGAAGGTAAGCAACAATTCCCAATACGCTATTTTGCTAGTCTTCCCTGGGTAATTTTTCTCTACGTAACCGTTGTCTCTTTTTTTCCTACCCGGCCCTTTATTGGAGTAGGGGTCCTTGTCCTGTTGATGGCTGGAATTTTTCTATTGGATTGGCGATACCGGAATAAACGGGTACCACGTGTCTTTCAACGTCTTTGGGATAATGCGACGGATGGAAATGTTAGGGCGGCCCGTAGCAAGGCGCGCCAATACGTCGCGTCAATGGCGCTGCTTTTTTTGCTTTTCCTCGTTTTGATCGGCTTTATTGGTTATGGACTGCGTTCCAGCCGGATGGGATCGACAGCCTTAATTGTAGGTGCCAACTTCATCGGTATCCTGCTAAACTATGCGTATATGAAATTCGCGGAAAATGTGGATGTAAAAACCATCAGTTTGTCCTACTATGTAAGCAAATACATCCATATCTGTTCGTTGTCCTGCATGCTGTTGCTGGCTGTGCTGCTGCAATCCAGCAATAGTCGCGGGTGGCCGGTCGAAATCGGCTTTTTTTCCCCTATCTTTATTTTGATCACGGCAATCTCCCTATTCCTCTTTTTTGCAGATATCTTCATTACAGCACAACTTAATCTCACTTGGATTCACAATGGGCAACCGTCAGGCCGTCCCGTATGGATCTGGTACAGCCCCCTGATTCGGATGGTTGCGCTGGGTTTCATATTCCTGTTCTTCTTTAACTCCGTGAATTCACATCGCATCCGCAAACAGTTCATCCATTCCGGTCAAGTGTTCACTACAGATGTCAGACCTTCTCTGACCGCATACTTCGACCAGTGGTTGCAAGATCGAGCGGCCCGTGCCGGGGACACGCTTGACGTATACCTTGTATCCGGACAAGGGGGTGGGTCGCGGGCTGCCGTGTGGCTTTTTATGGCCATGAACTACCTGGACAGCTTAAAAAGCACGCCTTCCCATCGGTTTGCCGAAAATGTGTTTTCCATATCTACTGTCTCCGGATCAACGTCCGGTGCGGCGATGTACCTGGCCGATCGCTACCTGAACGTACCCGCAAGGCCAGCATCCGTAGCCCCGCGTATGAAAACTCTGTACGCCCGGAATTACCTGAGCAGCTCCTTTTGGGGCGCATTGATCGGCGATGGTTTCGAGGGAATGAAATACGAGGTTTCACGCCGATTATGGAGGAGTCAACAAGCATTTCCAAAAGACCGGAATTACTTTTTCCAGCAAGAGGAGATACGGGGCTATACAGAAGCCACGCCCGCATTGGATGCGGACCAAGCTAACGCCTTTTTCAAAAGCGACTATCTCTCGCCCTACTTGACTAGAAAGAACACACCATCAGGGTTGATGAGCGACTCGATGAAATTCGACACGGCCTTGCCGCTCTTTTTTATCAATTGCGCTATCGTGGAAACCGGACAACGCGGTGTATTCGCTCCGGTAAATCTGGAGAGCTTCAGTCTGGGAACGGACCTATATGCGCTATTTAGACAATATCATCCTGACTATCAAATTCCTCTGATCGCCTGTGTAAACCAAAGCCAAGCCTTCCCGATTATCAATGCATACAACTATCTGGATGGAGCGGGTCGGCTGATCGACGGCGGAATCTATGAGAATTCCGGCACAACAACCACACTTGAAATCTATGAAACACTGCGCCGTCATCAAAATGCAAAACCCAATGCACCTTTCAAAGTGCGGTTTATTTGTATCAACATTGTGAATACCAACATGGATGCCGCAAAAGACGAAGTTCGCTTTCGCCCAGCTTCGGTACTTAACACGCTCACTGCGGCCTTCCAAAGTCCGTTTGGCGGACACGAGCAATTCAGCTATCGGAATATCTTACGGCGAGTAGTTGCTCCCGATACCGCATATTCCTTTCCTTTGGATAAGCCCGTGCCCCTCACCCGTATGTTACCTGCGGCAGCAATTGACACGATGTACGTATCGCTGCGCGCGATGAAATAACAAGCGTACCGTCGAAGCGACTCGATCAACCGGTTTGTCGTACCTGCCGCACGCGAGCGGATGCCTGCGGAAATATGGGTAAGATTGCCAACTTACAAAAGTTTGGTTACCTTCGCAAAGTCGGGCAACAGCTTTAGCAATGGTACACAATTGAAGACAACAATCGCAAAATTGATTTCTACGCTTGGTCATCCGTTTTTGACCGTTCCGGTGTTTGTCGTTTTTCTGTTGTTCAGCATCGAATCGGCCCGACAAGCCACTTACCTTTCCCTGCTGATTATTGGCGGTATTTTTGTCCCGATCGGAATCACTACGTTGCGGGGGGTACGTAAAGGAAGGTATACCAACCTGGATGTATCGGACCAAGCGCAGCGGCAAAAATGGTTTATTACGACAACGCTCCTATTGTTCGTGGTTACGTTAATCATTTGGTTAACCAACCAGGACAGGACGTTACGGTTAGCGGTAACATGCGCGTTGGTTCTGCTGGTCATGGCCCAAGTGGTTAATACCCGCGTAAAAGCTTCCATGCACCTGGCTTTCCACGTTTTTCTCGGCTTTTTGATTCTCCATTTCAACGGGATTGCAGGGATTGCCTTTTTGCTATTTGCTCCGCTGCTCGCGTGGTCGAGAATTCATCTGAAACGCCATGTATGGAAAGAAATCGTCGTCGGTGTTATCCTTGGAGCGGTATTGGGAGCTGCCTTTTGGCTCGTGAATTAAATTCATTAATCTCTAAATCAGACGCACGACTTCCGTGTCGGGTGTGATGGTAAGTCCATCGGTATCCGTAAGCAGATTAAGTCCGGGCGCTTTACCGATTTCCAATGATCCGTATTTTCCGGCAATCCCCAGAAACAGAGCTCCATTGAGCGTAGCCCACTTGATTGTTTCGCTAAAAAGAAGTTCAGGAAAATGTTGGTGCAAAGTTTTCAGTTCGGACAGGATACAAAGACGATCATTGGAAGCGAGGCTGTCCGTACCCAAAGTGATTTTATGACGATAGGCCACAAAATTTCTCAACTTTGGGAGAACACCTTCGATATACAGATTTGCATTGGGGCAAAAACACCAGGAGACATTTCGTTCGAGACGTTCGATAAAAAAAATATCCTTGGGCGAGGTGTACGTGTTGTGTACCAATAAAACCGGTGTCTCAGGTGATATATAGGACATAAAGGTTTGCAGGGAGTTCCGCGCCTGAGCCCTGAATCCGGAAATGTCCCGGCCAAGCGCTTGATAGAAATCTAAAAACTGGCCAGCCTTATAGCGGAACAGTCGATTTTCCTCCTCGCTTTCCTGATTGTGCACACTGAGGGATTTATTTGATCGAATGGCCTCCTCGTTGAGCAGCCGAAACAACTCCTTGGACACCGAGTAGGGTGCATGCGCCGTGATAGAAACCGCTTCATTAGAAAAAAGATGACGGATTTTCCGGGCTTCAGCCAGTTTTTGTGAGGCGGTATCGGGTTCGAATCCGATAACTTCTATAAACGTATGATAGTGAATGCTGCTACGGGCTTTTACCGCAGCCGACAGGTTTGTATTTGCATGATCCCCAACTGCTACAATTCCATTGTTATAAAGCTGGGCATCGGCTGCTTCCATAGCCTTTTGGACTAGGCGCTCGTCGGCCGCACGCAAAGAAATAACCCGCTGAAGAAAAGGAACCAGCCCGGTACCTTTGGGAATAACTCCCAACATATGCGACAGTTCCAAGTGACAATGTGCATTGACAAACCCAGGTACTATAATCCCTTCTTTCCGGTTGATCGCCCGACCCTGAAGGTTGGGGTGGTTCGGGAGATAAACCCCTTCAATGACGCCGTCTTCCGTTACTTCGACAACGCCATTCTTGATGGCTTCGCTGGTAACGGGCACGATATAATCCGCAGAAAAAAAAGTGTTCATAGCATGCTCGGTTTTCCTGTCCTTCGGAAGTTACCTCCAGAAGCGATGTCCATGGTATAGCCAACTATATATCGCGTCATTCAGGCTAGGTTTAATTTGAAAAACAACCAATCGCAAATATGCGTTTTTTTTGGTGTTTAACCAAAAAGTTTAACAAAATGGAAAAAGCCGTATCTTTGTACCGTGGTTGAAGGAAAATCCAAAATTGATATTCGCAAGCTGACCCAGGATCAAATCAGCGGCCATTTGGCTTCCATGGGAGAACCCGCGTTTCGGGCCAAACAAGTTTATGAATGGCTTTGGAAGAAGTCGTGCACCGATTTCGACCACATGAGCAATCTAGGCAAATCGCTGCGTGATTTATTGAAAGAGCGTTTTGCGATTAACGCGGTTAGCGTAAGGCAAGCGCAGCATAGTGCAGATAGTACGATCAAAAGCAGCTTTGTGTTGTATGACGGTAACATTGTGGAAGGAGTGTTGATTCCTGCACCCGACCGGATGACGGCCTGCGTGAGTTCACAGGTTGGCTGCAGCCTCACTTGTAAATTTTGCGCAACGGGCTATATGGACCGTAAACGTAACCTCAACGCCGACGAGATCTATGATCAGGTAGTGCTCATTGGCAAGCAAGCCCAAGCGCATTATGGGCAACCGCTCACCAACATCGTCTATATGGGCATGGGGGAACCTCTGCTCAATTACGCCAACGTACTTGCATCCATTGAACGCATTACAGCCGTAGACGGATTGAATATGGCCGCGAAGCGAATTACGGTATCCACTGCGGGGATTGCCAAGATGATCAAAAAACTGGGTGATGACCAGGTTCGTTTCAACCTTGCCTTATCCTTACATGCGGCTAACGACCGGAAACGTAATGAAATTATGCCCATCAACGAACAGAATTCATTGCGGGCGTTGGCGGAAGCACTGAAATATTATTACGCGAAGACCAAAAATCCCGTTACTTACGAATACATTGTATTCAACGGATTCAATGATGACCTTACTGACGCTCAAGAATTAGCGGCGTTTTGTAAGCATCTTCCCTGCAAGGTAAACATCATTGAGTATAATCCGATTGCTTTTGCAGACTTTGAAAACGCATCTGCGGATAAAATAGATCGTTTTGCCGACCATTTACGTAAAAAAGGCATTATCACGAACATCCGACGGAGCAGGGGCAAAGATATTGATGCAGCATGCGGCCAATTAGCTATTAAGGAAACGGAAAAACCATTGGCCTAAGAAAAACCGTTAGTGTGAGAAATACAGATCATGATCAGCCGCTACCTAACCGACCTAACCTCGCTTTTTTTTCCAAGAACGTGTGCAGGCTGTGATACCCCGCTGGTTTATGGGGAAAAGCTCATTTGCACATCCTGCTGGTATCATCTGCCATTTACTCTCTTACATAACGGGACCGGCAACCTTAGTACGGGGCAATGCGCTTCGTTCTTTTCATTTCTGGATTCCTCACGTGTGCAACGGATTATTTACCAGCTAAAATACCGAAACCGCCCTGAAATCGGCAGCTTTCTTGGTGAGAAGTACGGTATCCTGCTGTGTGAAATACCGCCTTTTAACGAGGCCGATGTGATCGTACCCGTGCCCTTGCACCCCATAAAACTTCGTAAACGGGGATATAACCAAAGTGCCTTTTTCGCTCGGGGACTTTCGCATTCCATGCAGAAGCCCCTTGCGGAACGGTGTTTAATTCGACATCGGGCCACGCCAAGTCAAACCACGAAAAATCGATATCAGCGACACGAGAATATGGAAGCCGCCTTCCGGCTTAATGAGGCGGAAGCACCTGTCGGAAAACATGTGCTATTGGTTGACGATGTACTGACCACAGGAGCGACCTTGGAAGCCTGCTCTACCGTTCTCCTGATGGGCGGAGCGATTAAGGTAAACGCCGTCACCATCGCCAAAGCTTTGTAGCGACGTGCGATGGGCAGTGAGCGGCGAATAACGATGAACAGGCGGGCACTTGCATCCCTTGCGAAAAATCCCGCACGCCGACAAATTCACCATGACTACCGCACCGATTGCAAAAGGAATTACACGGGTATTTACGCGATACGAGTTGTGTAGTAATAGATAAGCAAACACACCCATTCCCGTACCTACCCCGTCGGCAAAAAGGTCCCAAACCTCAGCAGAACGGTACGTGAATATTTTCCATTGCAAAAACTCTGTGAACAGCGCAAACAAAGAAGAAAAAATAATGACGCGGATCGTAATTCCCCAAGACGGTCGGGATGTACCCGCTTGCCGGATGGCCCCATAATACAGCAATACCGTGAAGACAAAAAAGAAACCGCTATGAACCAGTTTATCGATTCCAGGGAATTTTGGGACACTGTCAGTGCTCTCAGATGGGATGCTGCACAGTACCAAGACAACCACTGCCCATAGCATCGCCCAACCATAATGCTTCATACGCTCTGTTTTGACTGCTAGGCATCCATTATAATGCCAAAAAAACGCTCGGCTTGTTGGTTGACAAATACCCGCGTTCTTCATCAGAAAATAAATTTGTTCCTAAAGGCCTGATGGAGCCTGCATTTTCATTTGCACCGTTTGTTTTAAGCGGCAATGAAGCTTTCGATTCCGCAGGTTTCATCATTCGTATTCTTAGGCAGATACCTGCGCTTCGTAGTCGGCGGCTGAAAGTAGTCCCGCAACATCTGCTGGATCATTCAATTTTACACGTACCAACCAACCTTCGCCATAAGGGTCTTGGTTAACCAACTCCGGCGAACCATCTATTTTTTCGTTGACAGACAGCACGGTAGCCGATACGGGCATGAACAAGTCCGATACGGTTTTCACTGCCTCTATCGTGCCGAATACCTGATCCTGAGCCACCTCCTCACCAATTGTGTTTATATCGATAAATACGATATCGCCGAGCTCACGTTGAGCAAAATCGGTAATGCCAACAACGGCTTCATCGCCTTCGATACGAATCCATTCGTGATCTTTGGTGTATTTTAAATCTGTCGGAAAAGTCATGGAAATATAATTTGATATGTACGATCTTCTAAACAAGATTAAACTTTCCCAAAAATAGAATTATATCATGAAACTGCAAAATAGCTATCTTTATTCCCGAATGAATAAGTGGATCGAGAAATTATACGCGATTGCCGAGGGTAAACAACGCGTGATTGTCAGCCTGATGTCGGGTACTTCCCTTGACGGGCTGGATATTGCCCTTTGCCGTGTCACCGGAGAAGGTATTGACACAAGGCTATCCCTACTCCGATTCGACACCAAACCTTACGATGACTTATTTCGGAACCGTATCCGGGAAATATTTGCCAAACGAACTATCGACCAACAGATATTCAGCGGATTACATGCATGGGTCGGTCAGGTACACGGCGAAATGGTTAAAGAAACGTTGAATGACTGGGGCGTTCACTACAGAGACATCGACCTACTCGCCAGTCATGGACAAACGGTTTATCACGCTCCCCAAACCTTCACCGGTAACCTTGATTATCCGAACAGCACCTTACAGATCGGCGATGGCGACCATTTGGCTGTGACTACCGGAATCATTACGGTGTCCGACTTTCGACAGAAGCACGTCGCTGCAGGTGGCGAAGGAGCTCCTTTGGCTGCCTATGGCGACTATTTATTATTCACGGCCGAAAAAGAAACCCGCGTATTACTCAACATCGGTGGCATTGCCAATTTTACGTTCCTCCCCGCATCCGATTCCAAAAAAGCGTGTTTCGCCACGGACGTAGGGCCGGGAAATACCTTAATGAATCAATATATGCAGATGAGACTAGGTATGGAGATGGACGAGGATGGTCGTATCGCAGCCGCCGGAACGGTCTGTAAACCCCTCCTTCAAACGCTGCTCAGTCATCCTTTCTTCGATCTTCCCTTTCCGAAAACCACCGGCCCCGAGTTATTTAATCTTCGTTACCTCTTCGAAGCACAGCAAGTTACTAAAACGGTAGATCTACCCGAAAAAGACGTAATGGCCACACTGTGTGCTTTTTCGGCAACCGCTATCGTTGCGGCTATCCGGCGGATACTGCCCCTTGCCGGCGTTCCGCGAATCTATGTAAGCGGCGGCGGGTTGCATAATCCGACACTGATGCAACAGATCAAGGCCGGGCTTACCGATTTCTCGATTGCCCCCTTCGACCGGCTTGGATTGCTTCCGGACGCTAAGGAGGCTGCGCTGTTTGCAATATTGGCGAATGAAACGGTGGCAGGCAATGCGGCAAATGCCGAAGCGCTCGCTAATGCTCCTGCGGTATGCATGGGGAAAATTAGTTTTCCCGAATAGTCAGCAAATGTGGGCGCTTTATTCGTGGCCCAACGCCTGATGAAGGAATAGCTTAAACCGGTACATCCGGCGGAACGCCTGAAGAACCCTGTTCAGCCCGTCCGCATTCGATAGCTCACTGTCTTTGAAGGATTCGAAGGCCGTAAAACTCTTCAGTTTGATCCATTCTATGTAAGGATGGTCCTCATCGTATCCTGCCGGTGCCCGTTTCAGTTTATCCTGTAAATCCAGTCGACAATGTGCTTTAAAGGCTGCCTCCTCCAGGATGTCCGAAAGCTCGGCGCCGTTATAGTCAATTTCCTGTCGGATGGCCGCCAAATGATCCTTTTCCGGTCGCCAATACCCGCCGGCGGCAAAGCTATTACCGGGTTGGATATGAAGATAGTATTCCGGACCGTTCAGTTTACGGCCCGCGGTGGATATACCAGCGCCAAGCCAGGTCTTATAAGGTGTTTTATCCTTGCTGAACCGCGTGTCGCGATAAATCCGGAACAAACACTTCGATACGGGGATATCTTCCGAAATGTACCGGTCACTTTCGGCAAGACCTGTTATGACTGCTTGGGTAAAGTCTTTCATATTCTGCCAGGCCTGTTCATAAACGTCACGGTTTTGTTGGAACCATTCTCGATCGTTGTTTTCCTTGATAGCCGCAAGAAAACCGAATGTGTCCGGATGTATGGATAATTGCATAACTCTTATTTTTTAAAATTAGCCGACGCTTTGCAACGACATGAAACCTTAAGCAGACATGAAGATCTTAAGTAACGCGAATACTGCTGGAGCAGCCAACAACAATCCGTCAAAGCGGTCGAGCAGTCCCCCATGTCCCGGTAACACCGCCCCCGAATCCTTTACCTGTTGGCTTCGCTTAAGCATGGATTCGACCAAATCGCCAAACGTGCCGAATATCGAAACAAACAATGCCATGCCCGTCCATTGCCAAACATTCAGGGCAGTAAAATAATGGCTCAATATCAGCGAGACAACCAGCGCAAGGAGGATACCCCCGATAAGCCCTTCCCAGGTTTTTTTCGGCGAAATCCGTTCGAAAAGTCGCCGCCTTCCCAGAAATCTTCCCACAAGATAAGCTCCTGTATCATTACCCCACAGAATCAACATGAAACCCAAAGGAAGCCGATAGTCGTAAGTACCGCTGAGAAAACCCAACGAGAAAAACGCCAAAAAAGGTAAAACGACATAGATAACACCTAAAAAGGTGTACGCAATGCTTGCAAAGGGTTTATCTAACCCCTTTTTGTAAAGCGCAGTAATAAATATAACAGTGGCCAGCGGGACGATCCCAAAAAGGAAATTAGGCGAAAGATCACCTAACTGATACCCTGCATACAGTCCGAATGTAAGCACTCCTAACGAAACGCCGAGCAAGGAATCGGGTTTATCATGGGCACCTGCCACAATCCGATAAAACTCATAAAGGCAGCAAGCGCTCAGTACCACAAAAAAACCGGTGAATAGATAGGCATTCAGTACGATCGAAGCAAGGACAACAATAACAAAAAAAAGGGCAGTAATTGCTCGTGTTCTCATGGCTGCTTATCCTTCTTCATTAGCCCTGTAATCGCTATCCGCCAACTCCCGCGCAAGTGACTCATTCGACTGATGCACGTACAATTCAATCTGGCCAAACCGATAAGACGAATCTTGCTTATTGATGATCACGGCAGGTACCTCATGCGCTTCCAGCATTTGTTTGATAATCTCCGCCTCAATGGGGTTGGGAGTTGCAAACAATTTAATCCAGTGTTTTTCCATAACTCCGTGTGGTTTGTTGGGTAGCGATTTTATGGTATTGGTACAGCAGGACAACGGTAAGTACAAAACTCATAAAATAGAGATAATTGGGAACTTGCTGTGAAAAGTCCAATTCGTCGAGCGACTTTCCTTGTCTTTTTAAGTAAAACGCCGCAATGGTAGCGGTGGCATTGTTGATAAAGTGAGCCAACACAGGAAGCCAGATACTTTTTCCCCAAAATAACAAGTATCCAAATAGAGCTCCCAGTAACATCCTTGGCAGAAAACCATAAAATTGCAGGTGGATGGCACTGAAGATAATGGCCGTTATCCAGATAGCCGTGTGGGGATTTTTAAACCAACGTGTAAGGATACCTTGAACACAGCCCCGAAAGAGGAATTCCTCGCCCACCGCGGCGATAACCGCGACGACAATCAAGCTGGTTAGCAGTCCAGAATACGTTGTGTCAGACAATAGCAGATTCGTCAATCGCTCCTGCTCTGCCTCCTTGGCCTTCATCCAATTTTCTATTTCCGAGAGTGCCCCTGGAAGCCGCATCTGCTCATTTAACTTAATGGCTTGTTCAAAGATGGGGGCAGCGAAGAACATAATGGCAACCACCATGAACCACAGAGAAGGGTTCACGCTTGTTTTAAAGTCCAAATAGGTATATCGCCGCTTTTCGGCAATCCCCAACAATAGTGCGGGCAAAACAAACATGCCGATGCTCGACCCAGCCTGTACGATTTTCAGGAATCCCACATTGCCCGTGCTTACCGACAACGCATCCCCCAGATTTCCCGCGGAAATCCCCATAGCGAGCAATCCTATGAAAACGGAAATTGCTCCCAGCACAATTGCCCCCGAGAATGCCAATAGCAAGAGCAGAATCAGCGATTTAGCGGGGTGGTTTGCTTCTTGATCGGAGGCACCTCCGTGGATAGTACGTTGTTCGATCATCAGGCGTTTTTCAATTTGGGGATGAAGATACGGATTGCAGCGGACACTAGGAAACGTGCGGTGATGTTGTGTATGACCGCGAGAAAGCGTAAGTTTGAAATTAACTTACAAATAACGGGCTCACATGAAAGCCTCCTTATTTCTGCTTCCATGGGTAATGACCAGCTGGCTTTCAGCAGTCGCTCAAGAAGAGTATGTCTCCGCTCCCTCACAAACCCTTACCATTGTTCCTTTTTCACTGGCTGCCGAAAGTGTAATCCTCATAAAAGCAACCCTGGTTGGCCATGCGGATACGCTGACATTTATTCTGGATACCGGTAGCAGTGGCATTTCGCTGGATTCCGCGACCGCTGGTTCACTCGGGCTGACACCGGTGGCATCGGAAATAAACATAAGGGGGATCGCTGGCGTGCGGAAGGCAGAATTTATTTACAATAAAAAGCTAAAATTAAATGATTTGACGGTCGACAGCCTGAATTTCCACATCAACGATTATGAATTTTTATCGTACGTCTATGGTGTACGGATAGACGGCGTGATCGGTTACTCCTTGCTGAGTAGGTACATTCTGAAAATCGATTACGATATCCGTGAGATCGAGATTTGCTCTCAAGGAACACTCAGATATCCCCGGGGGGGACACCTGCTGAAGCCCTTTATCCGGACACTTCCGGTTCAGTCGGCGCGTATCCGCGACCATCGAAAAATAACCTCCCGCTTTTTGTTCGATATCGGAGCCGGCTTATCCCTAGTGTTGTCGGAGGATTTCGAGCAGGACAGCCTGGTTCTTCGCAAGAAGCGCAAGCGATTTCCCATACAAGCTCACGGCGTAGGTGGAAAGCTGACAATGGATATGACACTCGTAAAAGATTTCCGGTTGGGTCCGTACCGCTTCCGCAAAGTTCCTACGATGGTGTTTGCCGATGAATTTAACGTGACATCCTATCCCTACCTTGGCGGATTAATCGGCAACCAGATCCTCAAACGCTTCAATGTGATTTTCAACTATCAGCGGCGGGAGATTTACCTGAAACCCAATACGCTGTACCGCGAGCCTTTCGAGTATTCTTATTCCGGTATGGAACTTTACTTTATGAACAACGTGACTGTTATCGGCTCAATCGTCAAAGGTTCTCCCGCGGAACTCGCAGGACTTAAAGAAGGGGATGTCTTGATTGCCATCGATAACAATGCGAGCCAAGATTTTATGCAGTATAAAAAGGCACTGATGTCTGCAAAAAAGCAGGTTAAGTTGATCATCCGGCGCGAAGAAGAGTTGATCGAAATTCCCCTGAAGCTATTGAGTGTTTTGTAAATTTTATAAATTGTCTACTGTGAAAAAACTGGATGTCAACAGGCATGAAAAGGAAACGCTGGATGAGGCCATTCGTTATTGGCAAGAACACGGTTTGATTGAAAAGACACAGGCCATTGAACTGGGTAACTCCTACGAGCTGAAAGGGTTCGATTGGAAGCGATTGGCGCAATATGCCTTTTGGGTGGCGCTATCGTGTGTGGTCCTTGCCTTTCTTTCGTTATTTGCGGATAAAATGGTGTTGCAATGGATCGAGAAGCTCTACGACACACCAGATGCCGTAATTTGTATTTTCTGCTTCGCGTTGGCCGTATTGTTTTATGGATGGGGATTCAAAAACAAACGCAAACATCCACAAAAAACATTTAGCAACGAGGCGCTTATGGCATTGGGTGTTTTTGCTACCGCCACATGTATAGGCTACCTGGGCAAAATCATAGACAAGGGGTCGGGCCATTTCTCCTTGCTATTCCTTGCGTCGGTGGTTATATATGGCCTGCTATCGGTTAAATTGACATCGAAACTCATTTGGATATTCACACTGATTAGTTTCGGTATTTGGTTTGCTACGGAAACGGCTTATCATAGCAATTGGGGGTTCCGGTTCTGGGGTATGAATTACCCCCTTCGTTTTACCCTATTCGGGGCAATCGTTACCGCATTTGCACTCCTCTGGCAACAGCACGTTAAGCCGATTGCCCCTTTTCAGTCAATCACCTACATTATTGGCCTCGTTTATTTGCTCGTGGCCTTATGGCTGCTCTCCATTTTTGGCAACTACAGCGATCTGGATAAATGGGCCGAAATACGCCAATGGCATATTTTCTATTGGGGTTTATTATCTACGGCCGTATCGCTTGCCCTGGCTTGGTATGGGCTCAAACGCGGCGACTATATTGCACGGGAATTTGGCATTGTCTTTTTGATCATTAACCTATACACTCGTTTTTTTGAATATTTATGGGACAGTCTTAACCGAACAGTTTTCTTTCTATTATTAGCCGTTTCGTTTTGGTACATTGGCCGTTGGGCGGAGCGCATTTGGAGTAAAAGCGAAAAAAGAAAGCCCTTTAAGTCTGCCGTTCAACAAACTTACAAGGGCTCGGAAAAATAAGATGCGACGATTACTGTTTTACGAACTGTACACTCGCTTGTATTTTCACCTCATCGCTGACAACCACGGCACCCGCTTCGGTCACTGCGCTCCAGGTAAGGCCGAATTCTTTACGGCTGATTTTGCCGGATACTTCAAAGCCGGCCTTAAAATTACCATATGGATCCATCACCGTACCACCAAATTCCACCTTGAAGGTAACGGGCTTTGTCACATTGCCAACCGTTAAGTCACCATTGAGGAGAAACTCATCACTACCTTTTCCCTCGATAGACGTTGAGGTGAATGTGATCTGAGAATATTGTTGGGCATTGAAGAAATCTGCCGATTTCAAGTGCTCATCCCGCTGTGATTGGTTGGTATCAATACTGGTTGTATCGATACTGAAATCCACTTTACCCGTGGTAAAGTCCGTTTCGTCATCCGTTACAACCGTTCCGTCAAAGGAACGGAAATAGCCGGTAACGGTTGTAATGACCAAATGCTTTACTTTGAATGCTACCTCGGAATGGGTAGGATCTAATTTCCATGTCGTTGCCATAAGCCTTAGTTTTTATATACAACACAAAAATACTTGTCAATGTTTAAACATTCATTGAACTAAGTTAATTTTTTTGTCGCTTAGCTTTTCCCCGGGAGCCCCCTTTAGAAAACAACAATTAATGGATTTCGATGGAGTATGTGATGTTTACGCCGCCCGCAGCCAGCATATCGTGTACGGAACAGTATTTCTTTACGGCAAGTTCGGCCGCCTTTTCAGCTTTTGTTTGATCGATATCTCCTATTAAGCGAAAGGAGATGTGGATATCCGTGAAAATGTTGGGAATCGCCTCCCTGCGCTGGCCTTCTACATCAATTTTAACGTCGTCGATCTGCTGACGTTGCTTTTTAAGTATATTGACCAGATCCAAAGCGCTGCAGGAACCCAGTGCCATCAGCACCAGCTCCATGGGACGTACCCCCAAGCCTTCGCCGCCGATGCTGGGTGAGCCGTCGATGTGTACTTTTACATTCGTGGAATCACCGGTCCCCTCGAAGTACACCGCATTATTTTTTCGTTGAAGTGATATGTTCATAGCGTTTTTATTGACTACTACACGTTATCCAGAGCCTGCGTAATGTCCGTAATGATATCCTCCACGTCTTCCAATCCTACTGATATACGTATGCTACCGGGCTGGATGCCGAGCTGCAAACGCTCCTCCTCGGCTAATTTTGAATGGGTGGTAGAGGCCGGATGGGTCGCAATGGTACGTGAATCACCCAAGTTTGAAGTAATACGGGTCATCTTCAATGCATCGAGAAAGCGCTTAGCCCGGTCAAATCCACCTTTAATGACAAAGGTGACGATTCCCCCTCCGGCTTTCATCTGCCTCCTGGCCAATTCGTATTGGGGATGGGATGCCAGGTAGGGATAGCGCACGGCTTCCACCTCCGCATGGGCTTCCAACGCCTCGGCGACACGCAGCGCATTGCTACAATGACGGTCCATCCGCAGGCCCAGGGTTTCCAGACTCTTGGACAGCACCCAAGCGTTGAACGGCGACAGGGATGGGCCGGTATTGCGTATAAAAAACATTAATTCATCAATCAATGCCTTTTTCCCTACAACCACCCCTCCCAGCACACGGCCCTGGCCATCCATGTATTTAGTTGCCGAATGACTCACGAGGTCAAACCCATATTGAATGGGCTTCTGTAGGTAAGGCGTCGCAAAACAATTGTCAACGTTGAGAATGATCTCCGGATATTTTTCTTTGAATTTACCCAACCATTCCAAATCGACTAATTCGAGACCGGGGTTGGAAGGGGTTTCTAAAAAGATCATTCGCGTATTGGGTTGAATGGCTTTCTCCCAATCTTCTGGTTTGGCAGCGTCTACATAGGTAGTGGTAATCCCCCATCGGGGAAGTAGTTTAGTAAGCAATTGGTGTGTGGAACCGAATATCGCCCGACAGGAAACAATGTGATCACCGCTTTTGAGCAACGCGGCAAAAGACGCGAATACAGCAGCCATACCCGATGAAAAAGCCAACCCCGCTTCAGCTCCTTCCATGGCACACACTTTATTGATGAATTCCGTGGTGTTCGGATTTGAATACCGGGAGTATACGTTTCCTGTCTCCTCTTCGGCAAAAATCGCCCTGCCCTGTTCGGCGTTGTCAAAAATGAAGCTGGAAGTCAAGTAAAGAGGTACGGCATGTTCCCGGTAGGGAGAGCGGTCGGCCTGCTCACGGATGGCCTTTGTCTGTTCGTTCATGTCCAAATTTCGTCAGACAAAATTAGCCAAAGTTGCGGGGATATGCAAATTCTCGCAAAGCAAGTGGCTTTCTAAGCGTCTTGACGTCTTCCTCGCATCTGGTAGTCCAATGAATACGGGCCCGATCCGATCACAAAAAATACAAGCAATAAAACCAGGACCACGAGCGAAATCCACAATTCGGAGTTGAGAAATGACAGCCCGCGTGTAATGTTGACCAAAAAGACGGCTCCGACCAACACCGGCAGCTGAAATCCAACAGCGACGCGTGTGAGCAATCCGATGGCAATCAGTATTCCGCCTACCAAATGTGCGAACGCAACATAATGCACAACTCCCCAGGTATAAATCTGGACAGGGGTCTGCTCAATCAAGCGCCGCAACGACTCTGTATCAGCAAGGAAAGTAACGCCTTTAAGAAAGATAACAACGCCCAATACAATACGGAGTAGATCCAACCACCGGGGATGATGTGCGTCACCCCAATGTTCAATTCGTTCGATGACATTCATATTGACCTCCTTTCAGGTTAAACGGGTAATTTTAATCGGTATGTTACCATTATTGGCGTCCGTAAATCGCCCCTCTCAGGCAACGTTAACCGGACGTTAATCAGAGGAATAAACAAAAAAGCCTGTCTTTTGTTTGAGACAGGCCGATGTCAAAAAAAACAGACTGTATGTAACCTATTTTTTGATATACATTACTTCTTTAACCGCTTTCACTACCCGATCTATATTAGGCAAAGCAGCTTGAAGGAGCGTAGGAGCATAAGGCAGGGGCACATCTGCGGAAGTAATCCGCACAACGGGAGCATCTAAGTAATCAAACGCGTCACGTTGTACTTTATAGGCGATTTCTGAAGATATTGACGCCAATGGCCATGCTTCCTCTACAATCACCAAGCGATTTGTCTTTTTTACCGATTGGATTATTGCTCCGTAATCGATTGGACGTACCGTACGCAGGTTGATAAGATCTACATCTATTCCCTCTTTTGTCAACTCTTCCACCGCGGGCTGTACAACACGGGGCAGCATTTTTCCAAATGTGACGATGGTAACGTCGTTCCCTTCCTTCACGGTATGGGCTTTCCCCAGTTCGAGGTAATATTCTTCTTCCGGAACTTCGCCTTTATCGCCATACATCACTTCGGACTCCATAAAAATGACTGGATCCGGATCGATAATGGACTGTTTCAGCAGCCCCTTCGCATCGTATGGGTTTGCCGGAACCACCACCTTGAGCCCGGGCGTATTGGCATACCAATTTTCAAAATTTTGGGAGTGCTGGGCAGCCAATTGACCGGCATTGCCCGTAGGGCCACGAAATACCATTGGAATGGGAAATTGGCCTCCGCTCATAGAATACATTTTTGCGGCAGAGTTGATTACCTGATCAATGGCAACCAATGAGAAATTGAACGTCATGAATTCAATGATGGGTTTCAGACCGTTCATAGCGGCTCCGATACCGATACCGGCAAAACCAAGTTCGGCGATAGGCGTATCAATGACCCGTTTGGCACCGAATTCTTCCAGCATACCTTGGCTCACCTTATAGGCACCGTTGTACTCCGCTACTTCTTCCCCCATCAAAAAGATCTTCTCATCTTTACGCATTTCTTCGCTCATGGCTTCGCGAAGCGCTTCTCTGAATTGTATTTCTCTCATCCGTTGTATATCGTGTCGTTATTTTCCAGCACGCAAACCTACTACAAATTATTGATATTTTAACCACTTCTGCGTGTCAAATTTTTGTGTTTTAGCGCCATTACGGGTTGAAAAATGCCTGTATCCAGCCATTAAGGTTTTCGATCGCGCGTGGGATTTCCCAGCCAGCTTTGTTACGGCGTTCGACATAATTTGAAACCGCGCGCACCTGCATGGCAGGTATACCCAACTGATCAGCAACATAAAAGACCGCCGCTCCTTCCATACTCTCGGTCTGCGGATTTAACCGTCGCACAATTTCGGATATCGTCACTGCATTACCATGCACCTTGTTGACCGTAATGCCCTGGCACTTGAGTAACCCGTTCAGCGCTGGGTACCCTTGACGGATTCCCTCAAAGGTATGCCGTCCGAGCCCCAGTTGCTCGCTGTCTAGAAAATCACCTCCGTCTTCCGCACCTAGTTCAGCAAAGGTATCTCGGTATATGCATACCACCTCGCCTAACGGAATTGAGCGATCAAAACTGCCCGCAATCCCAACATTCAATATCAAATCATAGTGGGCAGTAGCCAGTTTGTTACCCAACGCAAAGGCCGTGGCAACCATGCCGGCCCCGGTTATGAGCACGTCTGTTCCCGCCCGCTGCCATTCCGGAAGTCGAAGAAAGGGACCAACTTCTCCTTCTGTGGCCGCAATAAGCAATGTATTCATTCGCTTTTGACCACGAATATACGGAAAATCAGCCCATTTAGCGAAGTTTTCATCAAGCGTTGATTGCTTTTTAATAGATCGTGAGACATCGAAAAGCTTGCTTTCATTTGCAAACTTTTCTAAGTTTGCCAACGATGGCTTACCTGCGAGCGCTGTTGCTGCCTTTTTCATTACTATATGGATTAGCCATATGGATACGCAATCGACTTTACGATTGGGGATGGATGAAAGTCACGGCATTTGAAAAACCTGTCATCGTTGTCGGCAATCTCGCGGTAGGCGGTACGGGAAAAAGCCCGATGACCGAATACCTTATCCAATTGCTCTCTCCGCATTACAAAGTGGCCACCCTAAGTCGGGGCTATGGTCGGAAAACGCGTGGATTTTTAGCGGTTAAAGCGGACGACAACCCCGCTACCAGTGGCGACGAGCCCCTTCAGTTTAAGCGCAAATTTCCGTATATAACCGTGGCCGTATGTGAAAGCCGTGTTGCGGGTGTAAAGCGGCTGATCGCTGAAGGCCATGAAGTCATCCTGCTGGATGATGCATACCAGCACCGCGCATTGCGACCCGGCCTAGCTATCTTGCTTTTTGACTACCAGTCGGTCGATAAGCCCAAATGGTTGCTGCCAGCGGGCAATTATCGGGATCATTTTTCGGAGCGCCGGCGCGCCGACCTCATGATTGTTTCAAAAGCTCCTATGTTTTCCGACGAAAACAAAAAAATAAAACTCCGGCACCTACTCGGCGAAAAGCGAAATGTACCGGTCTTGTTTTCCGCCATAGGTTACCGGCAGCTCACCCCCCTGCGTCCCCATCCGGAAATGCCCGGAGCTATCCTTGAAGCAGACCTTTCTGTTCTCCTTCTGTCGGGCATTGCCAATCCGGCGCCCTTACACGAATACATTGCCGCAAACACCGGGGAAGTGGTCGAGTTGCGCTTTTCCGATCACCACTCGTATACGCCGGCCGATGTCCAAAACCTGATTCGCCGATTCGGCGAAATAGCGAATCCCCATAAACTTATTGTAACCACTGAAAAAGACGCCCAACGTCTCCTGATTCCTTCCCTCGTTAATTTGTTGGCCGACCTCCCGATCTATGTCATCCCCATTCAGGTGGTTTTTGACCCCCCGGATGAACGACTCTTCCAACAAACGGTGTTAACCTATTGCCGTGAAACACTGGCAACCGGCTGATTCCTGCAAATTGAAAGTCGTGAATAAAGGTTATTTTTGCGCTATGAATGCAAATGATGGAAAGCCCCGCTTGGTAATCGATATGGATGAGGTGCTGGCGGACACCTTACATAAATTTTTATTTCTTTATAATCGCGATTATGGAATCCGCATGGACATTCATCAGGAACCGGGAAAGGAACTGCATGAAAATCTTCCCGAACATCTAAACGGCCAATGGGAAATATATGCCCATCAAAAGGGTTTTTTTAGGGACATTCCACCGATGCCGGGTGCAATCGAAATCGTAAAAGCCTTGCAGGCTCGCTATCACGTTTACATTGTATCGGCTGCAATCGAATTTAGAAATTCACTGGAAGACAAATTGGATTGGTTAGCGGAGCATTTTCCGTTCATTCCCTGGACAAATATTGCCTTTACAGGCGATAAAATTATCGCGGCAGACATCATGATTGACGATCGAATAAAAAACCTGGCTCACTTCCCGGGTCGGAAGTTGCTCTTTTCCTCCCCTCATAATTTGCTTATTACCGGATATGAACGGGTAAACAATTGGCAAGAAGTAGCCAAATTGCTGCTTTAATTATACCGAAATGCCACAATTGTACCGGAATGCGCCCTAGGAAAAAGCAAAGGCGGCCATTTTCCGTCGACCGCCTTTTGCCCTCTCAACTGGTCTTTAATTTCTTTTGGATATCTTGCACATATGCCTTGAATTTTTTGTCCGTTTCAATCAGGTCTTCAACGGTTTGGCAAGCATAGATAACGGTGGAATGGTCACGGCCTCCAAAAAAAGCTCCAATGGATTTCAGCGAGGTTTTCGTATGGTTTTTGGCCAAATACATCGAAATCTGCCGTGCCTGGACAATCTCCCTTTTCCTCACCTTTGATTTGACCATTTCAACAGGCACCTCAAAATAGTCACATACCAACTTCTGAATGTAATCCATCGAGATCTCCTTATGGGTATTCTTGATGAAATTTTTCAGCATGGATTTGGCCAGGTTAAGATCGATCTCCTTTTTGTTTAAGGTGGCTTGAGCTAGCAAAGAAACCATCGCACCTTCTAACTCCCGGACGCTGTTATCGATTTGATGGGCGACATATTCAATCACATTGTCGGGCAATTCGATCCCGTCCGTATACATTTTTTTCTTCAAAATGGCCATCCGCGTTTCCAGATCCGGTACCTGCATGTCAGCGGAGAGCCCCCATTTAAATCGGCTCAATAGTCGCTCTTCCAGTCCTGCAAGATCCTTGGGCGGCTTGTCTGAAGTGAGAATAATCTGTTTGCTCGATTGATGCAAATGATTGAAAATGTGAAAGAAGATGTCCTGTGTCCTCTCCTTACCAGCAAAATTATGCACATCGTCCATGATGATCACGTCCATTGCTTGGTAAAAATTGACAAAATCGTTAATGGTATTGTTTTTCAGGGAATCAACAAATTGTTGGCAGAACTTCTCACAAGACACATAGATCACCAGTTTATCGGGCAGGTTGCGTTTAATTTCGTTACCTATTGCCTGAGCCAAATGGGTTTTACCCAATCCCACACCTCCATAAATCATCAGTGGATTAAATGACGTACCACCTGGCTTACTCGCCACGGCAAAACCCGCGGACCGCGCCAATCGGTTACACTCCCCTTCAATGAAATTATCAAAGGTGTAATGCTGATTCAATTGGGGGTCCACCTGCAACTTTTTGAGCCCCGGAATAACAAATGGATTTTTAATATCCTTATTGAGCGCAACAGGAATGGGAATAGACTGCTTCTTTGCCTCAGCTCCGTTGCCGCTCGAAGGAATATTGGTTGTATAAGGATTGCTGGTAGATGATTTTTCAACGACAATATTGTATTCCAGTCGTCCATTTTCGCCGAGATGTTTTTTAATCGTCTTGCGAAGCAGCCCCACATAATGTTCCTCAAGCCATTCATAGAAAAACAAACTCGGTACTTGAATAGTCAAAACGTTGCCTTCCAATCGTACAGCCTTAACGGGCTCAAACCAGGTCTTATAACTTTGTGCCGGAATATTATCTTTTATGATTTGCAGACAACTATTCCATACACTCGTGCTCGTTTTTTCCATTCGCTAATTCTTAATAAGTTGATTTACAATAAATGATCGAAAAAATGTTGATAACTTCTCCGTGAAACGAAGATGGCAAAAAAAAATCAGCTAAAAAATTAAAAATTAAAATATCAAATACACCCCTATTAATCAATGAATTAAGTGGATTTTTTTGTAAAATTAGCCGCATAGAGCAACGTGCCTAAAATTTGTCAACATTCCATTTTCAATGCGATTTCATACATGAAAAACATCACGCATTTTTTAGGATTTTCGCCGATTTCCTTCCGGCTGCCAGCCAGTTTATAGCCAATACAATCAGCAGAATCAATAGCCCTCCCACTTCCCGTGTCTCCTCAATCCAAGGTTTGTCGGCTTTCATGCTTTGTACCAGGTCGCCTGTGTGATGATGCTGGAACCAATCGAGCACGCCATGTTTAAATATGAGGTAATAGCCAGCAAAACCCAAATAAACGACAACACCAAGCGCATAGGCCCAAGGGAGATATCTGCCTTTTGTTGCCATGTAACATATCCAAGCGCCATATAAATAAATCGGTATCCAGATGTACGGGTCGGCATCGTTATACTGAAGGGCTGCGCTGATTAGAAATAGAATACAAAATAAGATGTTAAAAATTTTCATAATCGGTAGGGTAAAAGCAATTAATCAAATTTACATAAAAACTTTGAAAACTTTTTGACTACTTGTTTGTCTTCTCAGTAAGATGTGCGGGGAGTGCTTGAGCCAATCAGGCTGAGATTACATCCCAGAACCTGATCTGGATAATGCCAGCGCAGGAAAGCACATTATGTACAACAAATGTTGTACAAACCCTATTCCGGCTATGGCTGGAATAGGGTTTTTTCGTTAGGCTATTTCCTCATAAGCATCCATAGGCGGGCAGGCGCAGATAAGCATTCTATCACCTTGCGAATCGTTAACCCGTCCTACGCTCGGCCAAAACTTATGATCACGTACAAATGGGAGCGGAAAGGCTGCCTGGGATCGTGTATAGGGCTTTTCCCAGCCATCGGCACTCACGGCAGCAATGGTATGGGGAGCACCTTTCAATAGGTTATTCGTCCGGTCAGACTGACCTTGCTCAATGGCGGCAATCTCCTCGCGGATGGCAATAAGTGCATCGCAAAAACGGTCTAATTCCGCCTTGGACTCGGATTCCGTGGGCTCGATCATAAGCGTACCGGCGACCGGGAAGGAAACGGTAGGTGCGTGAAAACCGTAATCCATCAACCGTTTTGCAATATCTCCCACCTCGATACCCGCCGACTTGAATGCGCGGCAGTCTAGAATCAACTCATGTGCACAACGGCCGTTGGCCCCAGCATATAGTATGGGATAATGGCTCTCCAAACGGGTTTTGATATAATTCGCATTCAAAATGGCATACTTGGTTGCGCGGGTAAGCCCCTCGCCGCCCATCATCGCGATGTAAGCATGTGAAATCAGAAGGATAGAAGCCGAACCCCAGGGAGCGGCTGAAACCGCATGGATGCCTTGTGTGCCGCTCACATCAATAACGGGATGATTCGGCAAAAAAGGAACCAAGTGATCGGCAACTCCGATGGGTCCCATGCCCGGGCCACCGCCACCATGCGGAATACAGAAGGTTTTGTGCAAGTTGAGGTGGCATACATCCGCTCCGATCAAGCCGGGGCTGGTTAGTCCCACCTGAGCATTCATATTTGCCCCGTCCATGTAAACCTGGCCGCCGTACCGGTGGATGATGTTACATATTTCGACAATGGGCTCCTCAAACACTCCATGCGTAGATGGATACGTGACCATTAATGCGCCAAGATTGGCGGTGTGCGTTTCTGCCTTCGCGCGTAAATCTTCCACATCGATGTTACCTCGCTCATCGCATCTGACGACAACCACCTGCATTCCTGCCATACTAGCCGACGCCGGATTCGTGCCATGGGCGGATGCCGGAATAAGCACAACGTTCCGGTGGTCTTCACCCCGGCTGGCATGATAAGCCCGAATGACCATCAATCCGGCATACTCACCCTGAGCACCCGAATTGGGTTGAAAGCTTACTTTTGCAAATCCCGTAATTTCACTCAACCATTCATTTAATTCGCTGATAACCTGCATGTATCCTCCGGTTTGGTCAGCAGGGGCAAACGGATGCAGCCCGCCAAACTCGGGCCAGGTAACCGGAATCATTTCACTTGTAGCATTCAATTTCATTGTGCATGATCCCAATGGAATCATGGAATGGCACAATGAAAGGTCTTTTGCTTCCAGTGATTTGATATAACGCAGCATCTCGTGTTCGGAATGAAAACTGTTGAATACAGGATGAGTCAGGTACTCCGAAGTTCGGTACAAAGACTGTGGTATGGTTGAAACGGTATCGTCTGCCAAGGCGGCCAAATCCAAATCATTAATAGATCTGCCTTTCAATTTAGCGAATATCCGGATCAGGCATTCGACGTCTTCATACGTCGTCGTTTCGTCAATCGAGATACCTACAACGGTTCCACGATACAATAAGTTTATTTCATTGTTGAGCGCCTCGGCGTGCAAAGGCCCGACGAGCTCGCCCATTGCTATCCTAAGGGTATCAAAGTAACTGGTATTAAGCTGGCTATAGCCCAACTGTTGCAGCGCACGGTCTGCCAACACGGCCAACCCGTGTATACGTTCAGCAATCCGCCGCAGGCCTTTTGGCCCATGGTAGGCCGCATAAAATCCCGCCATGATGGCGAGCAGCGCCTGCGCAGTGCAGATGTTGGAAGACGCTTTATCGCGTCGGATATGTTGTTCACGAGTCTGCAGCGCCATGCGCAGTGCATACTCCCCCGTAGAATCGATCGTCACGCCGATAATCCGACCGGGAATATTACGTTTATATGCTTCCTTGGTCGCAAAAAAGGCTGCATGGGGTCCTCCAAATCCCATCGGGATCCCGAACCGCTGCGTACTGCCCACTACTACATCGGCACCCCATTCGCCGGGCGAAGTTAATAAGGTTAAACTCAACAGGTCGGCCGCCACGCATACTGTGATATCGCGTGCGTGCAGTTGGGCTACGAGTGTCCGGTAATCGGACAAGGTGCCATCCTCGGCGGGATACTGAAGCAAGGCTCCAAAGACCGCATCCGTAACGGGCTCCTCAAACGGATTGCCCACGAGCAGTTCAATGCCGTATGACTGCGCCCGGGTGCGTAGCACGTCTAGAGTCTGGGGGAAAATCTTCGAAGAAACCAAATAAGCGTTGGCTGTTTTGTTCTTACGCAACCCGTACTGCATAAACATGGCCTCGGCAGCAGCCGTCGCTTCATCCAACAGAGAGGCATTAGCAATTTCCATTCCGGTAAGGTCAATGACCATGGTTTGGAAATTCAACAATGCCTGCAATCGCCCTTGGGCGATCTCTGCCTGATAAGGCGTATATTGGGTATACCAACCGGGGTTTTCGAACACATTGCGCTGGATTACGCCCGGCAGAATGACGTCATAGTATCCCTGCCCGATGTAAGATTTGAACACCTTATTTTTATCTGCCACCACTTTCATCTTGCGCAGGTAGGCCGTCTCCGTCTGCGCGTCAGGCAGCCGCAGCGATCGGGTAGACCGGATCTGTACAGGTAAGGTTTCGTCAATCAATTCATCCAGATGCCGGAGGCCGAGGGTTTCCAACATCGCTGCGGTTTCATCAGCGCTGGGGCCAATGTGCCGTTCTTCAAATTTTTCCTGAAAATATATCGTACTCATGTGGGTGTGCGCTACCTGGGTGCAGCCATGGTGCTTGCCAGCAAGCAAACGGTAGCTTTTCGCGTGCAAAGATACGGATTTGGAGCAGGAAATAAAAAGCGATGTTGGGGCAAATTTACTCGTTGACGTTGGCTTCGGACAGCCTGTCCCGGATGTCCTTCAACTTACGAAGCAGTCTGACAGCCAGTGCGTTTTGCTGTTGTGCAGCTTCAGAATTTTCGTTGCTTTTTCCACCAGAGCCGGATCAGCTGCGCATTCCGCTACAAAAAAAATCACGGAAGCCTCCATGCCTTGACCGGCACCCGACTTCCGTGATTTTCTTGAACTTGTATTAATATTAAGCCAATATCCTTACGGGTTCTTCCAGCAACGACTTAAGCGTCTGCAGGAAGGCAGCGCCTGTAGCACCGTCTACTACACGATGATCACATGTAAGCGTTACCTTCATGATATTACCGGGGACAATCTGACCGTTTTTCACAACGGGTACCTGATCAATGCCTCCGATCGCTAGAATGCAGGAATCAGGCGCATTGATAATCGCGGTAAATTCGTCGATGCCAAACATACCCAGGTTGGATACCGTAAATGTAGAGCCCTCCCAATCCGCAGGCTGCAATTTTTTGGCTTTTGCCCGTTGTGCAAATTCCTTTACCTCGGCCGAAATGTGTGACAACGACTTACCGTCGGCGAAACGGACAACAGGCACCAATAATCCCTCGTCAACGGCTACAGCCACGCCTATATTCACGTGCTCGTTGTAACGGATTTTATCTCCCTGCCAGGAAGCGTTGATGGCGGGATGTTGTTTCAGCGCCACCGCCGCTGCTTTAATCACGAGGTCATTAAACGATACTTTTACGGGTGCCACGTCATTGATTTTGGCTCTTGCTTGGATAGCGTTATCCATATCAATTTTCATGGTGAGGTAAAAATGCGGGATGATAAACGTCTCGGACAGCCTTCGGCTGATGGTTTTCCGCATTTGGGTAACCGGTTTTTCCGTATATCGTTCTTCACCCACATACTGCGGTATACTGATGGTTGTCGCGGCAGCGGGAGCCTCGGCCTTTGCGGCAGCGGTTGGAGCTGCATCGGCCTTGGCAGCAGGCGTGTATGATTCGACGTCTTTCCTGATAATGCGACCACCGTCGCCCGTACCTTTTACGTCGCTAAGGCTAATGCCTTTATCCTTGGCAATTTTCCTCGCCAATGGTGAAGCCTTAACACGGGAATCGTCTGATGCTGATGTTTGAGGCTCCTGCTTTTCAGTTGGCTGTTGCGCTTTGGACTCCGTCGGTTTCACCGCCTGATCATCTGCGCTTTCAGCGGGCTTTTCGTTTTTGCCGGATTTAGCCGCCGGACTTTTGAGAAGAGGCGTAACATCCGTGCCTTCTTTTCCTACAATGGCGATGATGTCATTGACTTTAGCCGCCTGCCCTTTCTCCACACCTACGTATAGTAGCGTTCCTTCTGCATAGGCGGTCACCTCCATCGTGGCTTTATCGGTTTCTACATCAGCAATGACATCATCGCTTTTGATTGCATCACCTACCTTGAAGTGCCACTCCGCGATGACGCCCTCGGTCATCGTATCACTCAATAGAGGCATGGTAATCACCGTGGCACCCAGCGATTCGGCCGTTACCTCCGGGCCTCCGTCCGCTTCCGGTTCGGCACTTTCCGCGGTCTTTTCCTCGGGGGCAGCTTCTTTTTTCTCTGATTTATTGTTGCCAGCATCGCTTTTGCCGTCCAATAATGCCTGATAATCTTCTCCCTCTTCGCCGAGAACGGCGATTACTGCGTCAACAGGAACAGCTTCACCTTCTTTGGGGCCGATATATAACAACGTTCCTTCCTGATAGGATTCGAAGTCCATGGTGGCTTTATCGGTTTCCACCTCCGCTATCAGATCGCCGGAACTGACCTTATCGCCTACTTTTTTGTGCCATTTTGCGATCACCCCTTCGGTCATGGTATCGCTCATTTTTGGCATTTTTACTACTTCAGCCATGTTTTATTGCGGTTAATCTTTTACGTAACTACTTCAACTTGTTCAATCCGTGATATAGGGATAATCAGCTTGTACATACACATCTTTGTACAGCTCATCCGGTTCGGGATAAGGCGATTCTTCGGCAAATTTGACGCATTCTTCGATGGTCTTTTTTACATCGGCTTCCACTTCCGCAAACCACTCCTCATTGGCATATTTTTTTTCCATGATAGCCGCCTTAGTCGTAATCAGCGGGTCCCGTCCTTTGTATTCGTCGAGTTCTTCTTTGGTACGGTATTTTGCGGGATCGGACATGGAGTGGCCTTTATAACGGTACGTCCGCATTTCCAGGAACGTTGGCCCGTCACCGCTTCGGGCACGCTGTACAGCTTCGTCCATCGCATTGTGTACGGCGATAACGTCCATGCCATCAACCGGCGCGCTGGGCATATCAAAACCGAGCCCCATCTTGTAAATATCAATCATATTGGTCGTACGGGCCACTGACGTACCCATCGCGTACCCGTTGTTTTCGCAAACGAAAATCACGGGTAGCTTCCATAGCATGGCCATATTGAGTGCTTCGTTAAAGGCGCCTTGCCGTACCGCACCATCACCCATATAACATACGCACACGTTATCAGTCCCGTTGTATTTTTCAGCGAATGCAATACCGGCACCGAGTGGAATCTGACCGCCGACGATGCCATGACCGCCCATAAATTTGTGCTCTTTGCTAAAAAAGTGCATTGAGCCTCCTTTGCCTTTCGAACAACCGGTTATTTTACCGAAAAGTTCCGCCATGGCTGCATTTGCGGACACACCTTTCGCGAGTGCGTGAGCATGGTCGCGATAAGCAGTAATCATCGAATCGGCGGGCCGTAACACCGACATGGCGCCTGCCACTACGGCTTCCTGGCCTATATAGAGGTGGCAAAACCCCCTAATCTTCTGCTGCCCATACAGCTGACCGGCTTTCTCTTCGAATTTACGCATGAGTAGCATTAACTTATACCACTCCAGGTAGGTCTCTTTCTTTATCGGTGTCGAACTCATTTCAACAGTTATAGATTACAAATTTTTGGAAGGCAAACTTAGACAAAATTGTTGTCATATGCAATCCGCGGGCATACGATTAATTTCTCCTTCTCTCCACAATAGGCCTTAAATACGTTTAAAACCGCATCGGAGTTGAATCGAAAATAAGTGCCAAAACCTATTCCAACAAGTTGTTTAACGTATAACAAATCGTCTGATTTTCCGCAGGCATGCCGTCTTTGCTCTTTACGTTATGGAGTTCAAGCTCGTACACATAACCCGCTTTCAGGGAGTCGAGCTCCATCGACACGGTTCTCCCGTCGGGAGACAAATGCAAGCGTTTGATCCCAATTTGTTGGATATTGCTTTGTTGAGAGTGGTCGATCGGTTCGTCGAATGGCTTCTTCCGATATGCATAGTAGTAATGCCTGATCCGATAGTGGTCTTTGTTCAGGGCAGTAGCAGCATCCAACGGGCGGGTAAAAGACAAATCAAATCCTTTCGTCGTCAAGCTCATCCGATAGATGTCCATCGGCTGTTTACCTGTAAATGTTACTCGCCGGATACCTTTGTCACCCGACCAGCCATGTGCAATTTGCCCGATCCAAAGACTGCCATCAGGAGCAAAGGCAAGCCGGTTATTGCCAATGGGCAACCCTTGATTATCCAGAAACGGAATACAAGCTCCCTGAAACTCCCCCTTTACTTTCTCTAGCATGACACGGACAATGCGCTTGTGATTCATCTCCCCAACGAACAGCTGACCAGCAAACGGTCCGAATTTGCCGTCGGTCGTGTCCCAGACGGGTTGAGCGGGAGAATTGGCAATGATGCCGTGCGGAAAGTATACCGATGCTTGGGTACGCATATGATCCAACTCTTCTATGGGAAGATCAAACGGGCTTCCCCGGTTCCAGCCTTCTTTCCAAACCAAGCTTGCCGGGTGCCCATAAAAGTGTCCTTCTTTGACGTGATACAAAGTGCTGGTTTCGACCCAGTCGCTTTGGTTGTCGGTCACGAATAGATTGCCGTCCGGATCAATGCCAATTCCATTAGGCGACCGGAACCCGGATGCGTACGGCTCCAAGGCTCCTTGCGGGGTTTGTTTCATTACCCAACCCCGATAGGGTACGGCCGAAAACATCTGACGGCGACCGTCTGCGCCGTCTCTGCCCAACGTATTCACCACACCTCGCGTGTTCGGCTGAATCTTTCCACCGTATGAGGCGGTATTCAGCGCAATAAACAGGTTGCCGTTTTTATCCTTGACCGGTCCATAGTTAAACTCGTGGTAATTCCCCGACAAACCAAAATCGTCCGCTACCTTTTCATAAAGATCAGCCTCGCCATCGCCATCTGTATCCACCAATCGGGTCAGTTCGGGCCGCTGCATTACTAAGAGTTCCCTCGCATTGACCACCCATAGTCCCAGGGGTTCGTGCAATCCCTTTGCAAACACTTCCCAGTTGCGCTGTGCCGGATCGTAGATCATGACTTCCCCCCGGGTAAAACAGGCCGCCAGGCGGCCGTCAGGCAGAAAAGCCAAGCCGCCCGTTTCCGCCTCGAGATCCGCGGGCATGGGAATGGTCTCAATGACGTAGGAGGGTGACTGTGGGTCGTCGTGAGAACAGGAAGTGGCCACGGTAATGAGCGCCAGGCCAACAAATGCTAGGGTAAGAACAGGATTCATCTTTTTACGGGTTTTCTTTTTTGATCATTTGTATGGTGAACTCACGGGCCTCTGCCGGCGTAAGGACAACTTTGCCCTTCTGCATTACCCCGGCGGAAAATTCATAGGTTGCGCCGGATGCGTCGTCAAAGAGATACCATACCGGTTCGGTGGCATCGGGTATCCGGATCGTCCGTATGAATCCTCTTTTCCCCGGCAACTCTTTGATAAGTTCGAAAACATCGCTATCGCCCACCGTATAATGAAATTCAGGATACCGATCGCGTACACGATAGCCCTTATAATCGACCCGCGGGATGGCCCCCGGTTCCCCGATCCGGATGGGCTTCGTTATCCGGTCGCTGAAAAAGACCGTTCCCAGTATCTTTGCGTACGCATTCTTATGGCCATGCCACAGATCGGCGTTATCCAAAAATCCGCCCTCCCAGGCATACCGTAACTGGCAAAACTCCATATCCCAGCAATAGGAAAGTTGTTGGGGCAGGTGAACAGCGATTGACGCCAAACTGGTGCCTTCCAAAAACGCGCGATACCAATAAGGCGGGGAAAGCTCGTAAGGATGTGGCCGCGCGGGTCGCTGTTCTTGGCGGCGCGCTTCCGGTATATTCGTGTCCTTCGCCAAATCAGGCATCCCATCGCCCGACTTTGTCACGTACATAACGCCATACATCAGAAATCCATGACCCGGATAGGTACACACATAGGGATAAGCACCTTCTTTCTTTGGAGCCCGAAAGGTAACCGCCTTCTTTTCGCCGGGATAAGTCACGGGAATGGTCCAGAGCACTTGCTCCGACTCGGGAATGTAGTCCCGCTCCGGACCTTTCGCCCCAAGCGCTAATGCGGCATTCACCACAGCTTCGCGTGCCTTTGGCTCGGTAATCACCAGGTTATGCGCCATATCGTCTTTATTGGTGAGGCTCAATGTGACCGTTTCCTCGGGCTTTACCTGAAACCGTACCACGTTGTATTGCATACCGCTGACTGCTTCAAGAGCGATCGTCCTGGCCGAATCGGTTGCTGCCCCATCTGCTTCAAGCCCTGTGCCGTAAAGGATAATCAGCACGAGGAGTGCCCGGATTGGTTTTTGATACTTTTTTATTTTCATTCGTAAAGAACTATTGTCATTTGTTTTTTAGCGGTATCAACGAGATCGCTTCGTTAAGTACGCTCTTCAATTGCCTCATGGAACCTACACCTTATATAGCCTTTTGTTAGGCGCTGACATGGCAGTTTCATCGGGTTAAATTTGCTTTTTAGCAACAGCTCCTGCAGGTGTCATTTTTTTAATCCAAGAAACGTTTGGGCATTCCCGTATTGAAGTAAGCGCTTCGTTTCGTCGTCCGCTTCCTCAGCAGACAGATAGGCAATACGCAGCTGCCCGGTCAGGTAGTCCAGTATCGGCGAATGCGATCCGAACGCGATCTTGGTTCTTCCGTAAGTACGAATGATATCCGGCATGTCAGACATTCCACGGCCCGACGTATCAAGCAAAAGGTTTGTCTGATGTGCGATCCGGGCATTTTCTTCGTTCAACCGGTAACCAGACGCGATATTTAAGAACATATATTTGCCATCGGGCACGTACCCGGCGATGGGCATCAATTCATTTAATGTCCATTCCTTCTGAATATCCATCCAAAACCGCTGCCGGGTGTCCACCATCCGCACGGTGAGGGCCAGCGGTAAACCACGATCGCGGGCTGCTTCTGCCAGCTTGATCAACGAAGGATGATGGATATCGTAGTCGTGGTATTGCGGGTATACACACACGCCCTGCATACCCAGCTTACGGTGGCAGGTGTCGAGATCCTTCTCCCAGGCAGCATAAAGGGGATTGATCACCGCAAATGGGATAAACCGGCCCCCAAAGCGCGGATTGGATCGAAGTTCACCGATCAGTTCTTCATTGGCTGATTGCGTGTTTTTATAGAAGATACCGTTAAGGGAACTCACAACGGCCTGGCTTACACGGAAGCGGTTCATGCGTTCCAACAAGGCAGCACAACTGGCGTACCGGAGTTTTTGAAAGGGCCAATGCCCCACGCGGGCGTTAATGTCAATGAACATCGTATCCCCCTTTCTTCAACACTGCATTGTAGTTGTCGAAAAACAATTTCTCTTTTTGCCGTTCCGTAAGTTCTGCTGCCAAGATTTTTCCCACTCCTTGGAAATAGCTGTTGTCCGTACCAAAAAATAACCTGTCCTCTCCTAGGAGTTTCACCGCGAAATCGATCAGGTCGGCCTCGTTATTACTTCCGCCAGTATCCACAAAGATATTCGGATAGTCGGCGAAACACTTGCACATATACTCCCAGTCGCTCCCGCCTCCGATGTGTGCAAACTGGAACATGGCTTCCGGATAGCGAATCGCTGCCTCTACAAAATCTTCAGGCCGGGAAACCGTGGGCGGCCGGCCAACATCGTATTTCATCTCATATCCCCCCACCCCCAGCTGCGCTTCTCCGTGAACGAAGATCATCATCTTTAAGTCCGTCAGCTTTTCGATCACTGGAAAATAAAGTGGGTCATTTATCTTGACTTGATAGTAAAGTCTTGTCCCAACCATACCTTGATCTACACACCGATCAATTTCGGCCAGCGACTCTTTGCCGTATTTCGGATTAAGCGTAATCTGCCCGACCACCTTGCCAGGGTATCTTTTCATCAACGCAATCATTTCGTCGTTAGCAGCTATGAATTGATCCGGCGTCCAATCGGCCCATATCATGGGCTTTCCGGTGTACATGCGGTCTATTCCGAGTCGTTCCGCCTGTTCCATATTAAATGGGGCGGTACAATACGCATCCAGTTTTCTGTATTTTCGAACTTCCTGCATGAGATCATACGGGACGAAAGCAGGCTCAATCCCACGAATTTCAGGATACGAACCCTTGGCCAGCAATACGCCAGCGGTCGTCAATGATCCTGTTTTCAAAAACGTTCTTCTGTTTATCTGATGGGACATAACTAAGCGAAAGCAGCGTTCATGCAATGGTCAGTAACGGCGATTCGAGCTTTTGGCGCCGGGACATCTTTTCCGGCCATTTAACGAAGCGACCTGTTTTTCCAAAAGTACGGAAGAATTAATAAAATAAAAATGAAATATAAAAGGTCGGTAGTCAAAAATGCCGGCACAGTCGCTTCTGCTATTGACATTGCTTGCAAATTCTCTTAACTTTATTTACTTTTTTGATTTTTCATTTTACGGATGAATCCACGCAAACACACAGTAAATGCAAAGCGAATCACCGTTTTAGCGGTTGTTGTATTGTTTTGTTCTGCTTTCGTTGCGGTCAAAGATGATTTGTTTCTCATCAGTAAAAATCTGGATATTTTTTCGGCGGTATACCGACAGATCAGCCTTAACTACGTGGATGAAACCGATCCTAATCAACTCATCAAGACCGCGGTGAATGCCATGTTAGACGACCTCGATCCTTATACGGAATACGTGCAGGAAACAGAGATCGAAGAATACAAATTGAGGTATGTGGATACCAAATACGGAGGCATCGGTGCTACAATTTTTGAACGTGATGGACGCATCTTTTTGTCTGAGTTATATGCTGGATATCCGGCAGACGAAGCGGGCTTGGCGGCAGGCGACGAGGTAGTGAGCATAAACGGCGTTTCGTTGACGAATAAATCGACAAATGAGGTGAGTCATCTACTCCGGGGCGCCGAGCACAGTGAGATACAGCTTCAAGTAAGAAAACCGGGAAAAGCCGAACCGTTCACATTGAAACTCACCCGTAAGATTATCCGGCAACCCAATGTGAGTCATGCCGTTTTATTGGACAAGGGAATCGGTTACATCAAGTTAGACAAGTTTCTCGAGCAGTCGGCAAAAGAAATGGAAATAGCCCTCCGCAACTTACGGGAAAAGGGCGAATTTAAGGGCCTGATTATCGACTTACGCGACAATGGCGGAGGAATTCTACAAGAGGCCGTCAAAATTGTTAATTTGTTTATTGCCCAGGGAGAGCTGGTCGTTAGTCAGAAAGGGAAAAATGCGACAAAAACTCACAGCTACCGCACGATGGCTAAACCTATAGCACCTGACATTCCGTTAGCGGTATTGATCAATGGCCGTTCGGCTTCCGCCGCTGAAATTGTCGCTGGCGCTTTGCAGGACTTAGACAGAGCGGTTATCGTTGGTGAAAGAAGTTTTGGCAAAGGACTTGTGCAGCAAACATTTACCGTTCCCTACAACAATCTGGTGAAGGTAACGGTGGCGAAATACTACACCCCCTCGGGAAGGTGTATACAAGCATTGGACTTTGTCCATCGTGATGACAACGGCGCTTATATACGGGTGTCGGATTCGTTGCTTAACGCTTTTCATACAAAAAGTGGGCGGGTCGTCTACGATGGCAGTGGCATTTATCCGGATATTGCCGTACCGGAACCGCAATATAGCACCATTGCTCGGACCCTTTCTGAACAATATCTCATCTTTGATTATGCCACGGCTTTCAGGCACGCGCATGCCCGGATCGTCGATGCAGAGAAATTTGAAGTCGATGAGGCACTGTATTCCGATTTTATCCGTTTTCTCAAAACCAAGGATTATCAGTATTCCACAAAAACTGAGTCATCGCTTAATGAATTGAAGGCCCTTGCCGAAATCGAAAAAACGTCCGAGGAACTCATTGAAGAGTTAGGAACATTAGCGAAAAAAATTTATAGAAGCAAAGAACAGGATCTCTTTGTACATCGCGAAGAAATCAAGGAGATACTAGGCAGTGAAATCGTGTCCCGGTATTATTATAAAAATGGACAGACTGCTTTCTCCTTCAAATACGATCACCCCTTACAACGTGCCAAGGCGCTACTCAGCGGTGGCACAACCGAATATTACGGCATTCTTGCCGGTGAGGGAGAATACAAAATCATCGGCCGCCCTGAAACGTTCCTGGCTTCGGCGGAAACAACCGATTGAAAAACGTCGGGCGCCGAAGTGTTCCAGCTATTCCCCGATGGCGTAATAGGCGAATCCGAGATCTGCGAGGCGGTTTGCGGCGAGCAGTTTCCTTCCGTCGAACAGGAAAGCGGGTTTCATCATGTTGTCCTTGATCCGCGCCCAGTCGTAGGTCCTGAACTCGTCCCATTCGGTGAGCACGGCGATGGCGTGCGCCCGTGCTGCGGCCTCATAGGGATCATCCGCCACGGTGACCAGCCTGCGGTTTTCGCCGGCGGTCCGGGTGCCCAGGTAATCCAGGTCCTGATAGACCTGTTGGGCGGAGACCTTGGGGTCGTACACCACGATGTGCGCCTCTTCGTTCAGCAGGGCATCGGCCACGTAGATGGCCGCCGACTCGCGGGTATCGTTGGTGTCTTTCTTGAAGGCCCACCCCAGGAAGGCGATTTTCTTTCCCGATACGGTGTTGTACATGGTCTGCACGATGTTGTCGGCAAACCGCTGCTTCTGGTGGTCGTTCATGGCGATGACCTGCTCCCAGTAGTGGG